>Ga0208783_10000089_pt1 | contig 51648 bp, 56 predicted proteins | sample DEB19_08_DNA_2_FD_184529 | JGI IMG/M metagenome (GOLD analysis project Ga0208783, IMG submission 184529) | Aqueous microbial communities from the Delaware River and Bay under freshwater to marine salinity gradient to study organic matter... | ecosystem: Environmental > Aquatic > Marine >... | reverse complement strand
AGAAAATCAAACGGGGATTTTCACAAGGCGATTGCATCACAGTCCGCTCACGGCTTTTCCGAGCAATGTCATAGAATTCGGGACCGTCATTTTTTAGCGCCACCAGATTTCGAGTCTCGCGGGCCGCCGCCTCCACCAGATCATCGAAATCCTTACCGTCGATCAGCGGGAACCTGCTCGCCAGCGGGTGCACCGTGAAGCCCCCGATGACCTCCAGCTCCGCAGACTGTCCTGCCGGTGGGATCTCGATCACTGCGATAGCCGCGACTGGCGTAGCCGGTGACTCGTCGGTCGCCATCAGGGCCGTCGTGGAATCATTCCGTTCCGGCTGACCGTTGTCGTTGATCGCTTCGTCGGTGTTGTGGTTCTGCTCGTCCATGACTCTCTCCTCGGTTTCCTTTGGTGGCTGAGCGGGCGGGTGCTGAGCATCGACATGAGCCAGCGGTCCCGTGTTCGCCGCTGCACCGACCGCTCCTTCTCTTCGTGAGTCGTCGTGTGCCACTGCGGCCACGTCACGCTCACACGAGGAGCAACTATCGCGGCGCGGCGCGCGATTGGGTACGCGCAGCAATGCACACATCGATGAACACTCATGCTCACTTCTGCGACGGCGATTAGTGCATTGCTGCGCATGGTGTCGGTCGTCTGCTTTTGGTCTCTTTCGGGCCGTCGCTCGTGCTTGAAGAAGCAAGTGCTTCGGTGCGGGTGCGACACGCATGGCGAAGGAGTAGGAAAGTGGGTTACGAACGAACGACCAACTACACGGATGTCCTCAGGGACGATGAATGGGATGACCTCGCGCAGCTGTATGAAGAGACGGAAGCCGCGCCGGATCCGGAGCCAATTCCGGCCGGGGAGTACTACGTGCATCTCCTCGGCGGAAAGTTGATCCGCAGTAACGAGAAGGGCACTCGCGGATGCCGACTGACCTTCGAGGTGGCGGAGGGCGAGTACCGCGGCCGCAGGGTCTGGGACACGTCATGGCTGACCAAAGACGCGATGCCGACGGCCAAGAGGAAGCTCGCGCCGCTCGGGATTCATTCCCTTGATCAGCTTCGGGAGTCGCTCCCGGATAACGTGTTCTGCAAGGTGAAGGTCGTGGTCCGACGGGAGGATGACGGCTCCCTGTGGAACCGCGTCCTGACGATTAGCGATGTCGTGAGGCGGCCCAATTACAGCCGCACCGTCGACGAGGACTTCAAGGAGGAGACGGGGCGAGTCAGGCACACCGAAAGGGGTGCGTGATGCCTCACCACGACGCATCGACCGAAGGTGCCTGCCGCGTCTATGTGGCGATCCTTCGTGTCGGCCGAGTCGTGCGGTGCACCCGGACCGGGAACGTCGGACGGACTTTCCTTTGGGAAGTCGCCGGCGCTCCCGGCCGGGGCCAGCCGCTCGCAATGACCTTGTGGTTCACGCCGGAACAGGTGGCGCGGCGCCGTCGCGCAGCGTACTTGCTCGGTGGATGCCGTCGCGACGTGGCGACTGCCCGCCGGATTTCGGAAGACGTGAGGCGGTGCTTCGCGCTCTGGCGAGAGATCCGCCGCAAGCACGGGAAAGTCGACCGCCAGTTGATCGGGATTTTTTACTACTGAATATGGAGAACGGATCATGGAAGACGTTGATTTTGGATATCAGTTTAGGATCGTTGGGCCGGTAACGAACGACCGGAAACTTGTCTCGGCGGTCGCTGCCTTCGAGGCGTACAGCCGATGCGAGGACCGGGCACGGGTCCACGAGGAGAGCTACCTCAGCGCGTTCTATTTCGACGAGGGTTTCAGGGAGCACCTGAAGACCGCGCAAACCACGCGGGGCTTCCAAGGCGCGACATGGTCGCCATGGATCTGGTTCGACATCGATCGCGACCCGAGCGAAGGGGGCATCGACAAGGCGCTCACCGACGTACGGAGGCTTGGGGAGACGCTCGTCGGGACATTCGGCGTGCCCGAGGAGCAGCTAGTCTCGTTTTTCTCCGGGAGCAAGGGGTTCCACCTCGGGTGCCCCACGTCGCTGTGGGCCCCGGCGGGCGGACCCGCGTTTCATCGATTCGCGCGGGCGTTCGCGGAGATCGTGGCCGGCGAGGCCCAGATCCGGATCGATACCGGTATCTACGACGTGGTCAGGGCCTTCAGGGCGCCGAATAGCCGGCACCCGAAGACGGGGCTCCACAAGCGGTTCATACCTCCCGGGCAGCTCGTGGTGCTCACCGCAGAGGACATCCTCGATCTCGGTAGGTCGCCAGCGCCGTTCGAGCTGCCCGTTGACTTCGAGGTCGGGAGCTTCGACAGGCTGGTCGAGGCGTGGCGTGAGGCCGAAGCGCAGGTGGCGAGCCAAGACGTGGCCGCTGCGCAGAGGCGGGCCGCAGGGCCCGGCGCGGCGGTTCACGTGAACCAGCTGACCATTGACGTCATCCGCGGCTGCAACGTGCCCGTGGGCGACCGGCATCGTTCGGTCTATTCGGCAGCCCGCAACCTCGCCGACTGCGGCGCATCGCGGGAACTGACGATCGGCCTGCTGACCGATGGCGCCCGTGACCTCGGGCTGCCGCCGACGGAGGTCGCCCGGCAGATCGAATGCGGTTGGAAGGACGGCCAGCCTCCGCTCAGTACCGACGTTTCGTGTTCTTAACCTCAGCCCCTCAACCATCATTCTCACGAAGGAGAAATCATGACCACTCGAAGCTCATCGCGGCCTTCCCTGAACTCGGCCCGGTACATAGGCGGACGACAGACGTTCGAACGCTGGACTAACGACGTCCGGCACGGTACCGGTCCCATCCTCTATCGCCATACCCTCAGCCACCCCGAGATCGGTCCGGGGCTCGTCACGTTGATCGGCGGAGCGCCGGGCGGGGGCAAGACGGCCTTTGTTACTCAGATCGCCATCGATGCCCTGCAGTTCAACCCAGACCTGCGGCTGCTGATCGCCAACTGCGAAATGTCGGAGGAAGCCATCCTGAACCGACAGTTGGCGAGACTGTCGGGGGTCAACGCCGAGTTGATTCGGCACCGCAGGCTTGGTCCCGAGCACGCGGACCGGATCGACACCGGATTGGCCACGCTCGAAACGGTGATCGACCGCATCGGTTTCCTGCAGGGACCATTCTCCCTGACGAACGTAGCGCTTACTGCAGACGACATGGGCGCTCAGGTGGTCATCCTCGACTACCTGCAGCGGTTCACGCTCGATGACGAGGACTCGGAGCCGAGGGAGCGGATCGGCCGCATGATGGACGCTCTGCGCAGGCTGGCGTCGAGAGGGCTGGCAGTCATCGTTGTCAGCGCTCTCGGCCGAACCCGCGATCGCGCTGGGCGATCGTCGTATTCCGGTGAAGGTCTTTCGTTGGCGTCATTCCGCGATACGTCCGAACTGGAGTACGGGGCGGATGATGCCTTCATTTTGGCATTGATCGAGGAGCGGGATCCGAATCGCGTTCGGCTCCATCACTTCAAGGCCCGGCATGGAGAACAGGTCACGCAGGACTTGCATTTCAACAGGGGCGTCCAGTCTTTCCAGCGGCTCAATGAGCCCTACCGATGGGCCGCCGCCAATTGGTCGCAGGGGGCGAGGCGGGACGGCTTCGATGAGGATGTCCGCCGAGCATGGGACGACACCCCGAGCGCTGCGCCTGACGGGGATGGGACCGAGGAGTCCGGCGGCGGCCCGTCGGAGGAGCCCCGGTCATGAGCACGCCGCGCGTACTTCAGCCGGGAGAAGTTCTGCCACCGCTGGATTCCCTGAGCGACTCGCCGGCGCCAGCGGCGGCGGAGCCACGGGAGCCAGCTGCCCTGCCGGCTCGGCGGTCTGCGGGGCGCGTCCCGCCCCGGAGCAGCCGTTCTGGAGCTGCGCAGCAGCGGCCTGCTTCGCACTCCAAGAGCAGGTTTGAGGTCATTAACGACTTCGTGGACGACACCATGAAGACCTTGGAGTTCCGGGCCTCGCTGGCATGGTTCACCCTCTGGAGGAACACGAAGCCGAACGGCCTCGCAAAGATAGCAATGTCGGATCTCGCCCGCCGAATGGGTTGCTCGAAATACACTGCCAAGCGAGCGATCAGGGATTTGCGCCGCGCGGGCCTGTTGACGGTGGTTGCTCTCGGCAGCAAATATCGCGGCGTGAGCATCTACAGACTCACAACGCCCACACCCAAGGCGGCCGATGAGTGAGTGGTGGGGGCACCGGTGCACCCTCATGGGGTGCAGATCAGGCCCTATATGGGGTGCACCGGTGCTACCTATCCCATAAGGGATCCCATAAGCCGCGTGCGCTCGTGCTGTCGCACGCGCACGCGGCCCTATCACCGAATAAGCAACGAGTCGAAAGACGGGGGACGCAGACGCCCTGTGTACACGTACTGCGCGGTCGGGCTGGACTTCAGGTGAGAGCGGGGGCCTCAATTGCGGCCATGTGCAGCGAATAAGCCTGCTTACCCGTGGCTGTCAGCGAGATTTTCTGGAGTTTCGCGGATTTCGACGTCTTGCAGACAGCCTGCTCTCTGATCAGTTCAACGATACGTTTGCGAGTCGTGCTAAGGTTCTTGCCAGACAACTTGTTCATGTCAGTCGCGCGACCGTCGAACGCTTTGAGGGCCCCAAGTTCTTCGAGATAGAACATCACCGTGAACTTGCTCCTAGACATGTTCGTCATCTGACGGAGCTTTCTCAGCAACGCCTTGGCTGCGGCTTGGTCCTGATCAGTAGCGAGGGCATCTGGCCCGTCTTGTGAGGGCTTTTCAGCCCCGGGATCGAACGTGACCGTGGTTGCCACTGGGGCTGGGACGGGATCGTGGACAGCGTGCGACTGCTGCGCTTGGACGGGGGAAAACAAAGCGACATCCTGCTGCGCGTCGAAGCCCCGCCATTCCTCTATCCGGTTGAGTGCGTGTCCCAGCAGAGTTCTAAGCGCTCCGTGCACATGCGCGACAACCTGTCCGCGTATCCCAATCGCATCCGCGGTGATGTCCGAGCGAACGGCGGCCTTTCGGGAGCTTTTCACAGAGGGCCCCGCCTTGCTGCCGCGGCCCCGCCCTTTTGAAACGGCAGCTCTCTTTCGCTCTGTCGATGATTTCTTCTTTGCCATGTCAACATCCGCCCGTCACGGCAAAGCCTGAAAGATCCGGCTGAGAAGCTTCTCTTGAGCTAGGCACAGGCCAAGCACCTTCGAGTCCCCTTTGCTTCGCCGATGAGAGCCCCCCGATGATTTCAGCGCCGCAATCGAGTTCTGCGCCGAGTGATAGAGTGCAATGCTGCTCATTTCCACATCGGTGGATGTCGCGAGGTCCGCCGCGAGTTCCGATGCGACTTCGATGGCATTGCTCAGCATCGCGATTCGGATTGAGGCGTCCGGCAGACTTCCAAGCTCGACCAGCAGCCTGTGGGCGCAGACAACACGGGCCAGATCCGCCCGCACGGGCTCCAAGGCTGGCTGCTCCCTCAATTTTCCGCTTGGCTGCATCGACTTGAAGAACGATTGCGCTGACGCATAGCGAGGTGTCCCCCACACAAGCTCGCAACCAAATGCGGCGTAGACAGCATGGACAATGCTTGCGGCGGCATCTTCGCAAATGACACCGGCCGACTCTGGGGTTTTGGCGCCGGGGGTTCGCGAACGCTTTAGAGATAACGATGATCCAGCTATCTCTTCCAGCAACTCAGTGAACGTAGGCGGGACCGAGGACAAATCGGCCGCGGATACGGCATGCCGGCCGGCTCCATACTTGCGGGCCAATTTCTCGCACGCGGCGGAGAGCGACTTTGGCCACGGCTTGCGTGGAACTCTAAGGCCGAAGACGTCCTCTGCACCATCGGCAAAATAGGCAGCGACGTGGCCCAGCGTCTTCAGCACATCCCCGAGCATCGTGCCCGACTGCGCGCTAGCTGCCCCTGCCCGACGAGTCCCGGCACGAGCAGCCGGTGCAGTCGAGATCAGCAGGAGTCGCGAGGCCAAGACGATGAGCACGCCATAGACATTGAGGGCTGCCGATGTCGACAGGACCGTTGCAGTAGATTCCTGCATCACACATGCAAGCGTTGCATTTTCGTGAAGTGCAGTGAAAAGCGAATCCAGCTGACGCTCGCTTGACCGCGCGGTTGGTTTTCTACGGCTCTGCGCCGGTCCGCTGAGAAGAGCACGCTGAGGCACCATCGAGTGCCCGTTCGTGGGCAGGTGCTCCGTCTGGTGAAGGACGAAAGCACGCCCCAGCTCGTCGATGGCTTCCCCGAGCTGAACCACTTCCGTAGGGCAGCAGGCGTGTATCGACCAGTGCGCCAGATCGTCTCGAAATCCGGGTACAGCGAGCCGGAGCCGCAGGGCAACGTCACCTGTCGCTGCGATCTTGCCCAGCGACTCTCCAAGAGCTTCCCGAATGCGCTCCGGATGTCGCAACACCCACCGACATCCCAAGATCGCTTCGTTTACGACACTCAGGCTAACGGGTTTGTCCGAGACCACGAGAAGCAGGAGATCATCTGGGGCCCGATAAAGCAGCTCGCCATTACGGCAAGCAAACCCGTTAATTGGTCCGAGGCGTGTGTAGCTTCGCGTCAGGCCGCCTTCCCTCGCGGATGACAAAGCACTGAACGCTTCCGTGGACAGCGTGCTGACCGTCAGGGCGGTTGTTGGTGACTGCACGCGCACGATCGCAATTACCTCACATCGGATTCGGTCATCCCGAGAGAGGATAATCGGAAAGAACGGCGGTGCCACAAGAACCGCCAAAAACCATCGCCAATTGGTCTGTGAAGCGATTTCTCTAACAGGTGGCGGCCGACCATGCGCGCCACACCCGGGAATAGGCGCACCCCCAAGCCTCGTCGTGCGATGCGGCCTCGAAGAGCTGCCGGTCTACGTCAGGATCCCGCGCCATTCGGTCGAGCGAGTAGTTCCAAGCCAGTGCGTGACTCCACTCGTGCAGCAAGGTCTCGACGGCTTGGCTCTCGTTCATGGCCCTGTTGAGCCGCACCACGAAGCGGCTTTTCCTCCTGACGCATTCCCCGAGAGTGTCCGGCGGCAGCCACGACGTTCTCACGACCACCGGCTGAGCGGTTACGCATTTCTCCCGCAGGCATTCCAGAGTGGCCGCGAAGGAATGCCAGTCTTTTCGGCGCAGGAAACTGATGCCTGAATAGATCGAGCGAGCACCCCCAACTGGACCGGCGAAAGAGTGCGGTGCCGTCATGCGACAGCAAAGTACGGCCCCGTGTTCGTTTCCCGGCTCCTCGCGTACATGCGCTGCGGCTATTCGCATCAAGCCCTTCACGCCTGCATCTTAGCGCGTTCGTGAACAGGCGCAAGCAGCGGGCACGAAGGTCGCTGGCAACGGCGCGGCACTGGGACCTCGCCAGAGCCTCAGATTTCATCTCTGGCGCCATTGCCGGTTCATTGGCATTGACGAGCCGGAGCGTGGCAACGCCCGCCAGCGGCCGCCCTGATGCGTCGGTCGAGATGCCGGCTTCAGGATTTTGTTGTCATAATCCGCGATTCAAGGTTTGTAGGGGGGGGCAAAACGCTTCCGCAAGCAATCGCAAGTGCGCGCCGCACAACGACTTACGGCGACCGTCGGACTGAAATTCTGTCCGTTTTATGTGGACCTAGAGTAAGTCCTTCGGACTTACAAGGACTAAGGGCATTCCGGAAGTCTGAGTTCCGGAAGTTGCTTGCCTACTGAATGATCGGGGGTTGGCTGGGGCGGGTTGCAAGGTCCTAGCCCCCAAGCCAACCACCAGTCAGATACGGCCCGGGGAATGAAGCGCCACAGAAGCCCGGCGATGGCTCTCATAGACCGCCTGCCGGCCGACGTCCTCACCGTGGCTATTCATGCGACCCCTCGTTTTTCCCTGCAAATTCCGAGGTCGTGTTTCCCGGCCAGCGCAGCCAGAGCCCCAAAAACTTCCGTGACAAACCATAAACAATTGGCTGTGGTCACTCTCGCGGCTCAAAAAACTTGCCGGTTTCTCCCCAAGCCGTCCGCCCGCCAGATACAGCTCGGGGTATAGAACGCCACGCAGCCCAAGTGCCCAATACTCGAAGCACCTGCCGGCCGACCTAATCGCCGTGGCCAATCCAGTGACCCCTCGTTTTCCCGAGAAATACGCGGGTCGAATTTTCTGGCCAGAGCATCCCGAGCCCCAAAAACACTCCGTGACAACTTACAAACTCTCGGCTGTGGGTGCTGTAGCTGGCCCGAGAACATTCCGATTCCACGCCGAGCCTCATCCAGCCAACTCTGAAACCAACTCCTCGTGGTTCGCCAACAGCTCGTGAAGCCTGCTGAAATACATGCCGCTCAAGGCCGGCCAGTGCGCTAAAATCAGGGCTTCAATCGGCAAGGAGGCTGACCCCATGACGTATGAACCAACCACGGATCTCGAATTCAAGGCTCTACGATCTGCTTTGAGCGTCCTTCGCAGCAAGCTCCCCAAAAAACAACGAGCGTGTTTCGGCGCGAGCAAATCGGGCTCTACGCCGAGAAAACGCTCGCGGTACTCGGGGCTCGCTGCCAGACTCGAAAAAGCCCTGAAGAAGGGGTAGTGGCGAGCGATTGGGCGTGCAGGCTCAGTCCCCTTCGCCCATGGTCTTCGCGATGATTTCCCGGGCTTCCTGCCACTTTCGCTGGACTGTTCTGCGCGACAGCCCGAGGGTTTTTGCCACGGCGTTCTGGTCGAGCCCGAGGTACCACGCCAGCCTGAAGACCTCTCGGTGCTCTTCCGGGAGCTGCTCGACGGCCGCGTGAAAAGCCTCCCAGCGAGCCATTGGGATTTCCTCATCCTGCTCGCCGTCTTGGGGTGCCTCTTCAACGAGAAACACATCACCTTGCGAGCCATTCCTGACGTTCGTGTCGTGGTTCTGCGCGTAGCTCATTGGCCCTGAGTGCTTGCGGGCCAGATCGATCAGCTCGCGCTGAATCTGCACAGCCATCAAGCCCATCAAGCCGCGCGGTGAATCAGGCACGGTCTCGCCAAGCGCCCGATAGAGCCTGATGGCCGCGTTTTGGGCGATGTCATCCGTGTTGTCCCAGCGGCGCACCTTGGAGAACTTCCCGAGGAGCCGGCTGGAGAGTTCGCGGAGCCGGTCGTTGCAGACTTCGAGGATCTTGTCGCGAGCGCACTGATCCCCGGCCGCCAATCGCTTCAGGCACGCGGCCAGTTCCTCGGCGACTTCGGGGGGTAGTTCCGTGGCCATGGTGCCGGGTGGGGTTCTTGGCTGGGGCTCTGGGCGACTGGGGTTCTCTCGTCGGTACACATGGCCGCCAGCGAGTGCCCGGAGTGTATTTCAGGGCGGGAAACAGCAGCGGGCTTCTGGAGGCCGGCCAGCGTTGACTCCGGCCTGAAATCCCGGTTTTTCGGCCGTACGAGCAATTTTGGCGCACCGGGAACCCGCCTCTCGCCAATAGAGGTAGCGAGCGGGTTTTCCTATTTAAATCGCGTGCGGCAACTTTTTCCGCCTCAACACAACGAGGACCAGCGAGATGCCTAGGTTCAGGAACTTTTCAAGCCCAGCAGCCCTCCTTATGGGACTCATGCTCGCTTTTGCGTGCTCGTTTTCTTTCGGCGGCGAATTGAACGCCCGAGGCCGCAAAGAGCTGCAGGCTATCGAGCAGGTAATCCAACAGAACTTTGAGGCCAGCAATCGCGAGGACGAGCGCGGCGTCATGGAAACGATGACCCCCGTGATTCCGCAGCAAGAACGGTTCATCGACGAGCTGCGGCAATTCTTCAAGGACGTGGATTGCTACACGCGGCTTGTTTCAGTCGAGCCAGTTTCGGCCGAGATGACGGATCAAGGGCTACGCGCGGTTGTTCGTGTCGTTCAGGAGACCACAGTTGGCGGCGAAGGTAAGGAGCAGCCGTACTCCGAGTTTCGCGAACGTAGCACGATGCTGCCGCCGTGGCCGCTGTGTGAGTACGAAATGGTCTTGTACAAGGTGAGAAACAAGTGGCTCATCTACGAGTGCAACGGGCAGCCGAGGGAGGTCACGCGTGAAGAACTGGCCGCCCGCACTGGTGCCAAAGACTGAGGGTGCCGAGAGCGCACCCATCTGCCTGATGCCCAGACCTGCGATCCAGCCCACTTTATGACCGATAGGAGAACACCTATGGCCTCGTATGCCGGCGCGAACCATCAGCCAATGCCCAACTCACACGCCAGCGCTCCCCGTCGACTCAGCCCGTTTCCGCCCGCCCCCAAAAGTGTCCGGGTCGTCAGCGTGTTCAGCGAGTCTCAGCCCAGCGCGACTCCTGATAGCCCGGCAAGCCCGAAGCCCAAGGCGCATCAGGCCGGCTCGTGGCCGCTCTGGTTGCTGGCAATCACTGCGATTCTGGTCCTCGTAGCCATGGTGCTCGCACGCTATCGAGTCTGGAATCAATTGGGTATTTGAATGCCAACTTGGAGCCTGCCCTAGGCCATGGTCGCGGCTGCCAGAGCCCCTAGCCGGGCCCGTAAACTATCGCCGCGGTTCTTGCCCGAAGCTGGAGCCATCTTGGGCTTCGCGGGCACAGGGAAACCACACTCAGCCACATTCCGCAGTCACGCGATGTCTTTCACCGAGCCGCAAGAACCCGAGCCTGAGTCTGAGCCCATGTCGCAGGACCACGGCCCAGTACCGTTCCCGGGCCAAGGTGACGACTTCGGGCTTACGCCAAAACCAAGACAAGCGAAGGTCAGATCCCAGCGCGTAGATCCACTGTTGGGCGTGGACTTGGGTGGCGTGAAGATCGTCCGGCTCATTGGCGAAGGCGGTATGGGCCGGGTCTACGAAGCCCAGCAAGCGCGGCCGTCTCGCACAGTCGCCGTAAAGGTGATCCGGCAGGGCATCACCTCTGAAAAGACCATGCGGCGGTTCGAGCGTGAGGCTGAGTTTCTGGGCAAACTCCAGCACCCCGGCATCGCGCAGATCTTCGTGGTCGGGACGTACTCCTCAGACTTTGGCGACGTGCCGTTTTACATAATGGAGCACTTGGCCAACGCGAAGCCTCTCACGAACTACGCGCACGAACAGGGTCTAGAACTTCACGAGCGGGTCAGGCTGTTCAAGCTGGTCTGTGAGGCTGTTTCCCATGGGCACGACCGGGGAATAGTCCATCGGGACCTCAAGCCCGGCAACATCTTGGTGGACGCAAACGGCAGCCCCAAGGTCATTGATTTCGGCGTGGCCCGCAGCACTGACTCAGACCTCACGCTTGAGTCCCTGAAGACCGACTCGGGTCATTTTGTCGGCACGTTGCAGTACATGAGCCCGGAGCAGTTTGGGCCCGATCCTGACGACCTCGACGGCCGCGCGGACGTGTACTCCCTTGGGGTCGTCCTCTACGAGTTGCTGTCTGGCTCGCCGCCGTACTCGGTCAAGAAGAAAGCCCTGCACGAGGCTTCCCGGGTCGTGTGCGAGGAAGTGCCGGCGCCGCTCAGGGCTGTCTCGAAGGCCATCCCACGGGACATCAGCGCCATTGCCGAGCGAGCCCTCCAGAAAGACCGCCGGCACAGGTACCATACCGCCGGCGAACTTGCGGCTGACCTAGGGCGGTTTCTGGACGGCAAGCCCGTAAAGGCCACGCCCAGCAGCGTTCTCGGCCAGATCTTGTTCCCGAAGGCGCTGCGCAAACTGGTCACCCGGCGCACAGGGTTGGTTTTGATATCCGGGGCCCTTCTCGCCGTCGGATTCAACCGGCTTGGCGGTTCACGGGTTCTCGACTTCGAGCGGTATTGGCCCCAGAGCACTCAGCTCAAAGCCTCGGCAGCTTGGACGCCGACGGAACTCAGCGTCCGCGAGGGGGCCTTCTACAGGCTCAGGGTCACCGGCTCCTGCAAGGACAGTTCCGGAGTGACTTTTGGCCCCGAAGGAACAGCCCCAGAGGAACTTCGCAGCCTGCTGGGCCCGCCCCCGGACGTCGCGAAAGACGCCGCCCGAGACGCTTTTGTTGAGAAACTGCCGCGGAGAATGTTGATTGCCCGGATCCGAGACTCCAGAATCTTGATTCCAGTGGGGCGGGAGTTGACGTTCGTGGCGCCTTGGAGCGGCCCAATGAGCTTCCGTGTCAACCATGAGAGTGAATCGCCGCAAGCACTTGCCGGAGACCTTCGCGTGACCCTCGAAAAAGTCTCCCGTCCGGCCCTCGTGGACAAAGACGGCAAGACCACGATCAGCACGCGCGTGAACAAGACCAAGTACCTGCTGTTCGAGCCCGAGGGAATCCGCTGGCAGTTCACGAGCTACCAGAGCGCCCTCGAAGAGCCGGAATATCCGACGTTGCTCAACGGTATTGTGTGGTGGCCTCTCCCAGACAAGCCCAACACCGAAGGTTGGCGCGGGATGACGCTGAAGAGCCATACGCCGCTCCTGAAGACCGGTGCTTTTGCGTGGGCAGCCGATCCAAAAGGACCGAAGCCTCACGTCGCCGTGCTTTCAGCCAATAGCAGCGCCGTTACTGCCGGAGGGCCCTCGCCGGAACAGCCGGGGCTCATGTTTCTCGGCTCGTCATCCAATGATCGCATTGCGCACTGTTCGATCACGCACTGACAGCGACCCAACTCGACGGATATATCAGCGACACTGACGCCCATGCCAATACTGATCGTGTTGATACACGCTTGTTCAGAGACAAGCTCCGTACGAGCGAATCCAACCATCTTTCGGAGAGACCGGACTTATGTCTGAACCAGAAGCCACGTTTATTGAACTGGGCAAAAGGCTCGTGTCAGCGCCATCGCTTCCAGAAAATATCGCTCAGATCCAAGCCCGGGTTTCCACTCTTAAATTCGTTAACGATGCTCGCGTCCAGCGAGAAGCTGCAGCCGAACTCGGGCGAGAAGCCGTCCGTCTGCACGGATTAGCGCTGGTCCCGCAGGACCTTCGCGATCGTGTCCGCGAGCGCGTAGACGGCACACTGGGGTCCGTTGAAGAGTCTGGGCCAACCGCGACTCACGATAACGCGCCACCAAGCCCTCGCCCGAAGCCTTCCCGCGAACAAAAGCCATTCGCGCTGTCGAAGTATGCAGCCCCCGCAGGCTTCATTCTTCTCGTACTGCTCAGCAGGCTCGCGTGGAAAGTGGACTGGACGACGCTGGTCAAGCGACCAACTTCCCGGCCTAGCGTAACAAGGGGTAGCGCTCTTCCCTTTGAGCAGGAGGCCCGTCTGTATGAAGAGCAGGCGAAACGCTGGGCGAGGAAGAAGCCGGATCCCGGGCCACCCGCGACGTCACCGCCGTCGTTAGCTCAACGAAACGTCGCGATGCTTGAGGCGACACAAAAAGCGTGGGCGAGCATGCAGGCCATAGATGCAGAAGCAGACAACGCAGATTTCGGCGACTACCCGAGCAAGGGTGCGCGGCAGATCGCCTACGCGTATTCCCAGTTACCCCTCGCCAACGTCGATCCCGCGTTCGTGCAGCATATACGCCGGAACATAGATGTGCTCAAAAAGGCTGCGGCGACGCTCGACCGCATCGAAGCCAAGCGAGACGAGCTAGACGCTCAGGAAGGCCGGGCTGCGGACATCGGCGCGGCACTGGGGGCAGCAGCAGCCGCCAGCGACGGCGCTTCACCGCAACAAGCCGCAGGCATTAGGGATTTCCTCGGACTTATGGCAGCTGCAAGCACGTCGGGGGCAAGAAGTCAGTTTGAGAACGAGTGTGCTCCGATACTTCAGCAACTTCAAGCGGAGGCAGACGCGCTTGACCAAGCGGAGGCAGCGCTTGCAGAACATCTCAGCCAAAAATATGGAGTGCCCTTTATCGATCCTTTATGAGCAGAACTAGTTAATTTGCGCTGCCGCACTCACTGCATGCGATTCGGACACTGGCGGGATCACGATTCAATCTCATTCATGCAAGGAGAGGGCGGCATCGTGATCGCCACAGTCGGTGAGTGCTTCTTAAGAAAGAGCCGAAAGTGATTCAGGCGTTCATTAAGCAGATCCCCCGATCCAGCACCGAGAGGACTTGCCGAATGCACGGCCACAACAGCCTAGGCAAATCACCGTCTTGTGGATTGTCGTTCCTGTGGTGTCTGCAACAACCTTAGATGTCGAGGAAGAATATGAAAGAGGAAACGCTCACAAATTTGAATTTCGCCGGGCGATTAATTAGCTGGGCAGTGTGCGGTGTGATAGGCGTGGCAATCGCAGCGCAACTCACCGGGGTGCAGCCAAATTTGACGCGTGGTGGCGGTGTTGGGCTTGCACGTTTGCCCGGGATGCTTATCTCCGGTCTTTTCACCAATTGGGCTACCTTCTTGGGCGGTCTCTGTGGTGTGGGCGCCGGCGAAGCGATAATTCGGAAGATCATTTCGAACTACTCTAAGGGAAAGAAGTCGTAAACATCGCTTGGTGTCGCTGGTCGGGGTCACACAGCAGACGATCACGAAAGGAGACGAGGAACTGCCCTACTCGGAGTTCCGCACGCGTAGTGCGATGCTGCCCCCGTGGGAAGTCTGCGAGTTCGATCTGGTCATGCACACAATCAAAGGCAAGTGGCTCGTCCGCAAGATCACTGGAGACGTGCGAGAAACTCTGTTGGCAGATATGCCTCCCGCTCAGTGACGGGTTTTACTCGGACGTAGACCGCAACTCAATGACGTTATCGCTCAGTCGAGAACTTTTGTAACGGAGGATCCCCTATGTGCTCTCTCGTTGTATGTGGCACGTTGCTTGCAGAGGCTTACGGCGCTACGAAAGGACGGTACGGCGGGCCGGTCCTGATCGTGATTCTCCTGCTGTGCGTTTTCGGATGGGCGAAAGAGAAGATGTTTGGCAGGAAAACACCTTGAGTGTTTCGTTCGCGTTTGCCTGACACCTAAGAAAAAGCGGCACAGGTTTCCCCATGCCGCTCTTTCCCGCAGCTCGTCACCCAGTCCAAGCACGACAGGCTGAGCGATAACCACAGCCTGCGCATGCGACTGTCGACGGCGCCGGATAGAACACGCCCGACTCGATAGCCCGCCAGACCCGCCCCACGCCCGCCAAGGTGCGCTTCACGTTCGCTGGCTCGACCTCGCGGACATGCTCCTCGACGACCGGCTCCTTGGTCTTCGTCAGGACCAAGAATCTGGTCGCGATCTTCTTCCCGGGGCTGATCTCCGAAGCCAAGTGCGAGTACAGCAACAACTGCTCGCCTGAATCTTCGACCTGCTCCGGACTCCATTTGCCGCGGGAGGTCTTGATGTCCGTTACCACCAGCTTGTCGGCATCTTCCGTGAGCAGGTCCACGCGGCCGTACAAGTCCGGCACGCCCTCGACCAGCATGCCGCGAATCTCTTCCTCCACCCCTAGCACCCGCCCCTGAACGCTCGCCGCAGGGCTACTCAGGAAGGCCGTGAGCATCCGCGCGGCCAGAGCATCCAGCGAGGCCTGAGTCTCCGTGCTGCCGAACTGGATCGCGTCTGGGTCGTGCGGCAGCCATGCACTTCTGTAGGCGAACAGCAGGCTATCGAGGTCGGGCTTGGGATCGCCGGCGAGATGGGCTTGGAAGTGCTGCTCGATGGCCGTGTGAATCCCTGTGCCGAACACGAGGGCACTAGACACGGATTCCTCGGGCAGGCCGTCGATGTAGCGAAATCGGTATTTCAGCGGGCAGGTCCGGAACGTCGAGAGAGCCGACCACGAGATGTAGTCCCGGCCGGTGAGGTTCTTTGCGACCTCGTTGGCGGGATTCGTGCTGGTGGGCTTCTCGGGCGTGAGCACCGGCAGCAGCTCAGCGCCAGCGATCATCGAGCACCCCCAGTCGTCGCGTAGGCCCCGTTGCCGTTCGCGTGCCCATTGGTCGGCTCGTCGGATTTCAACTCGTCGATGAGGCGGCTGGCGTCCCGAATGCCGAGTTCGTCCGCCGTGGTGAGTCCGAAGCGTTCCCGCAGCAGGCCCACGAGGTCGATCTTCCGGCGAGCAGCGATGGCCCGGATGGCTTTGACCTGTGATGCCGTGGCGGGACGGGGGCTCGGCGGGTTCGTGAACTGGGCCGGCGGGAGCCTGTTCACGCTGGCCCCTTGGATGGCCGGACTGGTGCGCACCTCGATGATCTCCTGCGGCTGGCTGGGTTCGCTCTGGCCCTCACTGGTCAGCCGGGCGATCTGGTCCTCGACGGCCTGCTCGCACGACGCATAGGCCCGCTGCACGACGACCTGAAAGCCCTCGTGGTCTTGGAGCAGGCTGGAATCGAGTTCGGCCTCGATGGTGCAACTGGCCGAGGCGCTGGAGAAGCCGGGCAGGCCGACCTTCTTCGAGACGCCTGCATGGAGTTTCAACATGGGTGGTTCTTTCTGTGTACGGGTAGGGGGGCGGCAGTACGGCGGCGCAGATTTCTTCGCCGCCATGAAAAGTCACCGATTCAGATATCTGGGACGAAAAAGCGACGGGCGTGGGTGCAGGAAGGCTTGGGCACCTTCACCACACTCCACGCCCGTCACTTGTTGGGGTCGCGGGGTCTTCTGGCCGGTCAGCAGCAGGTCACGCCGCTCGGGCCAACTGCTTCTTGCTGCTGGCCTTGGCCTTCTTCCGGGCCTTCGTGCTGGCGTCGAAGAAGGGCGCCCGACAGCCGTAGCCGAGCGCGTCCCAGTCGACGGTCCCGAGTTCATCGAGATCGACCAGCATCACGTCCAGCAGGCACTCCGGCTCCGGGCCAGTGTCATCGGGGCCGGTCAGCACGAAGCCGCGGCGCCGAATCTCGTGGGAATCCTCGCCGGTCTTGTGGGCCACGGCGTCGATCAATTCGAGGTCACTCATGGGTTCTCGATCTCCTGAAAAGCGATGGGAAAAAGAACACGGACACGAACACAGGGACACCGGCCGCCAACGCAGCGAGCCGGAAGAAGGAAAACACGCCCGGCAGCCAGAGGGGCGGGCGGGGAGACGACGGATTACCCGTGAGCGAGAAGCCCTACGGGAACCGGATCAAGTAAGATCAGAAGATCAGCATCTTTGCTGTACGCATCTCTCGTACAAGTGAGTTTGTGATGGTGAAAAATCGCCGCTATCCGCCAGCCCATCCCAATGCCAAGAAGCAATCGGAGAAGGGCGACACATGGGAGCCGTTTGAAGCAGTCGCCGATACTCCAGACAACTACTCGGCCGTGGCGGCGTTTGCTGGTGTGTCCCCCGCGGAAGTGCAGCAGGAAATGCCTCTCCCCGGCTGTACAAGGCAGGGATTTCGAAACAACAAATACTACGTGGTTGTCGAAACGCTGTCGCCGCGGGGTCTGCTTGGTGAACTCCACCTGAGTATCACTCGGACTGACAGGAGTGCCGCTCACGACTGGCGAGAGTTTCAGCGGATCAAGAACGAGTTATGTGGGCCAGAGAGAGAAGCGTGCGAACTCTATCCCGCTCAGAGTCGACTATGCGACTCGGCAAATACATTTCACCTTTGGGTCATGGCCGAGGGAGACAGAGTACCGGTTGGCTGGAACGTTCAGACTGTGGTGGATTCAGAGGTGGCGTCGCAACTCAATATCAAGCAGCGCCCTTTCGGCGACGATGATCCCACGCGGGAACTATGCCTCACGAAGGAGCAGTACAAGAAGAAACTGGATGATGGGAGGAAGCAGCAAGGGTTGGGGCAACTCGGGCCATCAGCCACTCCCTCTCCGCCCCCAACGCCTCCGCCCGGCTCCTGAACGGCCCCAAGACAGGCCCATCAACAGGTCCCATATCGGCCCACCAGTAGCCCTCGGCATCCGGCTCGACGTGGCTCGCCCGGGTGATCTGGAGTTTCCCGATCTGCCGCAGGTCCAGTGCCTCGTCGTAGATACACCGGGCCATGCCATCCGCGCCGACCACCAACTCCATCTCGGTGGTCATGCGGCACCTCCAACACCCCCACGCCTGAGAATGTTCCTGCGGGGCCGATCCACGAGCAGGTCACCAACAGCGGCCTGAATCTGCTCGAAGTCCCGGGCGACCATCTGCCGGAGCCTGTTGGAATCTCTCAGCGTCTGCGGTTCGATGCCCGTGATCGTTTGCTGGGCCTGTTCGACGAGGGCATCCAACTCGGGACTCGACCGAATGTTCAGCCGCCGGAACCGCTCGAAGAACTCCCGGAGATTCTCGACGGCTGAATCGCGAAAGACTTTTGGCTGGCCGTCGTGAAGCCCGGTGAGCCTTTCAGCGAGATGGGCCGTGAGCCGCTGGAGTTCCGTGGCGAAAGCCTGCTCGGCCAACTCGACGGCACTCTCAAACCGCTCACGGACCCGGGCCTGCTCCTGCCTGAACACCTCGGGGTTCAGGGCGACGAGGTACTGAGGCGGCTCGATGGTCGGGTAGGAGACTTCGAGATCGAACAGGCCGTCGAGCGTGCTGGGGTAGTCGCTGGCGTTGAAGAGCGTGCCGAGGCGCCGCTGGGCTTCGCTCTTGATCGTGTCGTACTGCGCGGCGAGTTCCCGGGCGGCACCTTGGAGCCTCTCGCGGTACGTCTGCATCGTGCTGGCGAACGCGCTGAGCGAACTCTGGGGAAGCAGCCGAATGCCAGCCTCCGGAAACGGCAGCGTGACCGTCCGCCAGTAGGTCGACGCTTCAGAACGCACAGCAGCGACGGCACGGTAGGCGGGGTTCTTGGTGTCGAGGATGAGTTTGCTGGCCGAGAGCAGTTCGCGGTCAGCATGGAACGCTCGGGCGGCTGTCGTGCGTTGCTCCGGGGCGAGGGTCTTACGGACACCCAGCCACGTGAAGGCGAGCCTGACGGCGGCCATCGTGGTGCGGAGCCTGTTGGCGGCGGAGCGTTCCTGCTGCGTGACCGGCTGCTGGGCTTCACGCTGACGGCCACGCGGGGAAACCTGCTGGCCGGAGTTAGTGGAAGTGTCGGTTGTGGTCGCAGTTGTCATGAGGCGACTTGGTTTCCTTTTGAGGGTGTGTGCGATAGGGTTCCCGTACAGGTCTTCCCGTACGAGACGGGGGAGGGTCACGTGGGCAGAACGCCGGTTGCGAAACCCCGGCAAAGCCCATGGTCAACCGAAGTGCTGTCGTAATCGGCCACGAGGCGGCGTTTTACGGCTGGCTCAAAACTTCTGGCATCACGGACAAGGCGATCCAAGAGCGGAAGGAGATCACCGGCCGAGTGGTGTATCTGATTCCGGCCTGCCACTATCCGGAAGAGATCGAAGAGGTCGTCGAGGACCTCTTCGAGGAAATCTTTCGACGTGAACTTGCGCGTTGGCAGCCGGACGAGAAGGTCTGGCCTGATAGCGCGGACTTCGACCTGTTCACCCGCTGGTTTACGGTCGAGGGCTATTCGGTTGTCGAAGATGTGGGCCGTGGCCGCGTCGAGGATGAACCAGCAGGCGGCATGTAAACGGTCTGGGTGAGCACACCCTGCCGGGGTCTATCGAGTCCTTCCACGGCGGCCGGGTCAACCTGTGTCGTGGTGTAGCGGATTGCCCTGCTTTCAAAGGCTCAGTCGCCGGCGTCGGGCCGAGTGCTTTCCAATGGAGATGGTGCCGTCATTCGGTCTTCAACGGCGGCAGCACAAGCGTGACCAAAAGCATCGAGTCGTCGTGGGCTACCAACGAGTGTGGCTCCGAAGCATTCAGGTACAGCAGGTCGCCCGGCAACAGTTCCCGCGACTGCCCGTGGCACGTGAATGTCACCCGCCCTGCGAGGCACTGAACCGTGATCGGCCCCGGGGCCTTGTGGCTCGGAATCTCCTTGCCATCGGCGAGAACCAAGCGGCGAACTTCGAGATGCGGGGTCTTTACAAGGATGGCGGACTTGGCCTCGCTCGCTGCCGGAGTGGGCATGGCAGCGACGACTTCTCCAGAGGATGTATGCGTGAGCAACATCGAAACCGTGCCGGATGGCACGCCCCTACGGGAATCAAAACCAATAGACCGGATAGTGCCGGTGCGGATTGCGCGACATGTTGTTCACCACGAGGGCGACAGCCAGAAGGATCAGGCAGCCGCACGCCACCGGAAACAGCACGTACCAGTAGCCAAGCCCGCGGATGCTCTCTCCCCCGACGACGGCGATCAAGGCTGTGGCGCCCCCGGGTGGGTGCATTGACCGGGTGAGGTGCATGAACAGCACGCTTGACGACACCGCGACCGCAGCGGCGAACGCGGTGCTCTCGGGGGAGGGAATGTTGGTCGCCACGGCGACGCCGATCAGTGCCGAAATGAGACTTCCGCCGACGAGGTTCCGCGGCTGTGAGAACTCCGCCAGCGGGGCGCCGTACACCAGCACCGCCGACGCTCCGAAGGACCCGAGCAGAAAAGCACCGTCGATCCCCATTCTGCTCGCCACGAGGGGTGTGCAGATGCCGATGGCGTAGATGCCCGCCAGCGAGCCGAGCCACGACCAGAGGATTGCGGGCATCGGCTTTCGGGGAGGGCAGTCGTCCTTGGCCTTCATGCGGCCCAGATAACTCTTCATCAACACGCTCCCGAGGCAGGCGGCAATGCGACTCCTGCCGCCTGCCTCGACGAAGTTCCTACGCGACCAACTGATAGTGTCGCGTGATGAGGTCGTTCTGAATCCAGAGCAGTTTGCCGAACGCGAGCAGCAATCGTGACTCTGTCTGGCGATCCAAGGCGAACGACAGGATGGTCTGGGTCACCGCGGTCGCCACGAAGCCCAGCAGGGCATTCATCTGCACAAGCGGCACGTCCAGTTCGGCACTACCCGCCTCGGGTGTGTGAATCTTGCCGACCATGTCGAGGTAGTCGACCATCTTGGCGTCATACTCGCCCGTGACGAGTCGCGTCAGGTACCGGCCAAGATGCTGCTTTCGGAACGCGATCATGGGGTGTTCGAGCGTCAACGCGTCCAAGCCCTCAGGGATCGGCCCGTCGTAACCACCTTGCCGCGGCACAAAGTGCCGCTTCGTCGCGTCGTACGAGAAGAGTTTGTCATACACGGCATCGACCAAGGCTGGAACAAGCGGCCCGAGGTGAGGCGCGGCCGAATGAATCGCGTCGATGTCGTCCTTTCCAAACCCGATGAACTCCGCGAGATAGCCGAACCGGTAGCCGGTGTCGGTCTCCAACCGCGTCTCGTCGATGTGGGCAATCGTCATGGTTTCCGCCTTTCATGACAGGGAGCAGCCGTCCGCCTTCGCGTTCGCCGGGCGGCCGATTCCCGGGCGTCGCATAACCGGATATTGACATCCGATTGAGGGGCGACGATACTGGCAAGCAAAGTGGATGTCAACATCCGGAATAGAACGCGAGCGAGTCTTGCATGACCTCACACCCGCGGCCCCCTGCTGCAGCATGGTCGACGTTCCGGCACGGGCTCTCCAAGCCCGTGCTCGTTGTTGCAGTGGCGTGGCTCGGGCTTGCCGCTAGGCCGCTCCGGGCCATCGACGGCTTTGAGCAACCGCCGATCTCCTACAGCGCGACTAAGCCGGCAGACGCCGTGGCTGAACTGCAGGAACGGATTTCCCGCGGAGACGCACGGCTCGCATTCGACGAATCCACCGGCTATCTCCGCAGCGTGCTCGGTCTCCTGCGTATCCCGGTGTCGAGTCAGACGCTGGTCTTCTCCAAGACCAGCCTGCAGCAGCGGCACATCACACCGCAAAACCCACGGGCGATCTATTTCAATGACGACGTGTACGTGGGCTTCGTGCGCAACGGCGACGTGCTTGAACTGTCCGTGGCCGATCCGCAGTTGGGTACGGTCTTCTATACGCTGGACCAGCGTGTCGTCGAGCAGCCTGCGTTCGTGCGGCAGACCGACGACTGCCTCATTTGTCACGCGGGGCCACAGACGCGAGGCGTGCCGGGCCATGTCGTGCGCTCTGTGTACGCCGATCGCAGTGGGCAGCCGATCTTCTCGGCGGGCTCATACCGTGTCGATGACTCCACCCCGCTCGCCGATCGCTGGGGTGGTTGGTATGTCTCGGGCAGCCACGGCGATTCCACCCACCTCGGAAACATCACCTACCGGAAGCGGCCGGAAACACCGGAGGACTACGACTCCACGGGGCTGAATCAGATCGATCTGGGCTCGCGATTCGACGCATCCGGATACCTTTCCCCGCACAGCGATATTGTGGCGCTCACCGTACTGGCCCATCAGGCGTCGGCCCATACGATCCTCGCCAAAGCCTCGTTCGAATCCCGGATAGGCCTGCATCGTGAAGCCGCGCTGAACCGAGAACTAGGTGAGCCTGCGGATCATCGCTGGCCGAGCACGAACACCATCCTCGATTCCGCCGCGGCATCGCTCGTCGAGTGCTTCCTGTTCAGTGGAGCGGCAACCCTGCCGGCACCGATCACGGGTCCAACGTCATTCGCCGAGGAGTTTGCCATTAATGCGCCGACCGACGCCCACGGACGGTCGCTTCGGTCGCTCGACCTCCAGCAACGATTGTTGCGGTATCCGTGCAGTTTCCTGATCTACTCGAAGGCTTTCGATGCGCTGCCGGAGGAATTGCGGCAGCGGTTTTGGACGAAGATGGACGCCGTACTCTGCGGAAAGGACGCTAGCGGGAAATACGCGCACCTCTCCCCGGACGATCGGTCAGTCATTCGCGGTATTCTCGGGGCCACGAAACCCGGCGCGCCGACGCACTGGGTAGCGCCCTGACACGCTCATTGACGCGGCCATCACCATCATGCGAGAAGCGAATGCTGTCACAGACTGTTGAATACGCCCTTCGGGCTGCCACCTATCTCGCCACGGTGCCAAAGCAATCGCGTACGGTCGATCAGATCGCCGAGGTGACGCACGTCCCGGTCGCATACTTGTCGAAGGTCTTGCAGCAACTTGTGCGTGAGGAGATCGTCATCAGTCGACGAGGCACAGGAGGCGGCTTCATGCTCGCTCGCCCGCCCGAGAAACTCCGAATTCTCGAAATCGTGCAGGCTGTCGATCCCATCGAGCGGATCACGACCTGCCCACTCGGGTTGGCTGCTCACGGGAAACGGCTCTGCCCGCTTCACCGACGGCTCGATAACGCCTTGGCCGAGATGGAGAGGGCTTTTGCCGCATCGACGCTCGCGGAAATTCTGGCCGAACCGACGAAGAGTGTGCCGCTCTGCAACTTTCCGGCCGCAGCGACTTGCCGGTGAGGCGGCGGTATCAGAGAGCGGCGGTCAATTCACCCCCGGCTCCCGCACCACTCTCCGCACCCGACCGCCACTGCCGCCTTCCGACCGCGAATACACGCCCGCCCGATCCGCCGACAGGCACCTTCCCGAGGCCCACTGGCGTAACCCTTCGATCTTGTCGCCCGCGGTCACAGCCACGGGTACGACGTTCTGCGCGGCCTGAACGAGCGGGACATCGAGCAGCGACGCCAGCCTGCAGCACGACTTGATCTCGGCGCCGGTCCAGTTCGTGTCATCCGGCCGGGCCTGCTTCGCGTCCAGCCCGTAGTGCCGCTGATAGATCGACCAGATACCGTCCTTCTTGTCACGCCCGGGCAAGTCAACGAAGAACACGCCATCGAATCTCTCGGCCCTCGCGAATTCCGGCGGCAACTTCGAGGCGTCGTTGCACGTGCCGACGAAGAAGACGTCCGATTCGTGGTCGTTGAGCCATGTGAGCAGTGAGCCAAACACGCGGGCCGTCACGCCTGAGTCTGTTTGGCCCGATGACGTAGCCCCAGCCAGTGCCTTCTCGATCTCGTCGCAGAACAGCACGCAGGGGGCCATCGCGTCGGCCAGTTTCAGGGCCGCGCGGACGTTGGACTCACTCTGGCCGACAAGCGAGCCGAGTAGGGCGCCGACATCGAGCACGACCGTGGGCCTGCCAGTCTCGTTGCCCAGCGCTTTCGCGAACTGGGACTTGCCGCAGCCGGGAGGAGAGAGAAGCAGGACGCCGCGGGGCCTGTTGCTGACAGTGCCTTCGCTCTGGCGGCGCATGGCCCGGAGACAGAACGCCTTGAGGTTCTCCAAGCCGCCGAGTTGATCGAACGACTCTGTGCCGCGGTGAATGCTGACCAAGCCCGACTTCTTGAGTTGCCCAGCCTTGATCTCCCACAGTGTCTCGGCCTTGAGCGTGCCATGCCTGACCAGCGAGAGCGAATAGGCATTCTCGGCTTCGCTGCGTGTCAGGCCCTTCGCAGCGTCGATCACCCGGGGGAGGTCATCATCAGCGGGAAGTTCACCATCCTGTGTGGCTACTGCGCGGGCGATCTCCTCCAGTTGCGCGTGATCCGGGAGGTCGTGGTCAAGGCACACGAAGAGTTTGTCGAGTTCCGGGGGTATCTGCGTCACGGGAGCCAGCACGACGATGAACGCCCGGTTGTGCTTGCCCGTGATAGCCTGCCTCGCTACGGCCTGAATGAGTTCCACGTTGCCGAGGAACCTGTGCAAGTTCTCGAACAGCAGGATTGTCGTGCCGGAGCCTTGCGAGACCTGCGGCATGGCCCGGATGACAGCGAGCGGGTCTTGGGTTTCAGTGACGCCCGGGATCGCGATCTGTTCGATGGGGAACTGGACCCCGGAGTCGCAGTTCCAGATGCCCAGCCGCCAGTTCTCAGCGCGGCACAGGTCGGTGATTTCCCGGGCGGCTTCATGCGGCTCGGCGGTCTGGACCCAGATGCCCGTGAAGCAGGCTGAGATGAGTTCGTGGATTGACATGCTGAGAGAGGGTGTATTCATTATCTGACAGAGTCTTGGGGTGACAGAAAGGTGATCAGTAGTGGACTGATCATTCGTAGAGGGTCCTGTGATGGAATCAGAGAGTGGTGATCCTTTGCTTACGAAACGTGGGATCGAGGAAACACTTGAGGGATTAGAGGAGGATCGCAAGGCTCTCTTGGCCACAGCAGAACGCATGGCTCGGGCATACGGGGCGACGCTTTACGCGTTTGATGTGTTCGCGAATGGTGCCATCGCTCGCTCCCTCGCGCTCGCAAAGGGATTCAGGGAGATGATTGTGCAGCGCAACCTCGTCTGCGCAGGGGCTCTGGTTCGCCTTCAGCTGGACACCGCATTACGGATGACCGCTGGATGGTCCGTAGATAACCCGCATGCCTTCGCCATGTCTGTGGCGCGCGGTGAACGGATTGATCGGATGAAAGACAGGCATGGAAACAGACTCTTGGACAAAAAGCTCGTCGAGAATGTGGCGAAAGACCACCCGTGGGTTCCAAAGGTGTATGAAGTGGCTTCGGATTTCATTCACCTGTCGGATAGGCACTTAGCCCGAGCATTCGGACTGACCGACGATGGAAAAAGATTCAGCATCTGCGTGAGCAGCGATGATCCGCCGGGGCTTGATGACTCGTACGTGGAGGCCATCGTGTACTTCCGCAAAGCCACCCACCTGCTCCTGCACTACCTTGAAGGATGGGTCTACACAAAAGAGAACCCCGATGTCGTCAGCCAGATGAAACAAGACATGGAGGGTCCGATATAGACTCCTTCCCCCGCCCCAGCATCCACGGCTCCGGCCGAATCTTGCCGAGCCAGTCCTGAACCGTGGGAATCCGGCTAAGGTCTTCGAGGACGTGCTGCTCGCCGATGAACCTGACAGGAAGAACCCTGCCGGTCGAGAGCGTGATCGTGGAGCCGAAGAGGGCCTCCAGCAGAAAGATGCCCTCCGAGTGATGGCGTAGTGCCCGGTGCCGAAAATCAGTCATATGGGCCTTGCTGCCGTCGAGCCATTCGTGCAGCCGGAGGTACTCGTCAGGCTCGCCGCCGTACTTCTTGGCGGACGAGACAGCGTGGTGGTAGGGGTGCGCCATTACAGGTCGAACTCCCGGGTGGAATCGCGGGTCTCGGTGTAGTTCTCCTGATGCTGGATCGTGACCTTGGCCGTCTGGGTATCGATCGTGAGCGTGCCTTGGCCGCCGTCGTTGTTCTCGAATCCGGATGGCAGGAACTCGTAGATGCACGTCTCCAGCTGCTCGACAAGCGGCTGCGCAATCGTGGTGCGGTCTACGCGCTCGCCGGCCACGTCCCGGTACTGCACGCCGTCGATGGCCCCCGAGTCTCCGTAGCCCGAGTAGGCGGCCTCTACGGTGGCGACCCGGTGATTTCGCAGGGCCGGGAGGACTTCCGCGCGAAGCTTGGCCTTGGCGCGCTCCAGCCGGGCCTGCTCGCTCTGGTGGTAGTGGGCGAGGAGCTGCCGGACGTTCTCGCTGACTTCTTCATCAGGGGTCTTGGAATCAGCCATAAATAACAAAATCCTGTCGGAGATGGGGTGTGGAAAACGGCCGGTCTCCACGGCGGCGCAGATTTCTTCGCCACCGGGAGACGGCCGGGCCGGTGTGTGTTCAGCTCCCCTGTTGGAGCCGCTCGCCGGACTGGGTTTGCGCGTAGAACTCCGGCAGCAGAGTTTCGCGGCCGGATACCCCGAGGGCACGTTCGAGGTCCCGCGTGACGTCCCTGCAGGAAGAGCCGGTGAAGCCCGTGGTCTTGATGCTGGTCGCGCCTTCCGGGCTGACGGTGATCTCGATGGTCTTGTTGGTGTTGGGCGTGCTCATCAGGCGGCACCTCCCACGCGCACGGTGACCTTGATCGAGCCGTCCTGCAGGGCCGTCTCGGTGACCATGTGGCCCTTCTTCCGGGCTTCGATCTTGGCCTTCTCGACGGCATACGCCTGCAGGAACAAGTTCAGCCGAGACTGTTCCCCCCAGTGGCCGCCGTAGTTGTCGTACTGGACTTGCCCGGTCTGGAGGTTGGCGACGACGGGGTACTGCCAGCCCGGAAGCTGGACACACAATCCCGTGGCCGTCGCGTTGAACAGTCGGACGGTCTTGTGCTCGGGCGCAGCGATTTGCAGACGAGTGCAGGCCGCCCGTACCGCCTGCTCGTCACGGATCTGAGTTGTGATTTCGACGACGTGGCTCAACGCCAGTTCTCCTGTGTGGTCGTGGTGGATGGATCGGGGTGCTCTCAAATCAAGCCGACGAGAGCACCGAGGCCGACGAGGGTTGCCCAGAGCGGCCACGTGAGATAGGCGACCCAGCGAGCCAGAAGCCAGCCGCCGAAGAACGTGAACTTGGCCAGCCAGAAGACGGCCGACAGAAGGGAAAGCGGAATTGCGAACAGGGTGCTCACGAGAGCCTCCTTGGAGGAATGTGGGGAGTAGGGAATCGGGAATACTGGCCTATCGGCGCGTTCGACGGGCACGAACGTAATGGGCGAGATACAGCGCGCCGGCAATCTCGGTGGCCAGCAGTGCGCAGACGAAGAGCCCAGTTGTCAGGACCATGGGGGACTCCTTGCGGGAGAGAAGTAAGCGGGTCAGTTGCGGCAGGAAAGCTCGGCCAAATCGATGGCCAGCCACCTGTTGTTTGCGAAGTCGAAAAACTCGACTTCACGGAACAGGGCAGTCGGAACGGGCGTGGGTGTGAATCGCCACGTGTCCGGATCACTGCCGAGTTCGAGGCCGGCGACGAGCAGCCCGATGCAGACGCTGGGCTTGGTGCCAGCAATCAGAGGAAGTTGCGGGAAGGCATAAGGTGCGCAGGTCCCCGGCACTGTGATGCGCACCAGACCGCCTTGGGCCTTGGCTGTCTCAATCTGGCCCTGCATGCCGGGAATAGGGACCTTCGTGCAGGTCGGCTCCCAGTGGTCTTGGGTGCTGAACCACGCGACCGGCTTTTCGTGCGGCTCGATCTTGGCGGTCGTGGGCCTGATGCAGCCGGAGTTGATGATCTGTTTGAGTTTCAGACCCGTGGTGTAATGGAACACGTGCTCGGGAGGATCAGGGCTGGGAGGGGGCTTGTCGGTGCTGGAAATGGGGATCAGCGTGACGTGGATTTGCATGTGGGTGGGTTCCGTGTGCGCAGACGGGGAGCGCAGGCGAGGGACAGAAACCAAGCCGCCGGAGAGATCAGCAGCTACGCGAGTGAGAGCGCAGCCTGTTGATGGCGATTTTTGCGCTCACTGAATATGCCCGGAATGTGGCGGCGTTTTAGCCGAGCGGCACAGATCAGGCCGCCCAGTCCTTACAGAGCGTCTCGGCTTGCAGCAGTACGGTCTGAACGGCAGCGTCTTGCAGGTCTGGCGGGTAGCCGAACTTGCGCAGGATTTTCCGCACGGCTACTCGGATTGCCGCGCGTGCTGACTCCCGCATCGTCCAGTCAATGGTGACGCTGCTCCGCACTTTCGTGACCAACTCGGCGGCAATGACGCGGAGTTTTTGATCACCCATGGCCCGCACGGCGCTCTCGTTCGCAGCCAGAGCGTCATAGAACGCCAGTTCTTCTTCCGACAAGTTCATCTCTTCGCCACGCTTGGCGGCCGCGCTCAAGTCTCTTGCAAGTTCGCACAGCCGCGTAATCACATCCTGAGTCGCGATGGCCCGGTTGTGGTAGGCGTTGAGCGTCTTTTTGAGCATCTCGCTGAACTGTCGCCCCTGCACGACGTTACGGGCAGCCCGCGTGGCGATCTGACCCTGCAGCAGTTTCGCCAACAGTTCCGCAGCGACATTCTTCTGCTTGATGCCCCGGACCTCGTTCAGGAACTCATCGGAAAGAATAGAGATATCGGGCTTCTTGATCCCGGCTGCCGTGAAGACGTCGATTACTTCTCCGTCCGCCACGACAGCCCGCGAAACGAGTTGTTGGATCGCGTGGTCGAGGTTTTCAGCCGTTCCCTCCCGGTCGGCTGTCTTGAGCAGTGCGGACTGTACGCACTGGTAGAAGGCGATCTCGTCCCGTAGCGCAATTGCTTCGTCTACAGTCGCGCACAGCGAGAACGCCTTGGACATGTCCGAGACGACCTTGCAGAACCGCTTCTTGCCGTCGTCCTGCTCCAGAATGTGTTCCTGCGCGGCTGGAATGATCTGGAGCCGCTGCGTGCCTGTCGCGGTGTACCACGTGGACCACTCAAAGGCGTGCATCATGCCCCGGGCAACTTCGACCTTTTCGTTCAGGACGGCCACGGCCTCGGCAGTGTCGATGCTGGGCTTCCCCTTGCCGCCGCTCTCCGTGTAGGTGGCGAGCGCCCGCTTCAGTTGGTCGGCCAATCCCAGATAGTCCACGACGAGGCCGCCCGGCTTGTCCCTGAAAACACGGTTGACGCGAGCGATGGCCTGCATGAGTCCATGGCCGCGCATTGGCTTGTCGGCGTACATGGTGTGCATGCACGGGGCGTCGAAGCCCGTCAGCCACATGTCCCGGACGATCACGAGCGAGAACGGATCCTTGGGGTCCTTGAACCGGTTGGCGAGATCGCGGCGCCGCTGCTTGTTTCGGATGTGCGGCTGCCAATCGGGACCGTCCATCGCTGACCCCGTCATGATGATCTTGGCGACGCAGGCTTTTTTGGCCTCGGCCTGCTCGTCGTCATTGGGTGCGCTCGCCCAGTCGGGCCGGAGTTTCAGGATCGCATGCAGCAGGTCCACGCAAATCCGGCGGCTCATACACACGACCATCGCCTTGCCGGACAGGGCCTCTCGCCGCCGCTCGAAATGCTCGACGAGGTCTTTCGCGATGAGGGCAATCCGCTTGGGATCACCGACGAGGGCTTCGAGCGCCGCCCACTTGGACTTGAGCCGCTCGCGGGTCTCTTCCTCCTCCCGCTCGGTCAGCTCCTCGAACTCCTCGTCGATCTTGGGGAGTTCCTTTTCCAAGAGGCCCAGTTTCGCAATCCGGCTCTCGTAATAGATCGGCACCGTGGCGCCGTCCGCGACCGCCTGCTGGATGTCGTAGACGCTGATGTAGTCGCCGAATACCGCCCGCGTGTTGGCGTCGTTCTGCTCGATCGGCGTCCCGGTGAAGCCGATGAAACTGGCATTGGGCAGGGCGTCCCGCATATTTCGGGCCAAGCCGTCGATGAGGTCGTACTGGCTGCGGTGGGCCTCGTCCGCGATCACCACGATATTCCGCCGGTCAGACAGCACGGGCATCTTGTCGCCCTTCTCGTCCGGCATGAACTTCTGGATCGTCGTGAAAACCACACCGCCGCTGGCTACCTGAAGCAATTCCCGCAGTTGTGCTCGGGACTCTGCCTGCTTGGGTTTCTGGTTGAGGATATCGCTACATCGGTCAAACTGACCGAAGAGCTGATCATCGAGATCGTTGCGGTCGGTCATCACGACGACCGTGGGGTTTTCCATCGCCGGTTCGCGGGAGATTCGCCCCGCGTAGAACACCATGGAGAAACTCTTGCCCGACCCTTGGGTGTGCCAGACGACACCTGCTCGCCTGTCTCCAGCCGCGCTGCTCGCCCGGACGGTTTCCTCGACGGCAGCCTTCACGGCATGAAACTGGTGATAGCCCGCGATGACTTTGGCGGTGCGGCCCTTGTCATCCTCGTCATAGGTGATGAAGTCCCGCAGCAGATCGAGCAGCCGGGATTTCTCGAAGACGCCGTGAATGAGCGTCTCCAGTTCGAGGGCTGAGCGGGGCGCGTCAGCTTGGCCGTCGGTCGTTCGCCAGACCTTGAACCACTCCTTGTTGGCCGTCAGCGAGCCGATCCGGGCCTGCAAGCCGTCGGAGATCACCAGCAGCTCGTTGAACCGAAAGAGGGCGGGAATCTCGTCCTTGTAGGTCTGCAGTTGCTTGTAAGCCGACCAGATGTCCGCCTGCTCTTGGGCTGCATTCTTGAGTTCCAGCACCGCGAGGGCCATGCCGTTGACGAACACCACAATGTCCGCGCGGCGAGTATGCGTCCCCTCCTGCACTGTGAACTGGTTGACGACGTGCCAGTCGTTGTTGTCCGGGTTCTCGAAGTCGACCAGCCGAACATGGTCGCCTGCGATGGTGCCGTCACCACGCGGATATTCGACATCCACGCCGGCTGCCAGCATCCGATGGAACAGTCGGTTAATCTGGACGAGGGATGGCCCCTCAACCCGCAGGACCTTCCGGAGGGCATCTTCCCGGGCGGCAGCGGGGATGTTGGGGTTCAGCCGGTCGATAGCGGCCGTGAGCCAACTCTTGAGAATCACGTCGCCATAAGAGTCGCGTTCGGCGCCGGGTTCACCGGGGGCGATGCTCGGCCCGGCCAAGTAGGCGTAGCCGAGTTCCTCGAACCACTCGATGGCGGCTTGTTCGACGGTGTCTTCGGTGACGCTCATGACGTTGTGGCGACTTGCGCCTAAATGAAAAACACGGAGTTTTCAGGGTATTTGTGTGGAATGGGGCGCGGCTCACCCCTCTGCGACAAAATGACTTTTAGGCCCAATGGGGGATGTATCGGCGGTACCTCAGGGATGTCTGGGTCGGGTCGGCAAGCTTGATGACTCCGGCCTCCAGCGTGTCGCGGATAGCTCGGGAAACGGCCTCGGCTTTCTTTTCGGTGAGCTGGAATCGCTCCCGCAGGCTTTGGTTCGTCATCTTCTCATTCATCACGAAACGCAGGCAGCAGTGCTGGTATGTAGCACGGATTCGATCGTCGCGGTCCATTTCCTCAAAGTCCTTGTGGCGAAACAACACCACCGAAGTCCTTCCCTGACCGACGCGAAAGTCAGGAGCCGGCAATTGATACACCTCCGCCGCGTGAACAACCTTGTCGATGCCGCTCCCCTTTTCCTCACAGATGCCCATCCGACGCATGAGGTCGGCGATCCGTTCATTTCGGGAACGGTATCCATCGATAAATCGCTCTGGTGGGATAAATGGCACCCCGGGGCTCGACACCTCCATGCGATCGTCATACAGCTCGATCATCACTGACGCTCCGGCCATCGTGAAGTCTTGGTGGATCAGGGCGTTCGCAACCACTTCCCGAACCGCGATCTCGGGAAACATGGTCACGGATGTACGAATCGCCTGCTCGATCACCTCGTTGGTGGGTACCAAGCCGTTGATGAAATCGACCAACCCCTGAAAGCCAACGGCATAGCCCTTCGAGCCCTGTCGGTCGAGCTTCGTAATGAGCTTGTTTGTGCCGTCGTACACAACCACTCGTGGCGCCTTCCTCGCGAGGAGATCAAACCGGCCAAGATCCTTGGCGAAGAGTACGGCACCGAGATTCGTGATGGCCCATCCATTTGCCACCGCTTCGATCACGCACTCATCGTTCAGTCTCGCCAAAACCGATTCGCGGGTGGCTGGATACGGCAACCTCAGCAGGTCAAAGAAGCCCTGCGTGTCGAGCAGATCGACGACGGTCTGGCCGTCGCACTCCGCCAGCGCCGGGAGGAGGCTCCACTCTTTCTCTCCCTCGGCGACAATCGCGCGGAGCCGATCGGGGGTCATGGGCACGAGGCTTTCGCCGGCCCGCATCAGATAGCGTCCGTCGTGATGAAGCGGTTGCCCCGCAGGGCGCGACGGCACATGAAACACCAGCACACGGCCATCTGGATGGATGACTTCATCGCAGATGCACTTGATATGAATGCGCTCGTGGATGCCCGAAACCGTTCGTTCCGGAACGGCAAACGCCTTGGTGCCGACGACGCGGCGGGGCGGCTTGTCGGTGATCCCCAACAGGATGCGGCCTCCCCCTTCGTTCGCGAGCGCCACGCAATAGTCCACGAGCGTGTCGAAGCTGAAGTCTTTCGACGCCGCCTTGAACTCCAAGTGTTCGTTCTCGGAACGAAGCACCAACAGGGCATCGATGTCTGCGGGCATCATCGGCATGGTCAGGCTGTCGCCTCCGCTTCCTGAAGCTCCTTCAGCGTCCGACCGTCCTTGGTTTTCCACTCGATCCGGCCGTTGGCAGTTCGGCCGAGCAGCGCCGTGGCAGCTGTCGAGGGCGCCGTGAACAAGTAGTCCTGCGTGAACGTGAAGCCTTGGCCTTCCGGGGCCATCACGCCCTGTCGGATCAACTCGTCGCGCAGGTCTTTGACGTATGTGAATCGGTTCAGCACGGAAGGCACGATCTTGTCGTCGCCCACGGCCTTGGAACCCGCGAACACGACGAAGCCCGCCGCGGTCTCCTGCCCCCTTCCCTCAATGCCCTTCGCGGAGAGATACAGCGTGGTGTCGGCATCACGAGCGACGGCAGCGGCCCCGGTCTCGAATACGCTGTAGCCGAGAATCGGCAGGCAGAGGAGAACGTCGTCGAGGAACCCTTCGGCCATCGCCTCGTCGGCCTCTGATAGGGAAGGTGGCGCCGGAGCATTGCCATTGTCCAGCACGCACCGCTTTGCGCGGGTAGCCAGCTCCACCAGCCGGGATTCGAGCCGCTGGACGTGGGCCTTGTTGAGGTTCGTGTCCTTGCTCGTGAACACGACTGCGTGTGTCCAGAAGTCTTTTTTTGCGACGTGCTGCTCCAGTCGCGGCCGGACGGGATCGCCCTCGCCGACGTAGACGGTGGGGAGCGCGGATGTTTCACCGGGCCCAACGAGCATGTACACGCCAGTACGGGAAAGTTCCTCCCGGCTTTTGCTCTCGCCGAAGATCGCTTTTGGGATGACGAGGCCCCGGCCGCTCCAGTTTGACTTCTCGACGACCTTCAGCCCCTCGGGGTCGCCGGTGGGCAGGAAGACGTTCACGGAGAATCCACGGCGGGATGCGGGCTTGCTCATCGCACGGCCTCCTCGACGATACCCTCGGCCTCAGGGACGCGGACTTCACCGGAGAGCAGCTTTGGTAGGAGCGTGCCGCGGAGGGCGGCGAGGGTGCGGGATGCTCGCTCGCAGGCGACGACTCTGCGAAACAGCGAAAACGCTCGTTCGTGGAAGGCATCCATAACGGCTTGCGGCGGTTGCACGACTGAAATCGGGCGGAAGTTCGTCTTGCTGATCTCAAGAAATGTTGAGCCATTTGCCCGGCTAACAATCTCGTCGTGGGAGGCCCCTGTCCATCGCAGCAGAAACAGATTGGATACGCCTTCTTTCGGCTTCATCGCAATGAACCCTTGGTTGATTGCAACCGGGGTCTCTGCGACGGCGAGATACCCAATCGGTGCCCTTGAAGACAGCAGCACTGTGCCTACCGGCAAGACACCAGACGTGATCTGTGAGACTCCAGTGTCCGTGAGCTGTCTTTCCGTTTCGAGCAACACTGGCACCGATAGATCGGAGAGATCTTTCGGGGTGGCCCAACATTGGCTGCCGCCATCCCAAAACAACCGCTCTTTCGTGCTGGGAGTGCTGCCCCCCACAATCTCAGCAAGCTCACTGATCGGCTGCACTCGCCACCCATTCGGCACCTCCCCAACGTCCGAGTCCTCGAACGAGTCCGGGAACAACGCCGCCGTCCGGGCGTCCATTCCGACGGGCTGCTTGCCCGCTACCTTCTGCCTGACCGGATCGAAGTCCACAAACCACGACTTGAAGATCGCCCGCGAGATGCCCTCCAGCGTGGCGTTCATCCGGCGGTTGAGTTCGATCTTGTCGTCGAGCGCGCCGAGAAGGCGTCCAATCGCTCGCTGGTTTCTGATGGGAGGGAAAGTCAGCCGGAAGTTCTTCTGGTCGGTCATGCTCACATAATCAGCGACCATTGATCCGTGCGTCTTGACAGCATCGAGATTTGCTTGGAACTCCGCAGACGTGAGGAGGTAATAGAGAAACCGCGGGTCAACCACCTCCCAGTCGAGTGATCGCCAGTAGCACACTTGCGGGGCGAATACCCCTTCAGGCTGATTTGGGCGGACAAGGCCCACGCGCCCAACGGTGCCCTTGGTGATAAAGGCGACGTCGTACGGCCGCGTCAGTTTTGAGCGAACACGCTCGGTGTACTGTGGCCGAATTCGGTCTTCTACATCGAAGTTGATCGTGCCGTCGCCAATATCACCGCCGCGTACGAAAGGAATACCCTCCCGCCCCAGTTCGACGTTTCGCACCCGGTAGCCGTCGTTGATTGCCAGCGCACCGTTGGCCAGAAGGTCAGCTACCCTGACTTGATCCCAATTACTGGCCATACCCAAGCCCCCTCAAGTTGGCCTTGATCGCCGCTTCCAGCCGGGCTGACTCGGTAAACTGGTGGTTGAGTTCCGCGACGAGCCGCTTCATCTTCACATCAAAGGGCTCGCCATCGTCCTCGACCTCTTCGGCCCCGACATATCGGCCGGGCGTGAGGACATGTCCGTGGCTTCTGATCTCGTCGAGCGTCGCTGATTTGCAGAACCCGGCGACGTCCTCGTATTGGCCCGCCCCCTTGTCGCCACGCCAAGCGTGGTAGGCCGAGACGACCTTCTGGATGTCGTCATCGGTCAGTTCCCGATGCACCCGGTCCACCAGCACGCCGAGTTTTCGGGCGTCGACAAAGAGCGTCTGGCCACGTCGGTCTCGTCTCTTGCCGTCGTTCTTCCGCCGGGCGAGGAACCAGAGACAGACCGGAATCTGTGTCGAGTAGAAGAGCTGGCCGGGCAGAGCGACCATGCAGTCCACGAGATCGTCCTCGATGATCGCGCGCCGGATATCGCCTTCGCCTGACTGGTTCGACGACATGCTCCCGTTGGCCAGCACGAAACCTGCAAAACCGTTCGGGGCCAGATGGTGGACGAAATGCTGCACCCACGCGTAGTTGGCGTTGCCCTTGGGCGGCACTCCGTATTTCCAGCGCACGTCGGTTTCATCCCGCGCCCAGTCGGAGTCATTGAAGGGCGGGTTGGCGATGACGAAGTCGGCCTTTAGGTCTTTGTGCAGGTCGCGGCGAAACGTGTCGGCGTTCTCGGGTCCGAAGTCAGCCTCGATGCCCCGGATGGCCAGATTCATCACGGCAAGTTTTCGAGTCGTGTGATTCGACTCTTGGCCGTAGATCGAGATGTCGCCGATCTTGCCGCCGTGGCTCTCGACGAACTTCTCGCTCTGCACGTACATGCCGCCTGAGCCGAATGCGGGATCGTAGACCCTTCCCTTGTAGGGCGCGAGCATTTCGACCAAGAGCCGCACCACACAAGACGGCGTGTAGAACTGGCCGCCGTTCTTGCCTTCGGCGCTTGCGAACTCCTTCAGGAAATACTCGTAGACACGGCCGAGGATGTCTTTGGATCGGTTGGCCTCGTCTCCAAGCCCGATCGTCCCGATGAGGTCGACCAATTCGCCGAGCCGCTGCTTGTCGAGGCCGGGCCGTGCGTAGTCTTTCGGCAACACGCCCTTGAGCCGGGGGTTGTCCTGTTCGATGGCGACCATGGCGTCGTCGATCTTCTTGCCGATCGTCGGCTGACGCGCAGCAGCCTGAAGAGTCGACCAGCGGGCGGACTTCGGAACCCAGAAAACGTTCTTGGCCCGGTACTCGTCGGGATCCTCCGGATTGGCGCCCTCGAAGTCGCCCTTGCCCTCGACCAACTTGGCGTGCATCTCCTCGAACGAGTCGGAGATGTACTTCAGAAAGATCAACCCGAGGACGACGTGCTTGTACTCCGCCGCGTCCATGTTGTTGCGGAGTTTGTCGGCGGCGGCCCAGAGCTTGGCCTCGAAGCCCACGTTGGCAGTGGACTGGGAGGCGGTCTCGTCTTGTGACTTACGGCTGGTGCGCTTGGCTCGGGCGGCTTTGGCCATGGGCGGCTTTCCCTGCTGAATCGGTCTCTCAAACAGCCTCTAACGTACGTCGGCACAGGCCCCCGGAGTAGGGGAACAGACGGGTCGCGGGTGCCAATGGCGTGGGGAGTTCTCGGGGCTGGCGGACTGAGTCGAACCCGTCATCTCAACAAAGCCGAGGGACAACCATGGTCCGCGGCGCCAAAGCCCATGAAATCGCGGCCAGAAGTCGATCACTGGCGTGGTCCCGGCGGGGCTGTGGTTCCGTGGTAGTGCCCGTCAGGTAGCCGGAGTCAACCATGCCCAAGAACATCTCACGCACCGGCAAACGGTTCCGGCCCCACGACGGCGGGCAAGGGTAGCAGCGAACGATCAATCACTCCTCCACGAGCCATTGTCTTGCGCGTTCGACCAGCAGCAGGTCGTTGGCCGATTCCCGAAGCTCCAGCCTCCGTGCGATCTCGGCTTCCTCGGGATCGTCGTAGTCCGATGGATCAAATCGCTCGGTCTGGCGTGCTGTCTCCAAGTAGGCGTCGAGTTGCCAACGCTCGAAGATTGTTCTGATCTCGGCCACGAACGCCGGTATCTCTGCCCGGAACCCCTCGTCGGTTTCCGCAGCACTGAGGAAGTTGATGAACTTCTCACCGATCAGGTAGGCGAGAGCCCTGTCGGTCCCGAACTCGTCCTCGATTTCCCTTGCCGCGTCGCACTGTTCAAGCCAGACACGGCAGGGATTCATGGGGCACTCGATTGCGCGATCAGGGCCCGGAACGCATCCCGCGGCTTGCCGTAATCCCGATCCTCCCCAGACACGGCCGCCGAGAGCAGGGTGTCATTGAGCCGAAATCCGAGGTCGAACGGGGATGTCTCCTCGTCGGCCAGAAAAACCTTGGCGTAGCCGATCAACTCGTTCATCGAGCCCGTCACCGAGCGACTGAACGCTGAAGCGAAGCGGATAAGTCCAGTCCGTGGCATGATGAAACGGTCATAGGCGAAGGCCATTCCATCGGCTTCCATGAACTCCCTGAGATGGTTCATGGCGCGGACGATGAAAACACTGTCGTTCGTGATCCCCTTGGCGAAGAGCACGGTCGAGTAGAGAGTCTTCGTGTTGCTGACGAGCATGTAGGGGGTGCGCTCGAAGAAGAACAGGTGGCTCGTCCAGTCCGCCACGGGAGCGTCGTCCATCGGCAACGGCTTCAGTGTGCCGGCCTTGAGCCGCGTGCCGAGTTTCTGGGAAAAGCGAAGAATCATCGGTCGTCCATGAGTGCTTGCTGAATCAACACCTCCCCTACACCGCCATTCGGGAGCGTACCTACGCCTACAGTGGCCTACACCACGCCCGACTGCACCGCCCACACTGCCGCCTGAGTCCTGTCGCTCACGGCCAACTTCCTGAGCAAGTTCTGGACGTGCTCTTTCACGGTCTCGACGCTGATTTGGAGCGACCGGGCGATCTCGTCGTTGGACAGCCCGAGGGCGACATGAGAGAGCACCTGCGATTCCCGGGGCGTCAGGCCGGAGTCACGCGCAGCCCGAGCATCGCGGGGCTGCATCGAGGCGGCGATCTTGGCGAACGGCGCTGACCCCGAGACCGGCTTTCCTGCGGCAGCGTTCTCGATGGCCGTGACGAGTTCCCGCTGGCTGAACCCCATGAGCAGGAAGTTCGCAGCCCCGACAGCACGTGCGCGGGCCATGTAGGTTGGATTGTCGATGGCCGAGAGCAGGATGAATCGGGTAGCGGGTATCGCCTTGGCGAGTTTCGTGACCAACTCGAAAGCGTCCCCTCCCGGAATAGCAGCGTCCAGAAGCACGACGGTGGGTTTGTGCTTCTTGGTGAGCGTGAGGGTGCTGGGGGCGTCCCCGGCTTCTCCGACGATCTTCACGGGGGAGCCAGCCAGCATCGCCCGTAGGCCCGCCCGAATGAGTTCCTTCGGGTGGGCGATGAGCAGGGAAATCGCGGTGGGCATGGGCAGGAAGGGGGTGAGGGCGCGGATATAAATAGGAATATCCCCGGCCGGTCACCGTTTCGCCAGCAGCCGGTCTTTCTCGGCTCTGCGTAGCCTCTTGATAGCCACCTCCCCGCTGCTTTTACCGCTCCGGCTTCCGATCCTCCGGCCACTGCGCCTCGAACACGTTGCCGTTGATGACATGTGCCCGCCATTGGCCCTTCTCGACGCGGCAAAACAACTGGTACTCGCAAAGCTCGTACTCAGGTAGCAGCCCGGACCTGTGGCGGTACTCCGAATACTCGACGGTTTCGTCGTTGGGGACCGTCCACTGCTTGATGTCCACGGCCGCCCAGAGCCCCCGTGAGTCTTGCCAGCTCGTGATCCAGCGGCAATCCACGAGCCGGATGTAGACGTCCGTTTCTTCGAACATCTTCTTGCACTCTTTCTGGAAGTTCTCGCGGTCAGGGCAGTTCGAGGTCATCGTCGCCATCAGAGCTTTCAGGTCCTCGGCGGAACTGGCTTGGAAGTTGCGCTCCATGGTCTCCCGAATTGCCGCCGTTGCTGCCTCGATGTACGCGGGGTCATGGGTGTCGACCGAGGCAGCAACTCGATCCCAGTTGATTTTCTTGGTGGCCTTGGCTGTGGCTTTTGCTTTTGGCTTGGGTTCCGCCGGTTCCTGAGCCATCAACGGGCTGCACAGGACGGCGAGGGTGACTGCGGCCAATGCGGCACTGAGTCGGTTCATGGTTTTCTCCTTGTGGTTGAGCGGTCGAATAGTCGTCCAGTAATCCATCAGCGTCGGACCCAGATGCGCGAATACCCACTGGCAGGCTGAAAAATCATCTGCTGCATGGTGTCTGTGCTCGTGACGGCACTGGTGCAGATCTTCGAGCGGGCTTCGGCGAGCGTGCGTGGAGGGGCCTTGAGCCGCTTGGTCAGGCTCTTGGCCCGGTTGTTGGAGTCGCAGTACCACTCCTGACCCTCTTCGTCTTCCCATCGCTCGGGGCCGTTGTGCTCCTCCAAGTCGCGATGCCCGGCGAAGTGGTTTGTCTGAATCAGGGCAGCTTCCTTCATGCCGCGATGCCGGAAGCTGTCGCCGAGGCCCGTGATGACCGTGTGCTGCTTGGGCTTCGTGCCGATTACGTGCGCGAAGAAGGACGTCATGGTCTCGTAGTCCTGAAGGCCGGTCACGACATCGCGGTACGTCCCCATTTGGTCGCACACGTTCCGGAGGCGCTGCAGCACTGGCCACTGGAAATAGCTCGTGGTGGTGCCCTCGGTCGGAGCTTGGTTGATCGTCACGGCCCACTTCCCGGGAGAGAACGCCGAGACCACACCCACGCAGCCCAGCACGCTGACGCTCGTGTAATGCTCGCCGAGAGCGTGAAACCGAATGAGCCGGGTGTGCTTGCCGGTGCTGCGCGGCCAGACCCAGTCCATATTCCGGACGAGCGTGGGCATGCCGTCGATGTTGCAGGAGTAGCTTGAGCAGCCCAGACCATAGATGCCGGCCATTTGGCACAGGTCGTAGGTCAAATTGCCGAGCATCACGTGACTCAAGGGCTGGTCGGCGTGCTTGGCGATGGACCGGATTTCAGTGACGTATTCCTGCCCGTAGGACGCTGCCAGTTTGTCGATGACCCGGCCGCCAAGACCAGCGAGGCCCTTCCCGGCAGCGACCACGAGCGGGCGGACGATGAGTGGAAAACTACTGGCCCGCTCGACGCAGAGTTCCGTGACGTCATCCAGCAGGCGGCCGATGTTCTGGGCCTCCTTCTGGGCGACGTGTTTCCAGCGGACGTCTGGTGGGGCCTCCAAGTCGATGTCGTAGGTAGGGAGGCTGGTTTCTTCGTAGGGTTTGAGTTTCATGGGTTTGGGTGGGGTTGGTGGGAAATGGGAATCCCGCTCCTGCTCCTATTGGGATATGGCGGGAGCGGTCAGAAAAAAGCGCACCGGGGGCGGACGGCACCGGCTTGGAGACCGGCGCTGGCGCATGAAAAACCCGGCGACCGCGGGCTCGCTAGGCGAGTTTGCCGCGGGTCACCGGGCTGATCGAACCTCGTGTGGTGAAGCCGCTACGGAGTCAGCATAGGGGTGACGTCGAAGGCCGGCGTCAGGAAATCCCTCCACGCCACCCGGGCCGTGTCGTCGAATGCAGCGACATCCCGGCGGTTCTTCACCGCTTCGGACGGCAGCAGGATGTCGCCGCCGTCGATGTAGGCCCAGATGTCGGCCTTGGCCACCGTGCCGCTCGCGACCGTGGGGTTGTCGTCTTCACGGTGCCAGTTGGCGTACCAGACCGCCTGCCGCCGATCCAAGGTCCACGCGATCCCGTCGGCGTAGAGGTCGTCGCCGCTGTAGCCACGATAGACGCGGAGCCGTTTCGGTAGTCGCGCCAGCACCGCCTGCTCTTCCGGTGTCATCAGGTGCTCTCGCCCGGGTCGATCGGAGCGGAACAGCTTGTCGAACAGGTCGCGGTTATGAATCGTGAACTTCTGGATTTGATAGATCTGGCTGAGGAGAGGCCAGTACCGATCGTCCGGTAGGCGGTCGGCGTCTCTGGCGAAATACCTCGGCTGATGTTGATATTCGACCAGCTCGATTTCCCCCTCTACATCCATGGCTTCGAAGCATTCGTCCGCCGGTGCCCTGCGGGAGTCGAATTGTTCATGTATGAGGGCGCAGCGGTCCAAGTCGAGGACTGGACCGTTATAGAACGGACTGCGAAGGAAATATCCGTGTCGCGTTTCCTCCAGATAGTGCCGCAGGTCGTCGCGGAGCGGCTCGATCCGGTTCATTTTTTTCCGGTGCTCCCTCGTCGCGTTATCGAGCGGCTGGTTCTTCTTGCGTTTTCGTGCCATGGTTTTTTCCTTTGGGTTGCCCGCGGCAGCGTGCCTCGGGCCTGGATTCCCCATTAGCAGCCGCCGTGCCATGGAGGCGCGAAAATCGCGAATCAGCGCCGCGATCGGGAGAAACTCGGGTCCGACTTCCTGCGCACGATGTATTTTATTCACGAGGGTAAATCGGCTGCCAGAATGGGCGCGCCGAGGGAGAGTTGGCAGTCGTGTTCTGCCAAGTCAGCAGGCCAGTTTTCAAAACACATAAGCGCCAGAAAAACCATCGCCCGACGGAGGCGACCAGCGCGGCGATAAAGATATCAATGACGTGACGGGCGTCGCGATCGCCCGCCGCTCGCCACCAGCCGCTCTTTCTCGGCCCGGCGCAGCCTCTTCATCGCCGCCTCCCGCTTCAGGGCCGCCGACTTGGACTTCTGAGGCTCGCTGTAGGCCAAGGCCACGGGAAGCCGGCTGCGGGTGTACTTCGAAGCCTTGCCGGCAGCGTGGGCCTTCAGCCGCTTGGTCAGGTCGTTGGTGATGCCCGTGTAGAGCGAGCCGTCGGAGCAGCGGAGCAGATAGACGAGCCAGGGCATGGGAGGGGGCGTGTCATACGTCCGGCTGTCACCGACGTAGCTCGTGGCATTGAGCTACCCACCAACAGGCCGGATGCGGCGACTCGGCGTGTTGATGGTTTTGTTGAAAAAAACGCCCTGATTGGGTTTCTGCGACTGATCGGCGATTTTTGAAATCGCCGTTTTGGCTGGGATTAGGACGCCTTCGGGATAGTGAGGTGTACGTCCGTTCGCATTAGAAATCCCATGCTCTATCCACCTGAGCTACGGGCGCGAATGAGGGTCGCTCAGTCCTGCCGGGAGGTTCCAGGCTGGCAGATGCCCTCCGAATCGTTGTACCACGCAGAGGCGGCCCTGCGTGATGGACGCGTGTGGCCCGTTTGAAATCTGCGGCGGTGATGCCACCGCTAGAGCTTCAAACCCCACACCGGCCCCCGGGAGCGGTTCTTGGGAATCGGCCGAATCCGTTCGAGGACAGCGGCCTCGGGGGGCACGAGCACTGGGGTGAACGTCCCTCCGTGCGCCGTGGCGATCGTCATCAGGTTCTGATTGAAGCCGAGTTGGTCGCGGAGGTGTTCTGGATCCACTCGTCCCGTGCCACGGGCGAGCGGGTTTTGCTGCATGCCGAACGTGTTCAGAACGGCGGGGCCGAGATCTGTGGAGGCCACGCGATCGACCACGCTCGGAGCATGGTCTCCGTCGGACAGGAAGTACACGATCTCGGGCTCGAGTCGTCGGGCAATGGCCATTGCTTCGTGAATGCCCTGGCCTCCCGAGCACATTTCCACCGATGTGAGCCAGGCACAAAGCCGTTGCTTGTTGTCTGGGGTGGCTGGCAGGAGCTCATCGAGCCGCTCGGGATGAAGCATCGGATAGGCGGTGTCGCTGAAGAAGATCACGAAAAACAACTGGTCGGGACGGAGCGAATCAACGGCCCTCGCCAGCTCATTGAGCACGGTGTGAAATCCGCCGTCGCGATAACTGTTGGAGTTGTCGCAGATGAAGCACACGCTTCGCCCCGTGCCACTTCGGCCAAAAAACGAGGATGCTCCCGGCTCGGCACCTCCCCCCGCGTGGCCACGACCTGTGGCGGCGTTCGTGCCATCGTTCCCATCGCCGCCGATCGTCGCCAGCAGGGAGTCGGAGCCGATCGCTTCCGAAGGCAAACCTGCAGCGTCGGCGCTGGACGAGGCAACGACATCCAACGGTTCGAGGAGAGCGGGCGCCGATTCGATCGGCTCGAGTTCGGCGAGGGCGTCCTCCGCGCCGGAATCCGGCTCGTCGTTCGACACGAGTTCGATGGCTGCGGATTCCTCCACCCCCGGATCCTCGGCAGCGCCGATGGTGATGGCGATTCGTGGCGGTTTGGCATCGGCGGTGACGAACATCAGGGCTAAGCCGACCAAAATGGCCACATGGGCCGCGATGCTCGCCAGCACGGCCCCTCGATGCCGTCCGCGAGTGTTTCGCCGAGCGCGATGGGGTCGCCGGCGGCCGCGGGCCGTGGAACGCACTGGCTGCGGCGACACCGCGACGGGACGAACGGGGGCGGCGAGTTCCTTACGGCGGGGCAGTCTTGTTTTTTGCATGGAGCACCTCGGTCGTCACGCAGGATTTGCTCTCAACAAGGGGGTTCGCCCACCCTAGCACGGGGTGCTTGGGGAGGAAACAAACGGGCGCGAACGCATCGTTTCGGCCGGTGGTCTGGGCTGGCTCGGTGCCGCCAAACGTGCGATTCTCAGCATGATGGAGCGTTTCCCAACGCGTTGGGAGCCTTCGCGGGGAAGGGAGTCCGCCGCCGTGACCTGTTCGCCGTCGTTCGACCTCGATGTCGTGATCGTGCCCGACTTTTCGGGCCGTGCCGCGACACTGTTCGAAGCCCGAACCCTCTTCTTCCTGGCGTCGTGGCTGCGGGTCTACGGCCAGCCTGGGGCCATCCACGACACCCCGGTGCTGCACCTCTGCTGCATCGGCACTCCACCACCGAGCGTGGAACGACTCGCCGCGGTCGCCGGTGCCGAGGTTCACCGCCATGCCGTCATTCGCGACGGTCACTCGATCAACAAGCTCCGCGGGCTCGAGGTTCGACGCCGCGGCGGACGGCTTTTGCTTCTCGACGTCGACGTTCTCGTGCTCGGCGACGTGCGGCGTGTGAGCTCCCTCAAGGCCGATCTCGGTGCCGCCGTCGCCGGCAAGGCCCAGGTGCCCGAGGCGGCATGGGACGAGATCTATCCCGCGCTTGGCATCCCCCTTCCCACCACCCGGCTCGTCTCCGTGTATGGCCGAGCCGGTCTCGACACCTCGCAGCTTCAGCACCGCCATGCGTCGCTCGAGGCGGAAAACACCGCCATGTTGCCTTACTACAACTCGGGGGTGGTGATGGTGAGCGACGGCTGCCCGCTCCTCGAAGCATGGCAGGATGCCCGCCGCCGGCTCGTGGCCTACGTGGGAGATCACGAGACCTGGCGGGATCACCACGTGCTCAACACGAACGATCAGCCCTCCTTCGCGTTGGCCGTCGCCGAGCTCGTGCAGCAGGGATTCACCTTTGCCCAGTTGCCCGACGGGGCCAACGCACGCCTGCCGCACTTTCGCGGTGGGCTGCTGCGACTGGGCGACGTTGTGATCTTTCACGCCACCGGATTCGCCGCAGAACTCGTGGAACCAAACCGTTCCCGCGATGACCTCCCGGAGTTGGTGCGGGCGTATGGAATCACCTGGGCGGAGGCCTTTCGCCAGGGAGCATCCTCGCTGCCGACCCGATGGTTGGCCTGGCGCGACGGGCGACGGGCGATCCGGCTTCTCGACGAACTGTGGCACGAGACGGTGCGCGACGCCTGGAACGGATGATGGCGTGGGCCGACGTCGTCACCGGCTCTCGGCGATCGAGGCGCGGAATCGGCGGATGCTGTAGACGAAAAACGCCAACCCAATGCCGGCGACCGCCGCAAACTGCGGCCACACGATGTCGAAGCCGGCACCGCGGAAGATGATGGCCTGCGCGAAGGCCACGAAATGACGCGACGGGAGGGTGAGCGTCAGCCACTGCAGCCATTCCGGCTGGCTTTCGACGGGTGTGCTGCCACCGGAGAGCATCTGGAGTGTGAAGATCAGAAGGATGATGAGCAGGGCAAACTGTGCCATGGTGCGGGCGACCGTGCCCAGAAAGATGCCGAGAGCCGTCGCGAAGAAGAGGTAGACGGTCGTGCCGGCGACGAAGAGCGGGATCGAGCCGGCAATCGGCACGTGAAGGGCTCCGATCACCACCACAAAGAGCGACACCAACGCCGCCGAGAGGATGACGAGCGCGTTGGCCCACACCTTGGCCATGGCGATCTCAAACGCCGTCAGCGGCATCACCATGAGGTGCTCCAGGGTGCCGTGTTCCCGTTCGCGAATCAGGGCTGCTCCCGTCAGGATCACCGTCAGGAGCGTGATCTGGTTGATGATCGCAACGATGCCGTTGAACCAGCTCGTGTCGCCGTTGGGGTTGAACGCCTTTCGAATCACGAGCCCCATGGGGCTGCGAAGTCGTGCATCCGATCGCTGCAGGTAGCGGTTCATTTCGTCGGTGAGGATCCGCTGGATGTAGGTGGCGCCGTTGCTCGCCTGGTACATGGCCGTGGCGTCGATGTTGACTTGGATCTCCGTTCGGCGGCCGGCGCGGAGGTCGGCTTCGAACCGAGGAGGAATGACGACCACAAACATCGTTCGCCCTTCGTCGAGGGCCTGGTCCACCTCGCCTGCCTGAAGCCTGATCGGTTGCTTGAACCTGGGCGGATAAAAGCACGAGGCCAGATGGAGCGAGAGCTGCGACTGGTCTTCGTCCACGAACGCGATCGACGCGTTGTTGACCTCCGATGATGTGCCCTTGGCCTGGGTGTAGATCGACAAGGTGAACGCATAGGCCACGAGCGCCACGAGCACGACGTCGCTCCGCAGGCTGCGGAGCTCCTTGATCCCGAGCCAGAAGATGTTGGAAAGCGTTCCCATGCTCAGGCCTCCTGCCGACGGAGCAGGAGCACGGCGGCTCCGATGAGCACCGGGATGAAAGCGGCCAGAGCGATTGCGTCGGGCAGCAGGAGATCGGCTCCCAGTCCCTTGGTGAAGGCCCCCACGCTCGCGTGCATGAAGTAGGTGGTGGGCCAGAGGGTGCCGACGATGCGGGCGTTGCCCTCCAGCGTGGAGACCGGCTGGAGCAGTCCGGAAAACTGCGTGGTGGGCAGCATCGTGATGATCGCCGTGGCAAACACCGCCGCCACCTGGCTTCGCGTGAACGAGGCCACCACTAGTCCGACGGCCGTGGTGGCCGTGACGTAGAGCAGGGCGCATGCGGTGAGCATCGGTCCGCTGCCCTTCACCGGCACGCCGAACACCGTCGTGGCGATCAGGGTGAGCAGCATGAAGTTGATCATCGCGATGACGATCGACGGAATCTGCTTGCCGACGAGAAACTCGAGTCGCGTGGTCGGTGTGACGTAGAAATTGATGATCGACCCGAGTTCTTTTTCCCTGACGACACTGACGGCCGTGAGGATGGCCGGAAGGAGCACGAGCAGAAGCGGCGGGATGCTCGGGGCGATCGCGTAGACACTCTCGAACGACGGGTTGTAGAGAAAACGCGGTTCGATCGTGGCAAGGCTGCTGGTCGGGTCGGTGCCGCGACTCATGGACCTCACCTGTTCCTGAAAAAAGACGCCCGTGGCCCCCTGCACGTATTGCGCGATCGTCTCGGCCCGGAATGGGTTGGCTCCATCGACGAGTGCGGCAACCTCGGGGGCGGATCCCTTCGTGAGCTGACGGCCAAACTGATCGGGAATCTCGATCGCCAGCGAGATGTCATTGCGACGCATGCGACGATGAAGGTCGGTGATGCCGTCGAGTTCGGGCTCGCGCTGAAACGACCTGGACCCCGAAAAACTTGCCAGATACCCGCGGCTCGCCGGCGAGCGATCCTGGTCGAGTTCCGCATAGCGGATGTTTTCGACGTCCATCGTGATGCCGAAACCAAACACGAGCATCAGAAGGATCGAGCCCCCGAAGGCGAAGGCCAGGCGGACTGGATCGCGGAGGATCTCGAGCGCCTCGCGATGGGCGTAGGCAAGCGTTCGGGCGAGGCGGGGCGCGGGGTGAGGGGGCGTCGGGGGGGAGGCTTCGACGGCGGCCCGGGCCGCCGTGGCGGCGATGTCGTTCGTGGCGTCGGCGATATAGCCGATGAAGGCGTGTTCCAGATCGTCGACGTGCCGGGCTCTCATCAGGGCTGCCGGCGTGTCGCAGGCCAGCACGGTGCCGGCGTGCATCAGCGAGATGCGATCGCACCGGAGGGCTTCGTTCATGAAATGCGTCGAGATGAAGATCGTCACCTGCTGGCGTCGCGACAGATCGACGAGCAGTTCCCAAAACTCATCCCGTGCGATCGGGTCGACGCCAGAGGTCGGCTCGTCGAGGATCAGCATGTCGGGTTCGTGGATCACGGCCACGGCGAGTGAAAGCCGCTGACGAACCCCGAGGGGGAGCACATCGGCCAGATCGTCGAGGTGCGGGGCAAGCCCAAACCGTGCCACGAGATCATCAATGCGACGGCGGGCCGTGTCGTCGGGAAGATGAAACAGTTGTGCGTGGAGCCAGAGGTTCTGACGAACCGTGAGCTCCGTGTAGAGGGAGAACGCCTGCGACATGTAGCCCACCCGACGACGGGTGTCGGTGCCGTCGCCATCGACCCGCTCACCAAACAGAAATGCCTCTCCCTCGCTCGCCGGCAGCAGCCCTGTGAGCATCTTCATCGTGGTCGACTTTCCGCAGCCGTTCGATCCGAGAAAGCCGAAAATCTCACCGCGATCGATCTCGAATGACACGTCGCTGACGGCGGTGAAGCTGCCGAATCGACGGGTGAGATGCCGCGCCACGATTGCCGGTGGCTCGCCAGAGGGCTTGTGGGGCGGGATCACGAGTGGTCCGCCCGTGCCTCGCTCCTCGGCTGGGAGCAGCGACACGAACGCCTCCTCGAGGGATCGAGCACCGGCCCGTTTCATGAGGTCGGCTGGCGTACCCGTTGCGAGGATCCTGCCTCGATCCATCGCCATCAGCCAATCGAATCGTGCCGCCTCGTCCATGTAGGCCGTGGCCACCACGACACTCATGCCGGGTCGATCACGACGGATGTCGTCGATCAGCATCCAGAACTGTTGACGCGAGAGCGGGTCGACGCCGGTCGTCGGCTCATCAAGAATCAGGAGATCGGGATCGTGCACGAGCGCGGTACAGAGTCCAACCTTCTGCTTCATCCCACCCGACAGCTTGCCCGCGGGTCGGTCAGGAAACGGAGCGAGGCCCGTCGCTTCGAGCAGACGGGCGATCCGCGCATGCCGTTCCGCCGCGCGTTGGCCGAAGAGACGGGCGAAGAAGTCGATGTTCTCGAAAACGCTCAGTTCCATCGAGAGGTTCTTGCCGAGCCCCTGGGGCATGAAGGCGATGCGCGGGCAGACGGCATCGCGGTGCCGCAGATCGGACATGGTGCCGCCGAGCACCATCACCTTCCCGGACTGGATCCGTTTGGCGCCGGCGATCAGTCCCAGCAGGGTCGACTTGCCAACTCCGTCAGGGCCGATCAGCCCGACCATTTTTCCTGCGGGGATCTCGACCGACAGGTCGTGCAGGGCCGCGACGTCACGAAACCTGTGGGTGACGCCCGTGACCGTCGCGACCGGGAGTGGGGCGGTCATGCGGCGGTTCCGTCAGGGGCCGGTCGATGGGAGAGCGGAGGGGGGAGGCGGGAACGGCCGTTCGAGCGTCTCCGGCCAGGGGACCGAGTCGTCGATCTTCACGAATCCCACGCCACGGATTCCCGTCTTCACCCGTTCGATGTACGGCAGCAGAACCTCCGGCGGGATCTGCAACTTCACGCGAAACATGAGCTTGTCTCGTTCGTTCTTCGTTTCCACCTGCTTGGGTGTGAACTGCGCCTCGGGGGCCACAAAGCTCACCGTCGCGCGAGCGGCGTATTCCGGTCGGATGTCGAGTCGAATCCGCGCGTCGCCACCAATCCGCATACGGGCCGCGTCTTGGGCCGGCAGGAAGATCTCCATGTAGACGTCGCCAAGATCGAGGAGCGTCAGTGCTTTGCCTCCCGCTGCAAGAACCTCTCCCTCTTCGACGAGGCGGTAGAGCACGCGGCCGCGAACAGGGGCGATCAGCGTGGAGTCGTCGATCTGGGTCTGAACACGCCGCACCTCGGCCCGCGCCACCTCCGCCGACTGCTCGACCGATCGGAGCTTGGCCTTGGCGGCGTTGACGTTGGCCTCCGCAACCTTCAGCCTCGCCTCCTTTTCCTCGAACTCGTCGCGGGTGATCGTCTTGGAGGTGAGAAGCTTTTCCGCGCGGGTGAACTGTTGGCGGGCGTAGAGCAGTTGGCTTTCCTGGCTGGCGATGTCGGCGGTGACCTGGGCCGCGGTCGCCTCCTCTTCCGCGATCCGGGCGGTGCCCTTGGCCAGTTCGGCCTCGAGTTCGGCCGTGTCCATTTGCACGACGACCTCCCCGGGGACGACGAGATCCCCCTCGTGGACGTCGATCCGCTTCACGCGGCCTGCATACTTGGCGGCAACGTCGACCTGAATCGACTCAATCCGGCCATTGCCCGAGACGATGCCCGCCGGCACGGCGGTCGCTTGTCGCCGCGTCCATTCCTGCCAGGCGACGAAGCCCACGGCCGCTGCGACCACGAGGAGGAGGAGTCTGCCGACGATCTTGCTGCCCATGCGATGGTTCACTGGTGGCGTGCGACGAACTAGTCGTGGAAATGCACCTCGCAGTATCCTCGACCGAACGCCGCAAGGATAGCGGACGCCCGAGGCACGGTGCGTGAATGGAAGCCGACCCACGACGCATCCTTCTGTTTCGACGAGACTTCCAGGGGCTCACGGGTGGGCACCTGAAGGTGTGGCACTACTTCCACCATGCCGAGAAGTCGCGCCGATTTGTGCCGAGGATCCACTTCACGGCCGGATCCTCGTTGGGCGAGGGCAATCCCTGGTGTGCCGGCGCAACGCCTCTCCAGGCTGACTGGAGACCGGAGGAAGCGTCGGCGCTGTTCGTGGCCGGACTCGATTGGGAGGCGGTGCCCGACCCGTGTCCGGTTCCGGTGATCAACCTGATCCAGCATGTCAGGCACGCGGAAGCCGGTGATCCCCGTCGTCCCTTCCTGTCACGGGCGGCCATTCGGATCTGTGTGAGCGAGGAGGTGGCCGAGGCGATCGAGGCGACGGGCGTCGTCAATGGTCCGATCCACGTCATTCCCAATGGGATCGACCTGGGCAACATTCCCTGTCGTGTGGATCGCGACGTTCCGGTGCTGATCGCAGGAGCCAAGAAACCCCAGGTGGCCGAACGTCTTGCGGCGCGGCTATCGGAGGAGGGCATTGCGTCGCAGGTGCTGGTCGGCATGGTGCCAAGGCCCGAGTTTCTCGACCGCCTTTCCCGGTCGGAGGTGGTTGTCACCCTCCCCAACGACAACGAGGGTTTCTTTTTGCCGGCCCTCGAAGCGATGGCGGCCGGGGCCACGGTGGTGTGTCCCGACTGCGTTGGCAACCGTGGCTTTTGTCGCGACGGCGAGACCTGTTTCCGGCCGGTGCCTGAGTTTGATGCCGTGGTCCAGGCGACGCTGGCGGCCGTGAGGCTCGACCAAGACGCGCGCCGGTCGATGAGCCGCCGGGCCGCGGAGCAGGCCCGATTGCACGGCCTGGAAGGCGAACAAACGGCATTCCTTCGCATCCTCGACGCCGTGTAGTCTCCCCCGCGGGCGGTTCGTCGCGACGCCGTTTCGGGAGGTCATTGGATGGACATCGTTCTCACAGGCATCGCCCGATCGGGCACGACGCTGACCTGTTCGCTGCTCAACAAACTTCCACAAACGGTCGCCCTGCATGAGCCGATGAACCCTGCGGAACTCGTGGGGCTCGCCTTCCCCGACGAGTATCTCCGGCGGCTCGCCGCCTTCTTTGCCGCCCAACGGGCAAGCCTCCTCGCTGCCGGCACGGCGGTCAGCAAGGCCCGCGACGGACAGGTTCCTGAGAATCCGTTCGCCCAGTCGGCGGATCCCGGCGGCCTTCGCGCCTCCACGGTCGACAATCAGGAAGTGCAGTTCGCCAAGGAGCTGCGAGAAGGGTTTCGGCTCGCCGTCAAACACCCCAACTTCTTCACCGCCACCCTGTCGGTGTTGCAGCCGCGGTATCCGTGTTTTGCGCTCATTCGGAATCCACTGGCGGTGCTCTTGTCGTGGCACTCGATCCAGGCGCCCGTGAACGAGGGCCGCCTGCCCTATGGCGAGGCGTTTGATCCGACCCTCCGAGCCACCCTGGAAAACGAACCCGACCGCCTCACGCGGCAGGTGGAGATCCTGCGTTGGTATTTTTCGCGATACGACGCCTTCCTACCCCGAGATCACGTCATCCGATACGAAGACCTGATCGCGTCGGGCGGACGGGCGCTGGCGGTGATCGATCCTGCCGCAGCCAGCCTGAACGAACCGCTGGCGAGCCGCAATAAAAGTGGCCTCTACGACGCCACCCTCGTTCGCACCCTGGCCGATCGCTTGCTTGCCGATCCCACCGTGGCGGGAGCGTTTTATTCCCCGGACGCCATCGAAACGCTCCGCGATGAGTGGGCGGCAGCGTAAGGGGGCGGCGTCGTCGACGGCCCGAAGGGCCCTCCCAGCCCTCACCCGTGGTGTGAGAGGCTCACCGGGGCGGTGAATCGCGTGAAAACCGCTTGTTTTGTGGGTTTTTTGAGATCACCGGGGCGGTGAGGCTCCCCTGCGGCCATCCCAGGATGGTGATCGAGGGTCAAGGCCGGTTTCGGGCCTTTCCAAAAAAATCTTGAGCCTATTTTGTCGATTTTCTAGGCCTTTTTGCGTCTTTCCCAGCTTGCCGCGACACCCCTTTTGGGATTTGGCACGGGGCGTGCATTGAGTTCTCTCGTCGCGACATCCTCGCGTGGCCCTGCCGGGCCCCGGGGGATGACGCGGATGAGACAAGAAGGAGGTGACCGATGATGGTCATGGCTTGCGGAATCACATCGTCCGAAGTTCGTTCGTTTG
>Ga0208783_10000088_pt1 | contig 51788 bp, 37 predicted proteins | sample DEB19_08_DNA_2_FD_184529 | JGI IMG/M metagenome (GOLD analysis project Ga0208783, IMG submission 184529) | Aqueous microbial communities from the Delaware River and Bay under freshwater to marine salinity gradient to study organic matter... | ecosystem: Environmental > Aquatic > Marine >... | reverse complement strand
AATATATCACATATATGCAAAGGATCAGTGTTTATTTCATTCACTGAAGGAAGAAGAGTTTAAAAAAACTTGGAGTACCTTACATCAAATGGTTGGTGTAATGAAGACTGATTATAGTGTAGAGGATTTAAACTTTATAGAACTTTCTGCAGGTATCGGAGGGGGCGGAAACACTGGATCAGGAGATCCACAAGGTAGTCCATCTTATTAATCTTAAGATTGACAAATGCATATATAGACTGATAAAATTGAGTTTGAAGGTTTATTCAACTTATGGCAAAAGGATTTACTGTAAAAGCAACAGCACCAAAACCCAAAACTGAAGAATGGGATTATGATGCGATCAAAGAAAGAATGAAAGGGAAGTCAATTGTATTCTGTCTTCCTGGTCGTGGATGTTCTTTTATTTTTCTAAAGGCATTCGTACAACTTTGTTTTGATCTTGTGCAAAATGGAATGAGTATTCAGATCTCTCAAGATTACTCATCAATGGTTAACTTTGCACGTTGTAAAGTACTTGGTGCAAATGTACTTCGTGGTCCTAAGCAAGTTCCTTGGGATGGAAAACTGGAGTATGATTACCAACTGTGGATTGACTCTGATATCGTTTTTGATTCACAAAAGTTCTGGCAACTCTGTGATGTGGCACTCCCTGCTGAAGAGGAAGAGCGTGAAATCGTCGCAGGTTGGTATGCTACTGAGGATGGTCACACAACCTCTGTCGCACACTGGTTGGAGGAAGATGATTTCCGTAAGAACGGTGGTGTGATGAATCACGAAACCGTGGAGTCAATCTCCAAGCGTAGAAAGCCTTTCACAGTGGATTACACTGGTTTCGGTTGGGTACTGATTAAGAAGGGTGTCTTTGAGAATCTCGAATATCCTTGGTTTGCTCCGAAGATGCAAGTCTTTGAATCTGGTGCAGTTCAGGATATGTGCGGTGAAGATGTCTCGTTCTGTCTTGATGCAAAAGAGCAAGGACTTGAGATCTGGTGCGACCCTCGTATTCGTGTGGGTCATGAGAAAACTCGTATTATTTGATGGAGAAGATTTATGGCAAAAGGTGGAAGCAATAAGGTACTTTTTGAACCCGGAGCACCAAAGAAGACTCGGCAAGGGCGATCTCCTCGTACATTACTGAGTGCAACATCTCGCAATGGACGTAAGAAAAAGTATAGGGGTCAAGGAAAAGGTTAATAATATTCTAGAGTGCTTAAATAGGTTAAGCACTCTTTTTTTATGACTGAAAAAGAAAAGCATATTTTTAATTGGATACATGAAGTATCTAAAGTAAGACCAGAGTTAAATGGTTTTGCGATTTGTCCGTTTGCAGCAAAGTCAAAATATCACATCTTAGAGTGCTCTGCAATCTCCATTACCCCGATTGAAGGTATGGATGTGGTCATTTATGTCATTGAAGATCATTTTAATCTTAATGATGTTCAGAAGTGGGTTGAGATTTGCAACTCAAAGTATAAAGGTTGGAAGTTTTTTGAAGATTGTGGGTCATATGATACCTTTATAAATGGAGTTCAAACCAATAATGGCAAATATAATCTCATATTAGGACAACCAAGAGAAAAATTAAGAAAGTTTAGAGAAAATCTATCCAAAACCGAATATTATGATATGTGGGATGATGAATATTTGAGAGAAATACTTGAAGACGACTATGATATAATGGAAAAACGGGATAGCAACCCCGTAAAAAGTTCTGATTTAACAAATCAGGGGCAAAACAATGACTAAACAAGTCGATAAAGACCAAAATTTCATGAAAAATGAGTGGGGAACTCAATATTTGGCAAGTGAGTATGGTTGGGACACACAAATTCAGAAGCAAAAGATGCTTCGTGAGATAGCAAATGATGATTTAACACCCAAAAAGCACGATTTTCATCACCAAAATGAAATTCATGAAAAAATTCGCAATGATGAAGACTATGATGATTGGGAATATGGAACAGAACCACTATATGAAGTTAAAAATCCCGAATAAATAAGATAGATTTTATAATATTACATGCCTTTAGAAAGGGTAAGTCAAGGTTTTAAGGATATTAGTATGACTTTTCAGGTTAATCCCCTGAACTCAGATCTTATTGCGATCAAAAATGAAACTGCTATTGCACGTTCTATCCGAAACATTGTTTTTACCCTTCCTGGAGAGAAGTTTTTTAACGAAAACTTCGGATCTAACATTTCAAAGTCACTTTTTGAGAATATAGATGAAATTTCGGCATCTATTATTGTTGATGAAATCAGGCAATCAATAGGAAATTATGAACCAAGAGTTAGTTTGATTGATGTACAAGCATATCCAGATTATGATAACAACTCTTTTGATGTTACGATAATATATCAGGTTATAGGAGCGGATGTTCCAGCACAGCAACTACAATTCGTCTTGCAAGCAACTAGATAAATGCCACTAGTAAATTTCACCAATCTGGACTTCGACCAGATAAAAGTCACACTTAGAGATTACCTTAAGGCAAACTCTAACTTCACAGATTATGATTTTGAGGGGTCAAACCTTTCAACTATTCTCGATGTTCTGGCATATAACACTTATATAACCTCATATAATGCAAACATGGTTGCAAATGAGGTTTTTATTGATAGTGCCACGCTTAGAGAAAATGTAGTTGCCCTAGCAAGAAACATTGGTTATGTACCAAGATCAAGAAAGGCAGCAAAAGCAACAGTAACTTTCTTTGTAGATACAACCAATATTACACCATCACCAGCATCATTAACCTTAAGGAAAGGTGTAGTTGCTACTTCTTCCGGTGCATTTGGTAATCAATCATTTGTCTTTTCGATTTTGGAAGATGTTACTGTTCCAGTCTTCGATGGAATAGCAACTTTTGACAATTTAACTATTCATGAAGGCGTACTTCTAACAAACAACTTTACCTATACTGCAAGAAATCCAAATCAAAGATATATTCTTCCAAATGCTGGAATTGATACGGAACTCATATCAGTAACTGTTAGGAATAATGAGCAAGCTACTGCTATAGTTAAATATGCTTTCCAAGATAGTCTTTTCAATATTGATGGAAACTCAAAAGTTTATTTCCTCCAAGAAATTGAAGATGAGCGTTATGAACTCATTTTTGGTGATGGATATTTTGGCAAAAAGTTAGAAGAAGGTAACTTTATAACAGCAAACTACATCATCTCAAATGGCGATAGCGCAAATGGAGTTAATCAGTTTAGTTTTTCTGGTAGAATAACTTATACAAGAAACTCCATTGAATACACAGTTTCTTCGGGTATTTCTCTTGCCACGACTGTTCTCCCATCTACTGGGGGAGAAAACATAGAAACGGTTGAATCTATTAAAAAGTATGCCCCAAGAATTTATGCATCTCAAAATAGAGCTTTAACAGCAAATGATTTCGAAACCTTGATTCCATCAAGAATATATCCAGAAACAGAATCTATCTCAGTATTTGGTGGAGAGGATCTAATTCCCCCACAATACGGAAAAGTATTCATAAGCATAAAACCAAGATTTGGTGATTTTATTCCCAATCTTGAGAAAGAGAGTATAAAGTTAAAGTTGAAAAAATATGCGGTTGCAGGAATAGTCCCTGAGATACTAGATTTGAAATACCTCTATATCGAAACAAACTCCAGGGTATATTACAACACAAATCTAGCTCCAAGTTCTGCTTATGTTTCGAGTACGATTCAGTCAAATGTAACAAAATACGCAGAGTCAACAGAACTTAATCGTTATGGTGCAAGGTTTAAGTATAGTAAATATCTGAAGTTGATAGATGATAGTCATGAATCTATTACTTCAAACATTACAACTCTTCAAATGAGAAGAGATTTGAGAGTAGTTTTGAACACCATTGCAGAATATCAGATTGGATTTGGTAATGAATTTCATATTGATAGTATGAGTGGATATAATGTCAAATCATCTGGATTCAAAATCTCTGGATTATCGCAAACAGTATATCTTTCCGATATACCAAATACGGATAGATTAACTGGATCTTTATTCTTATTTACAGTAGATTCTGTAAATTCAACATCTCCAACTGTTTTGAGAAGAAATGTTGGTAGGATTGACTACAAAAATGGAATCATTACCATTAACCCTATCAATATTTTATCCGGAAAGATAAAAGATGGGCAAACCATCATTGAAGTTTCTACAACTCCTAAGTCAAATGATGTTGTCGGAAAACAGGATCTTTATTTGCAACTAGATATTAATAACAGTGTTTTTGATATGGTTGTTGATGAAATTGCATCTGGATTGGATCCTTCGGCATCAAACTACATAGTATCTTCAAGCTACAACAACGGGAACCTAGTAAGATCATAAAATGACAGAAAAAAGAGTACAATTCAAAGATATCGTTAAGAATCAACTGCCCCAATATGTGAAGGAGGAATTCCCATTAGTTGGTGAGTTCTTAAGTCAGTACTATTTGGCACAAGAATTCCAAGGTGCTCCCGTTGATTTAATACAAAATATTGACAAATATATTAAAGTTGATGCTGTAACTAATCTTACAGATTTCACATTACTTGGATCAGATATATCTTCAATTGATACTGAAATAACTGTAGATCTTTTAAACTCAGAAAAAGGAACCGATGGGTTTCCCGAAAAATATGGGTTAATTTCCATTGATAATGAGCTCATACTATATGAGTCAAAGACCTTAAATGGTTTTAGTAACTGTTATAGGGGATTTAGTGGTGTAGTTTCATATAAAAATACAAATGTAGGTATAGCATCCACTTATAAACTCCGTTCTTCTGATGAACTAATATTTAAGGATTCTGATTCAGATCCACACACCTCCGGGACAAAAATCTATAACTTAAGTTCTTTATTCTTAAAAGAGTTTCTTCTTAAGTTAAAGTATCAATTAGCTCCTGGATTTGAAAATAGATCTTTCACTGAAGGCATACAGGAATCTACATTAATTAAGCAACTAAAGGATTTTTATAAGAGTAAAGGAACCGATCAATCATTTGAGATTCTTTTTAAATCTCTTTATGGAGAACAAGTTAAGGTACTAAGACCAAAAGATGTTCTCTTTAGACCATCTGATGCTCAATATAAGATAACCAATGATCTAGTAGTAGAAAAAATATCTGGTCCCGTAGAAGAACTTCCAAATCTAACTCTATTTCAAAATACTTACCAAAATATACCTGAGGCATATGGTCCTATAACTGAAATAGAAAATGTAGTATCTGATGATGGAAAAGTATTTTATAAACTAAAAATAGATGGTGGATATAATAGAGATCCTGCATTTGATGGTGCAATTTATGGAAAGTTTTCTGTACATCCAAAAACAAGAACTATTGGTAGATACGGTCCGACATCTGTTACCTTAGATGTAGATTCCACTGTCGGATTCCCATCAAGTGGAGAAGTTATTGTAACTTATCAAGATGGGGAAAGTGGAGTAGTTTCATATTCCTCTAAAAATTTAACTCAGTTTCTAGATTGCACTAATATAACTGATGTTATTTTAGATAACTCAATAGTTGGCGTAAACACTTATGCAAGTGCAGTAACAGGTTTTGGTACTGAAATTAGAGTTAGAATCAACTCTATTTTAAGTGGTGTAGATTTACCAGAAGATTCGCATTATTACAGTAAAGAGGATACTGCGAGAATAAAAACTTTGGGGTTTGATGGAGAAGATATTAAATCCAAACATTGGGTATTTAATATTTCTCCAACATATGAAGTAGAATCTTATACTCTCGTAGATTCATCTGACCAAACATATTCTCTGACATTAAAAAATAATCATGTCTTTAGACTTGGCGATAAAATTGAGATTATTGCCAGTTCTGGCGATATAAAAGATTCTACCGTAGTTGATGTATTTTCGAGCAAGAATATTTCTGTTAGTGGGCAAGGACTCCTAAATGATGATTTTTATAGAGTAAAGAGAAATCTTTTAAAGGCAAATTTATCAAATTTCAACCTATCAAATTCACTAACAGCAAATATACAGAACGTTTATCGTGATGAAGAAAAGACTTTAGTTGCATCATCTTCTCTACCATATTATCCAAATCAGTCTTTAGATATTAATGACAGATCAGTAACATTCTCTGGAACTTTTAGTGGAAGCACTTTTAAGATAACATCTTTAGTAGATCATGGATTCTATACAGGAGATTGTGTCTATTATTCTCCAGAAAAAACCACATTATTAACACTAGATGCTGATGGAAACGAGCAAGTAGAAACTGTGGTTTCTTCTTCACTTTTTGCTGAAGGGATTTATTTTATAAAAAGAGTAGATGCCAATCAAGTAAAATTTGCTAAAAGTAGATCTGATATTTTGTATGAAAAATATTTGTCTTTGGAAGATACTTTCACTGTCAATAACAATGTCCTAACTCCATATGAGTTTTATGAAAAAACCATAAACACACAAAAACTTTTTAGAGAAATTTCTTCTCCAATTGTAACAACAGAAAAGTATGAAACTCCTCACGGATTTACTGGAATTCTAGTGAATGGAGTAGAAATATTAAACTATAAGTCAAGAGATAAAGTAATCTATGGTCCCATAGAAAAAGTAGATGTTTTATCTAATGGGTCTGGATATGATGTCATTAACCCACCACAGTTAGTAATATCAGACTCAGTTGGTTCCGGTGCTACTGGATATTGTGCAGTATCTGGATCTTTACAAGAAATAAGAATAATTGATCCAGGATTTGACTACCAAGAAATTCCCACAATAAAAATAACGGGTGGTAATGGATCTGGGGCTGAAGCAAAAGTCAATATGAAACAGATATCTCATGAAGTTACTTTTAATTCTGAGATTCAATCTGGGTTAGTTGGACTAGGTAGTGCGATATCTACTATAGGATTTTCCACAGATCATAAGTTCAAAAATGGTGAACAGGTAATATACAGAACGTATTCACAAACCGCCGTTGGTGGATTGTCTACAGATGCTGTTTATTATGTTTCTAGAAAATCACCCACATCAATAAAGTTACATAGAACTCTGAATGATTCGGTTATCGGTGTCAATACAGTATTTCTGACCAGTTATGGTTCGGGCAATCACGTATTTGAATCAACTACGAAGAAACTTGCTCTAGCTTCTGTAACTATTGTAAACTCTGGATTTGGATATCAAAATAAAAAGAGATCAGTTTCTTCTTCGGGAATAAGCACATCATTAGATATTATCACTATAGAAGATCATGATTTTTCTTCTGGAGAAATCGTACAATATTCCACAACAGGATCTGCTATCGGAGGTCTGACTAATAATGCAAATTATTATGTGACAAAAGTTGATAATGATAGATTTAGATTATCTCAAGTTTCTTCTGGGTCCTCTGATTATTTTTATCAAACAAAACAATATGTAGATCTTACATCGAAAAATGATTCGGTCCACTATTTCAATTATACGCCTATTAGTGTTGAACTAATTGGAAACGTAGGATTATCTTCAGAGTATAAGGCACAGATTCAACCAATCTTTAGAGGAGAAATCACTTCAGTAAACTTAGAGTCTAAAGGTTCTTCATATGGTGTTGATGATATTTTAAATGTAGACAGACAACCATTGTTTACAACAATATCCGGATCCAATGCAGAACTACATCCAATTATATTAAATGGACAAATAAAAGAAGTTTTAGTTAATAATGTAGGAAAAAATTACACATCTTCTCCAGATCTAATTGTCACTGGTTCTGGATTTGGTGCCGTTTTAACTCCCATTCTATCAAACAATCAGATTATTGAGGTTAAAGTAATATCTGGCGGATCTGGGTATTCACAAAACTCTACTCAAATTGTTGCGGTACATACAGGTAGTGGAGCGAACTTTAACGCAAGAATAAAAACTTGGACCGTTAATAACTTCCAAAAGTATATTAATAACATTACTAAAGATGATGGATTTTTGACTAATGGTTTGAACCCTAATTTTGAACTTCAGTATACTCACATATATGCCCCAAGAAAGTTAAGGGAGATTCTATACTCAGTAGATCAAGGAGGAAACACTCTATACTCAAACTCCGATTTGAGAATTTCTAATAATGCAGAAATACCTTCAACAGATCATTCTCCAATAATAGGATGGGCATACGATGGACATCCCATTTATGGTCCATATGGATATTCAACAAAATCTGGTGGATCAGTTTCTCAACTAAAGAGTGGGTATAAGATATCTCTCAATTCACATAGACCTTCTTTACAGTACTATCCAGAAGGATTCTTTATTGAAGATTATAAGTATTATCCAAATGTAGATGATACAGTACTTGATGAAAATAATGGAAGATTTTGCGTAACTCCGGAGTTCCCAAATGGAACTTATGCATATTTTGCAACTATTGATGATTCTTCGGTAGAATCTTCAGGACCTTTTGCCGGACATAAAAAACCAATATTCCCATACCTAATTGGCAAAAGTTATAACTCCAAACCAAATGAGTTTAACTTTAAGAGATCTTCGAATCAAGATGAAATTGATTTAAATCAGACTAGTTGGATCAGAAGCACATATTCATACAATCTTACTGAAAATGAGTCTACCTATGAATATGTCACATTACCAAATAAATTAAATCAAACGATTGATATTATAGGAGTATCACCGGGATCAATTGATAGGATAGGTATCTTTAGTGGTGGTGATGGATATAAAGTTAACGATCCACTAGTATTCAATAATATTGACACTAGTGGAAAGGTAAGAGGAAATGCACTGTCCGCTGTTGTTTCAGGTTTATCCGGAAAAACAGTATCTAATATCAGTGTTGCAAGTTCAACATTATATGATGTTGAGATCTATCCGTCAAGAAATAAAGGAGATTATGTTGTATACAACTTAACTCCACATAATTTCAAAAACTTTGATTTGGTTTCAATATCAGGATTAAGCACAACATCATCTCTGATCGAAGGAAATTATATTGCGGGAATTCAAACTCACAAACTATCTCTGGTGGGAGTTGGTACAGCAACGGTTGGTATATCGTCAGTTGGGATCACTGGAATAGTCACTTACATCTCGGTAAGGGGAAATCTTGATTTCTCAAACATTAGAGATAACGATGTATTCACAATCAATAGCGAAAAGATAAAAGTTCTGAATGTTGATACTATATCATCAAGATTAAGAATCTTGAGGCAGGTTGATGGCACAGTAGGAACTTCACATTCGGTCACTTCTGTTTTATACGAAGATCCAAGAAAAGTAATCATTAAGGCAGGATTTAATACGGAATATTCATATTCTGTAAATAGACAAATTTATTTCAACCCTAAAGATTCGGTTGCCTTAGGCACAAGTGCAGCGGTGGGTGTAGGAACTACCATCTCATTCTCAAATCCAGGTGCTGGAACAACTCAAATTTTTGCTCCAAACAGATCCATATACTTACCAAACCATAACCTCAATACAAATGATGTATTGACTTATGAAACTAATGGTGGAAGTCCAATTGTAATATCTTATACTGGAATAGGTACAACAACACTTGCTACGAACTCTTCACTGTATGCAGCAAAAATAAGTAATGATTTGATTGGATTATCGACAGTTGCTGTTGGTCTAGGATCTACAGGATTCTTCTCTGGACTAACGACTAGTACAGGTCTCTTGTATTTTGTTGGGATTGGAACTGGGACAAATCATAGTTTTAAAACAAACTATCCAGTCTTTACTGGACAAATATCCAGAAATATAGTTACCGTTTCTACAGCACAAACTCATGGACTCTCAAATAATGATTTGGTAGAGATTGATGTAAATCCTTCAATTTCAACATCTTTTGTAGTCAAATATGATGATTATAATAGAAAACTAGTAATAAATCCAAAAACATTTACAGCATCTGATGTAGATGTAAATACAAATTCTATTACTATCATAAATCATGGACTTAATAGTGGACAAAAGGTAATTCACACTTCGCCATCACCATCTTCTGGACTAGTAAATGAAGGCATCTACTATATTGTTTTTGTTGACAAAAATACAATAAAACTATCAGATAGTTACTTTAACTCAAAGAATAAAAAACCATCTATTGTTGACATTACATCTGCATCTTTAGGAACTATTTCCCCAGTTAATCCTCCATTGGAGTTGTATAAGGATTCGGTAGTGACATTTGATCTTTCCGATTCTTCACTATCATATGTTTATCAATCAATAAGATATCCTGCTTTTAGACTTGAGATTTATAAAGATCCTTTATTTAAAAATATTTTTGATTCTTCTGAAAAATCAAGAACCTTTAATGTACAGAGATCTGGAATAGTTGGAGTACATTCTACTGCAAATCTAACTTTAATTGTTGATGAGTACCTACCAGAAACATTATATTATGGTTTAGTCCCCATATCCGATGGTATTTCTCCTTTAGAAAAAACGGAAGCAGCTTATGATGGTACTGTTGATTCTTATAATCAACTGCAAATAAAATATAGCCGTTATAATGGATCTCATGAAGTTTCTGTCACTACATCAACATCATTTACATATTTTCTCCCAACCGAACCAGAAAAATCATCTTACATATCATCAACTTCAGATTTAAAATATTCCACAAATTCTTTATCTGCATATGGTCCTATTGAAAATGTAAAAATAACAAATAAAGGATTTAACTATTATTCATTACCAGGAATCTCTACTGTAGTTTCTTCTATTGGTAATGGAGCAATATTAGAGACTTTTGGTGACAATATAGGTAAAGTTAAAAAAACAAAAATAATCAATGTTGGATTTGATTTTCCATCCGACAAAACACTAAGTCCAAAAATTTCTCTACCAAAAGTTATAAAAATTGATAGACTATCATCATTCGAATCTATTGGGGTTACTTCTTTAGGTAGAGGATATGTTTCTACGCCAAAACTATTAGTATTTGATGGAAAAACTAAAAACTTTGTTCCAGAAGTTGATTTGAGTTATAAGATTGGAGAAACTAATGTAACCATTAAAAATAACACTTATGGAATAAGCGACACTACACCTATTATTTTACCAATACAAAACTCTAATGGAGTTGGTATATCAACAATAGCATATAATCCAACAAATAAAAAAGTAACTGTCGGATTATCCACTGGATTTAGTACTGTAGAATCATTCCCATTCAAAGTCAATGACAGAGTTTTAATAGAAAATATCAGTGTTGGTGTTGGATCAACTGGAAAAGGATTTAACTCTGAAGATTATAACTATCAGTTATTCACACTAACTGAAGTTGATCCTAGCATTGGTGGTATAGGGTCTGTTACCTATAGTTTAGATGGATATCTAGATGGTTATGATTTCCCAGGAACATTTAGTCCAACTAATTCTGCGGGCAGAATAATCCCAGAAAAATTCTTCCCAATATTTAAGGTTGTCCTCAAGAAAAATGAGTATAAAAAGGGTGAGATCGTTGAATCTGGAAATTCTACTGGTATTGTGGAAAACTGGGATTCTATAACAAATTATCTAAAAATATCCACAAAAGATGATTTTAATGTAGGGTCTCATATCAAGGGATTATCGTCAAAAACTCAAGGTATAGCTTCTTCAATAACTGAGTTTGATTGTTATGCAAAAATAGATTCAACTTCCAAATTTGAAAATGGATGGCAAACAGATGCTGGATTTTTGAATGATAATCTACAAAAAATACAAGATAGTCTATATTACCAAAACTTCTCATACTCTCTAAAATCTAGAGTTGATTATGATACTTGGAATAATGCGGTAAGCACTTTAAATCATACGGTAGGATTTAAAAAGTTTGCTGATTATCAATTAGAATCTAAAGTTTCTGAGGATACTAATACATCTTTAACAGTTGGAGTTTCAACTCAAACGACTGGAGTTGATGTTATAGTTGATATGGTGGGATATGGAAACTTAAATTGTGTTTCCGACTTTGATATTGCTAAAGAAAACTCTTTAAGAATAGGGTCAAGAGTATTTTCAAATCAGATATCTTTTGGAAATAGAGTTCTGACGGACTACTTTGAATCTTTCGGAAACAGGGTTTTATCTATAGATGATTTCAGCTCCCAATTTAATAGCAATCCTCGTCCAACAGCGTATAGTGAAGTTCATAGATTTGATTTGAGAACAATACGAGCTCAAAAATATATAACATATATTAAAGATAGAAGATATACTGGACAAAGACAAATATTGTTAGTTTCTTTACTTCATGATGATTCTGTTGCTTACTTGAATCAATATGGAAGAGTAGAAACTGCATATGATCTTGGTTCCTTTGATTTTGCAATAGATGGATCTGAAGGTATTTTAAGATATTATCCAACAAGATTTACAGTAAACGATTATGATATTGCCACTTTATCTTACAACATAAAAGATGATTTGGTTGGAGTAGGAACAACTACTATTGGACCTATTGTTACTATTGACACTTCAAATGCAACAACTGTTGGCATTGCAACGACAACCATTGTCAGTTTCGGAACAACTACTTATACCTCAGCAAAAATATTAGTTGAGATATCTTCTAATGGAGAATATGAGTTTGATGAGTTGAGTGTTATTCATGATGGTACAAATGTAGAACTTATTGAGTATGGACAACTAGTATCATCATTACCCACTTATTCTTCAAGTGGATATGGTACATATTATCCTTATATCTCAGGATCAACTCTAAAAATTGATTTTATACCAAATTCAACCGTAGGATCTGCAACAACTATTAATACAATAAAAGTTTCGTTGGCAGGAACTTCTACATCTGGCATTGGAACTCTTGATATAAAACATGCTCGTCTAGAAGCGAGAACTATCTCAATTCCATCATCAGCTTCTCCTGGTATATCAACTATCTTGAGTTTTTCTGGAGATTATAATGGTGCATATTGTTTAGTTCAGGTATCTGATTTAACTAACAATAGACATCAGTTCTCGGAAGTTATTATAGTCAATGATGATGCAACAGAAGATGCATTTATCACTGAATTTGGAAATCTAGAAACATATGCTGGTCTTGGCACTATTGGAGCATCAGTAACAGGTCTTGGTCAAACAACTCAGTTAATATTCCGCCCATTACCAAATATTCAAACTGAGGTTAAGGTTTATGCAAATATTTTGAGAATTCAAGATGATACTAAAGATGTTGTAGATTTAAATAGTGGAACCATAGAGACAAATTATGGAGTATATTATGGAACCGAAAGAGATCTGAGAAGATCTTTTGACCTAACTCATAAGTCATATCCAATCTTTGAACGTTATTTCTCTGGATTTAGTTCTTCCGTCGTAAATATTTCAGATAATACTATAGAACTACCAAGTCACTTCTTTGTAACCGGCGAAAAAGTTATTTACAACTATGCGGGAGCAGGAACAACACAGGCAATAGGAATAGCAACTACTACAATAACGGGTCTTGGATCTACAGATAAACTTCCCACGGAACTTTATATTGTTAAGGTAAATGAAAACAAGGTAAGAGTTGCAGTTTCTGCAACTGATGCATTAAAATCTATCCCAAATACTTTAGATTTAACTTCCGTAGGAATAGGAACCTCCCATAGATTTACTGGATTAAATCAAAACTCCAAAGTATTGGTTGCTTTAGATAATATTATCCAATCTCCAGTTGTTGCCACATCACAAACAACCACACTATCGAAGAATTTATTTACTACTGAAGATATTTTATTCGTTAGTGGTATAACATCTTTCTTCGGCGGAGATTTGATAAGACTCGGTAATGAGATTATGAGAGTTGATGCTGTTGGTATTGGAAGTACTAATGCTATAAGAGTCAGAAGACCATGGTTAGGAACTGTTGTTGCTGGATATGCAACTGGTTCTTTAGTAACTAAGGTTACGGGAACTTATAATATTGTTGGTAGTAATATCAACTTTGTGGAAGCACCTTATGGCAATATCCCATTATCATCAACAACAAATCCACCAGATGAAAGAGATTGGACTGGAATAGCAACTGGATCCAGTTTCCAAGGAAGATCTTTTATGAGATCTGGTATAACCAATAGTTCCAACGAATCTTATTATAAGAACTATGTTTTTGATGATGTATCACGGTCTTTTAATGGTACAAACAGAACATTTACTTTGAGATCTTCTGGAATAAATGTTTCTGGCATTTCTAACGAAAACGCAGTCATTTTAATAAATGATGTGTTCCAAGGACCAGGAACAGATTTGGATTATACCCTGATAGAAAACTCAGGAATTGCCTCCGTTAGATTTGCTGGAACTGCATCTTCGGTTTCTTATGATGTAAATTCTTCCAATCTTCCTGTAGGAGGAATAATACTTTCCGTTGGATCCACTGAAGGATTTGGTTATCAACCTCTAGTTGCTGCTGGTGGAACTGCTATAGTTTCTGGACTCGGAACTATTTCTTCAGTAAGTATTGCCAATAGTGGATCTGGATATAGAGTTGGAGTACAAACGGTAAGAGTTGGAGTGCAAACATCAGATAATAATGGATTCTATCTCAAGTTTATTGGAACTGCAGTTGTCAGCAATGGAAATGTGGTAAGCATTGGTATTACAAATCCCGGTGTTGGATACACTTCCTCAAACCCACCAAAAGTTATTATTGATGATCCACTATCATATTCAGATGTTCCACTGATTTATAGTAGTTCTTCTGCGTCTGGATCTGGAGCATCAGCAACTGTTGATATAGTTGTTGGTCAGGGATCAAGTGTGATTAGTTTTGAGATTAAAAATACTGGATATGGATATAGAGAGGGAGAAATACTAACAGTTGATGTTGATGGTTCAACTGGAATACCTACAACATCATCATTCAAAGAATTCCAGTTAACAATACAAAATGTATTCTCGGATAAGTTTACTGGATGGTCTATTGGAGAACTCCAAACACTTGATGATATTTCAGACTTGTTTGACGGAGAAACAACTACATTCCCATTAAAAGTTTCGGGAAATCTAATCTCGATTAAAGCAGCAAAGGGATCGAATATTAATGTTCAAGATCTACTCTTAGTATTTGTAAATGATATACTACAGGTTCCTGGTGAAGGATACATCTTTGAAGGAGGAAGTATTATTACTTTCACCGAAGCACCAAAAGGAACAAGTCTAGGAATTCCTGGAACAAATGATAAATGTAAGATTATTTTCTATAGGGGAAGTGGATCTGTTGATGTTCTTGAAAGAAACATACTAGAAACTGTCAAGATTGGTGATGGACTTACCTTCGGATACGATTCCTTACTTGGACAACCACCAACTCTTCAAGAAGAAGAAAGAACAGTTACTTCAATAGTGGCAACTGATTTGGTTAACACTAATCCATACTTTGGTCCAGGGAACACTAAAGATGAATCTATTGCTAGAACTATAACTTGGTGTCGTCAAACTGAAGACAAGATAATTGATGAAAAAGAGATCTCTAAAGATAGAATGCTATATGAGCCTGTTATAAATCCCGTTGCATATTTAACAAAAACTGTTGGTATCGGATCTACTATTGTTTATGTCGATAATCTCAGACCATTCTTCAACCAAATCAATGAAAGTAGCACTAGTTTAACCTTCCAAAAAGAGATCACATTTATTTCCCAAGATATCAAGACATCAGCAGCAGCAACTGCAATAGTTTCTACTGCAGGAACAATAACCTCGGTGGTTGTTAGTGATGGTGGTTTTGGATATTCTGCTGCCCCAACAGTAATATTCGAAAATCCAGTTGGTTTGGGAACAACTTACAGAGCTTCTGGTATTGCTACTATTTCTTCTGAGGGAATAGTAACATCAATCTCCATCGTTGGAATGGGAACCGAATATTCTCAAGAAAATCCACCAATAGTCTTTATTGAACCACCAAAATCTGTTTCAGAAACAAATACTGTTTCTCAATATCAAGGAGACTTTGGCACTATAGTTGGAATTTCAACAACTTCCGTTGGGGTTGCAGTAACAGGCATTGTTTTTGATCTTTCTATTGAAAAAGATTCTTTCCTAAGAAATGCTTCAATAACTGGAGTAACAACTATCAGTGGAATAACAACTGGAGATTATTTTGCTGTTTATAACACAAATATTGGATTGGGTATAACATCACTTGACGAAAGCAATCAAATCATAGGTATTGGATCGACTTGCTTAGATAACATCTATAGAGTTGCTTCAGTTTCCATAGCACAAACAGGTGCTCCTGGACTCGGTATTACCTATGTCGCTAGAGTTACTGTTAGTGTTTCTGGTTACAATAGTTTAACTGGACTTGGACGCAGTTCATTCTTCGGTAACTATAGTTGGGGAAGAATTGATCTTGATTCAAGATCTGCTCAAAATTCTTTCAATGCATATACCAGATCGGCATATGCTGGAATATCGACAGGAACGCTGGTTAGAAGATCGAAGTCTCTGAAGTATTTTAATTACATCCCATAAATAGATAAAAAACTCAAAAATGTCCGCAATTATAACTGATCAGATTAGAATATTAAACGCAAAGAATTTTGTTGCTGGCGTAGCTAATTCTTCTAATTCATATTATTCTTTCATTGGACTTCCCAATCCGACCGATTACCAGTCAGATTGGGATGAAAATCCTCCTGCACCAAAAGACAATTTTGATCAGGAGAATGATTATTGGGATAGTATGATTGCATTGAAGAAGATCACTTCTTCTGACATAAGACAAGTAGTTCCAAAAAGAGTTTGGTCATCTGGTAATACATACGACATGTATCGCCATGATTATAGTAGAACGAATGTTGCTAAAGTTTCTGGAGCAACAAACCTATATTCTGCATTTTATTTTGTAATGAATAGTGAATATAGAGTGTATGTTTGCCTACAAAATGGAACTACACCCGAAACTCCCAATGGGAAACCATCTTTAGATGAACCTACATTTACAGATTTAGAACCAAGAGCAGCAGGATCTAGTGGTGATGGATATGTTTGGAAATATCTTTTTACAATAAGACCTTCAGATGTTGTAAAATTTGAATCCACTGATTTTATTCCAGTCCCATCTGATTGGGTAACTTCTGCTGATAATGCTGCGGTAAGAGGAAATGCTGTTGATGGATCAATAAAAATAGTGACGGTGACTAACCGTGGAGTTGGTTTAGGAACTGCAAATAGAACATATACAAGGGTTCCTATTAAAGGAGATGGAATAGGAGCAGAGTGTACAATAGTTGTCAACAATGACAGTCAGGTAGAATCAATAACAGTTTCCAATCAAGGATCTGGATATACTTATGCTAATGTGGATTTAGTTTCTGGCAATTTTCCTACCGGCACAACTAGACCAGCATTTGATGTAATAATTTCTCCAAAAGGAGGGCACGGATACGATATTTACAGAGAACTTGGTGCCTATAATGTTCTTTTGTATTCAAGAATAGAAAACAATAATGAGAATCCAGACTTTATTACTGGTAATCAAATTGCGAGAGTTGGGATTGTAGAAAATCCAGAGGTAACGACAGGGACTTTACTGAGTGCTGATAGAGCTAGCGCAGTAAATGCTCTCAGACTTACTGGCACAGGATACAGTTCGGCAAGTTTTACTTCAGACTCTTATGTAACACAAACGGTATCAACAGGAACAACTGCGGTTGGTAGAGTCATTAGTTACAATCAAACTACAGGAGTATTGAAGTATTGGCAAGATAGATCTTTATCTGGATTTAATACTGTAGGAGTAGCTCAAACACAACCATCTTATGGATTTGATTTAACTGAGTTTACAAGTTCCCCAGGATCGGGTGGATCAGTTTCTATCGTTGGAGGATCAGTAAATCTGTCAATAGATGCTGCATTTAGTGGTATATCTACCATAATAAATAATAGAACATACTATCTTGGACAGACTTTTACTAATGGAGTTTCTTCACCAGAAGTAAAAAGGCATTCAGGAAACATCATCTATGTTGATAATAGACCTTCTATTACAAGATCATCAAATCAAAAAGAAGATATTAAAGTCATTTTGCAGTTCTAAGGAATTATGTCTCAGCAAACTAACCTCAATGTAGCACCATATTTTGATGACTTTAATCCAGATAATGATTATTATAGGGTTCTTTTTAAACCAGGATATCCAGTACAAGCTAGAGAATTAACAACTTTACAATCAATCCTACAAAATCAGATTGAAAAGTTTGGGCAGCACTTCTTTAAAGAAGGTGCTAAGGTAATTCCAGGTAATACTGGTTACAATGCAATATATTATGCAATACAGTTAGAAAACACATATCTTGGGGTTCCAGTTGCTGCATATGCTGATCAACTTATCGGAGCAAAAATTACTGGAAGAACTTCTGGGGTTACCGCAGTAGTTGATAAAGTTCTTTTACCACAAGACTCCGAAAGAGGAAATCTAACACTTTATATCAATTATCTCACTTCAAGTACTCAAAATAATTCGACCCAACAGTTCTCCGATGGCGAACTTTTAACATCAAACATAACGATTACCTCAGGATTGTTGGGGAATACCTCCATTGCTTCTGGGGAAGCATTTGCCACTACCATTGCAAATAATGCCTCTGCCGTAGGATCTTCATTTAATATTTCTGAAGGTGTTTACTTCATCAGGGGTCAGTTTGTTAATGTAAATACTGAAACACTTATTCTTGACCAATACACAAATAGACCAAACTATAGAATTGGTCTTTATATTGATGAGCAGATAGTTACATCAGATGTTGATGAAACTTTAAATGATAACTCACAAGGAAATAATAATTATGCAGCCCCAGGAGCTGATAGATTAAAAATATCAGTATTTTTATTTAAAAAGAGCCTCACGGATTTTGATGATACAAACTTTGTAGAACTAGCAACTGTTGTAGACGGCGTTCTTAGAACAAAAACTTTACCAAGTGCATATAACTCATTAACTGACGAACTCGCAAGAAGAACATATGCGGAGTCGGGAGATTATGTTGTATCTCCTTTTGAGATAGCAACAAAAGAATCTCTTAATAATAATAGAGGAAATAGAGGAATATTCAATAAAGGACAGTTCACTTATGGTGGTGCAACCCCAAGTGATAATCTTGCCGTATATCAAATATCTCCAGGAAAAGCATTTGTTAGGGGATATGAGGTAGATGTTATTGGTACAACATTTTTAGATGTTGATAAACCAAGAACAACACAAACACTAGAAAATCAATCTATAGTTTATAATACAGGTGCAACTCTAAGACTAAACAGAGTATATGGAGCACCTAAAGTTGGTTTAGGTAATACTTTTGTCCTTAGTTTAAGGGATGAAAGAGTTGGAAGTGCAACTGAAACTGCTGCAGGAAAGGAAATAGGTGTTGCTAGAGTTTATGATTATAGGTTAGAGTCTGGATCATATAACTCATCAAACAAAAATCTAAATGAATGGCATGTATCTTTATATGATGTTCAAACTTTTACGAATATTACCCTAAACAATCCATCCACTTTTTCCATCCCAACTTTTATAAAAGGAAATAACAGTGGAGCTACTGCGTTCTTGAAAGATGCAGTAACTGTAGGAACTGCACTAACTTTATATGATGTAAAAGGATCTTTCATTCCTAATGAGTCACTTTCATTTGATGGTATTGATTCTGGATTGATTAGTATTGCAGTAACATCTTATGGAATTTCTAATGTAAAATCAGTTTATGGATTGGTAAGTGCGGCATCAACTTTTAATGCCGACACAATACAATCTACTGCGTTTAATATTGGAATTGCCACAGTTAGTGCATCATCAAGTGGAGTTAGCACTGTAAAGAGTCCAAATGGACTTTTCCCAGGCGTCATTAAGATAAATGATCTAGTACAATATTCAGATACTTCAAGATCTGCAGATCCAATTTTTGCGAAAGTAACTGGAGTTGGATCATCGGACATTTCTATAGTTGGTGTCACTCCAGTAAGTGGTATAGCAAGTGGGATTTTACCATCCTCTTCATTAAACGTAACTGATTTTAAAGTTCTTAGAACAAATTTAGAATCATCTGTAGACAATACTTTATACACTAAGCTTCCAAAAAATAATATTTCAAATGTAGACATCTCAAATTCTACTTTAAATATCCGTAAAACTTTTACAGTTAATATTTCTGGCAATCAACTTTCAGCAAATGTTACTGCTGGAACAAATGAGACATTTTTACCATTCAGTGAAAAAAGATATTCTTTAATCAGATCTGATGGAACTACAGAAACATTAACCTCAGATAGATTTGCTTTTATTGCTGGTGGAACTCAACTACAGATTTACAACTTAGGAAGTAATGATACTGGTGCAACTTTAACTACAACTCTACAAAAAATAAAACCAAAAGCAAAAGTTAAGAGAAAGAATAGGGTAAATTCTATCCTAATCAGCAATTCAAAATATGAGGGATCTGGTATTGGTGGAACAACTTTGAATGATGGATTAGTATATGGAAATTATCCATATGGAACTAGAGTTCAGGATGAGATTATATCATTGAATGTTCCAGATATTGTAGAAATTCACGGCATATATGAGTCAGCAGATACCTCGAATCCATCTGCACCGACAGCGGTTTTAGCATCAATCACAAGTCCATCATCCACAACTTCAGAGTTGATTGTTGGTGAAGAGATTGTTGGTTCTATCAGTGGAGCAATAGCAATAGTTGCAGAAAAACTAACAGCATCTCAGATTTCTTTCATATATAAAAATCAAAATGCGTTTAATGAGAATGAAATATTAAACTTTAGTGAAAGTAAGATCAATGCTCAAATAGTTACTTTAGATTCTCCAAGTTTTGATACTTCATTCAACTACACATTTAATAACGGTCAAAATGGAAATTCGTATAATCACGGTTATATAACAAGAAAGAGTGGTATTTCAGAAGCAACTAGAAAGTTAAAAGTTTATTTTAGTAGCGGGTATTATGAATCAACAGATGATGGCGATTTAACTACAGTAAATTCATATAATACATTTGATTATGGGTCAGAGATTCCAAATATTAATAATACAAGAGTATCTGATATTATTGACATTCGCCCAAGAGTAAGTTCATACACAACAACTGTAGATAATCGTTCTCCTTTAGAGTTTTACGGAAGATCTTTTGATTCTACAGGAAACTCCTCAACATCTATTTTAGCATCTGATGAATCACTCATTACTACATTTTCATTCTATTTGGGTAGAATTGATAGGATTTATCTCACAAAAGATGGAAAATTCCAAGTTAAGTATGGTACTCCATCAGAGAGGCCAGAAAAACCAGTATCAGTAGATGACTCTTTAGAAATAGCATCCATTTCTTTACCACCATATCTATACTCAGTTTCTCAAGCTTCTATAGAGTTTTTAGATCACAAGAGATATAGAATGGTTGATATTAAGCAACTTGAGAATAGAATCAAAAATCTTGAGTATTATACTACATTATCTTTATTAGAATCCAATACAGCAAACCTCTTTATTCCAGATGCAGACGGTTTGAATAGATTTAAGTCTGGTTTCTTCGTTGATAACTTCACTTCTGTTTTAGCACAAGAAGACAGATTACCAATAAAAAATAGTATTGATATTGCAAATAAAGAACTAAGACCGCAACACTATACTAACTCAATAGACTTGATAGGGGGTCCTGTTGTTGGAGTTGATCCAACTGTAGATTTGGCATTTGAACCAATAGAGGGAATAAACATCAGAAAATCTGGTGATATTATCACCTTAGACTATGCAGAAGTTGAATGGCTTAAGCAATCTTTTGCTACAAGATCGGAAAGTGTTACCCCATTCCTGATTAGTTTCTGGCAAGGAACAGTAGAACTCACTCCAGCGTCTGATACTTGGGTAGATACGGTTCGCCTCGAAGCAAAGATTATCAATACTGAAGGAAACTATGCAGAAACTCTTGCAAATGCTACAAGAACTTTAAATGTAGATCCACAAACCGGATTTGCCCCAACTATTTGGAATGCGTGGGTTACCAACTGGACTGGTCAAGATGTAACAACTACTACAAGAAGTAGAACAAATGTTACTGGATCTGTAGCATGGCAAGGTGGTGGTGGAGCTAGGGCTATATGGGGAACAGAAACGACCACAGTTTTAGAAGAAACTTTCCGAGAAGTAAGAGATACTGGAGTTCAAACAAGAACTGGTGTTAGAACTGTTGTCACTGAACAGTTTGATAATACTTCTGTAGGTGATAGAGTAGTCCGTAGGGATTTGATCCCATACATGAGATCCAGAAATGTTCAGTTTGTTTCCAAAAAAGTAAAACCGTTAACACAACTCTATGCTTTCTTTGATGGAGTAGATGTCACCAAATATTGCGTTCCAAAACTTCTTGAAATTACTATGTCATCCGGAACTTTCCAAGTTGGCGAAACAGTTACTGGATATGTCCAAAAGACTGGTCTTGGCCAAGGAGCGGAAGATACTTCAGCAAAAATAACCTTCAGAGTTGCTCAAACAAATCATAAAGAAGGTCCATATAATACACCAACAACAACATACCCACAAAATCCATACAATTCTCAAGATTTACCCGCATCTTATTCTTCAACTTCATCTATATTAAATGTAGATACTTTCTCACTTTCAAATTCAGTTCAAGGTGAATTTAGTGGTTGGGTAGAAACTGGAATGGTATTGATTGGAAATACCAGCAAAGCTCAAGCAACAGTTTCTAACTTAAGATTAATATCAGATCTTTCCGCAACTTTGATTGGAAGTTTTTACATTCCGAATCCAAACCTAAATGTTCACCCAAGATTTGAATCCGGAACAAAAACATTTACTCTTGTCAATAACAATACAAATGATCAGAATGCAGCTACAACTATAGCAGAAGAGGCATTTTCTTCAAGTGGAACTATCGAAACTGTTCAGGAAAATATAATTTCGGTAAGAAATGCTAGGGTTGAAAACAAGCAACAGTTTGAAGAAAAAGCAGTTTCTAGAACAACAGGAAGTCAACTAGTAAACAGTAAAGTAATCTCACAAACAAGCAGAAGTGCTATTGTAGGTTGGTATGACCCACTTGCACAATCATTCTTGGTTGATAATGAATCCGGAGTATTTTTAACAAAATGCGATGTATTCTTCAGATCTAAGGATGATACTGATATTCCAGTAACATTCCAGCTAAGAACTATGAAGGGAGGGTTCCCAACTCAGAATGTAATTCCACTTTCTGAGATTATACTTGAACCGAATCAAGTTAACACATCAGCAGATGGATCTGTTGCAACTACTGTTCAGTTTAAAGCACCAGTTTATCTTGAAGGTGGTAAAGAGTATTGTATTTGTTTAGCATCAAACTCAACAAAGTATAGTGTTTACATTTCTAGAATTGGTGAGAATGATCTTCTTACTCAAACATTTATTTCAAACCAACCATATCTAGGATCACTATTCAAGTCTCAGAATGCATCAACTTGGGAAGCAAGTCAATGGGAAGATCTTAAGTTTACTCTTTATAGAGCAGACTTTATTGAAAACGGAACTGTAGAATACTACAATCCACCTCTATCTGTAGGAAATAATCAGATAGCAAAACTTCTTCCAAATTCTCTAAACTTCAACTCCAAAAAAGTAAGAGTAAGTCTCTCATCAACTATTACAGATTCTGGATTAAAGTTAGGAAACACGATAATCCAAGCAAATACTAGTGGTAGAGGTAACTATGTTGGAAGTGCTGGAAGTGCCTTAGGAACACTTTCAATAAGTAATGCTGGTATCGGATATACTCCAAGTTCTGGTGGGTTTACATTCAATAACGTATCTCTCGAAACTATTACTGGAAATGGATTTGGGGCATTAGCTAATATTACTATCAATAATGGTGTTGCTATAGCGGCTACTATTTCAATTGGAGGAACTGGATATCAGTCGGGTGATGTTCTTGGTATTACTACTATTGGAAATACACCTGTTGGTAGAGATGCAAGATTCACTATTGTATCAATAGGTAATACCAATCAGATAGTTATTGATAATGTTCAAGGCGATTTTGAAGTTGGAAGCGCAAAAACACTCAGATATATCAATTCTTCAGGTATTACTACTGACCTAAATGCATCTCTTGGGGGAAATATACTAGCAAATCAGATAACAACCGAAAGTGATGGACTTCATATTAAAGTCAATCATAGAAATCATGGAATGTATGCTGATAACAACCTAGTAACTATATCTGGAGTCGAAACTGACATTAAACCAACTAAGTTATCTTTAGGGTATGCAGCAGATTCTACAGGTCAAATTTCCGTTGATGATGCATCCGACTTTACCGTTTTTGAGGGAGTTGGTGTTGGAACAACTAATCCAGGATATCTACTAATCGGAAATGAGGTTATTGAGTATACTTCAGTATCTGGCAATAATATTGGCGGAAATATTAGTAGAGGAACTAATCCTCTGACATATCCAGTAGGTTCTCCAGTTTACAAGTATGAGGTCAACAATGTTTCTCTGAGGAGAATCAACAAAAATCACGATCTAAGTGATGCTCTTGTCGAAAATCCAATAGGGTTTGATTTCTATCATATCAAACTAGATATGTCATCTGATGGAGTTGATAGAACTACAGGTGTGGGATACAGCAATCTATACCAAAATCTAACTAAGTCCACAGGTGGATACAATATTAGAGCAACTCAAAATATGCCATATGAGATTATAACACCTATAGTTCAAAATGTTACTGTCCAAGGAACATCACTAACTGGGGAACTTAGATCAGTAACTGGATCGAGCATGAGTGGTAATGAAATACCATTTGTGGACAATGGGTTTGAACCAGTATCATTGAATCAACCAAATTATCTTTCTTCTCCAAGATTAGTTTGTTCAACAATAAACGAAAGTGACAAACTTTCAAATCTTCCAGGAAACAAATCTTTAAATATGAGACTTACTCTTGGAACTACAAATACATACCTATCTCCAGTGATTGATAGTCAAAGAGTAAGTGCTATTTTCACATCAAATAGAGTTAATAGTGTTATTGAAAATTATGCAACGGATGATAGAGTTAACTCGATTGAAAACGATCCAACTGCATTCCAGTATATTTCTAAAGAAATAGTATTGGAAAACCCATCAACATCAATAAAAGTTCTTCTTAATGCACACATAAACTCATATTGTGATATTAGATTACTCTATTCTATCAGTGAAAATCCAGGATTCTTGCCAATATTTACACCATTCCCAGGATACTCTAACTTGGATACCAAATCTCAAGTCATTTCTTTTGAAGATAGTAATGGACAACCAGATTCTTTTGTTGTTCCAGCAAGTTCACTAGGATTTGCTCCACAGGAACTTGATTACAAGGAATATGTATTTACTGCTGACAGACTGCCAAACTTTAGAAGTTACAGAATTAAGATTATTGCAACATCAACCAATCAAGTTTATGTTCCAAGAATAAAAGATTTGAGAGTTATTGCCCTAGCTTGATATGGAATATTTGAAAATAAAGGGTCATGATAATTTATTTCGTGACCCAAATACAAATTCAATCGTTAATACTAACATGGCAGAGTATCAAGAGTATGTTATGAGAAAAAAGTCAAAAAATGAAGAGAATCAAAAGATACAAACATTGGAGTCTGATGTTGCTAGTATGAAGGATGATTTGGATGAAATCAAAAACTTATTAAAGAGGTTGATAAATGAATCCTGATGAAATGAAGTTAGAAAATCTTTCAAAAAACTTTGAATATGTAAAAGCTTGTATGGAAATAGATTCTATCGATGATATTGATTCTTTAAAAGAGATTTCTAAGGCATATATGAAACTTTATATGAAACAGCAAGAAGTTTTAATACAGATGGGTTCATCTGGTATGCTATAAATATTTTTAGGGATAAAACCAAAAATGGCGCAACCAACAACAAGACAACAGTTAATAGATTATTGTAAAAGAAAACTGGGAGCGCCAGTTTTGGAGATTAATGTTGCGGATGAGCAGATAGACGATCTGGTTGATGATGCTGTTCAGTTTTTCCAGGAAAGGCACTTTGATGGAGTTTATCCAGCCTTCTTTAAATATAAGTTAACCCAAGCAGATATTGATAGAGGTAGATCTAGAGGCGGAAACAATCCAGCAGTTGGCATTGCAACTACAAGTGCCACTGCAAATATTGTTGGAACTCCAACTACTTTCGTATATGAAGAAAATAGCAACTATTTACAAGTTCCACCTTCAGTTATTGGAATCAATAAGATTTTCCAGTTTGATGGGTCTAACAACATTACCCACAATATGTTTAGTGTAAAATATCAGTTATTCTTAAATGATATTTACTATTGGGGAACAACTGAGTTGCTAAGTTATGCGATGGTAAAAACTTATTTGGAAGACATTAACTTCCTACTTACAACTCAAAAGCAAATAAGATTCAATAAAAGACAAGATAGATTGTATCTAGATATTGACTGGAGTTCAGTAAGAGCTGATGATTACATTATTATAGATTGTTATACTACTCTAGATCCAAACGATTATTCTAGAGTTTGGAATGATTCTTTTCTAAAGTTATACCTAACTGCTCTCATTAAGAGACAATGGGGAATGAACTTGATTAAGTTCCAAGGAGTCAAACTTCCAGGTGGAGTTGAACTGAATGGAAGACAGATATATGATGATGCTCAAAGAGAAATAGATTTATTGATGGAAAGAATGTCCAGTACTTATGAGTTACCACCTCTGGACATGATAGGATAATCATATGCTAAATCCTTTTTTTCAGCAAGGAACTTCTCAAGAGCAAGGACTCATACAAGATTTAATCAACGAACAGTTGAGAATGTATGGTGTTGAAGTTTATTATTTACCAAGAAAGTTTGTAACAGAGAAAAAAATAATCAGAGAAGTTATTGAATCTTCTTTTGATCTTGCTTTTCCGATAGAAGCTTATGTAAATAGTTATGATGGATATGCGGAAAACCCAACTATTCTTTCTAAGTTTGGAATACAAGCACTGAATGAGATAGTGCTAACTATTTCAAAGGAAAGATTTTCTTTATATATTTCACCACTAATAAAAGCACAATCTAATATAAAAATATCATCGAGACCTAAAGAAGGAGATTTGGTATATTTTCCTTTAGGTGATCGTTTATTCGAAATAAAATATGTCGAACATGAGAAACCTTTCTATCAACTCCAAAAGAACTACACTTACGAACTAAGGTGCGAACTGTTTAGATATGAAGATGAGGTTATTGATACTGGAGTTGATGAAATTGATGATGTTTTATCGGGTATCGGTACAAATCTAGATTCTGGATCCACTGCTCTTGGACCAATACAAACTTTAACAATGGTTGGAGTTGGCGTCACTGCTACAGCATTAGTTACTTCTATTGTCAACGGCGGAATCAGATTTATAACGGTAACTAATCGTGGTGGGGGATATATTGATACTCCAAGGGTTGGAATATCATCTGCACCATCGGGAGGAACAACTGGAATAGCAACTGCGGTTATGATTGGTGGTATAGTTGCATGTAATGATAATATCAACCCAGCAGCAAAGTCTGTTCAAAATGTAAGAATCATAAATCCAGGATTCGGATATACAACTGCCCCCGGAGTTAGATTTATTGGTGGTGGGGGATCGGGAGCAGCAGCTACAGCAACTATAGGTGATGGCATTGTTGGTATCATATCAATGACAAATGTGGGATCAGGATATACAACATCTCCTTCAATAACATTTACTGGAATATCTTCAGTTTCTGCTGCTGCTACTGCAATAGTAAATGATGCAGGAAACATAACATCCATTCAGATAACTAACTCTGGTCTTGGATATACCCAAGCACCAACAATAACAATATCTTCACCATTTACTTCTGGAATAGGCACATATCAGTTTAATGAACTAGTTGTTGGATCTATTAGTGGAACTACAGCAAGAGTTCGTTCTTGGAATGTGATTACTAATAAACTGGAAGTTGCAACAGTTGATGGAGAATTTGTTACTGGAGAAACTATCGTTGGATCTGCTTCCTCAGCATCTTATAAAGTAAGACTAGTCAATACTGATGTTGTTAATGATGGATATGCAGATAATACTGATATAGAAACCGAGGCAGATAAGATCATAGATTTTTCAGTGGTTAATCCCTTTGGAATGCCGTAAATATAAATAGAAGTTATTATGTTCATTAGTAATATTAGATATTAAAACCATGTTTGATTATTTTTATCACGAAATATTAAGAAAGACGGTTATCGCATTTGGATCTCTGTTTAATAATGTAACCATTAAACATTATGATTCTAACGGAGGTGTATCTAGTGTTATTAAGGTTCCTTTAGCATACGGTCCAACTCAAAAGTTTTTATCTAGACTTGAGCAATCTCCAGATCTAAGCAAACCAGTTCAAATTACACTTCCAAGAATGTCATTTGAATTAACTGGATTGACTTATGACTCATCAAGAAAAGTTTCCACTACTCAATTTTTTACAACAAAAGATTCTACGGATGGATCTATAACTAAAAAGGCATACATGCCAGTTCCATATAATCTTCAGTTTGAACTGGCAATAATGGCAAAACTGAACGATGATGCCCTACAAATCACAGAACAGATACTGCCTTATTTTCAACCATCATATAATATAACTGTTGAACTAGTAGATTCCATCAATGAAAAAAGAGATATTCCTGTTATTTTGGAAAACATTACAATGCAGGATGATTATGAAGGCAATTTTACTACTAGAAGAGTTCTGATTTATACTCTAAGATTTACTGCAAAGACATATCTATTTGGTCCAGTATCCACGGCAACAAAAGATATTATCAAGAAAACTACAATCAGTTACATTACTGGAGAATCTACAGACAATCCAACCAGAAATGTCGTTTATTCATCTACGCCAAGAGCGATCAAAAACTATACTGGCATTGTACTTACAAACCTATCTAAAGATATTGGGCCAGAAGATATTCTAGTTACAGTAAATGATGCTAGTGGTATTTCTGTTAATACATACATTGATCTGGAAGGAGAAGAGTTATATGTAAGATCTAAATCAGGAAATATTTTAACAGTTGATAGGGGTAGGGATGATACAACTATCACTTCACATCTATCAGGATCAGAAATAAAATCAATAACTACAACAGACAATACTCTCATACCAGAGGGAGATGATTTTGGATTTAGTGGATTAACTAGTTGAATATGAAAATGACAAAAAAGTTTGATAGTTTAAATGATACCTTTAATATTGAAGGCACCATTGTTTCTTCCGAAAAAGAAGAAATAGTAGAAAAGATTGAAAAAACTGCGTCAGCAAATGAAGATGTAAAAAAAGATTATGAATACACAAGAGGAAATCTTTATTCATTAATAGAAAAGGGACAAGAAGCAATAAACGGAATTCTTGAATTGGCTCAAGAAAGTGAGATGCCTCGTGCTTATGAAGTAGCTGGGCAACTGATAAAAAATGTTGCAGATGCTACTGACAAACTAATGGATCTCCAGAAGAAGTTAAAAGATATGGAGCAGGATAATCAAAAAGGACCAACTACAGTTAATAATGCACTTTTTGTCGGATCAACTGCAGAGTTGGCAAAACTTTTAAAGCAAAAAGAGTTTGGAGAGTCTTAGGAAATAAATATAAAAAAAGACTTTATATTAATGCCTAAGATTAAATCCCATAAAACAGTTGAAGAAATTGCAAAGAAGCATCGTCTGGATGTTTCTTTTATACAAAAGCAACTTGATATGGGAGAACCCATTGAGCATGAGCATACTAAGGACCATGAACTTGCGATGGATATTGCTCTCCAACACTTAGACGAAATACCAGATTATTATACTCGCCTAAAAAAGATGGAAGCAGATGCTAAAAAGCATCACAGGAAATTTAAAGATGTTAATGAAGAAGGTCTTCGTGATTGGTTTGGTAAGTCTAGATCAAAAGATGGAAAATCGGGTTGGGTTAATGTTGTAACAGGTGGCACTTGTGCAAGTGATGAACCTGGAGAAGGGACGCCAAAATGCGTTTCTTCTGCTAAAAGAGCAAGTATGACACCATCGGAAAGATTGTCGGCAGCAAGAAGAAAGAAAGCAGCAGATCCCGGTCAACAGCAAAAGTCGGGTGCAGCAAAACCAACATATGTCAGTACAGATAAACCTAAAAAATCTGTTGAAGAAGAGTGGTCGGATAAATATAAAAAATCAATAGATTGTGACAACCCCAAAGGATTTTCTCAAAGAGCCCATTGCCAAGGAAGGAAGAAGAAAATGAACGAAGAGGCTGATAAAAAAGGAAAAGGTAGCGGCAAAAAAGATGCTTGCTATCATAAAGTAAAGACTCGCTATGATGTTTGGCCAAGTGCATATGCTTCAGGAGCACTCGTTAAATGCCGTAAAGTTGGTGCGGATAACTGGGGGAATAAATCGGAGGCAGTTGAAGAGAAGAGATATTGCCCATTATGCGATAAAAGAGAATCTAGATCAGAGTGCTCTTATGGTGGAAAAGCGTGGGATAAAGTTTCCGTTAAAGATGAAGAGTATTCGATGGCAAGATCAGAACTCAAAACCATTGAAGATGCAGTAAAGAGACTTCAAATGAAAGTGGGAAAGGGCGAAGGAGATTTGGAAGCATGGGTACAATCAAAAATCACTAAAGCAGCGGATTATATTGACACTGCAGCAGATTATATTGCGAGTGGGGAGATGGAGGAACAAAAATTAGTTGATAAAATTATGGATGAAATGAAGTGTTGGTCAGGATATAAAAAGAAAGGAACTCAAAAGTTATTTGGAAAAACCTATAACCGTTGCGTAAAAGCAGAAGATGTAACTATTGAAGATGCTGATGGAAATACCTTTGCTGAAGTTGTTGATCTGATTAAACCAGAACCAATTAAAGGATTTAAATCGCAAATAGAAGAAGCAACGAGACTTCAATCTCAAATAGGCAATGTTATTGCAGTTACTCTTTCTTGGAGAGGAAAATACTATTCCCTCAGAATGTTCTTCCCACAAACAAAGGTTCCAACAAGAAGAGAAATAACTGATGAACTGCAGAAAGTTTATCCAGGATCTAATGTAATTTACCATACAGTCTCGGAAATACAACCTGGGCAACCACTTATTCAAGCATTCGGTCCACAAGGAGGAAGTGCAGCAAAGCTTGGTCCAAATAGAAACTATGTGAAACCGATGGGGGAAGAAGTTGAGTTGGAAGAAGTTGCTGCATGGCAACGCTCTGCAGGTAAGAATAAAGAGGGTGGACTCAACGAAAAAGGACGCAAATCGTATGAGCGTGAAAATCCGGGAAGTGATCTCAAAGCACCATCAAAAAAAGTTGGAAATCCGCGTAGAAAAAGTTTTTGTGCTCGTATGTCTGGAATGAAAAAGAAACTAACATCAGCAAAAACAGCTAACGATCCAGATTCGAGAATTAACAAGTCTCTCAGAGCTTGGAACTGTTAATATAGGATTGATTTATTATGTCAAATGATGTTTATCTTGGTAATCCTCTTTTAAAAAAAGCGAATACTCCGATTGAGTTTACGCAAGAGCAAATTCTTGAGTTTGTTAAGTGTAAAGATGATCCTGTTTATTTTGCAAATAATTATGTAAAGATTGTGACCTTGGATCACGGTCTTCAAATATTTAAACCATATCATTTCCAAGAGAAGTTAATCAATAACTTTCATAATCACAGATTTAATATCTGCAAGATGCCACGACAGACTGGTAAATCAACCACTGTAGTGTCCTTCCTGCTCCATTATGCTGTGTTTAACGATAATGTTAACATAGGTATCCTAGCAAACAAAGCAGCGACAGCCAGGGAGCTCCTGGATAGGTTACAGACCGCTTATGAAAACTTACCAAAATGGATGCAACAAGGAATCATATCTTGGAACAAGGGTTCTCTTGAACTTGAGAATGGAAGTAAGATCTTGGCTGCTTCTACTTCTGCTTCTGCGGTTCGTGGTATGTCATTCAACATTCTATTTTTGGACGAATTTGCGTTCGTTCCGAATCACATTGCAGATTCATTCTTTGCATCGGTATATCCAACGATTACTTCAGGTAAACAGACCAAAGTAATCATAGTTTCAACCCCACATGGTATGAATCATTTCTACCGCATGTGGCATGATGCCGAAAAAGGTAAAAATGAATATGTATTCACGGATGTTCATTGGAGTGAAGTTCCCGGAAGAGATGAGGAATGGAAAAAACAAACGATTGCCAACACATCCGAACAACAGTTTAAAGTTGAGTTTGAATGTGAGTTTTTAGGATCAGTAGATACTCTGATCGCTCCAAGCAAACTTAGATCGTTAATATACGAAAGTCCAAAAACAAAAAGTGGTGGTTTAGATGTATATGATGATCCAGAAGAAAACCACGATTATTTAATCACAGTAGACGTGGCTAGGGGGGTTGGTAATGATTACTCCGCTTTTACTGTGGTTGATATAACTCAGTTTCCGCATAAAGTTGTTGCCAAATATAGGAATAATGAAATCAAACCAATGCTTTTCCCAAGCATAATACATGAAGCAGCAACGGCATATAATAATGCATATATCCTATGCGAAGTAAATGATGTTGGAGATCAAGTAGCAAGTATTCTTCAATATGATCTGGAATACAGTAACTTGTTGATGTGTTCAATGAGAGGTAGGGCAGGTCAAATAGTAGGTCAGGGATTTTCTGGAAAGAAAACACAACTTGGTGTAAAGATGTCCAAAACTGTAAAAAAAGTTGGGTGTCTTAACTTAAAAACAATGATTGAAGAGAACAAACTTCTTTTCCGTGATTATGAGATAATGAGTGAGTTAACTACTTTCATTCAAAAGCACAACTCATTTGAAGCAGAAGAAGGATGCAATGATGACTTAGCAATGTGCTTAGTCATATATGCTTGGTTAGTAGCTCAAGATTATTTTAAGGAACTTACCGATCAAGATGTGAGAAAGAGATTGTATGAAGAACAGAAAAATCAAATAGAACAAGATATGGCACCATTTGGATTCATGTCAGATGGGTTGGACGAAAATAGTTTTGTGGATGGTGAAGGTGATAGATGGTATGTTGATGAATATGGAGATAGATCTTATATGTGGGAGTATTTAAGTTAATGGAACTAGACAAGCAGATAAGATTAGGTCATCTTCTTCTTGTGGATAGAAAATGTAGAGTTTGTGGTGAAATGAAGAATCTTATAGATGGATTTTATAGAACTCGTAAAGATAGAGGTCCTGTAGCATCTTCGTATTCTTATGAGTGTAAAGAATGCACAGTACAAAGAATTTCAAACTCCAGAAGAGGTAATAAGCATTCATGTGATTGGCAATATCCAGACTGGTAGTGCTCACTTCCAGTTTCCCCTGTGTAAAGTAAGTTTTTAATAAATATTTTTTAGATAAACTGAGATTTACGGAGAAAAACATGGCGACTCCTCAATTATCTCCCGGAGTACTGGTAAGGGAGGTTGATTTAACAGTAGGAAGAGCTGATAATGTTTTAGATAACATTGGTGCGATTGCAGGACCTTTCCCTATCGGACCAGTTGATTACCCAATTGACATCACTACGGAACAAGATCTTATCAATGTTTTTGGTAAGCCCATTTCATCAGACTCGCAGTATGAGTACTGGATGAGTGCTGCATCCTACCTTTCATATGGTGGAGTTCTCAAAGTCGTTAGAACTGGTGGATCTACCCTCAACAATGCTAATGCTGGTGTGGGTGTTGCATCAGATACAAGCTTAAAGATTGACAACTACGACGACTACATCAATAACCATTCCGACGATAATAGTTTTGTTTTTGCCGCAAAGAATCCAGGTTCTTGGGCAAATGGTCTAAAGGTTTGTATGATTGATGACCTTGCAGACCAAATCATCGGAATCAACACAACTAATCTTGCTGGACTTGGTGCTACTATTGGATATGGTGTTACTTCTTCAGTAACAACTTTAATCGCAAACTCATCTGGAACAGCAACTACCTTTACAGGATATGTAAAAGGTATTATTACTGGCGTTTCAACTGATTCTACTAATGGCAATAGTACTATTAATGTAAAGATTGTTTCTCGTGTTTCTACTGGAGCAACAGAAACAAGTATTGATTATGCGGAAGGATCAGTTGGTGCAGCATTCACAGCAACTGCAAATCTTAAGTTCATCAATAGTTCTGGTTCTCAGTCAGGATCTGCTACTGCTGTTTCTGTAACTGATTGGTATGATGAACAAACCTTAGGTCTCACAAACTCAACGATCTACTGGAAGTCCATCGCACCAAAACCAGTTTCCAATAGATATGCTATTGATAGACAGGGTAAAAATGATGCTCTACACGTAGTTGTTGTAGACGACTTAGGAACAATCAGCGGAAATCAGGCAACTCTTCTTGAGAAGCATCTGAATCTTTCAAAAGCACTTGATGCGGTTTCTGCAGTAAATTCACCTCAAAAAATCTGGTACGAACAGTATCTTGCGGACTTCTCATCACAAGTTTATGCTGGTGGAAATCCATCTTCTGCAGTAGATACTTATTGGGGTACTTCACCAAGAGCAACAGGATTCTCTACTGGGTTTACTCCAGTAACAGTTTCAGATGGTCTATGGGGTCTAAGCGCACAGGGAGTAACCTTTAGTGCTGTTGGAAATAAAACATATACCTTAGGTGGTGGTGTAGATTATTCCGCCTCCAATGGAATGAAACCTGCTCTAGGTGATCTAATCACTTCATACAATCTCTTCTCAAACAAAGATGAGATTCAAGTCGATTACCTGATCATGGGTCCTGGATTTGATTCCGAATCAGATACTCAAGCAAAAGCACAATATCTGATTTCTATCGCTGAGCAAAGAAAAGATTGTGTTGCAACAATCGGAGCTCATAGAGCAAACTTGATTGGAATCACAAATACTACTACACAAACCAATAATCTTATCAAATATTTCAGTTCACTATCATCTTCATCATATGCAGTGTTTGATAGTGGATATAAGTACACTTATGATAGATTTAATAACAAGTTTGTTTACATTCCATGTAATGCTGATGTGGCAGGTCTGATGTGCCGTACAAATATTGTTGCTTATCCATGGTTCTCGCCAGCGGGTCAGCAGCGTGGAATTCTCAATAATGCTATCAAACTGGCATATAATCCAAATAAAGCACAAAGAGATCAACTCTATCCACAAAGAATTAACGCAATCGTTACTCAACCTGGAATAGGAACACTTCTCTTTGGTGATAAGACTGCTTTAGGATATGCTTCTGCCTTTGATAGAATCAATGTTCGTCGCTTGTTCCTAACAATCGAACAAGCACTTCAGAGAGCGGCACAAGCACAACTCTTCGAGTTGAATGATGAACTGACCAGAGCAAACTTTAGAAATATTGTTGAACCATATCTTCGTGATGTTCAAGCAAAGAGAGGTCTCTACGGATTCCTGGTTGTTTGCGATACCACAAACAACACTCCTGATGTTATTGATAACAATGAATTTAGAGCAGACATCTTCTTGAAGCCTGCAAAGTCTATCAACTATGTAACCCTAACCTTCGTTGCAACCAGAACTGGTGTGAGCTTTGAAGAAGTCGTAGGTAGAGTTTAATTACCCTTTATAACGCCAACAAAGGAGGAAACTAATCATGACAACCAGAACAAACAAGACAATTTCAGATTTTAAATCCGCATTAATTGGTGGTGGAGCACGCCCCAACCTTTTTGAGGTTGAACTAGCAAAACTCCCAGATGGAATCACCGGATGGGATGCAGATGGATTTAGATATATGTGTAAGGCAGCTGCTCTTCCAGCATCCAACATTGCAGCAATTGATGTTCCTTTTAGAGGAAGAATCTTTAAAGTTGCTGGAGATAGAACCTTTGATACCTGGACCGTAACTATCATTAATGATGAAGGATTTAAGTTGAGAAGTGCATTTGAAGATTGGATGGAGAAAATCTCCAAACTAAGCAATAACTTAGGTGCAACTAATCCAGCAGCATACATGGTAGATGCAACTGTTTATCAACTTGGAAGAGGTTCTACTGCTAGTAGCAAAGACAACACAGGAACTGACAATGTAGTTCTTGCAACTTATACATTTGAAAGTATTTTCCCAACCAACATTGCTGCTATTGATCTATCATACGATTCTTCAGATACTATTGAGGAATTTACTGTTGAGTTCCAAGTTCAGTCCTTCAAAAAAGAATCAATCACGACTCCAAATAAGTAATAAATAGATAAAATCAACAATAAATTATGGCAAAGTTATTTGGATTCTCGATAGAGGATACTGAACCATTATCTCCCAGTGCTGTCTCCCCCGTCGCTCCTAACAATGAGGACGGGGTAGATCACTACATGAGTAGTGGTTTTTTTGGTTCGTATGTTGATATTGAAGGTGTTTATAGAACAGAATATGAGTTAATCAAAAGATATCGTGAAATGGCACTTCACCCAGAGTGTGATAGTGCCATTGAAGATATTGTAAATGAAGCGATTGTTTCTGACAGTAATGATAGTCCTATTACTATTGACCTAGATAACTTAAGTGCCAGTGATGGCATGAAAAAGAAAATAAGACAAGAGTTTAAACATATTTTAGATCTACTAGATTTTGATAAAAAATGTCACGAAATCTATAGAAACTGGTATATTGATGGTAGGATTTATTATCACAAAGTTATTGACTTAAAAAATCCTCATGAAGGTATTAAAGAGTTGAGATACATTGACGCTATGAAAATGCGTTATGTTCGCAAAGAAAAGAAAAAAGACGGCAATACTTTCAGAAGACCGCCTGTAATGGGACAAATTGAAAATCCAATGGATTTTGATTTTCCGGAGATTGAGGAGTATTTTATTTACAACTCAAAAGTTGGATATCCAACTGGAACTTCAACTTCCACTGGAGCAAGTCAAGGTATAAAAATTGCAAAAGATGCAATCACATATTGCACTTCTGGATTAGTTGATAGAAATAAGGGTTCAACACTATCGTATCTTCACAAAGCAATCAAATCACTCAATCAACTCAGAATGATTGAGGATTCCTTGGTGATTTATAGATTGTCTCGTGCTCCTGAGCGTAGGATTTTCTATATTGATGTTGGCAATCTACCAAAAGTAAAGGCAGAACAATATCTTCGTGATGTTATGATGCGATATCGTAACAAGCAAGTATATGATGCAAGCACCGGAGAAATTCGTGATGATAAAAAGTTCATGGCAATGCTTGAAGATTTCTGGCTGCCAAGAAGAGAAGGTGGTAGAGGAACTGAAATCTCAACACTTCCTGGTGGTCAGAATCTTGGAGAGATTACTGATATTGAATATTTCAAGAAAAAACTTTATCGTTCATTAAATGTCCCACCATCAAGAATGGATGGGGAAGGTGGATTCAATCTAGGTCGATCATCAGAAATCTTGAGAGATGAACTTAAGTTCACTAAGTTTGTGGGAAGACTAAGAAAGAGATTCTCCAATATGTTCTTAGATATGCTGAGAACTCAACTGATTCTAAAAAATATTGTATCGGTTGAAGATTGGGAGATTATGAGTGAGCACATTCAGTTTGATTATCTTTATGACAATCATTTCTCAGAACTGAAGGATGCTGAACTATTAAATGAAAGACTTGGTATGGTTCAAATCGCAGAACCTTATGTAGGCAAATACTTCTCTCAGGATTATGTAAGACGTAAGATTCTTCGCCAAACTGATGAAGAAATTCTTGAGCAAGACAAACTCATTAAGAAAGAAATCAAAGATGGTGTGATTCCTGATCCAAATGTACCCGTTGATCCTGCAACAGGAATGCCATTACAACCAGGAATGGATTTGGGGCAACCAGTTATGGAACCAAATTTAGATAACGCTGCAAACGGAGGAGCAACTGAAGTAAATGCAGGAGTTGCTCAAATGGATACCACTCCAATGAGAATGCCCAAGGGTGGCGAGATATAAATAAAGAAAAACTAACTTAAGTATTACAATGGATGACCTTTTAGATATGATCGCTGCTGATGAAGCACCATCACAAATCAGTGACAAGATTAAAGAACTACTTTTCAATAAGTCTGCCGGAAAAATTGATGATTTTCGTCCAGCAGTAGCTAACGCAATGTTCAATAGCGAAACGGAAGAAGGGGAATGAAATCCTACAGACAGTTCATTTCAGAGTCAGTAAATATTTCCGGAGATTTTAACGGAAATCTTTACATCAATTCTTCTCAGGATCAACCACAATCTGTTGGTGAAGAATATGTAGCGGACGTTTTATGGAATGGCAGTCTTTACAGGATGGAAATGACCACTCAAAGTGGAGTTCCATCTAAAAGAGAACTTGGAGAACAATTGCAAGGAGAGTATCCCGGAGCAGTTGTTCAACAAATTTATCCAGTAGCGGAAAAAAACTTTAACATTAAAAACTCAAAAAGATACCACCCATCAAAATTAGAATGGATTGATTGATAAATGGCTCAGTGGAATATAACTACCCAAGATTATTTAAATCAAGAGAGATCACTGTTTGAAGTTGTAGGTGTTGCATCAAGTGATGGACAAATAATTAGTCCACAAAATCCATTTCCAGTCACTGGAACAGTTGGAATTTCATCAGAAACTGTTGTAACTATTAATCCAGATACAAATGCTGTTGATGCCTTTGGTAGAGCAAGAGTTTCTGAATTATTTACTCTTGGTGACTATAAACACCTTTATGCTATTGACCCAAACTTTTTAGACAGTGTTTCTGGTGCAGGTTCAACAGTATCATTTATACAAAATCAGGCAGCAGCAAGACTTCAAACTGGTATTGGATCTACTGCATTTAGTATTCACCAAACAAAGTTTTATCATAATTATCAACCAGGAAAAGGACAGTTAATTTTTAGTTCTTTTAATTTTTATGCACCTCAACAAAATGCAACTAAAAGAACTGGATATTTTGATGATAGAGACGGAATTTATTTTGAACAAGTTGGACTTAGCACTTCAAATGGAATAAACGCTGGTATTGGAACAAATAATTGGGTAATTAGATCTTTTGTAAGTGGTATTGCAACAGAAACCAGAATACCTCAATCACAGTGGAATCAAGATAAGTGTGATGGAACAGGAACTTCTGGATTCAATTTAGATATTACAAAAACTCAACTTGCATTTATAGATTTTCAGTGGTTAGGTGTTGGTAGGGTTCGTTGTGGTTTTGCTCACAATGGGCAACTTATTACCGCTCACGAATTTAACCATTCTAATTATTTGAGCACTGTTTATATTGCCAATCCAAACCTACCAGTTCGTTGTGAACTTAGAAATACTGGTGTAGGTATTGGAGCATCTTTTGATCAGATTTGTTCTTCTGTGATGTCGGAAGGTGGATATATTGAAAGTGGCATTGACTTTGCTTATACGATGACCACATCAAGAACAACACCAACACCAGCAGGAACTGAACTTCCATTGATTGCGATTCGTCTCAAAAATAGTTTTAAAAATTATCCAAATAGAATATCGGTAAGACTAAACAATCTGTCAATACATTGCGAAACAAATAGTATCATTTATAGAGTTGTAAAACTACCAAGTGATGCTTATTTGAGTAATGCAGGAACTTTAACTTGGACTTCTGCTTCTAATAATAGTGGAGTTGAAGTTTGTGTGGATGCTACAACTTATAGTGATGGTGACGAGTTTGCATCAGGATATGTTCCTTCTGGTGCGTCTCAAAACTCACTTTCACCAGTTGCTTCTGGAACATTAAGTGCTGCAAAGAAAAATATCATTGTTCAAAACATAGATTCAACAAATTCTGAAATTTATGTGCTTGTTGTAAGAACCATTACTACTACAGGTAATGCTACTGCTTCTGTTGCTGCTGCCGTTCAATGGAGAGAGATTTATTAATTTAATAAATAACTAAAAGTGTATTATACGAATAATGGCTCATAGACCAGTTGGGGCTGGATCCTCATTTGCATTTACTGTCGGTGCTGCATCAACATCAACAACATTTTCAGTTCAATCTAGTGTACTGAGAGTTGTTGCTGTTGGTGGTGCCGCTCATATTTCTGTTGGGGGAACTCCTTCAGCAACTTCTGCAGATTACTATGTTCCATCAGGTGGAACTGCAACTCTTGCTCTTACAAAAGCATCCAATAGAGTTGTTGGAGTTACTACAGGAGCAACAACAATTGTAACTGTTCCAGAAGGAACTCAAGTACCATTCGGTGTTGGTGATTATGTTTCTCTAACGGTAAGTGGGCAATCATACTATGATTTCACTCACCAAAGAGTTCAATCTGTAGATACATCTGCTGGAGTGAATGGTTACTATCAGACAAGAATGACTGTTAACTACAACTCAAGTGGAATCGTAACGGCATTCTCATCAACAGACGCAAATATTATTCATTCAAATAAAGTTTCTGCGTATGGTACTGGGGCAGGAACACTGTATTACCAACAAGTTCAAATCTCCGGAGACGCTTAAGATGAAACTTATTACTGAAGAAATAGAAGCAGTAGAAGTTCTTACCGAAACTATCAACGGTAAGAAGACTCTTTATATCCAAGGTCCTTTCCTCCAAACTGAAGTCGTTAACCGTAACGGCAGAATGTATCGTATGCCGGTCATGGAACGAGAGGTGAAGCGTTATACCGAACAGTATGTAGATAAAGGTCGTGCTCTTGGAGAACTTGGACACCCCGATGGTCCAACTGTGAACCTTGATCGTGTTTCCCACAAGATCGTTTCACTTCATCGTGAAGGAAACAACTTCATCGGTAAAGCACAGATTCTTTCTACTCCAATGGGAAAAATTGCAGAGTCGCTTCTTAAAGAAGGCGTTACTCTTGGCGTTTCTTCTCGTGGTATTGGATCCGTAAGACAAAATACAGAAGGATACTCAGAAGTTGGTGAAGATTTTATGCTTGCCACTGCTGCAGATATCGTTGCCGATCCTTCTGCACCCGACGCTTTTGTTCAAGGAATCATGGAAGGCAAGGAGTGGATTTGGGATGGTGGAATCCTAAGAGAAAAATTTGCAGAGGGTGCAAAAACTAAAATAAATAACTTGGTAGATCAAGGTATTCTTGAAAATTACAAGTTATCCTTGTTTAATGAGTTTTTAAACTCATTGTAATTTATAAATTTATAAATAAATATAGTTTATAACTAAGGTTAAACGGAGAGTTCAAATGTCTCGTGGAGATTTACAAGAAATGGAAGTAGGCACTAAGCAATCCAAAACCGCTGTTAATGCTAATGCAAAAGCAGCGGAAGCGATGCCAAAACTAGCGGCAGGAGCCGTTGCTGGTCAAACCGGTGGATGGGAAGATCTTGGTGGACCAGATCCATCAAACTATCGTCCCGATGATGATTCTGCAAAACTAAAAACCCCAGGTGGAACCCTTAAGCAAGTTAAGGATGTCGTAAACAAAGGTGCCGGTGCTGCTGATGCCATGAAGGGTCTCAAGAAAGAAGACGCTGAGTATGATGAAGATGAAGAACTCCTGGAAGAAACCGAAGAGGAAGAGGAAATCGTAGAAGCTAAGCACGAAGACGAAGACGAAGAAGAGGGCGGCAAAAAAGGTAAAAAGGAAGAAGAAGAGGACGAGGACGAAGAAGAGGAAATGGAAGAAGAGTTTAGCATCGAAGAAGATGTTAATGCTCTCCTTGCTGGTGAAGATCTCTCTGAAGAGTTCCAAGAAAAAGCAAGAACCATTTTCGAAGCTGCTCTTCGCTCAAAGGTTTCCGATATTAAGGAAGCACTTGAGGAGCAGTATGCAACTGCTCTTGCTGAGGAAGTAGAGGAAATCAAATCCGAACTTTCTGAGCGTGTAGATGCATACTTAGAGTATGTTGCTGACGAGTGGATGCAAGAAAATGCACTCGTTATTGAGCAAGGTCTTAAGACCGAAATGACCGAATCATTCCTCCAAGGAATGAGAGGTCTTTTTGAAGAACATTATGTATCAATCCCTGAAGATAAATATGATGTGCTTGAGAGCATGGTAGAAAAACTTGATGAAATGGAGACAAAACTCAACGAGCAAATTGAGAAGAACGTTTCCCTTAACAAGCGTCTCGCAGAGTCGGTTGCTGATGGAATCTTTGATCAGGTTTCTGAGGGTCTAGCACTTTCTCAGAAAGACAAGCTCGCTTCACTTGCCGAAAGTGTTGAGTTTGAAAGTGAAGAAGAATATCGTGAAAAACTGGAGACTTTGAGGGAATCATATTTTCCTTCAAGAGTAGTATCTCCTTCTGCTAGAACTGAAACCCTGTCTGAGGGTGTAGATCATGCACCAGAAGATATTTCTGGATCAATGTCTGCTTATCTGAAGACTCTTTCAGCATTTAGCAAATAATTGAATTTAATATAATTCAAACGCAAAAAACAAACACTTAGTAAAAGGTAAAAAGCAAATGTTCCATTCCGAGCATCTGCAGGAAAAGTGGGCACCTCTCCTCGACCACGAGGGTGGAATCAAAGATTCTCATCGTAGAGCTGTAACCGCTGTCCTGCTCGAAAACCAAGAAAGATTTTTAAGAGAGCAAACTGCTTTCGATAATGGTTCCATGAATATGCTCATGGAATCACCAACCAACAGTGGCAATGCTGCTGGTGCTAGTGGTGCATTCGGTGGCGGTGCTGCTGCTGGTGGTCCTACTGCAGGTTTCGACCCAGTTCTGATCTCCCTGATCCGTCGTTCAATGCCTAACCTGGTCGCTTATGACCTCGCAGGCGTTCAGCCAATGACTGGTCCTACTGGACTGATCTTCGCAATGCGTTCACGCTACAGCGGTCAAAACGGCAACGAAACATTCTACAACGAAGTTGATACCGCATTCTCCGGTCAGGATGCTGGATTCAACATCGCTGGTTTCGGTAGCACTGCTGCTGGTATCGGTACTACTGTTCAAGCAGGTTCTAACCCATCTGTTCTGAACCCAACCTCAACAGCAACCAACACCGACTATAATGTTGGTCAAGGTATGCCTACAGGTGATGCAGAAGCACTTGGCGATTCTGCAGGTAACTACTTCAACGAGATGGCATTCTCAATCGAGAAAGTCACCGTTACCGCTAAGTCAAGAGCTCTGAAGGCTGAGTACTCACTAGAACTCGCTCAAGACCTCAAGGCAATCCATGGTCTGAATGCTGAAGCGGAACTCGCAAACATTCTCTCAACTGAGATTCTTGCTGAGATCAACCGCGAAGTTATCAGAACCATCTACAAGGTTGCTGAACAGGGCGCTGTACAGAACGTTGCAACTCCTGGTATCTTCGACCTCGACGTTGACTCCAACGGTCGTTGGTCTGTTGAGAAGTTCAAGGGTCTTCTGTTCCAGATTGAGCGTGATGCTAACGCAATCGCTCAGAGAACTCGTCGTGGAAAGGGCAACATCATCATGTGCTCTGCTGACGTTGCTTCAGCACTGACCATGGCTGGTGTTCTCGACTACACCCCTGCTCTGAACGCAAACCTCCAGGTTGATGATACCGGCAACACCTTTGCTGGTACTCTGATGGGCAAATTCCGTGTATACATTGACCCATATTCGGCTAACCTTGCTGCTAACAACAGCGGTCTCGCACAAGGTACTAACCAGTACTACGTTGTTGGTTATAAGGGTTCTTCACCTTATGATGCAGGTCTCTTCTATTGCCCATATGTTCCTCTCCAAATGGTTCGTGCCGTTGGTGAGAACAGCTTCCAGCCCAAGATTGGCTTTAAGACCCGTTATGGTCTTGTTGCTAACCCATTCGCTGAAGGCACCACTCAAGGTCTTGGCGCACTCAAGATCAACAGCAACCGCTACTACAGAAGAGTTGCTGTTAAGAACCTCATGTGATCTAGTTTCACAGAGTCTATCAAGAGGGTCTTCGGACCCTCTTTTTTTATCTAAATAGTTCAAAAAAGATGGCAAGAGGATCTCAAGTAGAAAATAGAAACTTTCTATCACCTACTGGTTTTAAATTTATTCTTAAAAGATCGCCAAAAGTTGCTTTCTTTTGTAATGAAGCAAATATACCAGATTTAAATCTATCAATTGCGACTCAACCATCAAGACTAGGTAGAGATATTCCACAACCAGGAAATAAAGTTGACTTTGGTGATTTAAATCTAAAGTTCATTGTAGATGAAGATCTTGGAAACTACATGGAAATCCAAAGGTGGATAAGAGGTTTGGGATATCCAGAAAGTCTTTCAGAATTTCATGACTTGGAAAATGAAAGAATAATACAAACAAACTATATTAATGACAATCAAGATATTTACTCTGATGGTACTCTTCAGGTATTGAATAGTAGCATGGTTTCAAATTTCCAAGTCTTCTTCAAAGACTTATTTCCATACTCTTTAGGAACTTTGACTTTTGACGCAACAATGACTGATATTCAATACTTTACAGCAGATGTAAGTTTCAAGTATACTATTTACAATATAGCAGATTTATCGGGTAATCCTTTATGAGTATTGATCTTGATACTATTCAAGAAATGTGGGAGAAAGATTCAAAAATAGATATGGACAATCTCCATACAGAATCCACAAATATCCCCGTTCTTCATGCAAAATATTATGATTTATATAATACTATAAGTCTTTTAAAAAAGAAAGCAGAACAACAGAAAAAAAGAATCCGCCACGAAAGGTACGAATACTTTACTGGAAAGGCAGATCCGGAAGTTTATCTGGAAAATCCATTTCCTAAAAAGATTCGTGATAAGGAAACCCTTCAAGGATACTTAGATTCTGACGAAAAACTATCCCAGGTAGTTCTAAAAATTGAGTACTATGAAACTCTCCTAAATTATATTGAAAGTATTCTTAAGGTAATTCAGAATAGAACTTACCAGATTAAGAATGCTATTGAATTTATAAAATTCCAGGCAGGATATGGTTGATACTACAAACTTAGTCATTAGCAAATCAAACGAAGTTTTTTTAAAGATAAAAACAGAACCTCATATTGAATATGAACTGAGAGATCATTTCAAGTTTGAGGTTCCTAATGCAAAGTTCATGCCACAGTATCGTGGTAGAAACTGGAATGGCGAAATACATTTATTTGATATGAGATCCAAGCAGATTTATGTGGGTCTCTTAGATAAGATTGTATCCTTTTGTTCTCAGTATGGATATTCTTATAAGTTTGAAGATAATAAGTTTTATGGACAACCCTTTGAAGTAAATGAGAATATCTCATATGAGGGTGTAAAAGATTACATGCAATCTATTTGTGCTCACACTCCGAGGCAATATCAGATTGAGGGAGTATATGATGCACTAAGGCATAATAGAAAACTGTTGATAAGCCCCACTGCATCAGGCAAATCACTGATGATTTATTCTCTCGTAAGATATTATGTGGATAAAGGGCAAAAAATTCTTTTAGTTGTTCCGACGACATCTCTTGTAGAGCAGATGTACAAGGATTTCCAAGATTATGGTTGGGATGCTGAGTCATATTGCCACCGTATCTATTCTGGTAGAGAAAAAACGAATGAATATCCAGTAACGATTACGACTTGGCAATCTGTTTATAAACTAGAGCGTTCATTCTTTGAAGAATATAACTGCATTATAGGTGACGAAGCACATTTATTCAAGAGTAAATCTCTGATTGAGATTATGACTAAGCTTCATCATGCTAAGTATAGATTTGGTTTCACTGGAACTCTAGATGGCACTCAAACTCATAAATGGGTTCTTGAAGGATTATTTGGTCCATCATATAAAGTTACAAGAACTGATGAGTTGATGAAGCAAGGTCATCTTTCACAACTTGATATTCAATGTATTGTTCTTAAACATTCACCACAAAAGTTTGAAACTTATGAAGATGAGATTCAATATCTGATTGGACATGAGCAAAGAAATAAGTTTATTACAAATCTCACACTTGACTTAAAAGGAAATACTCTTGTTCTATTCAGTAGAGTAGAAGCACATGGAGCAGTACTATACGAAATGATAAATACTAAAAAGCGAAGTGACCGAAAAGTATTTTTTGTTCATGGTGGAGTTGATGCTGAAGAAAGAGAATTAGTCAGAGAGATTACTGAAAGAGAAAACAACGCAATCATCGTTGCTTCTTATGGAACTTTTTCTACTGGTATCAACATTAAAAACCTCCATAATGTTATCTTCGCCTCACCTAGTAAATCCAGAATACGCAATCTTCAAAGCATTGGGCGAGTTCTTAGAAAGGGAAAAGACAAAGTAAAAGCAACACTTTATGATATTGCTGATGATTGTACTTATAACTCAAGAAAAAATTATACTTTAAATCACCTCATTGAAAGAATTAAAATCTATAATGAAGAGAACTTCAATTATGAAATAATCACAATACAACTTAAAAGAAATGGGAATTGAAGAAGATTTTTATGCAACAGTAAAGTTAAAGACTGGTGAAGAGATATTTGCAAAAGTAGCAGCATCAGAAGAAGAAGACCGAACAATACTCATTGTTACTAATCCGATTATAATCAGCGAAATTAAAAGTAGATCTGGTGTTGTTGGATACAAAGTAGAACCTTGGTTAAAAACAACAACCGAGGATATGTTTTTAATTAATTTAGAAGATGTTCTAACAATGTCTGAGTCTTCTGATATTGAAATGATAATGCTCTATCAAAATTATATACGTCAGTCTACGAAAGATGAAAAAGAATCAAAGATCAATCGTAGAATGGGATACATTGCTAATGTCAATGATGCTAAAGAGATATTAGAAAAGATATTTAAGAGTAGCTAAGCTTTTATCTTTTCAACCCCGACAAAGGTTATTGTACACAGTTTTGGATACCTTGTCAACTAGTTAAGTTTGTGTTATTATACCTACATAATAATGATAAAAACTTATGATAAGTACAGCAGTTATGACCAAGAGAAAGAGGTCAGAGCATTATGTCAACAACAAAGAGTTTCTCGCTGCTCTCATTAAGTATCGTGAGGACAAAGAGATTGCACAGATTCAGGGAAAACCAAAGCCTCCTATTCCTCGCTACATTGGAGAGTGTTTCCTGAAGATTGCTAATCACTTATCATTTAAACCAAACTTCGTGAACTATATGTTCAAAGAGGACATGATTTCTGACGGTATTGAAAACTGTGTTCAGTATATTCATAACTTTAATCCAGAGAAGTCACAAAATCCTTTCGCATATTTCACTCAAATCATTCACTACGCTTTCCTTCGTCGCATCCAAAGAGAAAAGCGTCAACTAGAAATCAAGAACAAGATCCTCGAAAGATCTGGATTTTCTGAGGTATTTGACGACAACAGTATTGACGGATCCAACTACAGCGACTATAATAGTATCAAGGACGCCGTGCATTCCAAACTTCGATACTGAATGAAAGTCGCAATTATTACAGACCAGCACTTTGGAGCACGAAAGAACTCCAAACTTTTTCATGATTATTTTCTAAAGTTTTATAACGATGTATTCTTCCCTACACTCGAAGAGCAAGGGATTACTACAGTTGTAGATATGGGAGATACTTTTGATAGTCGTAAAGGTATTGATTTTTCTGCTCTATCTTGGGCAAAAAATAATTATTACGATCGTCTTCAAGAAATGGGTATAACGGTCCACACTATTGTCGGGAATCATACTGCTTATTATAAGAACACTAATAATGTAAATGCAGTTGATCTACTTTTGCGTGAATATAATAATGTGACTGTGCATTCAGAACCAACAGAGGTGATGTTGGGTCAACTTCCAACACTTTTTATTCCATGGATTAATCAAGAAAATGAGGAAAGCACTCTCAAACTTATTCAAAAGACAACTTGCCCGTGTGCGATGGGGCACCTTGAACTCCAAGGATTTAGAGTTAATAAACAAATCGTCATGGAGCATGGTCTGGAGAGCAAACTATTTGGTAAGTTCGCCAGGGTCTACTCGGGACACTATCACACTAGATCAAACAATGGAACAGTCTTCTATCTAGGAAATCCTTATGAGATGTTCTGGACAGATGTTGGTGACACTAGAGGATTTCATATTTTTGATACTGAAACAATAACGCACGAACCTGTCAATAATCCTTATAAAATGTTTTATAACATTTATTATGAGGATACTGACCATCAAACTTTTGATACTCGTGAGTATGAGAACAAGATTGTAAAAGTTGTTGTTCGCAAAAAAACAGATACTAAAAAGTTTGAGAAGTTTATTGATAAACTTTATTCATCAAACATTGCGGAACTCAAGGTTGTTGAAAACTTTGATATGCAAGAACCCGAAAGTTTTGAAGCTTTTGAATCTGAAGATACGCTGTCTATTTTGAATAGATATATTGAGGAGGCAGAAGTCAGTCTTGATAAGTCAGTCGTTCAGAAAATGATTCAAGAAATCTATCAAGAGGCATGTGAGTTGGTTTAATGTTCATTCTAACTATCAATGGCAGAGAAAAGGAGGGAGCATATTCAGTCTTAAACGATGAAGGGGAGCATATTCTTTATCTTTTTGAAGAGGAGGATGACGCTGTTCGTTTTGCTATGATGTTAGAAGATGATGGATATCCAGAAATGCATGTTATTGAAATTGAAGATGATGTGATGATTAAAACTTGCGAACTGCACGATTATCAGTATACTATTATTACTCCAAACGATATTGTTATTCCACCCACAAATGTGAATCATGATTTTATTTAAAAATGTACGCTGGCGTAACTTTTTAAGCACAGGTAACCAATATACTGAAGTTAATTTTACGGAATACAGCACCAATCTTATTATTGGCACGAACGGTGCTGGTAAAAGCACTGTCTTAGATGCTCTTACCTTTTCTTTGTTTGGGAAACCATTCCGTAAAATTAATAAACCACAACTTGTCAACTCCGTAAATGAAAAGGATTGTAGGGTTGAAGTTGAGTTTTCTATTGGAAACATTGAGTGGAAAGTGGTTCGTGGAATCAAACCCGCTATTTTTGAAATCTGGAGAAATGGTTCTGCCCTGGATCAAGCATCTGCTGCCCTGGATCAGCAAAAATGGTTAGAGCAAAATGTTCTAAAGATGAACTACAAATCTTTCACTCAGATTGTGATTCTTGGAAGTAGCACTTTCGTCCCATTTATGCAACTCCCTGCTGCTCATCGTAGGGAAGTTATTGAGGATTTGCTTGACATTAAAATCTTCTCTTCAATGAATACTTTGATTAAAGAAAAAATCAGAGTAATTAAAGATGATATTAAAGTTCTTGACTTAAAAAAAGAATCTCTTCTTGATAAAGTTAAGATGCAAGAAAGTTTTATTGAAGAACTTGAAAATCGTGGGAAGGAGAATATTAAAGATAAGGAGGAAAAGATTGGGCAACTTCTTAGTGAAGAAAATAATTGGATAAATGTAAATCAATGTAAGAATGGGGAACTTCAAAAACTTCAGAATCACCTTGAAAAGTATGTTGGTGCTACCGAAAAACTTCGTAAAATGGGAAACCTAAAAGGTAAAATCTCCCAAAAAGTATCTACTATTACTAAGGAGCATAAGTTCTTTACTGAGAATACGGTATGCCCTACTTGCACACAGTCTATTGAAGAGACCTTCAGAATAAATAGAATTACTGACGCTCAAAATAAAGCAAAGGAGTTGCAATCTGGTTATAAAGAACTGGAGGAAGCAATTAAAGAGGAAGAGGAGCGAGAGCGTCAATTCACCGCTCTATCTAAGGAGATTTCAAACTTAACGAATGGCATTTCTCAAAACAATACTAAGATCACTGGATGTCAGAGACAAATCAGAGATCTTGAACATGAAATTCAAGTTCTTACCGAGAACCTTGCAAACAGAAATACTGAACATGAAAAGTTAGAAACCTTCAAAGACAACTTAAAAACTACATACGACGATCTCGCTTCTAAAAAAGACACTATCAACTATTACGATTTTTCGTATAGTTTGCTCAAAGACGGTGGAGTAAAATCCAAAATCATTAAGAAGTATTTACCGCTGATAAATCAGCAAGTAAACCGTTATCTTCAGATGATGGACTTCTACATCAACTTCACTCTTGATGAGGAGTTTAACGAAACCGTCCAGTCGCCCATTCATGAAGATTTCTCTTATGCTTCCTTCAGTGAAGGTGAAAAAATGAGGATCGACCTTGCTCTTCTTTTTACTTGGCGGGAAGTTGCGAGAATGAAGAACTCAGTCAATACAAATCTTCTGATTATGGATGAAGTGTTTGATAGTTCTCTTGATGGATTTGGAACAGAAGAATTTTTGAAAATCATTCGTTTTGTCATTAAGGATGCTAATATATTTGTAATCTCTCATAAGGAATCTCTGCATGACAGATTTGCAAATGTCATACGCTTTGAGAAAGTCAAGGGGTTTTCCCGTATGATAGTCTGAACCACTCAAGAATAATGCAAGTCCCAAACTGGAAGCATCACTCCAAAAAAGAACAGAAACGAAAACTTAAACCACAAGCACTTCGGCAAGCAAAAGCACGAAGACAAGCACTCAAGAAGCGTCTCAACACCAGAGACTCTTCTTTTTTTATAAATAACTAAAAAGTATTTGTAAAAATGGACGCAAAAGACATTCGCAATCTTTCGGAAGCATATATGGAAGTTTATGCTTCACCAGAACAACTGGATGAAGGTAGAGAGGGGGGAAGATTTGAGTATGGTCAGAGACACGGCCGACCTCTCATAACTCCAGAAATTTCACAAAGAGCAAGTGAGAAAGAAACTCTTGGTGGCGGTACTTATGAAAGAGGTTCAAAAAGATTGCCAAAAAGTAAGCGCAAATACGACAGACAAGTATTATCAGGAGTTCGTGCTGCAAGTGATCAAGAAAAGCAAAGAGCAAAGAAAAGAATGGGTATAAAGGAAGATATTTACGACATCATCCTCTCACACCTTCTTGATGAAGGATATGCTGAAACTGAAGAAGCAGCACAAGTCATTATGGTGAATATGAGTGAAGAGTGGAGAGAGAGTATCGTTGAAGAAATGCTTGATGAAGCAATCACCAGCGAAAAGGGTAAAGCAAAAGCAGCAGAAATGATTGCTAAGCGTACCACTGCTTCTGGTAGAGCAAAGCGAGGACAAGGTGATAATGTTGATACAATCAAGCACATTAGTCGTTCTGAAAGAGAAGGTCTTCGTGGAACTCCTATGACTCCAACGATGGCTAAGAACCCAGCAAAATCTAGAACTTTTAGTGGAACTGGAAACAAAGCAGCAAGAAGAGCAGGTTTAACACCAACCAGAGAAAAACCAAATGCTTGGAAAGAAGATTTTGAACTTTGGGTAAATGGACTTGTAGAAGAAGGTTATGACCTTTCTGACTACACCTGGGATGAAATGTATGAGTTTTATCTTGATGAAGCACTAACTGGTGAGCGTTATAAGAAGGTAATGAAAAAACCAGGTGGAACTGCATATAGTCGTAAGGTAAGCGCAGACCCATCCAAACGTGCTACAAGAGGTGGTAGAGGTGGTGAAAGTGATTTTGGTGCTGGTGATAGAGGGTCTGGTAATAGAGCAGCAAGAAGAGCAGGAACTTATAGAGAGGACTGAACCACTTTTCAAACTGTCCACTGGGGGGTCTTCGGACCTCCTTTTTTTGTATAATGGTCTCATACGAAACAAACCTCATGGCAGTCTCTCACGAAATCAAGTCCCAACTCGCCAAACTGCTGGCTACTGAAGACCTTGTGGTGGAGCACAAGAAAGTCCCCACTGCTTGCTTTAATGTTCATAC
>Ga0208783_10000087_pt1 | contig 51840 bp, 70 predicted proteins | sample DEB19_08_DNA_2_FD_184529 | JGI IMG/M metagenome (GOLD analysis project Ga0208783, IMG submission 184529) | Aqueous microbial communities from the Delaware River and Bay under freshwater to marine salinity gradient to study organic matter... | ecosystem: Environmental > Aquatic > Marine >... | reverse complement strand
AGCACTTGAATATTATATTCAAAAACTTAAGGACGATAACTGCACTGCTGCTTCAATCACTGCATTCCAAACTCTTCTTAACTGGGTTGAATTGGAGTATATGAAAAATGAAAGTTAATCTCTGGTATTGTCAAGAAATGGGTCAATGGCGGTGGACTCTTTTTGATGACAGACGTTCAATATGTAAACAAGAATCGGGACAGCAACCATTTCTTCGTGATGCTATGAACGATGTAGCAAATACTGTAGAATATATCTTAGAATCAGAACAAAGTAAGTAAAAATACCTAGATGAAATCAGATTTTTATATAGATAGGGTAGGTAAAGAACAAATCAAAGAACTTCTTTACACTCATCATTATCTAAAAGACGAATCTAAAGATTTCAAATCAGGGTATAACTATGGACTTTTCAAGCGTACAGAGTGGGAATGTCCTCTTAGGATTGGCGAGTGCCTTGGTGCTTGCATTTTTACTGGTCTCCCAGTCCCAGAAATTGCCGTAGGAGCATTTGGATTAGATCGTTATGAACAACAAGGATTATTTGAACTTTCAAGACTTTGCATCGAGCCTGTTACGCAGTCACGAGAATATAACATCACTTCTTGGTTTGTGTCAAAAGCGATTAGACAATTTCGGAAAGATACTGAAGTTAAAGCAATACTTTCTTATGCTGATTCAGGTCACCATTCTGGTACAATTTATAGAGCTTGCAATTTTAAGTACTACGGTCTTACGGATCGAAAAAAAGATTTCTACTATTCAGACGGAACTAAACACTCTCGTGGAAAAATAAATGGTTCAGAAGGAGAGTGGAAAGATAGAACAAGGAAACACCGTTATTTAATGATTTTTGATAAGAAATTAAAGGTATTGTGGAAAGAAGAAAAATATGGTATGATATGAGTTCCTTCCGTGTGAATGAAGTCGTTGTGCTTCCTTAAACCTCTCTTCGTGGGAGGTTTTTTTATGGATAAATAATCCATAACGGAAACTATAAGCATTAATAAGATGGGTCTCTCCAGATTAGATAATTTTCTGAAGTCAGCAAGAGGAACGATTCTCTACGTTAATCCTAATGACTTAGACGCTACAGATAGTATTGAAAACCAGGGAAATTCCCTAACTCGTCCATTCAAGACGATTCAAAGAGCACTTATTGAATCAGCAAGATTTTCATATCAGAGAGGTCTGAATAACGATAGATTTGGTAAAACAACTATTCTTGTCTATCCTGGAGATCATATTGTAGATAACCGTCCTGGATGGATTCCTGATGGTTCTGGTAATTTTAGATTAAGAGATGGTACAACTTCAAATAACTTCCCACCATTTGACTTAAGTTCTAATTTTGACCTAACAACACCAGGTAATGAACTTTATAAGTTAAACAGTATTCATGGTGGTGTTATTATTCCAAGAGGAACTTCTCTTATTGGTCTAGATCTTCGTAAGACAAAGATAATTCCAAAATATGTTCCAAATCCAATAAATGATAACATTGAAAGGTCAGCAATTTTCAGAATTACTGGAGGATGCTATTTCTGGCAATTTTCTATGTTTGATGCTGATCCAAATGGTCAGTGTTATATTGATTATACTTCAAACTTATTTGTTCCCAATTTTTCTCACCATAAACTCACTTGCTTTGAATATGCTGATGGTGTAAATGATGTAAGTATTAGTGATGATTTCCAGACATATTCAACGACAAGAACCGACTTGGATATGTATTATGAAAAAGTCGGTCTTGCTTATGGTCAATCATCTGGTCGTCCAATTGAACCAGATTATCCATCATCTGCTCTTGATATTCAACCAAAGATTGATGAATATAGAATTGTTGGATCAACTGGTCAAACAGTTGGAATTTCCAGTATTAAAGCTGGTGATGGAGTAACTCCTAGTACTCTTATTACAGTTACTTTAAATTCAGAAGTTCCTGGACTAGATGTTGATACTCCTTTCCGTGTAGAGGGTATTACTGCTTCTGGATATAATGGACAATATGTTGTAACAGAAAAGATATCTGATACTGTAATTACATATCAGGTTCAATCTACTCCAACGTCTCCATTACCAGCAACTGATGGAGCGTCCTTATCACTACAAACAGATACTGTTACTTCAGCATCTCCATACATCTTTAATGTTTCTCTGCGTTCTGTTTATGGAATGTGTGGATTGTTGGCTGATGGTAATACAGCATCAGGATTTAAATCTGTTGTAGTTGCCCAATTCACCGGTATTGGACTACAAAAAGATGATAGGGCTTTTGTTCTCTACAATCAAACATCAGGAGTTTATGAAGACAGCACTGTTTCTGGAAATGAAACTTTAAGCAATAATCCTAGAGCAGTTTTTAAACCAACTTGGAAAAACTTCCATATTAAAGCAACTAATGACGCATTCATTCAGAATGTTTCTATCTTTGCGATTGGTTATGCTGAGCATTTTGTGACTGAAAGTGGTGGAGATATGTCCATCACAAACTCAAACTCTAACTTTGGATCGAGAGCACTTGTAGCATCTGGATTTAGAAAGAATGCGTTTGCTCAAGATGACCTAGGATACATCACTCATATTATTCCGCCAAAAGAAGTTTCTATTGATGAAACTGCTATTGAGTTTAATGCGATAGATGTAACTCAAGCAGTTGGATATGGATCTACGGGTCATCTCTATCTGTATAATCAAACCAATTTAGACGTTCCACCAGAATCTGTACTTGAAGGATATAGAGTTGGTGCTAGAACTAATGATAATCTTTATGTATTACTGTCTGAAGGTAATTCTGTAACTGAGTATTCCTCTAGAATTGTAATGCCTGGATCTAATTCCAGTTCTGAAAAGGCATTCAATGTTGTATCAAATACAGCAAATAATACTGTAGCAACTTCAATCTTAACATTTGATTCTAATGGTCACGAATTTTTGAATGGAGAATCAATCAGATTCTTCAGTAATACTGGAAGAATTCCTGATGGTCTCCTTAATAACCAAGTTTATTATGCGATTACTAGCGATGGTGATGTTGGTATTGGTACAACTCAAATCAAAGTTGCCAAAACACTAAATGATGCTCTTACACATTCTTCCACTAGTGCTAGAAATATTCCTTTCAACTCAAAAGGTGGATACTTAAAGGTTGTAAGTAGAGTTTCTGATAAAGTTTCTGGTGACATTGGACACCCAATTCAATATGGTAATGGACAGTGGTATGTAAATGTTTCTTCTGCTAGCACAGAAAATCGCATTTACAGTTCTATCACCTCTATTGGATCTACTGCTCTAGGTGAAGCAACTCCTAGAACATATATCAAGCGTAAGCAAGATACTAGAAACACTACGGATAGAATTTATCGTGCGAGATATGTAATTCCCAAAGAAACAACAACAGTATCTGCTAGACCACCTAGTGATGGATTTATTATTCAAGAATCTAATACTTCTATTGGATCCACTCCTAGTGAAATTCAAACTTATTTTGGAAACGGATCATTAGCAAGTGTAGTACAGCAAAGAAACTTTAGATTTATTGCTGATGCTTCTTGGGATGGAACTAACGCAAACATTAGAACAGAACTTCCACACAATCTAACTGTTGGATCCAGTGTAGAAATCTTAAATGTTGTGAGTACTAATAATACTTCAGCAACAGATAACTCTGGATTTAATAGAACTTACACTGTTACTGGTATTAGTAGTGCTAAGGAATTTGTTGTTGGTCTATCAACTGACCCAGGAACATTCTCTAACAGCACAAGCACAAGAACAACTTCTCTTCCATATTTTAAGAGAAAGAGATATGAAAATGTTTATTATATCTATAGAACCGAAGAGTCTCAGAGATATATTTCTGGAGAACAGGATGGTATCTATTATCTAACTCTTCTCAATTCTTCCAACTCTCCAAGTGTAAATTATTTTTCTGGAGAAAATTATTCTCAGCCAGTAAAAGAACTCTATCCACAGTTAGATAGAGATAATCCAGTTTCAGACCCAGAACCATCTGTATCCTTTGCCCTACCTTCTTTAGTTGGTGATATTCTTGTAGATGATGTTCGTAAAAGTATCACCAAAGAAACACTTGACAAAACTGTTTTAGATTCTAATATTGGTCTTGGTGTAACAAATATTATTTCTCCAAATTCAACTACTCATTATGTTTACACAAATATTGATCACGGACTAAATCGCATTACTAAAGTTTCAATCGCAAATAGTGGTGCTGGTTACGGTGGAGGAACCGCTGGAGATTTATATAATGCGAGACTTGTAAGTATCGGAAGTTCTGTTACTGGTCAACACGCAACAGCAAAATTAAGCGTTAATGCCTCAGGTAACATCACTGATGTTATCATCATGGATGGTGGTAGTGCTTATGGTATTGGTAATACATTAGCAGTTGTTGGTGTAGCAACAACATCGGGATATTCTCAAGCAGTAGTACAAGTTACTCAGATTTATAATAATATTGGAGATTCTGTAAGAATTTCTGGAGTAAGTTCTGAAGTTTATTCTTCCTTTAATAATCTTTATAGAATTACTGATATTCCTGTTGGTGCTGCAAAGAGTTTTGCATCTCAATCTTCAACAGGAATTTCTACCTGGAGTTCTACCGCTGGTATCGGTCAAACAGTTACAGCAGATTCCTTTGTTTATCTAACTGGTGAAACATTAAGAATCAGTTCCTTAGTTTACAATAACACTACAGGAATCGCAACTGTAACAACTCAGAACCGCCATGGACTAAAAGTAGATTCCAAGATTAGAATTGGTGGAGCAAATGAGTCTCTTTATAATGGCGATTTTGTTGTAACAGAAAACGTAGGACTCACAACATTTAGAATCAAAGTTGGTGTCGGAACTACCGCACCATCCGCAACAGGAACTCTTTATGGATATCGTGAAGGATTTACATCAAACGATGGTGTAATTACTTCTGATAATGAAAATCTAAATGGAAGAATGGTTCCAACTTATGCTGGAATCACAACAACTCTATTTGCTTTGATACCTGATGCTGCTACAGAAACAATCACAATTCAAGGTATAGAAAAACTTGATATCAGAATTGGTGATTACCTAGCAATTGATGATGAAATTGTAAGAGTTAAGACTACAATTCCAAATAATATTACAGCAGGCACTTCAATCACTGTTTTCCGTGGTGTTCTTGGATCAAAAGCGACCAATCATGCTAATGGTGTTGTTGTAAGAAGGATTAAACCAAATCCAGTTGAGTTAAGAAGACACTCTATTTCTCGTGCTTCTGGTCATACATTTGAATATGTTGGATTTGGTCCTGGTAACTATTCCACAGCACTTCCAGATAGACAGACTAGACAAATTTCTTCTGCTGAAGAACTCCTTTCTCAATCAACAAAGAGAGAGGGTGGAATTAACTTCTACACTGGAATGAATGATAAGGGTATTTCATACTCTGGTAATAAGAAGCTTAGTACAATTACTGGTGTTGAAGAAATCTTTGACACTCCAGTTCAAACAATAACTGGAGAAGACATTGGTACTCTTCCAAATATTAATGTTATAACTCCACTTGAAGGTACTTTTGAACGCTCACTTCGTGTTATTGGTGGTTCAGATAATAAAGCAACATCTGAATTCAATGGTCCAGTTGTCTTTACAAATAAAGTAACATCTACATCTACCAAAGGGTTTGAAGCAAGTTCTCTATATCTTCAGGGAGATGCTACTGTTTCAAGAAAGTATACAGTTGGAATTTCTACACCTACTTCTGCTGGAAACCCTGGTGATATTGTTTACAATCAGAATCCGGCAAGAAGTGGATATGTTGGATGGATTTATACAACAGATAATGATTGGTATCGTTTCGGTGCGGTTGGTATTTCTCAACTATCCAATATCGCTATCTTTGACCAGGTTGGAATTGCTACAACTTCTCCTGGAGATTGTAAGCTCAAAATCAGTGGATTAAGCACTGATAGAAATGATGGTACTTTCTGTATTGATAATACTGGAGTTGGTATTGGAACTACTGCTAATACTTTCCAGTTAAATGTTGAAGGTAGTGTAAATATTGCTGGAACTTGTTTCGCAGGAACATTTGTAGGTGATGGATCTGGTCTAACTGCTATTAATGCTGCTGCTACTGGATGGGCACAAACAACTGGTGGATATTATAATACAAACTTTGCCAATATTGGTATTGGAACATCAATTCCTTCATACAACTTAGAAATCGGATCTCCTGGAACAGGAAATACCGATATGTATGTCCATAATATTGCTAAATTTGTTGGACTAATAACAGCAAATAATGTTTATGTATCGGGAATTATAACAGCAACAGGATTCAAACTTGATAGCTCTTCTGGACAAATTAATGCTGGAATCATAACATCTACAAACATTAAAGTTGGAAGTGGATCTACAACATTGATGACCTTGGGTGTAAATGTTGGCATCGGGTCTACAATTCCATCAGCAAAATTAGATGTAAATGGTCTGACAAGACTCAAGACATATTCTGAAGCAGTTGGAGTTCTTACTGTTTCTTCAAATGTTGTTACTGTTGACTTATCTGAAGCACAAACTTTTGAACTCACTCTATATGAAAATGTTGATTACTTCAGATTGTTGAATCCACCGACTGACGCTTCATCATTCACAATTAAAATCCTACAGAGTTCTACTGGAGGATTCACTGCTGACCTTGATGATTTTAGAACGGTTGGATTGACTACAATTCCTGTTCGTTGGCCTGGTGGTGGTGTTCTTCCTGGAGTCACGACAACAGCAAACCGTAGTGACATCTATTCATTTAGAATATTTAATGGAAGCACCTTAACAAGTTACTCTCCAGGAACAGGAATATTTGGCATTGTTGTTGGTCAAAACTTCGTAGATTGAGGTAACAAAAGATGCCTAGTTTTATCGGTAAGCAAACTACACTGGACCTCAATGGTCCAGTCCTATCTTTTGTTCAGCATCCAGAACCAGCGTCATCTTGTACAAGTGGCATTGCTACTTTTGTAGGTTTGGCAACTGCTACATTTCCAACTCAAGATCCAGCAAATCCAGCAACGGGAACTGGTTATATCTCATATAACTGGTATTTAAATGATGAAGCATTGGTTGATGGTGATTTAAATGGCACAACTGTCACTGGTGCTGCTACAACAACTCTAACTCTATCGGGCATTTCCAGTGCTATTTTACTTAACGGTTCTAGAGTATTTTTAAGAGCAGACTATATTCCATCAGCATATTCTCAACCTGAAGGATCTGATGTAAATGCTGGAACCGCAAGGTCAACGGGTAATGCGATAAACGATCCAAAAGATTCTGATTTCGCAACATTAAGTGTTTATCCAAATATTGTTGTTAATTCTCATCCAAGTCCAGGAATTGCTACAGCGGCGCAGGGATCATCAGTTACATTTTCTGTAGACGCTTCAACTACAGATTTATCTCAAGGAAATGTTTCATATCAGTGGCAACTAAATGAAGTTGACTTAATTGATGGAGAAAATACTATATCAATTCCAAATAATAATCAAGATTATCCATACAATGCTGTATTAAGACTTCCGTTATGGGACAAAAATTCTGGAAGTCTTGTTTTAGAAGATCTTACAAATGTTGCCAATACAGTAACAAATAATAGAGTTACTTGGGTTTCTGGGGCAGGTGGTAAGTTTTATAATGGATACGCAAATTTCACATCAGAATCTTACATTGATTTATCACCCACATCAGATTTTAATTTTGGAACAGGGGACTTTACTGTAGAGACCTGGGTATACTTTACAGAGACTGGGTGGAAAGATATTTTTTCTACAGGAACATATGGTCAAAATCAATTAAGTATTAGAAAAAATAGTGCTTCTCAATTACCTAGTTCTCCAGGTTCAGAGCAACTTGAAGTTTACTATGGAACAACTATTATTGCTTCTGGTGGACAGTTTAGTTTGAATACTTGGCATCATGTTGCGGTAACAAGAACAACACCACAAACAAATTCCAAACAAGATTCTATTTTAAGATTGTTTATTGATGGCGTTCAAGTCGCAAGTGCTGTATTTAATGATAACATTAGAGCAACCGATGTAAAAATTGGCAGAACTCCCGGTAATGTTTATAATATGGTTGGAAGAATTCAAGACTTCCAAGTTTATGCTATTAGCAAATATACATCAAACTTTACACCATCAACAGTAGCGATTGTAGATAAAAGAATTGTATTGTCTCTACCTCTTTGGGATAATGGAACTGGAGAATTATCTTTAACTGATTTGTCTGCCAATACTAAAACAATTACATCAGGTTCATCTTGGGGAAGATCTCCAACTTGGAAAACTGGAGTTGGTAAGTTTTATGGTGGAGCAGCATTTTTTGGTGGAAGATCTTATTTAAATGTTGCTGGTAGTTCTGATTTTAACTTTGGAACAGGAGACTTTACAATTGAGTGTTGGGTTAATTTTCAATCAGGTAGCAATCCATATCCAACTGGTCCTTGGGAAGTTCTTGTTAATGTTGGTGGTGGATATTACAGTGATGGTGGAACTTGGTTTGCCTTCTTGAGAAATGGTACTGGTGGGGCAACTTTCTATATTGCTAACGTTAGTGGATATGCCTCAATTGGAACTGTAAGTGACTTAAAGTTAGGAACTTGGAGACATCTTGCGGTTTCCAAAGAAGGAACTAATGTTAGATTCTACGTTGATGGGCAGTATGTTGGACAAAGAGTTGATAGTGCTGCTTATGGTGGTAACAACCTTGGATATATTGCTCTAGAACACGCAACATTCCATGACCAGGGATACTACTTCCCATTTGCTTATATGCAAGACATTAACATCTATAAAGGTGTAGCAAAGTATACGTCCAATTTTACTCCAACAGCAACTTCTATTGTAAGTGGATTGTCAGAATCTGTTGAAGTTAATACTACTGTAAGTGGAGCACAAACTTCAGAACTTACATTAGATTTGCCAAACGTATCTAAAAATTTAATACGCGCAAAAGTAAGTCATCCAACTGCATGTAACTCTCCTGTTTATACAAATACCGCACAGTTTGATGTTGTTTCTCCAGCACAAAGAGCTGTTATTGAAGTTGAAGCATATAGTCCAGATTCTGCGACAGCGACTCTTCGTGAATTTGATTTGACTAACTTGGATTATGTTATTACAAACGATGACTTTGATTCTGATACTATTTGTTTTTATGCTAAGGATAGAGACTTATCAATAGAATTTGAGATGTATGGTGCTAAAGGTTCAGATCTCAAAGTATATTTTGGAGGAGAAGGAGGATATTCCAAGATAAGATTTACTATGAGAAAAGGTGAAGAGTATATTCTCAAAGGAATAAAAACAAAAACTGCTTTATATCTGTATAGAAAATCGCAGTTGATTGCTTGTGTGGCTCAGGGTGGATCTGCTGGAACAAATGGAAATGGTGGAAGAGGTGGTGGTATTGGAGTTTCCGGTGAAAATGGATTTGGAAAAAATTCTGGCAATGGTGGAATTGCTATTGCTTCTGGAACAATGAGTGGTAATGGTATCTTTGGATCATCTTCTGGAGCAACTTCAATATATTCTGAAGATTCAAAATCTACTGGAATAACTGGCGGAAGAACTATTTCTTGTGCAAAGGGTGTTTATTGGAGAGACCGTGGAATATCTGCATGTTCTGATTTGGGAACAATTAAATTTAGACTTGCTGATGGAACAGAAGTATCCAATAGTGCCTCTATTACTAGGGGATTTAAAGATGGTTATGCCATAAACCAAACATCTGGAAATTCTCAGTTTACTGGTGGTGTCGGTGGTAATGGTGCCACTGGTGGTGATGGTGGAATTAATGGTGGTGGAGGCGGTGGTGGATCAGGATATACTGATGGATCAGTTACGGTTGTTGATACAACTCTTGGAGGACATAATGTTCAAGAGACTAAACTTATTATGAGATTGTTTGAAACAGTTGGTGACTTTTATATAGATTCTGCTGGAAGAATTCTTATTTTCTCTGCAGCTACTGTAGGAAAAGATCCAAGAACATTAACTAAAACAACAGGTAGAGTTCTTCCTGGAACTGATAGTTGTATTGATGATGCAAGATGGCAGAACTTCCTTGACTTGGCAGAAACACAAGACTATCGTATTTCTGCTACTAGAGATGGTGGTTCTACTGGAATTACTGAAGCTAGACCATTTAACATCCGAAGAATGAAGAGAGCAAATAGTATTACTCTTAAGAGGAGTCTTACTGATTGGGAAAATACTAACTATGCATATCTTCTTCTTGCTTTAGCGTGGGATGAAACTAATATTGGTGGTGCAAGAGGTTATGGTAGTGACTATTCTATCTTTTCAATGGCTCCAGGAACTTATAACTATGGTTTTTATGGAGCATCTACCAATTCTTTCTTTAATGAATCTGCTGGAAGTGTTTATGGTTACGGAACAGTAAATTTCTGGATTCTTCCTCCAGGAGTTCCAGATTTTCCAAGATAAATAATTAAAATCTAATTGGGGGAGAGTGAACCCAAATGGCAATCAATAAGAATTTTGTTGTAAAGAACGGGTTTGAAGTTAATACCGATCTTATCGTCGCAGACGCTACGTTAGAGAAGGTCGGTATTGGTACAACGGTTCCAAGATATGTCTTCCACGTCAATGGTGGAATTGGAGCTACTGACACTTATGTAACAGGAATTTCCACAGTTCTAAACGAATTCAGAGTTGGAACTGCTGGAACAGTCTTTAGTGTCATTGCTGGTCCAGTTGGATCTGGAAACTCTGTTGGTGTTGGAACAGCAAATCCAGCATACTTATTAGATGTGCGGTCTGAAGTTTCTACTGGACAGACAGCACTTTATGTTCAAGGTGATGTAAGAATTACTGGTGATTTAACTGTTGATGATATTACCTTTGATGACGCCAATCTCTCTAACTTAACAGTAAGTGAATACTTATACGTTGGTAATAGTCCAGGTATTTCAACTTTCGCAGGATTTACTGACTTCAATGGTTCCGTTGATATTGCGGTAGATCTAAACATCGTTGGTCTTACAACTATTGGTGGTTATGTTGATATTAATGATAGTGTTGATATCTCAAATGATTTAAATGTCGTTGGTCTTACAACTATTGGTGGTTATGTTGATATTAATGATAGTGTTGACATTTCTGACAATTTAAATGTTGTTGGAGTTACAACACTCGCAACTGTTGACATCAATGCTGGTGATATTGAAGTATCTAATATTGATACAACCGACTTAAATGTAACTGGAATTGCTACAATTGCCACTGTTGATATCAATGCTGGTGATATTGAGGTATCTAATGTTGATACAACTGACTTAAATGTAACTGGAATTGCTACTCTTGGTACAGTTCAAGTTTCTTCTGGTGTCGTAACAGCAACTTCAGGTATTGTTACATATTATGGAGATGGTTCTTATCTAACAGGAAATGCTAGAAATCTAACCGCAACTATTGGCATTGGAACTTCTGGTGGAGTTGTTGGTTATGGTGTTTCATTCATAGATCTTAGAGGTGCTGGGGTATCAACAGCATATTATGATGGTAGTGTAGGTATTGCTACGATTTATTTTGAAGGTGGTGGTGGAGGAAGTGCTAGTATTGGTATTGGATCTACTCCAGGAGACGCATTTGTTGGAATTATAACCGCTGGAAATCTTTGGTATAACACTGATATTGGTAGACTATTCATATATTACCAAGATGTTGATAGTGCTCAATGGGTTGATGCTGCTCCATTTAACATTGGTATTGTAACCTCACTAATTACATCACTCACTCTTGCTCCCCAAACAGCATCTAATCCAAGTCTTTCATTCGTTGGTGATACGACAACTGGTTTATTCTCCCCAGGTGCCGGTCAACAAACCTTTGTGTCTGTTGGGTCTTCTATTCTTAATATTAATCCAAGTGGTATCAATGTCACTGGTATCGTTACATCTACTTCTGTATCAACTGGTAATATTAACTCCTCTGGTATTGTAACAGCACAAGACTTTGATGCTCTTTCTGATATTAACTATAAAGAGAATATCAATACTGTTAATAATGCTCTTCTTAAAGTTGAACAACTCCGTGGTGTTAAGTTTGATTGGAAAGAATCAGGTCTACCTTCTTACGGAGTAATCGCTCAAGAATTAGAACAGGTTCTTCCAGAACTGGTTCACGGCAATGATCCAAAGACAGTGAATTATAATGGTATCATTGGTGTTCTCATTGAAGCAATTAAAGAACTCAAAGCAGAGGTAGAAGAACTCAAAAACGCTAAATAGTAAAAAACGCCGAGTGGTTACACGAAGATGGCAATTAAAGTTTCAGGAACTACTGTCATTGATGATAGTAGGAATACTAATACTGGTATTTTAACGGCAACCTCATCTATTGTTGGATCTGCTGTTACTACCAATGCTACAGGTATTAATATTACTGGTATTGGAACGTTCTCTTCAAGATTAAACGTTGGCACCGGTCTCACTGCTAATTCTACTGGTCTCGATGTAACGGGTGTTGTTACTGCTACAAGTTTTAGGGGTGATGGATCTAATCTAACTGGCGTAGCTGCTGCCGGTGGTGGAAGTTTTGATGTTACCGCATCACTGTTTGTTTAATAAATACGAGAAAGGAGAAATAAAATGGCACTTAAGAAAACTAAACTTTTAAATGTAACATCAGTAACTGGTGTAAGTACTGTTGGTATTTTTACTGTAGGAACAACTTCAACTGGTGGTGGTGTTGGTATCGCATCAACAACTTATATCCGTAGTGTTGTAATGCACAATACTGGTCTTGGAACCGCAAGAACTTCATTATACTTGTATCCAAGCACTGTTTCAGTAACTGGTATAGCACAAACTGCATATAGAGTTTTAAGAGTTGATTTGGCACCTAGCGAAACAACATTCTTTGAAACAAACTATCCAATTACAATGACTAATCAAGATAAACTTGTCGTTGAGATCACGGCACCTGATACTGGTGGTGCTGGTATTGGATCTGCTGTTAATTTTCTAGTCAATGGTGATACTGATATCTAACTATGGCAGTAAAATCATTTGGAAATCCATCATCAAGTTTTAGAAGTAGGTTTGGAAGAACTGGAAATAGAGTAAGTAATCCTTTCATTGGGATTGCTGCTACTGGTGGTATAACTTCTTCATTTAGTGGATATACTCTACATACATTTTATTCACCTGGAACATTTACTGTATCTAGTCCTGGAAATGCCGGATTTATAATTGTTGGTGGAGGAGGTGCAGGTGGATGGGATGTTGGAGGAGGAGGTGGAGGAGGTGGTGTAGTTGTTGCAACAGGATTAAACTTTAATGCGACAAATTACACAATACAAGTTGGATCCGGTGGAGCAGGAACAGGACCTGGTGGTGGTGCTAGTAATAATGGTCAACCATCATTTATCCTTGGTCCAGGTGGATTTGTTGGATTTAATTCAGTAACTGCTCTTGGTGGTGGGGGAGGTGGAAATTATCCTACAGGCAACGGAGCTGCTGGTGGATCTGGTGGAGGTGGAGCTGGATATGGGGCAGCAACATCTGGTGGAAACGCAACACAACCAACAGCAAATCCTGGTATATCCGGAATAACTCAATATGGTTATGCTGGTGGATCTAGTGGACCTGGACCTACTGGTTATACTGGCGGTGGTGGCGGCGGCGCTGGCGGAACTGGACCTGCTGGTGCGAATACTGGAACACCAACATATGTTCCAGGAGGACCTGGATATACTTGGACAATAAATTCAAAAACATATTCTACTGGAGGAAAAGGGGGTGGAGATAGTTGGTCTCCTGTTCCTTCTGCCATGTCTGCAAATAGTGGTGATGGTGGTGATGGTGGAGGTTCTACTGCTACTGGAGCAACTGGTGGTTCAGGTATTGTTATCATTTACTACTAAATATTCAAAAACTATAAAATGGCACTAAGAGCACTCGGAAATCCAATCGCTAGTTTCATAGATTATCTCGCAACGACGGGTACTCTTCTACCTCAACCATCAGGATTAATAGCAACCGGTGGTGTTATTAGTGATTATATCACTCCTCCTGGTGCTGTTTATAGAGCACATATCTTTACTTCATCGGGAACTTTTAGTGTAAGTGTTATTGGCACTTTTGGTGATACTGTTGAATATCTTGTCGTCGGTGGTGGTGGTAGTGGTGGCGGAGGAGGATCTTCCGAAGGTATGGGAGGTGGAGGTGCTGGTGGTTATCTAACAAGTTCTTCTCCAGTATCATCATCTCCTGGTTCCTATACTATTACTATTGGTGCTGGAGGGGCAGGTGTTAGTAATCCATCCCCATCATATAATGTAGGATCATCTGGAGTTGATACAACTTTTGGTAGTATTGCTCGGGCTTCTGGTGGAGGTCGAGGCGCTGGTTTGAGTGCGTCAGGATATACTGCTGCTGCTGTCGGCGGGTCTGGTGGAGGTGGAGGATATTCCTTTAATACAGGAGCTTCTGGAAATCAATATTCCCCAAATTCTCCATTATTTCCAGCACCTGCCCCAGGACAAGGAAATCCAGGTGGAAATTATGGGTCTACTTATGCTGGTGGCGGCGGTGGTGGTGCTGGACAAGCGGGTCAAAATGCTGGACCAACAGGGGCAGGATCCAACACTGCAGGTAAAGGGGGGGATGGACTTCGCACTACTCTTGCTGGTCCCGATTATCCAGTAGGAACTCCTGGTCCGGGACCAACCACCGGTGGTTGGCTTGCTGGTGGAGGTGGTGGTGGAAATTATTATCCATCAGGTCCTACTGGTCCATTTCCGGGCGGTGCTGGTGGAGGTGGAGCTGGTGTAGCTGGTAATGCTGATGCATCATCAGGAACTCAATCTACTGGTGGTGGTGGAGGTTCAACAGGAAATTCTAGAGGATCTGGAAGTGGTGGATCTGGAATTGCCATTATTCGCTACCAAATAGGATCACTAACAGCAACCGCAAAAGCAACCGGTGGTGCTATAAGTTATTATGGTGGTAAGACTATTCATACCTTTACGAGTTCTGGTACTTTCCAAACAACATCAACAATTCCATCCGCAGAGGTCTTTATAGTTGGTGGTGGAGCAGCAGGGGGAAATGGCGCAAATGCAACTAATTATTCCTCTGGGGGAGGTGGTGGTGCTGGTGGTGTTGTTTTACATCCTGGTCTTGCATTTCCATCTCCAGCAACTTATACGGTTACTATTGGCGCTGGTGGCAATTCTTCAAAAACTCTTCAACCAGCTCCAATAGCATACGGAAATCCAGGAAATGATACCTCAATTACACATCCATTAGGCCCTTACTTGGGATATCGTGGAGGTGGAGGTGGATCTGGTTGGCCTGCGATTCCAGGACAACCTGGTGGTTCTGGTGGAGGTTCTGCTGCTAGTGGAACTGGTGGTTCTGCAATAAATCCATCATTAAATCCTGGTGCAACAGAATATGGAAATTCTGGAGGAACTTCTTCTACTGGATCCCCAGCATATGGATCTGGAGGTGGTGGCGGTGCCGGTGGTGGCGGCGGTGTAGGAACACCCACTGATGGTGGTGTTGGTGGTATAGGTTTACAAGCACCTGCATCATTTAGAAATCCAATATCATCAGTAGGTGCTCCTGGTCCTGGTGGAGGTGGTTATTGGTTTGCTGGAGGTGGTGGAGGTGGTGTTTATGCTAGAACAAATCCATCTGGTATTGGTGGAGGTCCTGGTGGTCCTTTTGCTGGAGCAGGAAATGGTGGAAATGGTCCAAATGGTGCTAATGGATCAGATGCACTTCAAAGCACTGGATCCGGTGGTGGAGGGGCAAGTGATCAATCTGGAGCCCCTAATACTTATGTTGGTGGCAATGGTGGTTCCGGTATTGTCATCATCGCTTATCCTTCATAAATACTCAAAAAACATCCAATGGGCGTAAGATCATTAAATAATCCATTACAACAATTTTTAGATACCTTTCTTAGAAGTGGTACTGATGCAGTAAGGCCACCATCACTACTAACAGCAACTGGTGGTGTGATAAGTGATTATGTTTCTGGACCTACTGTTTATAGGGCACATATCTTTACGTCATCAGGAACTTTTACAGTTATTGATTCCACTCTTACTTCTGTAGAGTATCTTGTGGTTGCTGGTGGCGGTGGAGGTGGAAATGGACAGGCACCTGCTGGAGGTCCATATGGAACAGGAGGGGGTGGTGCCGGTGGTTTAAGAACTAATCTTTCGGGACATCCTTTAGCAGGTTCATCATTTCCAGTATCAACTTCTCCAGGTTCTTATACAGTAACTGTTGGAGCTGGAGGAGTTGGTGGTGCTACTGGAGGGGTTGCTGGTGCTGCTTCTGGCACAAATGGAACTAATTCTGTATTTGGACCAATAACCTCAACTGGTGGTGGTTATGGTGCAGGGGATGCAAACGCTTATGGTGTTCCTGGAGGAACTGGTGGTTCCGGTGGAGGTGGAGCTCCAACAGGGGCTGCAGGAAATACCCCACCAACAACACCACCACAAGGAAATCCCGGTGGAAAAACAAATCCATCATCACCATACCAAGGCGGCGGTGGAGGTGGAGCCGGAGGAGCAGGCGCTGATGGAATTAGCGGTGGAAATGGTGGTTTAGGAGTTCAAGTTCTTATTGCTGGACCTCCAGCAACTTCACAACCAGTTGGAGCTTCAGGTCCTGGTGGTGGAACTGGATGGTTTGCTGGTGGTGGAGGAGGAAGTAGAGTTGATTCCACTGGTGGTGGTCCTGGTGGACCTTATGCTGGTGGTGGTGATGGAGAAGCATCTCCAAATATTAAACCAGCAAGTTCAAATGGATTGACTGCTACTGGAGGTGGTGGTGGTGGTGTTTGGGAATATCCAACAAATGCAGGTAATGGTGGTTCTGGTGTCGTAGTAGTCCGTTATCAAATCGCACAACTCACAGCGACCGCAAAAGCAACTGGTGGTGCTATAAGTTATTATGGTGGTAAGACAATTCATACCTTTACGAGTTCTGGTACTTTTACTAATCCAGCACCATTGACTATTGATTACTTAATGGTTGGTGGTGGAGGTGGAGGATCTGGAAATAATGGTGGTGGTGGAGGTGGAGGAGGTGTTTTATATGCCTCAAGTCAACCTTTACCAGCATCTCCCTACTCTATTGTTATTGGATCTGGTGGATCTGCTAACAGTGCTATTCTTGGTACTACACCTACACCTGGAGTTGATACTACTTTCAATTCATTAACTGCTGGTGGTGGTGGAGCAGGCGGAAATTATCCATCACCAGATGTTGGCGCTAACGGAAGACCTTCTGGTGGTTCTGGTGGTGGAGGATCTTTTCCTAATTCATCTGGTGGAACTGGGTCACCAGGAGGAACCGCAGGAGCTGGTGGCAATGGTGGAACAGGTGGAAATACTTATTATGGTGGCGGTGGCGGCGCTGGTGGACCTGGAGGTAATGGATTGTCCTCACCAAGCCGAGGGGGATATGGTGGTCCTGGAGTTCCCAACAGTATTTTGGGAACAAATTATTATTGGGGAGGTGGCGGAGGCGGTTGTGCTGGTAATGATGGAACACCTGGAGTCGTCGGCGGTGCCGGTGGTGTTGGTGGTGGCGGTGGTGGATCTGCTACTGGACCCGGTTCGGTCGGTGGAACTGGTGGAGGTTCTGCTCTATTTTCTGGTGCTGATGGTAATGCAAAAACAACCATACCTGAAGGTGGGCAAAGAGGTGGTAATGGTGCTATGAGCACTGGAGGTGGTGGAGGTGGAGCATCATCTTACGGAAGCGTTATATCTAACAATCTTGGTGGCAACGGTGGTTCCGGTATTGTCATCATTGCTTATCCTTCATAAATAACTAAAATCATTATGATGATCAAAACGAAAGTATATCTTCCAAGACATGGCACTTAATTTTCCAAACAATCCTGGTATAGGTAGCGTTTTTACTGATACAACATCAGGGTTTTCCTATGAATGGGACGGCACTGTATGGAAGAGTTATGCTGCCGCAAGTGTAAGTAATATAAAAGTATTAGATGATATTAGTGGAAGTTTCAATGGGTCAACACCAACATTCGCATTAACTTCTGGTAGTGTTGCTGTTACTCCAGCAAATGCTCAACAGTTAAGAATTGTTCTCGGTGGTGTTGTTCAAAGTCCTGGTGTTGACTATAATGTATCTGGTTCAAATATTGTATTTACTACAGCACCAGATGCGGCACTAGATTTTTCTGGTGTTTCTTATGGATCTTCTTATCCAGTAGTTGATAACGTTGCGAGTGTTTATGTAAAACAATCCTACACAGCAACAGCAAGTCAGACTAGTTTTACTTTTTCTAGCGGATATACTGTAGGTTATCTTGATGTTTATCAAAATGGAGTGAAGTTAATATCTGGCACAGATTTTACAGCAACCAATGGCGCTTCCTTTGATCTCACTACTCCAGCAAATTTAAATGATGATATTGAAGCAATAGGATATAAAGTTTCTACATTAGTATCTACAAATGGGGATCTTACCAATCTAAGTGTTACTGGTATTGCCACCATTAATAATTTAATTGTAACAGGGATTTCAACACTTGGTATTGTTACTGGTGCTACTTATTATGGTGATGGTTCTAATCTAACAGGTGTTATCAGTGGAGTAGAAATCAAGGAAGAAGGATCTTCTGTTGGCACTGCTATCACTTCAATTAACTTTGTTGGTTCTGATCTTACAGCAACTGCCACAGGAGCAGCGGCAACAATTACTGTTTCAGTAGCAATTCCAGCAGGTTTCAACGAACTTGACGCAGCTTTGTTTAACTAAATAACTAAAAAAGAAGTAAGATGTCCCTCAAGAGAACTAAACTATTAGGAATACAAGCAGTAACTGGTATTAATACCGTTGGTATCTTGACGGTAGGGACCACTCAAACTGCTGGTGGTGTTGGTATCGCATCAACCACTTATCTGCGTGGTGTGGTGATGCATAATACAGGAGTTTCGACCTGTACTTCATCACTTTATGTTTACCCAAGTGGTGTTTCTGCTTCCGGTGTTGGGCAGACATCATATAGATTAGCAAGAGTTGACCTAGCATCTAACGAAACATTCTTCTTTGAAATGAACTACCCATTAGTTCTGGTAAACCAAGAAAAAATTGTTGTAGAAGTAACGCAACCAGCAACGGAAGTTGGAGGAGCAGGTATTGGTAGTGTAGTGAACTATCAAATCCTTGGTGACACTGACATCTGATAAGAGGTAAGTTAAAATGGGTGCAAGAAGTTCTAATAATAACAAAGGATTAAATCATATTAGTGATGGACACTTATTAGAGTATTTCCGTAATACTTTTGTAAGAGGTGGTGGTGGTACTAACTATACTAGTCCTATTTTAAATGGTCTAACAGCAACTGGTGGTGTCATTAGTGATTATAGTGATCCAGGACCCGGTGCTGTTTATAGGGCACACATCTTTACTTCATCTGGTGCTTTTGATGTAACTGCTACTCCAGGTGATTTTGGCGATACTGTTGAGTATCTTGTAGTTGCTGGTGGTGGTGGTGGTGGTGGAAATGCACAGTCTGGTGGTGGAGGTGCTGGCGGATTAAGAACAAATCTCTCCGGTCACCCATTAGCAGCCCCATCCTATACGGTTTCTGTTGGACAATATACAGTTACTGTTGGTGCTGGTGGCGCTGGTGGTAGTTTTCCAAGTCCAACTATTGGTGATGGAAAACAAGGAGGAAACTCTGAATTTTATCCGACACCAGTAAGCTACCCATCAACACAAAGAATTCGTTCAGTTGGTGGTGGAGGTGGTATTGGATACGGTTTCCCTCCCGGTAACGGTGGTCCTGGTGGTTCTGGTGGAGGAGCTTATAATAACAGTGGTGGTGGATTGACTGGTGGAACAGTATTAACAGATCCCAATCATCCACAATCTCAAGGAAATTCTGGTGGTAATAGTGTAGGACCATATGCATTACCTTATGCCGGCGGTGGTGGAGGTGGTGCCGGTGGTGCTGGTTCTCCTGATCAATCAACTAGTCCAACTGTTGGTAGAGGTGGTGCAGGTGTTCAAGTTGCTATTGCTGGTCCAGCAGCGAATACTAGTGGAGTTGGTGCATTAAATCCAGGACCAGGAGAATATCAGTGGTTCGCTGGTGGTGGTGGAGCAGGTGGATGGACTTCTGGTGGTTCAACTGCTGGTGTTGGTGGTGGTGGTAATGGTGGTGCCACAGGTAGTTCTGGAATTTATGGAACTAGTGCGACTGGTGGTGGAGGAGGAGGTAGTTCTGGTCCTAATGCAGACGTGAATGACTCTCAAGGAGGTAACGGTGGTTCCGGAATCGTAGTAGTCCGTTATCAAATCGCACAACTAACAGCAGCAGCAAAAGCAACAGGTGGTGCTATTAGTTATTATAATGGCAAGACCATTCACACTTTTATTGGATCTGGTCTTTTTACAAATACTACTGGCACTAATTTATCCGTAGAATACTTTGCTGTATCTGGTGGTGGTGGAGGAGGATCTGGAACTAGTGGATATGGTGGCGCTGGCGGAGGCGGTGCTGGGGGCGTAGTTTATGCGCCCACTCTTACCGTTGGACCAGGATCTCCAAATTCTGTTACAATTACTGTTGGTGCTGGTGGGGGAGGTGGATCAGATACTGGTAGCCCAGGACCAACTTCATTTGCCGGAAGTAATACAACTCTTGTTTATGCTCCGGGACCAACTACAATCACTGCTAAAGGTGGTGGTGGTGGATATGATCAAAACTCAACTGCAGCAAATACTGTAGGTGGATCTGGTGGCGGTTCACACTATGGAGGAACTGCTGGAATCGGAACTCAACCCTCACAAAATCCAGGAATTGCTGGAATAACTCAATATGGAAACGATGGTGGAATTGGACCTAACAGTTCCCCAGGGTACATAGGTGGTGGTGGAGGTGGTGCCGGTCAAGTTGGACAAAATGGAAATCCATCTGGAGGTCCTGGGGGATATGGCATTCAACTGACTCCAACATTTAGAGATCCAGCAATATCTTGGACAGATCCGGGAACTTATGGGGGAGGAACTGCTCCAACGCCCGGAGGTTATTGGATAGCAGGTGGCGGCGGGGGTGGGTCTTATCCATCAGGAGAAGTTGGTGGATTTGGTGCCTCTGGAGGAGGTGGTGCTGGTGGAAGACATCCCTCAAATACACCAAATCTTGGACAGAATGCAAAAATGAGCACGGGTGGCGGTGGTGGTGGTGGTTCTAATGTTGGTAGGGGTGGTAATGGTGGTTCCGGAATCGTCCTCATCGCATATCCTTCATAAATATACCCAGAACTTTAAAGTTCTAAAAAGCCTGAACAGGTGACACTTTCAGGAAGAAAAGAGGCAGAAATGCCTCTTTTTTAGTATAAATATCTAATGTCACCTGTTTAGAGTAGTATGAAACGATTAGAGGTCTCTCAAGAGAGAGTACTGGAACTTTTTAAGTATGAAGATGGAAAGTTATTCCGTAGAAGTGATAATAAAGAAATGGGTATCTATTCCACAAAACATCATAGATATGCTAGAATAGTGATTGATGGAAAAGATCATAAACTCCATCGTATTATCTTCTTATATCATCACGGGTATCTTCCAGATATCATAGATCACATTAATGGTGATCGTTATGACAACCGAATAGAAAATTTAAGAGAAGCAAATACTTATCAAAACCGACAGAATAGTAGAATATACTCTACAAGTAAGTCAGGTGTGAAGAATGTTTATTGGTGCAAAAGAATGAATAAGTGGAGAGTTGCTTTTACTATAAATGGTAATAGAAAAACTTTTGGATCATATGTAGATTTAGAAGAAGCAAAACAAGTTGCAACTTCTATGCGTAATAAATACTTAAAAGATTTTGCAAATCACGGTTCTTATTAATAAAGGAGGATAGGACTTTGGCACATTTTTGTATGTTAGATGAAAACAACGTAGTTACACAGGTCATCGTCGTGTCAAACGATGATTGTTCTGATGTAAATGGAAACGAAGTAGAAGAAATCGGTGTAGCATTCTGTAAGAAACTTCTGGGTGCTGATACCAACTGGAAACAAACCTCATACAATAACAACATTCGTGTAAGATATGCAGGTATCGGATACTCTTATAATGAAGAACTGGATGCTTTTGTACCCCCACAACCATTTGCATCATGGACTCTTGATAATGATACTGCTGACTGGGTATCACCTCTGGGTGCAGCACCTGCTCTTACTGATGAAGAAGTAGAAGCAAGATCATTCTATCGTTGGGATGAAGATGCACACCAAGCAGATGATACTACTGGATGGGTGTTAGAAACACCTGAAGCACCAGCAGAAGAAGCACCTGCTGAGTGATAAGTTCTCAACCCCCGCAAGGGGGTTTTTTATTGTCTGCGATAAATAGTTAAAAAAGACCGATGGCAGTCAATCCAGTCATTAATATATCAATTCCCCAAGGTTCAGATTTCTCAGAGACTTTTGTTTCTACAGAATCTAATGGAACTACGTCAAACCTTGCTGGATATTCTGGTGCTGCTAAGATGAAAAAACATCCTGGCGCAACAACATCAACATCATTCAGTGTGAATATTACATCAGCAACAGGTGAAGTTGCGATTGCAATGACATCTGGTGTTACGAATGGATTAGAACCTGGACGTTATTATTATGATGTTAAACTTACTTCTGGAAGCGGTGCTGTTTCTAGATTGGTTGAAGGAATGGCATTCGTAAGAGCAGGCATTACCACCTAAAAACAATGGCAGTTGTAAAAAAGGCACAGTCTATTGCTAATGTCGCAAGAAAAGCACCAGCAAAAACAGTAAAAACCCAAGCAATTCGTGAACCATCTATTATTAGTGAGATGGGTGATGTTAATTTTGGAGATCTTGGTCCCGAAAGTGATGGTAAAATTGTATCATATGACTCCACAACTAATAAATTTGTTTTGATTACCGCTGACGAATTATTAAGTGTATCGGCAGAAGATAATGATATTCCTGACGAATTGGTTACAGCATTGGAAGGTGAACTTAATCTGGGACAAATTCAATTAGATAATCTTGATGGAGGATCTTTCTGATGCCAACAAGATTACGGGACTTATCTAATACTGATTTTGGAACATTAAACACAGCAAAAAATAAAAATATAATGAGATATAATGCCACAACAGGCAAATTTGATGTAACGCAAATAGATACAACCCTAGGTCTTACAACTCAACCGCCACAATCATTCGTTGATGCCGTTGAAGAACAGATTGATGTAAATAATATCACTTTCACCGGTATAGATGGGGGAAGTTTTTGAACACTAAATATTAATAAAGCAAAATAGTTGTAAGAGATGGCAAACCCAGTAATTCAGTTTAAGAGGGGTGTTCTTGCTAATCTTCCTGGTCTACAGGCAGGTGAACCCGGTTTTACTACAGATAGTTACGATCTGTATGTTGGTATTAATAGTACCACAGGAGAAAATAAAATCGTCGGTTCACATCGTTTCTGGACCAACAACACTTCATCTACAGGTAGCGGTGTAAACCTGGTAGAAGGTACTTCTAATGGAACTTCTTATATTACACTGAAAGCACCTGATTCTCTTGCTGGGATTGTTACTTATACAATGCCAGGAACTGATGGTAGTAATGGTCAGTTCCTGAAGACGAATGGTTCTGGTACATTATCGTTTGCCGATGTATCAACCAACTTAAGTATTGCTGGCGGAACTGGAACAGATACGGTATCATTACTTACAGATACTCTTACATTTGCAGGAACTGCAGATGAGATTGAAACAACCGTAACCAATAATCAAGTTCAAATTGGTCTTGCTAATGATGTAATCATTGCTAATAACTTCAAGGTTTCTGGTATTTCAACTTTCGTAGGTGCAGTCACATTTGAAGGTGGTACAATTACCCTTGGTGATGCAGCAAGTGATAATGTTGTATTTGCTGCTGATGTTAACTCCAATATCATTCCAAATACTGATGCAACCTATGACTTTGGTACTGGTTCACAGAGATGGAAGAATGCAAACTTCTCTGGTATTGTAACTGCTACAACCTTTAGTGGCACATTAAGTGGCACTGCAACATCAACGACAAATATTCCAAACCTAACAGGTGCTATTACTTCTAATAACACCACAACATCACTAGGTTCTTTTACTTCTGCTAATTTAAGAACAGCACTCACCGATGAAACCGGTTCTGGATCAGCAGTATTTGCAACTTCACCAACATTAGTAACACCAGTATTAGGTACTCCTTCTTCGGGTACATTAACAAATTGTACTGGACTACCTATCACAGGTATTACATCATCAACCACGATTGGTTTGGGTGTTGGTTCGATTGAACTTGGTCACGCTACAGACACAACAATTTCCAGAGCATCTGCAGGTAGAATTGCTGTTGAAGGTGTTAACGTTGTAACAACTTCTTCAACAGATACCTTAACCAACAAGACTCTCACATCACCTACATTAACAACTCCAGTTCTTGGTACTCCTTCTTCAGGTACACTCACTAACTGTACTGGTCTTCCAGTATCAACGGGTATCAGTGGTCTTGGCGCTAATGTTGCTACATTCCTTGCAACCCCTTCATCAGCAAACTTAGCATCTGCAGTCACTGATGAAACTGGTTCTGGAGCACTTGTATTTGCAAACAGCCCAACTCTAGTAACTCCCGTTCTTGGTGCTGCAAGTGCAACAAGTATTGAAGTATCTGGTTCAGTTATTGTTGGAACCGCTGTTAGCACTCCAACTCTACAAGTAGCAACCATTAAGCACTCTAATGGTACAAATGCTGCTACGATTGATACTTCAGGTAACTTAACCGCAACACAAAACCTGACCGTTTCTGGAAACCTTTATGTAAATGGTTCCACAACGCAGGTTAATACTGCTTCAATGACTGTTGAAGACAGAACCATTGAACTTGGACAAGTTGATGGATCTGCTCCTTCTTCAGCAACAACTTGGGACCTTGGTGTTCTCTTCAACTACAACTCCTCAGGTGCGAAGAAGTCTGCTGTTATCTGGGAACACGCTGACGGAAGATTTAAGTTTGGTTCACAAGTTTCTGATGGTGGTGGTACTAATAACGACAGTCCACAAATCACTGTTTCAAACTATGCTGCGATTGAAGTTGGTGGTCTCTGGGTTAATGATTGTTCTGGTCAATCGCAGGTTATCAACTGTTCTGGTTCAACAAGAACTCTTGAGAACATTACAATTGACGGCGGATCATTCTGAAGTCCGTAACATAATCTAAATAGGAGGAGTTTTCTCCTCCTTTTTTTATGTCCGAAGATGATTTAAAAGCGGTATTAGTGAAATATCAACAAAAAGCATTTGAGTTATTCAATCAAAATATTGTACTAGAAACTCAAGTAGAGCAGTTATCTAAAACAATTTCATCATTACAAGAAGAAATTAAGAAGTCGTCTTTAAAACCTAAAAGAGCAACAAAGGAAGAAGATTTCAATTAAATAAATACCTTTAAGACTTTTATATAAGAGTTTCTACGGTTTATACCACCATATGAGGTTGAATGGCAGACCCAACGATTAAGATTAAACGGTCAGCGGTTGCGGGTAAAATTCCTACACCTGATCAAGTTCCATTAGGTGAACTAGCCCTAAACACCTACGATGGATATCTCTACGCATCCAAAAATGTAGGTATTGGAACAACAGTTATTGCCATCAACCCATTCAGGGTAGGAACTGGGACAGATAGTTATAACGCATATTTTACTGCTGGTAATGTTGGTATAGGAACCACAACTCCAACATCAAAATTTGACGTTTTAGGAAACGTAAAAATTTCTGGAATCACAACCTCTTCAAGAATTACTCTAAACGGAGAAAACAATACAGCAAATGGTGGAGGACAAATATATCTTAATGGAGCAACAGCAAACCGTATTGACTTTAATACGAATGGTACTGGAGCTCCTACATTTACAACCAGAAGTGCTGGAACAAAGATAGTCATATATCCATCTCTCAGTCCTTCAGATACTGATTATGCACTTGGAATGACTAACGGAACATTGTGGCATTCCGTTGCATTTAGTGGTGCAACTCATCGTTGGTATGCAGGGACCACAGCACTTGCAGATCTCAAAGGAACTGGCGAACTAGTCATTGGATCTACAAGTCTCACTGGAACCGCATCACAAAGACTTCAAGTTACTGGCGGTGCTTATGTAAGTGATAATACTGGTATAGGAACCATAAATCCAGCATCAAAATTAGATGTTCGTGGGACAATCTCAATTGGCAGAACAGATACTGTTGGCATAAACTCCATTCGTTCTGTTGTTGATATTAACTCTTGGGAATATTATGGAGTAAGTTTCTCTGTATCAGGACAAGACACTGCACCAGCAGATATTTACTTCAAAGATGATGGAACCAAGATGTTTATTCTTGGTGATAGTGGAAATGATGTAAATGAATATTTACTTTCTACTCCTTGGGAAGTCAATACTGCTACATTTACAACTAACTTTAGTGTTGCAGCACAAGATACTAACCCTGCTGGTTTATACTTTAAACCAGATGGAACCAGAATGTATATCTGTGGTACAACTGGTGTTTCTCCAACTGGTGATAGAGTTTATTCTTATACATTAAGTAATCCTTGGTCTCTTGCATCTGGAGTAACTTATGATAATAAAAACTTTAACTCTGGTGCAAATGATACAACACCAGGAGGAGTTTATTTTAAGGATGATGGAACCAAGATGTATGTGGTTGGTGCCACAGGTGATGCTGTTTATGAATATACGGTTTCTACTGCTTGGGAAATTGATTCAACCGTAACTCTTGTAAATACACTTCTTATTGGAACCGCAAACACTCAAAATCTTTCACTGACTCTTACTACACCAGTTGGTATTGATTTTAATACCACTGGAACCAAGATGTATATTACGGATTCAACCCGTGATGTAGTTTCAAGATTTGATTTATCTATTGGTTGGGACTTAAGTACTGCAACATTTTATGATAATGTTTATGTTGGTTTCCAAGAAATTAATCCAACTGGAATATTCTATCAAGAAGATCAATCAAAAGCATATATTGTAGGAACTACTGGAGATACTGTTTATCAATATAATACTGATGTTCCTTCACTTGAACTTGCTTCTTCTGGTATTTCTACAAGGTCTTCAATCATTCTTAACAATGAAGCAAGACTGAATAATCGTCTTTATGTAACTGGTGATACTCATATTAGTAGCAATACTATTCTTAAAGGAACTTTAACAGTTGATAGTACTGCTACTATAGCAAGTACATTAACTGCATCTGGTGCAGTAACTGCATCCACAACAACAGGTGCTATTAACTTTGGAACCTCACAAACCACAGGAACTCTTATACTTGGAGGAACCTCACAAACAGGTACGATTACTTTAGGTAGAGCAACAACCTCACAAACAACTGATATTCAGGCAGGTGTTACTGCTTCTGGAAACCAAAAGACAATCAACCTTGGTACTGGTGGTGCTTCTGGTTCTAGAACTTTAATCACTGTTGGTTCTGCCACTGCTGGTGCGATTAGCACTGTTACTATTCCTTCACCAACTAATCTTCTTATTGGTACTGCTACAACTACAGGAACAGCATCACAACCACTTCAAGTTACTGGTGGTGCTTATGTTTCTGGTTCTGTTGGTATAGGAATCACAAATCCACAATCAATTTTACATTTACAAACAAGTTCTGGTAATACAAAATTAATTATAGAATCAGATGCTGATAATAATAATGAGGCAGATAATGCTTATATTATTTTTAGAGGTGACGGTGGTGTAGAGCAGTCTGTAATTAAAAATGGTAATTTTACTGGAAATAATGATAATCAATTAATTTTTTATAATAGCACAGGAGTTGCTGGTGGAATTATTTTTGCAACAGGAACTGATATTGGATATACTAATGCATTAGAAAGATTAAGAATAACACCTTCTGGTAATATTGGCATAGCAACCACAAATCCAACATCAAAACTTGATATTCAAGGAAACGCAAAGGTTTCTGGTGTTATTACCGCTTCTGGTGGTTTCAATCTTGGTATTTCATCTGCAGGAACTTCTATTACTTCAAGTCCAGTTACCACATTAAACTTTATTGGTGCTGGTAATACTTTTGCTGTTAATGGGACTACTGTTGATATTAGTATCGCTGGAGGAGGAAGTGCTAGTGCCACTGTTGCTATCAGTACAGTAGCTCCAACATCACCAACTGCTGGTGATATGTGGTATAACTCTATCCTTGGAAGAACATTTATCTATTATAATGATGGAGATTCTTCACAATGGGTTGATTCTGCTCCCTTTAATATTCCGACACAAGAATCAGATCCTGTACTCCAAGCAGGTAAAACATCAACTACATTTGCCGCAACTCAAGGTCAAAAAGAATTTGTAGTATCACACACTATTGGATATGTTGATGTTTATCTCAATGGAGTAAGACTTAGTTCTGCTGAATTTGCTGAAGATGGATCAAAAATAACTTTAGCTGATGCTGCTTCTGCGGGGGATGTAGTTGATGTTGTTGAGTATAGATTAGGTATTGGAGATACTGGTCCTCGAGGTCCTGCTTCAGTATTAACTATAGGAACCAGAGCAGGTGCATTTACACAAAGTGTAACTGGTGTTGGACTTACAATATCTTTACGTTCTGGTATTGCTACAGTATCTTTCTAAATACATTTAAGACATAAGAACCATGGCAGATAGATTTCCTCTAATTTTTAATACATCAGCAGGTCAAATTCAGGAGTTATCTGCTTCTGATAATCTTGATATGACTTCAAGTTCCATATCAAATCTTTCATCACTTACAGTGTCTGGAACTGTTGCTGCGGGTGACTTTAACTCAACGTCTGATGTTAACTTAAAGCAAAATATTAAGATGATTGATGATGCGGTTTCAAAAGTTCTACAATTAAATGGGGTTTCCTTTGATTGGACAGATACTCATCAATCATCAGCAGGAGTAATCGCACAGGACGTTGAAAAAGTATTACCAGAAATCATTAGAGATAATCCAACTGGATATAAATCTCTGAACTATAATGGACTAATCGGTTTACTAATTGAAGCAGTTAAAGAGCAACAAGAGCAAATAAATACCTTGAAGAAAGAGATTGAAGATCTTAGTAAGTGAAATAAATGGGAAAAACCAGACAGACTGCCAATCTAGTTACTGATAATAATATCTTTGTAGATGTCAATAATGATAAAGTTGGTATTGGTACAACTGTTGCGACATCGGATCTAACAGTATCTGGCGATGTAAGTGTTTCTGGTGTTATAACTGCCACTAGTTTTAGTGGTAATGGTTCATCATTAACCAATATTACTGCTTCCACCGCAACTTATGCTACAACAGCAGGCATTTCCACTTATTCTACAACAGCAGGAATCGCTACTTATGCCACAACGGCGGGTGTGGCAACAGCAGCAAATACATTATCAACAAATGCCACAGGAACAAACTTAACTTTAAGTGGAAACTTAACGGTTAATGGCACTCAAACTATTATTAATACTACAACTCTGGATGTTTCGGATAAAACTGTAGGTATAGCATCAACAGCAAGTCCAACAGATTCAAATGCTGATGGGGCAGGAATTGTAATTTATGGTGACACTAATAAATCTTTGGTTTGGAAAAATGATTCAGACTCATTTACTTTCAGTGATGGAGTTGATATAAAAGGTGCTGTTGAAACTGTATCTGTCGCATCGACATATTCTTTAGGTGGAGGAAAGTTTCTTCTTGAGTGTAACGCACAAAACGGCACAGTATTCACTCATACGATACCAACTGGAGGAAATATTGGAATTGTATCATTCAAGAATTTTCCAGCAACTAAAAATTCAGTCACAACATTTACAATACTGATAACACAAAATTCTTCTGGAACTGGTAATACAACCGCTGTAACTGGTGTTGGTACAAATATTCGACTATGGCCAATTGGAGCATCATCTGGTCTAACGACTTCAGCAAGAGTTTCTACTGCTAGTACTTTAACAATGTCCTCAACTGGTAGTGATATTGATATTATGACATTTGCTGTTCACTATAATGGATCTGGAGCAGCAACAACATCAAACTATACTGTTTTTGGTAGTGATGTAAGTTCTTTTAGATTTGGTAATATTAAACCTTAATTATTATGGCACCATTTTTTACTGGAATTGCTAGAGGATTTTTTAAAGCAGCATCTGCTGGAGGAGCGACTGGACCAACAATTCAGTCAACTGGTGGCACTTTAATCGTAAGTGGAACTACATTATATCACGTATTTACAGCATCAGGAGCTTTTACTATTAACGATACTGTGCCATCGGCAGAAGTATTGATCGTTGCGGCGGGCGGTGGCGGCGGTGCATATGCATATGGTGGTGGTGGAGGTGCTGGAGGAGTTGTTTATGGTCCTACAATTCCACTAACTGCAGGATCTTACCCAATAACAGTTGGTGCTGGTGGAGCTGGCGCTTCTCCTGGTGGACCTCAAGGAGGAACTGGTAACAATTCAGTTTTTAATTCAGTAATAGCAAAAGGTGGTGGTGGTGGAGGTACTTGGAGTTCTTTCACTTCAGGCAATCCAGGAGGATCTGGAGGAGGAAACTCAGGATATAGTGGACCTCCTGGTGGAGCAGCGGCTCCCCAACCAGTTCCTGCTTCTTATGTTGCTTATGGAAATGCCGGTGGATGGGGAACTTTTTATGGTGCAGGTGGAGGTGGTGGTGCCGGTGGAGCAGGAACTCCCGGTCAATCAACTTATAATGGTGGTCCAGGAGGGGCAGGACGGGCATTCAACTCATTTCCCGGACCTATCATTGCACCAGCTATTCCTTCCCCAATTCAACCTAGATGGACTCCTGCTGTAGGACCAACTGGATTATTTGGTGGTGGTGGAGGAGGAGGAGCATATTACACATACACTGGAGGATCTGCTGGTCCTGGGGGTGGTGGTACTGGTGGAGGCAATTATCCATCCGGACCAGTTGTTGGTACTCCTGGAGTAGATTTTACTGGTGGTGGTGGAGGTGGAACAGATTATAATAGTGGTGGAACGAACCCATTAAATACAACATACAATGGAGGAAAAGGTGGCGATGGTGTTGTGATTGTAAAAATCGTAGATCCTTTGTATTCAGTTGCGCCTGCTCCAACACCAACACCATTTTCAGCTACTGGAGGAACTACTGCCACTCCAGGAAATGGTTACACATATCATACATTTACTTCATCTGGAACATTTACTATTAGTTCTGGTTCAGGTTCTATGGATGTTCTTGTTGTTGCTGGTGGCGGCGGAGGGGGAGCATATTATGGTTCTGGTGGCGGTGCTGGTGGTATTGCTTATGCAACTACAATGCCAGTAGGTCCAGGACCTTATTCAATTACTATTGGAGGAGCTGGCAATGGAGCTCCTACTGGTCCAGCTAAAGGTTCTCCTGGTTCAGATAGTACCTTTGGAACGTCCCCATCTCCAACATATATTATTGCAAAAGGTGGAGGAGGGGGAGGTGGTAGCTATACTGGTCCTACTGCTTTGGGAAATCCTGGTGGATCTGGAGGAGGAACTGGTGGATCTCCCCCTGGTGCCGCTGTTCCTGGTACTCAACCATCTCAAAATCCAGGAAATCCATTTGTAACAAACTATGGAAATCCGGGAGGTTCATCAGCTCCATCAGGAGGTTATGCTCCTGCTGGAGGCGGCGGCGCAGGGGCTGCAGGTGTTTCTATTCCTGGAAATATTCCTGGTGGAGGTAATGGTGGTGCGGGGCAACCATTTACTGGATTTGAGTATCCGATCGTTAGTTTATCTCCCTTAACACCAGTAGCAAACTCTCCAACAAATAATCATTATGGTGGCGGCGGCGGAGCATCCCTTTATAGTACGGTAAATCCACCATTATATGCCGGATTAGGTGGTGCTGGAGGAGGAGGAAGTGGGGCAGGAAGTCCTAGAGGACAAACAGCAGGAGTAACAAATAGTGGAGGTGGTGGAGGCGGAAAACATCCATCAGGACCTGCTGGAAGTAGTGGAGGATCTGGTGTTGTAATTATTAGATATCCAGCTTAAAATAACTCTTATTGAATTATTATAATGAATAAAAAATATTATTTTCTTTCTGGATTGCCAAGATCTGGCAATACTCTCTTAGGATCTATTCTTAACCAAAATAAAAATATTACTGTAACTGCAAATAGCTCAGTAGCAGAAATAATGTATAGAATAGAGACAATAAAATATGAAGTTCCTGGAGTTTACAACTTCCCAGATATAAAATCTTTTGAGAATGTAAGTAGAACTATTTTGGATAGATACTACTCCGATTGGAGATCAAAGTATATTATTGACAGATCTTGTTGGGGAACTCCAGATAATTTAGATATGCTAAAAAAATATTGTCCTAATGACATTAAAATAATTGTTCCGATGAGAGAAGTAACTGAGGTTCTTGCGTCTTTTATAAAGTGGGCACAAGAAAATCCAAATAATTTTTTAGATGGATTTAAAACAGTCGAAGATAAATGTGATTTTTTAATGAATCCTCAGGGACAGATTGTTAAACAATTATATTCTATTAATAACTTGATGCGAGAAGAAAATAAAAAATATGTAATGTTTTTAAACTATAATGATTTAGTACTTGATACAAAACGATCTATTGAAAAAATATATAACTTTTTAAAGATTAGGAGATACAATCATTATTATGAAAATCTATCACAACTCAAAGCAAATGGAGTAGAATATTGCGATGATATTTACGGGAAAAATTTACATAATGTCAAACCTTCAAGAGTGGAAAAGACAAATTACAACCCGATAGACTATATACCCAAACACATCATAGATAAGTATTCGTGTTATAATCCAAAAGTATTTGATTTAAACATAAATAACTAAAAAGACAATACAATGTCACAGACGAAGGTACAATTAGTCAGTAATATCGTAGGAAATGTATCTGGTGGTGCAAGTTTTACTGGCATCGTAACAGCATCAGCATTTTCTGGTGATGGTTCTCAACTTACTGGAGTTGGTGGTGGAGTTGGACAACCGACTGGTGATGCTGATGGTTTGTTTAACTATGTTGCTGCCGCTGCTACAGTAACTCAAAGCATTACATTTGATACTACTAATGCTGGCGATTATGATTCTTATGTTGTAGCAGTTGTTCCAAACATTACTATTGCTTCTGGTATTGGTGTTACCGTTGGAACTGGTAAAACAATGATTATTGATGTTCTACAAATAGGAGATCTCTGATGTCTAAAATCGTAGCCGATAGTCTTGCCTCTAGAGGAGGCGGAAGTATTTCGGTTGTTAATAATGTCAATGTAACTGGCATTGTTACTGCATCTGCATTTGTTGATGATGGAACAAACCTTCTTACTGAAATTAATACTAAAGCATCAACTGGAAAAGCAATTGCAATGGCAATGGTCTTTGGTTGATAAATAAACAAAAGAGGTATTATAGAAAATGGCTGCTCCAAATATTGTAAACGTCACAACGATTACAGGAATTACTACATTCCGTGCTAGTTTAAGTACAGCAGGAAGTGGTGATGGATTTAAAACTGGAGTCACGACGATTGTTTCAAACGCATCCGGAAGTGGTAAGGTTCTAAAGATTAATAACCTCTCAGCAGCAGCAATTGGAACGACAACTGGAGTTAGTGTTTTTTACCACGACAATGCAACAGCAACAAGTGCAGCATCAACAGTATCAATAGCAAGAACAGCGTCAGTTCCCTCATTTTCAACACTTATTGTTATCAGCAAAGAAAATTCATTCTATCTGGAAGAAAATAAGTGCCTCACTGCGGTAACTCAAACCGGGTTTGGAAATATTGATATTATATGTTCTTACGAAGAAATTAGTTAAGGGGAATAAAAATGGGACGTTGGGGAAGGAAAATTGGTAAATCCCAATCTACAGGAAATCCTAGTGTAGATGGTACTGGTGGTGGAATTTTAGAATTATTCGCACACGAATATTTTAATAGAGAGGGTAGCATTTATAATAATGTAATTCTCACACCTTCGGGAATAACTGCCACTGGAGGAATTACTACAACTTCAGGAATTTATTCATATCACATATTCACAACATCAGCAACTCCGGGATTTGCTGTTTCTGGAGTTGCTGGTCCTGGTGAAATTGAATATATTGTTGTTGCTGGTGGTGGTGGAGCAGGTGGGTATCAACCTGGACCAAGTTATTATAACGGAACACCAGGAACTCGTTCAATACTAACATCTCCAAGTTCTCCCCAAACAGTAACTTCTGCGGGTGGAGGAGCAAGTGGATCGGCAGCTGGTGAAAATGGAGGATCTGGTGGTGGAGGAACAAATGGAGGAGCTGGGGGATTTGGAATGAATCCTTCCACACCTACTCCAGCTTTAGCAATTCCCGCTCCACAAGGAGGTCCATTAGGTTCGGCACCATATCCAATCACTCAAGGATATAATGGCGGCGGCGCGCCGGGTGCTGAGGGCGGTGGCGGTGGCGCGGGTGCTGCGGGATATCCATCAGCAGACGGAACATATCCAGGTAAAGGTGGAGATGGACGAGTAGCATTTGATGGTGTTCCTCCATCATATGGAACACCTGGACCAACACCTGGTCGTTGGTTTGCTGGCGGCGGCGGCGCCGGAGGAGGCACACCCTACAGAGAAGCTCCTGGTGGTGCTGGTGGTGGTGGATGGGGTGTCTGTAGCCCAAGAGCAGGACAACCCTCACCATATGGTTCATCACCCGGATCTTTACCAGATTCTAATGGACGGGTAAACACCGGTGGTGGTGGCGGTGGAGTAGGAACATTACCACCAGCTTCTACTGCATACGGCGGTGGTGGTGCTGGTGGATATCGTACAGGAACTATGACAGTTTCCTCTTCTCCAGGAGCATATCCCATCACCATTGGTGGAGGAGGTGCTCCTCCAAGTAGTTATGGTAATGGTGGTTCTGGTATAATTATCATACGATACCAAACATAAATACTCAAAAAGCATAAACCAATGTCAAAGATACAGGTTGATACGATAGTAAATAAAGAAGATACTGGAGCGCCTGATTTTCCATTTGGCGCAACTGTAATTGGCATTGTTACAGCCACAAGTTTTGTTGGATCAGGATCTGGATTAACTGGACTCAATATACCAGCATCGTCCGATTGGCGTGATAATTCACTCTTCTAAATAGATATAAAACAGAAATAAGATGGCACTGAACAGAGGCAATTTAGGATTTACTACGCAGATTGGAGCAGGAGTGACCGCTGCAGTTTATACGGTTGGATCTGCTCAAACTGCTTATATTAAGAGTGTATTACTTTACAATTTAAGTCCAACAGGAACTCAGAACGTTCAACTCCATGTAGTTCAGAATAGTGGTGGAAGTGCTGGAACTGCAAATACAACGACAAGAATAGCAAGAATTGGAATATCAACTGATGATACATTCTTCTTTGAACCTGCATATCCAATTACATTAAGAAATAATGGAGATACACTTCAGGTTTATAATGAAGGTAATATATCTAATTCTATTAATGTTTTAGTGTTGGGTGATAAGGAGGTATGACATGGCATTTAAAAATATTAAAAGTAACACAAGAGGTGCATTTGGTGGATATAATGTGAGTGGTAAATCTATAGATTACCACTCCGCCGAAGAAACACAAGCAGCAGTCCTTTATAGTTATTCAGTAAATGCATATGATACCTCTGGAGCAAATCCGGTAGTAACTCCATATCCCAATGTTCAAACTGGTTATACTACAACATTCTCAACAGCTGGATATTATGTTTTAACAGTATCACCAACATCATCTCCCATAACCTTTGATATGTGGTCTTGGGGAGGAGGTGGAAGAAATGCAGGTTCACCAGGACCAGGAGGTGGTGGAGCTGGAGCTGGTGTTAGGGGAAGATATACAGTAAATTCTGGAGGCTCATTAACTGTTTTGGTTGCGGCTGGTTCTAGTACTACAACAAACGGTACTAGTACTTTTCCAGATGGTGGTATATGTAATAGCACTTATTTTAGCGGCGCAGGAGGAGGATCATCACGTATTGGTGATGGAACAATTCCCTTTCCAACAAGAAATAATGCTCCAACACAATATCTTTTAATTGGTGGTGGTGGAGGAGGAGGATCAAATTACTTAGATACCGGTACCGTAAATGGACAAGCTGGATATCCTAGTGGTGAACCTGGTGGAGCTTATTATCCATCCGATGGTGCTATCTTTGGTGGTGGTGGTACTCAAAGTGCTGGTGGGGCTGGTGGGTCTGCAGGAAGAGAACCAGCAGGAAGTCCTGGTATAAAATATGGGGGCGGTACTACTGGCACCAATGGTGGTGGCGCTGGTGGGGGTGGATATTATGGTGGTGGTGGAGCTGGAGGATATTATGCTAATGGTGGTGGAGGTTCTTCATACATCAATCCAGTTCTTAGCAATACCGCAGATTTTGATGCATCACCTGGAGAACCAACATCAGGAATTGCTGTAGATGATCCAGCAAACCCAGGAATAAAGCCATCTTCTGCTGGAAATAGGGGAAATGGTGGTGCGGTTATTTTTAAAATAGTGAGGTAAATTTAACAAATGTTAGATACAAAAATAGAAATTAATTTTCAAATCAATGATGAATTTATTCCTTATGGGAAAAATAAACCAACAAATACTTTAGAAGAGTATAAAAATCTTATTGAGAATGAAGTTAAAGTTTTTTTACGTGGTATGTATCCAGAATATGAAAATTTAAAAATAAATATAACCACAAATTCTTTATGATAAATATCTAAAAAAGTATCAATAAGATGTCGCAGTTAAACGTAGATACTATCAAAAATAGGTTAGGAACAGCAGGACCAACTCTTCCTTCTCTTTCTGTTACTAATAATGCGACTGTTGGTGGAGCATTAACTGTTACTGGAAATTTCACAGTTAATGGAACCACCACAACAATTGATACTACAAATCTTGTAATCGAAGATGCTAATATTGGTATCGCATCAGTTACTCCAGCAACTGACCTGACAGCTGATGGTGCTGGAATTACAATTTTTGGTACGACTAATAAAACTTGGACGTGGGAAAGAGATACTGGTTGCTTTGAGTATTCTGAACCAAATAAGTTTAAAGGTGTCGTTGAGACAGTAGCAGTTGGTGCTACTTATGATTTAGGTAGTGGAAGAGTTGTTCTTGAGTTGGATGTAAGAAACGCAACGACTTATACTCACAACTTAGCAAATGGTTCTGTAGGTATTGTTTCGTTCAAGAATATGCCTGCCGATACTGGTGTTCAGAACGGAAGTACAATCACGGTTCTGTTCACTCAAAACGCAACAGGAACTGGCAATACAACAGCAGGAACTGGTATTGGTACTAACTGCTATGTTGTTGGTTATGAAAATGGAGCAGCAGTTTCTGGCATTTCAACCATAGCAAGAGTTGGATCTGGTACTACTGTATCACTTTCAACAACAGCAAATGATGTTGATTTTGTTTCTTTTTATATTCATTATAATGGAGGAACAAATACAACAAATACGAGTTATAAAGTTTATGCGACCAAGAACGGTGGATTCCGCTGATAAGAGGTAGATATGGCACCGATTTTTACTGGATTTAGATTTGGTTTTGGTGGGGGAGGATCTTCATCTCCAGGTGAAATTCAAATTAAGGCAAGTGGGGGAACAATCACAATAGGTGATGATGGATATGTATATCATACTTTTTATGCTAATGTTCCATCTCCGTATAGTAAAAGTCCAAAATCTTCAGAAACTTTTATAAATCCAGCACCACTAACTGTTGATTATTTAATAATTGGTGGGGGAGGTGCTGGTGGATGGGCAAGTACTAACAACACCGGTGGTGGAGGAGGAGGTGCGGGAAAAGTTCACTATAGAACAGCAGTCTCACTTACTGCAGGAACCTATCCTGTTACTGTTGGTGGTGGTGGCGCTGCTGTTCCTAGTGCAACTTCTTCAACATCAACTAATGATGGAGATTCTAGTATTTTTAATTCCATAACATCTGCAGGCGGTGGCGCTGGTGGATATGGCGATGGAGCTGGAGAAGTTGGAAGACCGGGTGGATCTGCAGGCGGCGGCGGAGCTGCTGGTTCATCAACTAGTCCAAATCCAGGTACTGCTAGTGGAGTCGATCACCCAGGATTAACTAATAATTTAGCATCACCTCCATCTGGTTGGGGTAATGCTGGTGGTAATGGTGGCGGCGATAATTCAAACGTCTCTGCTGGTGGTGGCGGTGGTGGTGCTTCCTCAATTGGTCTTAATGCACAATCTGGAATAAATCCACCAGGTTATTCTCAGGGTGGTGCTGGTGGAGCAGGAGCAACATATACAGTTGTACGCTCTGATGGAACAGTACAACTTACTAATATCGCAGGTGGTGGAGCTGGTGGATCTTATAGTAAAGTAGGTGTAAATCCTCCGGCATTTAACTTTGGTGGAGGTATTCAGGATTTGAGAAATTGGGATTCGCCATTGCTAATTTATCCCGCAACTTCACAGAGATACACTGGATTGGATGGAACTGGTAGCGGAGGGACTGGTGGTGCTAGTTCACCAGGATTTGTTCCTGGCGGAGGACCAGGAACATCAAGAAGTGGTAGAGGTGGTTGTGGATTAGTTCAAGTTAGATATCTTGGTTAATTTCTCCAAAATTCTCTTTTTGAATATCTTTCAATTAGATATTGTGGCAAAATATCTCTAACTTTGTAACTTGGTTTTTGTATTGATGACTTTACATCATGCATTTTACTTTTAAATATCATTCTATCATTGTATGTTAAATCATTCACGGTAAAGTTTGATATTTGATTGAAATTGTGCTCAAAGTAAGGAATATCTAAAAATTCATATATTTTTGTAGTAGTTCTTTTAGGAGAATTGATTAAATCATTGTATTCTACAATATGAAGATATTTTTTATTTTCTTCTTGACACAAAGTTCCCAATGAAAATAAAAAATGATCCAATTGACCCATTGGTTCTGTGATTAGTTCGCAGAATTTTTCAATTTCTGGTTTATATCCATCTTCAAATCGCATTCCTTTTGTAACTTGCTTCTCAAGAGTTTCTCTCAAATATTCGGGAGATGTCTTGATGTACGATGAAATAATTTGTACAATATCTCTAACGGTACATACTATTTTTATTTCATTATCCAAGTATTCTTTTAGTATTTTTAAATTAAATGGAGTTCCCCAAGGACCCCTATCGAGGATATATTTGGCATTCCAGTCTTTATAATAAGAGTCAAAGGTAAGCTTTACCAAATTGTCTAAGGAGCGACTATCAGGAAAATTAAAATATTTTTCCGAATATCTTTGATGATAGGTATGAAAAATTTGCTCATTTAAAAAACTATTAGCAGATACTTTGATATCTGGATTTTGATTCAATATTGATGAAAGTAGTGTATTTCCAGAACGAGGTAGTCCAGCAAGGAAAAAATATTTTTTCATTATCTATTAGCATTTATAGCAGTATAGCACATTTGACACTTTTCTCAACCTCATATATAATTACACTGAATACATTATTCAAATATGGCATTTCAATCAATTTGGTATTTTTCTGATCTACCAGAAGACGTAGTAGATCTTGTAGAACGAGACCTTTCAGAAAAGTTCGAAGAGCAAATGGCAGACTCCCGACTTCACGGAGATGCCTTAAACAAGGATAAACGAAACTCACAAAACGCCTGGATTCCCACCACACATTGGGTTGGTGGATTCGTATGGCATTATATTCAAAGAGCAAACCGCGAAAACTTCCTGTATGACCTTCACTGTATTGATGGCGAATCAATGCAGTTCACGAAGTATACTGAAGGACAGTTCTATGGTTGGCATAATGATGCAGGATTAGCAACTCAATATAAACCTGTAAGTGTTGGTAATCGTCAAGATGGTCTGGCACAAGACTTCTTGAATGAGAATATTGAACTTGTGCGTAAACTTTCGTTTGTGGTTCAACTCTCTGACCCCGATGATTATGAAGGTGGCAATCTCCAACTGCTTGATGAAGCAGGCAATAGTTATATTGCTCCCCGTAAGCGTGGCACTGTGATTCTGTTTGATTCCCGCACACAACATAGAGTTCTTAAAGTTACAAAAGGAACCCGCAAATCCCTTGTTGGATGGACGGTTGGACCACGCTGGAAGTGAGGTAAGTTATGGCAGAACAAATGACGGAACTTCAGTTGATGTTCCAAGAGCGACAGAATACAGGTACTGCTTGGACTCGTAACGAATCCTTTGAGAAGAATGGATATTTGGTCATCAAAGACCTTTGGGATCCAGAAGAACTTTATTATCCACTTCCAGAAGAACGTGGACAGATGAACTGGTGGGGTAAAAAGATGGACCAGTTCACTCATACACCAGTAGAAATGCAGGTTGAAGGTTCACTTGCGCGTTATTGGCACCCACAATATCGTCAGATTCATTGTGGTATTCGCACAAAACTGGAAGAAGCACTAGGTCGTAAACTTTATAATACCTATTATTACGATAGGTACTACTTCCCAGGTCAGGAACTTACACGTCACGCAGACCGTGATGCTTGTGAGATTTCAGTAACAGTTCATATCAGCACTAATCTTGATGAAGAATGGCCCATTTGGATCAAAACTCCCGATACTTATGCTGATAAGAAAAAGACACAAGTATTAGTTCCTGGTGAGAACCGTTCTGTGGTTCTGAAAGCAGGTGATGGGATGGTTTATAAAGGTTGTGAACGCCCACATTGGAGAGACCCAATGCCTGGTGCAAAGAAGAGTAAGAAACTGTTTGGTAAGAGTGCTGACCTTTATTATCATCAAATCTTCTTCCATTATGTCCTACAAGATGGACAACGTGCTCACTGTGCTTGGGATAGAGCACGATGAAGACGCCACTTTTTGAATACCCTTCTTATCAATATCAGATTGATGATTGGCAGTTCAAAAAGAAGGGCATATTAAATCGTATCAACTCTCAAAAGTTTGTAAGGACTACACTTCAAACTTTTGAGACTGACCGACAAACAAACAAGAAGTCATATCTACATTACTTTCAAGACCTTATCAAACCTCAACTGTTTGAGTTTTGTCAGGAAGCCCAAGTCACTTGTAGTATGACTGATTGTTGGTCTGTGAGATACAAACAAGGAGACCATCAGACTGTTCATAATCATAAAAGTTGGGGATTTTCTGGTGTTCTTTATGTGGAGTATGACCCCAAACTTCATACTCCTACTTGTTTTGTTGCTCCTTGGCAAGACCCAAGAACTGATACGACAACATTAGCATATCCGCAGAATGTAAAAGAGGGAACATTAGTGATTGTACCTTCTTATACTTTACATTTTGTACATCCCAATCAAGTAAGAAAGCAAAGAACGATTATATCTTTTGACTTACTTCCTAAACTTCCAGACCATCAGGCAATAAATACTTGAAAAAGTATACTGATGGCATACCATATAGAAAAATCTGAGAAGATTCAAGATAAAGTAGATACCATTTATTATCAAGGAGATCATCGTTGGTCTACAGTTTTTGAAGAGCGTAAAATTTATCAATACAAAAAAGATGCCACCGCTGACCTTTATGGTTTCGGTGGCACTGTTGTATCTGAATAAATAACTAAAAAAGTAATAAGATGTCTAGAGCGTCTAATTTAGCGGGATTTTCTACAAGTATATCTCCACCATCAAATCTAAATGTTGGAGTAATTACTGCTGTTTCTGGAACTTTTTCTGGAAATGTTTCTATTGCGGGAACTTTAACCTATGAAGATGTAACCAATGTAGATTCTATTGGTCTAGTTACCGCAAGATCTGGTATTCAAGTTCTTGCTGGAGGTATTAGTGCTGTTGGGGTTATTACTGCTACAAGTTTTTCTGGTGATGGTAGTGGATTAACTGGTGTTGAAAGTTGGAATCAATTAGATACTTGGTTATATGGTGGCGGTTGATTTAATAAATAACTAAAAAAAGAAATCATGGCACTAGAAAGAGGAAAACTTAGTAATGTAGTTGTAGTTTCTGCTGGAAGTACAGTGGGAATTATTACTGTTGCCAGTTCTAAAAAAGTATATGTAAAATCAATAATTGCTCATGCACCTGGCACCGGAACTACCTCCACAGCTCAGGTTTATTTCGTTCCCAATGGTGGTTCTGTGGGATCAAATACAAAGATTTTTGATGTAGATGTAAATCCAGGTGAAACAGTATTAATCGAACCATCATATCCTCTTGTGATTGATACAACTGGCGACCAAATCAGTGTTGGAGCAGGAACTTCTACCGTTAATTTCTTGATTACTGGCGACAAGGAGGTTTGATATGGCTCCATTTAAGTCAACAGGTGGATTTAGTGTAGGAAAACTATTAGGTGTTTTTAGAGATAGAGATTTAACACTGAATAGTAATGTAAGAACTTATAGACTTGGTTTACCTTTTAGTGCCAGCGGTGGTGCTATTAATGGTGATCCTGGCGGAAATGGATATTTGTATCATGTTTTTACTGGTTCTGGAACTTTTACAGTTTCTGGTCCTCTTGTAGGAAGACAATTTGATGTACTATTGATTGGTGGCGGTGGAGCGGGGGGCGCAACTGATTCTTCAAATGGTGCTGGTGGTGGTGGCGCTGGTGGTGTTGTGCATCACTCCTCACTATCTATTACTGGACCACTCACAATTAACATCGGTGTTGGAGGTCTTCATCCAAATGCAAATAATACGTATGGACCAAATGGTGGAGATTCTACTATTGTCTCTCCGACTGGACCATGGACATTAACTGCTAAAGGTGGTGGTTATGGTGGTGGTTATAGCACTGCAGGTAATCCAGGTGGTTCTGGAGGCGGCGGTGGCGGTTATGGTGGTGGTTATAGCAATGCGACAGCACCCGGAACACAACCAGCACAAAATGCACCTTTTGTCGGACAACCGGGATTTAATCAATATGGAAATAGAGGTGGAGCACCTACTGACAGCAATCCAGGTAATGCTAGCGGTGGTGGTGGTGCTGGTGGTGTTGGTGGTAGTCATCCAACAAGTTCTGCTGGTGGTGCAGGACAACCATTCCCAGGATTTGCTGCCCCAATTCCCGCTTTTGCTCCTCTACCAGCAGGATGGAAAACTGCTGTAGGACCAACTGGACTTTTTGCTGGTGGAGGAGCAGGAGAAAATCCATATAGTGGTGGAAGTCCTACTGCTCTTGGTGGACCTGGTGGTGGAGGTAGTGGAACATCGGCAAATGGTGTTACAAATACTGGTGGTGGAGGTGCAGGAATGGAAACTGGTCCAGCAGCAGGTGACGGTGGTTCTGGACTATGTATTATTAGATACCTTGCTTAAACAGAAAAATTAATTATTTTATATGATGGATAAATTTATTTTTAGAAAGCAGAAAGCACTTTCATCAAATCTTTGTGACGATTTGATTGATTTTTATGAAAAATGTCCAAATAAGATAAGAAATCCTAGAGAATCTAGAAACTATACGATGCTTCAACTGTTATTAACTGATTGTCCTGAAGTATTCAACCCATTAAGCGATTGTGTGAGAACTTATACTAAACAACACACGTTCTTAAAAAATTTATTTCATCCTTGGGGTTGGTCTAATGAATTTTTACTTCAAAAATATGAAATTGGTGAATGTTACAGTGGTGAACATATGGAACACGGAAAATATGACTACGATTGTAGAAGAGTTCTTGCTTGGATGGTATATTTGAATGACTGTAGCGGAGGAACATATTGGCCCCAACAGAGATTTAAAACAAAACCAAGAAAAGGTGATTTATACATTTGGCCTGCTGGATGGACACATAGCCATTATGGACTACCATCTAAACAAGAAAAATACATTCTAACTGGATGGTGTGAAATGTATAAGTAAAAAACCACTTCAAAAACTGGCACACCATACCCCGCAGAACCACCTGTGGGGTCTTATAGTATGTGGAGACACACGAAACCGATGAGGTACTCCAATTTTGACCGACTGATTTTCGTCGGATCCTTTGTATGGGTTGCACACTGGGCAACAAAGGTTTCTGAAGTTATCTTCAACGCACTCTTCTGATGCTTACATTATACACCAGTGGGTACAACTATAGCAAGCGTCGTTGTACTGATGCTGTGGAATGGTTCATTACAAAGTATCTTCCAAAGCACAAACTTGAGATTACCGTAAATCATCGTGGACTTCTGCGTGAAGGTGTTTATGGATGGTGTACTGTGATGGATTGTAACTGGAGACCCAGAGAGTTTGAGATTGAACTACACAATCAAATGAACTCTGATCTATACCTCCAGACCCTCTTCCACGAACTCTGGCACGTTTATCAACACGTTATGGGTAATCTTAAGGATAAGCACGGTAAACGCCTCTGGAGGGGCATAGACCACACGGAGACGGACTATTCTGACCAACCTTGGGAAGTTGAAGCACGACAGATGGAAGAACAACTCTATAACGAATACCTGGGACTGAATGACTTTGTGTATTCATTCTCTAACCGCTTGACACAACCCTGATTTTTCTTTACAATGACCTTTGTGGAGGTTAAAAAAACTATGATCTCAATGAAAGCTCCGAAGCTCAAAAAACAATTCATTAATGTCAAACCAAAGAGTTCCAAAGCAAAAAATCGCTTTGTAAATCAGATGGATTCTCTACACGCAATGGAAGTAGAGCAAGAAACTGCTACACAACTGTTTGTAGTTTCTATTAATCGCTGCTACTGCTTTTGGTTGAATAAAGAGAATGATCCTCACTGGGAGGTGATTAAGTGATTGGATTGATTGCTGGACTTGCTTGTGGAATTAGTACATTTTATGGGTTAGGTGATGGATTTCATGGACAAACTACTGCAAACGGCGAAAGGTTTGATGCTTATCGTTGGACTGCAGCTCATCCTTATCTACCTATGGGTACAAAAATTCGGGTGACTAATCAAGACAATGGTAAGCAAGTAATTGTTCGTGTAAATGACAGAGGACCATATTCACACGCTGATTTGGATCTTTCTTATGCTGCTTTTGCTCAAATTGCTTCTGTGAAAAAAGGTAATGCTACTGTTTGTTGGAGGGTTGTAGGATGAAGAAACTGATTGCTCTTGCTTTGATTCTTTCTGGTGCTCCTGTTTTTGCAACACCAGAGCAAACTTATCGTCCATTCCGATATGAAACTCCTTGTATCTTGGAACAAGGCATTCAAACCTATCCTGATGTATGTGTGGTGATTGAAACTCGTGAGAAGGGTGGAGCACTTCGCACTCGTAACATTTACTCTAACAAACATGGATTGACTATCAAAGGTCGTTTTGATAAAGAGAAAGGATACATGACATGGGATAGTCACAACAAGTTTGAGTATAAGTGGGAGTATAAAGTTGGAGGTAATCAAGATCTTGGGGCATGGACTTATGTAATGCCTGGTTTCCTTGTGCAAAACGTTTCCTGGGATTGATATAAACACATTAAATAGTAAGAGAATAGGAGAAAACTATGGTTGCATTGTTACTTACAACAACCATATCATGTTCGGATGCACTTGCTATTATTAATCGTGTTGGTAAAGTTGCAGGACTTTCATATCAACAAAGAATAGAAATCATTCAAGAAATCCGTAAAACTGTTCCGATTTGTCCCTTTACAGTTATTCCTGATGAAAGACCAAAACCCAGTTCCTGATAACGAACCACAAGATGTCAAGTGGAATCGTGGACTTGATTTGTTTATTGAATCAGTTTATAAACCAGATAATGAACTCCGTCAGTGTGCTCATAATCAAAAATGTTACAACGAACTCATGGCAGTTCGTGAGAATGTGTTAGAATATTTGAAAACTTTAAGAAGATGAGTGCTACTTACATATATTTGTTGATATTTGGATGTGTTGCATATCTAATTGTAACTGATGAAAGTATTGCTAAAGCAGTAGTTCTCATCACAGAGATTGTAAAAAATAAATTTATTATATTCCGTTGGTGGACTATGAATAATCCCAAACTTCCATGGGTTCGTTATTCTATGCATCGTCGTTCTATGAAACTTGCGGAAGAACTGATGAAAGAACTACAGGACAGAAAATGAACTGTCCACAGACCCTTGACTTTGGCAGTCAAGGGTCTTATAGTATCTGTATAGAAAACACACCTTCACCATGACTTACAAAGCAACTCTGAAAGTTTCTTTTGATACTGAATGGACTTCTACTCATTACAGTAGTGGTTTTGATGATATGATGCTCCCCGAAGAGCATTATACTTTTCAGGTTCCTGCCGAAGACCTTAACACTTATCAACTGTTTAACTTTTTCGCAACCGTTGCCCGTGCAATGGGTCACGATGACCTCAACATTATGAAAGGTGGTTGTAGTCTCGCATTTGGTGAACACCGAAAAGAAGAAGATATGCGTAAGGTTGCTGATGAGTTTGAACTGACTTTGGGTGAAGATTTGAAAGGTAAGTTTGAGGACTGGAAAGAAGCAGAAGAAGCATGGGCAAATCTGCGTAAAGGTCCAATGGGAACTCATCTTGCTGATGATGAACTTACTGAAGAGCAACTCACTAATATTGAGGAAGGTGTATGAACCTGATCAACTTTAATCATCGTGAAGATTTTGGGCATGAATTGTATGTTCAGGTTCTGAATGTAAAAGGTTGGAGTTTACTTCAAGCATCTGTAAGTTGGAATGATTTCCCATCTTGGCCTTTTATTCAAATCAAATCAGGTACTGGTTCCACATTGAGTATTATGTTCTGGGCATATAAGTTTTGTTTTGATATTGGTATTATTGAACGCACTTGGAGGTGGGATAGGTGTGATGACTGGCAAGAAACTGGAGATGGAGTATGAGTGTGGAAAAAGTAAAGTTTGTATCTGTCACTCGCACTATTGATGACCGCAAAGGTATTCATTACCTTGATGCTATTGATGAGAATGGGTATCACTGGTCAGCAGAAATGGATAATAAACAAGAGAAATGGTTGGTGTATTCTAAACTATGGACTAAAGACCCTCAACAACCTTATGATATTTGACTGATGAACTATCAAGAGTTTCTACAAGTTCCACATACCTTTATGAATGATGTAGTTGAAATCCTTACAATCAAAAAGAAATGGGGTTTAGAACTTACAAGAGAAGAAAAGATGCTTCAAAGACATATTCGCACTCTTACCTTACGAAGTTCTTATGAGGCACGGAAATGACTAACGAATTGTATGAAACACAATACCCAGCAGTTAAAATTGGCAATCCAAAACAATCTAATTGGACTTGTTATATGTTTGGTGGTAGTCCTGGTTGTGGAATTGCTTATACTCCACAAGAAGGACACGTTCCTAATAGGTTTGTGAGGTTTATGATGAAACTTTGTTTTGATTGTACTTGGGTAGAGGAGAAATGAAATACAACAGACCTATGAATGTCTTTGAGAAACTCCAATCTGGTTGGTATTGGATTGGTGAATGTTTTGATGAATGGTGCTGGACTATGACCCACGATGATGGAGAGTTCTTCAATTATCTTCAAAGTGATTATGTGAAGTATGAGGAGGATATGTATTATGAGTAAAGAAGAATACTATAAACACATAGAAGAAAATGATTTTTACCCAGAGCATTCTCATAAGTGGATTGTGAGAACTTATATTGATAGTTATGATGGTACTATTGAAGAATTCTATCGCAACTTCGGTACATTTGAAACCAAAGAAGAAGCAAAAGAGTTTATTGAGAATTATAAGAAAAAATACACAACCAAAGGATTTATTACAAGGTATAGTATTCAAGGGCTTTGTGAGGTATTGTGAGGGACACTTGACGAACTGGCACAAGGACTTCCCAAAGTCCCACCAGATGCCTTATAATACATTCATACACACAGAACCTGATGTCTTACCAAATCACCCGACAACTTCGTATCCACAACATTGAAGATGATTGGTTCTATCAATTTACTGATTATGGTCAAGGTCTTGTAGAGATTAATCAATATACATCTCACGGAATTGAAGAAACTAAAACAGGGGAAACTTTCCATATTCCCAAAGATTGCCTTGAAACCTTTATCTCTGTCCTCCAAGAACTGAAATGACTGAACGACTCAAATTCACACAAGTATCACGAGTGATTGACCCGAAGACCCGTATTCATTATCTTGATGCGATTGATGAGAATGGAATACACTGGGTTGCTCAACAAGAAATTGGTGTGGAACGGTGGATTACATACAAAGAAGTTTGGAAAAGAGACCCTCAACAACCATTAGACCTATGACTGACTTTCAACCAACTCCACAAACACCAGAACAAGTGGATCAAGGGCTTCGTGATGCCTTTAGACAAGCAATCAAAGATGGTGTGATGGATGCTACTCCTTATCTTAAACAAATGACTTACAAATCTGATATTGAAAAGACAGAAGCAGAAATCAAAGTGCTTCAAAAGAAACTGGAACTCCTCAAAGAGATTGAGAAGCACAAATCACCAGTAGAAGAAGCATACAAAGATTGGTGGGGGCAATATCCCGAATTGGAAACTGATTCCGAGTATGATGATATGAGGTGGAGGGGTTTCCAAGCAGGTTTTCAGGCAGCATACGAAGAGAAGGTAAGAGAAGATGATTATTATAATGAAGTAGAATGGGATGAGAAAGATAATCCAAAACCTATGGATGATGTTGTGAATAGGTTGGTGAAAAAACACCAAGCACAAAAACTTTACAATAGATTGTATGATGAACTTGATTATGATGGTATGGTTTGTGATGATATTGTAGATATTGTTGAGGACTGGATTTTAGATGAACAGATTGCTGCTGGTTCTCAAAATGTAAATACTGAATTACTTGTGGAGGGATTTAATGACGCAATACGCAAAATGAAGGAGATGTTGAGGTAATAAATAATAGTGTCTGTTTGGACGGCAATCTCTACAGACAAAAGATTAGGTGCTCTTATGGGCACCTTTTCTATTATAAATAATAATGCCGTCCAAATAGAATAAAAATGAATTATCTAAAGGTTTATTGTAACCTCATAAGGAAAGCAGAGAATAGAACTCTTCCCGAAGGTTACACCGAAAAACATCATATATTTCCAGTAAGTGTATTTGGAAAGAATAATAGGATTGTGGTTTTTACCGCAAGAGAGCATTATATTGCTCACGCATTATTGGAAAAAATTTGTATAAGGAGATATGGATTACATCATTATAGAACGCATAAAATGATAAAAGCATTTTGGTGTATGAATAATAAAATGAAAGAGAGTAGATATATTAATTCTCATTTATATGAAAGTTCTAAAAAAATATACACCGAAACTATAAAAGGTGAAAATCATCATTTTTATGGTAAAAAACATTCATTAGAAACTAAAAAAAAGATGAGTGAAGATAGAAGGGGAGAAAAAAGTCCAAACTATGGTAGAAAGGCATCAATAGAAACAAGACAAAAATTAAGTGAAATTCGTAAAGGAATACCAGCAACTTATGGATTTAAGGGAAAGAGTCATACTGAAGAATATAAACAAAAGATGAGAGAACAAAGAGAAGTTAAATCTTTTTGTGTGATTAGTCCTACTGGGGAAATTATTTTTGATAAAAATATGAAGGAATTTTGTAGAAAAAATAATTTAGATAGAGGGCATTTTTCTTGTGTTTTAAGTGGAAAAAGAAAATCACATAAAGGATTTCGTCTTTATCCTGGTTAAGGACACTTTCTAAACTGGAACAAGGGCACTTGAAATCAGGTGCCTTTTGTCGTATAATGATTTCATACACACAGACACCTGATGGACTACGAAACCAACATAAAAATCAAACAATACCATCGTCAAGGAATGTTTAATTACACTCTTGAAATTATACATTTATGGGACTATAAGAATAATCCCTTCACTTATGAGGGAGAATGTCCAACTATTGATGATGTTATGGATTGTATCAAAACTCACCAAAAACAACATCTGAATTATGGTATATCTAATAATCCTATGAATTTGGAAAAATGATTGAAGAAACTATTATAAATTATTCCTATGTTTCATTGCTGGAATATGAAGATTTAGAAGATGGAAGTCCAAATTTTCATCATATTCCAGCAATGAAGATTGAGGGTCAGGGAACAATGTTGGAATTTTTACATCTATTAAGTCGTAATAGTAAAATTGAAGGAAATAGTATAGTAGAAATTGATTTTAAAATACACACAGAAACCTACGATGACTGAACGAAACTTTGAGAAAGAACTCTACTATCACACATATATGGATATGGAAAATGGGAATGATACTGAAACCATTTGCCATTCTTCTTTGATTTGTATTATCACCGAATTGTGTGATAGAATTGAACAACTGGAAAAGGATAATGAGTTACTGAAATCTTATGTTATTGAAAAATTCATAGTGAAAACTGTATTTCAGTTTGAAGGAGTTGAAGAATGACTGAAAACAATAAGGACTCATTGGAACTTTACATTTATAAGAAAACTGGTGGATTGCACGACCCTCTTCTGGTCAAAAAATTCATTGGTCTTTTTCAAGAGTGGTTGCCTTCAGTAGAAAAGGGAACTACACAAGAAGAAAAAATGTATTATTCTGGATATAGTGCTTACAAGGGAGAAATCCTTGAAAATCTATGGTGGAAGAAGAATGACTGAATTCTATGTGATTATGCAAAAGAGGCAGGATGGTAAGGTCTATGCTGATTTACACAAGACCAATCAGCACATTTACCTTACACTAGAAGATGCTGAAGACGAATTCAATAAGTCGGAACATTACAAAGAATACTGCCACATCGTAAAACTTATTGCTTGTTTGGAGGATGAAATCAAAGAACTTGAAAGTGAAGATGAAGTTGATTATTTTGCAAGGTGCTATGAATAATGAAATACTTTTTTCAAGATTATCTTGCTATGCCTCTTAGCATTCTACTGTTTCTGGTGATTGCTCCAACTGTAATGCTTGGTGGAGTGAAACTTGCCCTAACCTTAATTGATCTTACTCCTGTTTGTGAGGATGAAGAATGAAACTCAAAAATCTTCTACTTGCCTTTCCACTTCAGGTTCCTCTTATGTTTGCTCTTGTGTTTGGGGTTCATTTCCTTACAGGTTTGAGTATCTGGTGGTGTGTTCCTATTTCTTTTGTTCTTGATGTAATGTATGATGCTGGTGAGAGAATTATGAGAGGTGAAGAATGACTTACATTATTCTCAAAGATACATTTGGTGCTGGTCTAACGACTTTCAATTCTTCTGGATTGGAACTTTATGGTAAAGACCAACTTGAAGAAGGTGTTGTTGCTGCGGCACAAGAACTTCTTGATGCGGATGGTATTGATAGTGTCTATGAATATGAAGAAGACCACGCACCACTTGTTATTAGTGATGCAATTGTGATTTGTGAGATTGTGGATACTATTGATGGAACATATGCGAGTGATTACATTAGAAATCTTATTGTAGAAAGTAAAATCAAACAATCCAACGAAGAGTATGAACTTTACTTGAAACTCAAGGAGAAATTTGAGAAATGAAACTCTACAATCGCCCTATGAACTTCTTTGAGAAAATCCAAGTTGGTTGGTGGTGGATTGGGGAAATCTTTGATGAATGGTGCTATACTATGAGAAGTGAAGACGGAGAGTTCTTTAACTATCTTCAAAGTGATT
>Ga0208783_10000085_pt1 | contig 52484 bp, 37 predicted proteins | sample DEB19_08_DNA_2_FD_184529 | JGI IMG/M metagenome (GOLD analysis project Ga0208783, IMG submission 184529) | Aqueous microbial communities from the Delaware River and Bay under freshwater to marine salinity gradient to study organic matter... | ecosystem: Environmental > Aquatic > Marine >... | reverse complement strand
ACGGGTCATCCCGCGCACCGCCCACTTGCTGGCGCCGTATGCGACGAACCCCGGTGTGCCGTCAAGGCCGGCCACCGACGAGATGTTGATGATGCTGCCGGTCTTGCGGCCCACCATGTGCGGTGCGACAGCCTTCATGCCGAGGAACACACCGACTTCGTTGATCTCGATCGTGCGTCGGAAGTCCGCGAGCGACGTGTCGAGGATGCTGCCACGCTCGAAGATGCCGGCGTTGTTCACGAGGCAGTCGAGCTGGCCGAAGGTCGAGATGGTGAAGGCGATTGCCTTCTCCCATTCCTCTTCCTTCGTCACGTCGTGGTGGACGAACCGGCACGAAGAACCGTCCGGGGACAGCCGCTTGGCGGTCTGCTCGCCGGCATCGTCCAGAACGTCGGAGATGACGACCTTTGCGCCCTCCTCGATGAACAACTGGGCCTCTGAGGCCCCCATTCCGCGCGCTCCACCCGAGATGAATGCGACTTTTCCGGCCAGACGGTCTTTACCCATGGGCAGTTTCTAGCCCACGCGGGTGCTTCAGTGCGACTTGCGCGTCTCCAGGAGTAGTCGTGTCGCAAGGGTGAGGAGCAAAATCGCAAAGAGCACGTTCGAGAGACGATCGGGCATGGAGTTCGCGATCAGGCCCCCGATGACCGCCGTGACGACACCCCCGGCACCGAGAACCGCCGCCGAGCGCATGTCGACGTTCTTCTTCGTGCGGTTCCGCCAGGTTCCCATCGTCGCCGTGGGAATCGTCACTGCGACCGCCGTGCCCTTCGCGATGACCGGCGGGATGCCGAAGAACATCACGAGCGCGGGGACCATGATGACGCCACCACCGATGCCGAGCAACCCGGACATCGTGCCGGCGAAGAGCCCCAGCAACGAAGCGCCGATTGCGTGCGTGGCGTTCAGGCTGCCCCTTCCGTTGGTGGTGACGTGCCAGAACAACCGGACAGCCGAGAGAACCATCACGGACGCGAAGAGAACCGCCAGCACCTGCCTGTTGATGATCTGCAGGAGGTGGGTGCCGATGAGCGAACCGCACAGCGCACCGATCACGATGAAACCGGCGAGGTGCCAGTCGATGTGACCGTGCGCCCAGTAGGTGAAGATGTTCGACACGGCAATGGGGACGAGCGCCGCGAGTGACGTGCCGTTGGCGAACCGTTGGTCGAACTTCATGACCACCACGAGGATCGGGACGATGAGGATGCCCCCGCCGACGCCGAACATGCCGGCCAGCAAACCCGCCCCGAGACCGATGAGAACAACGGGCAGCACGCCGGCAGCGGGGGTGACTTGGTCTTCGGTCATCGGTTCGTTCTACTTCCTGGACGTGATTCCGTAATGTGATGGAGAGTGGCGGGGATGCTGAAGGGCAAGAAGTGCGCGGCCGCGGTTGTCGCCTTGGTGCTGTGCGCGTCGTGCTCCGGGTCCGGCGGGGACACCGCCCCGCAGTCGACCGACACGGGCGAGATCGTCGCCAGACTCGCATCGCACTGCACCGACGTGGTCTCCGACGACCTCGGCGAAGGGACCCTGTGTGTCGACTCCGGTTTCCGCACCGATGTCGACCAGTTCCGTTTCGCCAACTGGGGTCGTTCCCCCGAGGCGGACATGAACGTGACGGTCCAGACGTTGGTGGACCTGTTCGGGCATTCCGCGGTGTGCATGCCGGGACCGGAGACCGCGTGCGTACTGCGCCCGAGGACGATGCAGAAACTGGACGAGTGGAACGTCGCCCTGGGTGGCGGCCGGTGCGAGGGGATCGCCGCGCTGAGCCAGCGGATGCACCTGCGCTACGAGACGGCTGATCAGTACGCCGCCGGGGCGAACACCCCTTCGCAACTCGACAGGTCGAACAAGAGGCTCACGCAGGCGATCGTCTACTGGTGGGCCACGCAGTTCGTGCCCGAGGTGTCACGACCCGCGGCGGAGTCGCGGCGCAAGTCACCGCTTCAGTTGGTGGACGAACTGATCCGTGGCATCGCGAACGGGGCCGGCCACACCGTGGGCCTCTACTTTGCCGGGGCCGGGCATTCGGTCACCCCGTTCGCCGTCACCCGCCGGGGCGATGACTTCGTGATCCACACGTACGACAACAACCAACCGGGCATCCGTGCCGAGATCGTCGTGTCGGGGACGACGGACACGTGGTCGTTCCGACCGGGCACGAGCGGAGAGGAATCGGTGGCCGAGTGGACCGGTGGCACGGGCACTCTCGAGCTCACTCCGATGGCAGCGCGACAGGGTCCGTTCACGTGCCCGTTCTGCAATGACCCGACACCGAACGAGGCCACCACGATCACGGTGGCGAACCAGGCCGATGCACCGCCGAACCTGGTGATGATCGATGCGGGTGATGCGGGCACCATCGAGGAGACGGCGGCGGGCTTCGCGGTCGGCATCAGCGGCGCGACAGTTGAGCACGCGAAAGCCGGCATGACGTCGGCGGTCACGATCACCATCCCGTCGTCGGTCTCGTCCCTCGCGTTCGAGCTTCGCCACTCGCGTGACCAGGAGACGGAATCAGTGGTCACCGTGCGTCGGCCGGGCATGGCGGACATCCAGGTGCGCAATGCTCGGTCCACCGGACTCGTCGGCGCGGCCCGCGTGACGTCACCGCTGTTGACCCTCGCGCCGCGCTCGACGACCGTGTCGGCGCGGGCGAACGACACGGTCGTGTCGCTGGCCGGTGCCACCAATCTCGCATCGGTCACCGTCGTGCGGAACGACTCGCTGGTGGTGGCCCCGGTCGACGACGACACCATCGAGATCTCGTACAAGGGAACAGAGGGCACGTCCAGCGCGAAGCTCCCTCTCAGGCCATCGGGCGCGGTCACGACGGAACTCGTGATGTCGAAGGGGCACCTTGATTCGTGGTTGCGGTCGACCACCGCACAATCGGTGGGCCCGGCACGCACGACCCGCTCGTCGCCGCTCCCGCCGACGACGTCAACGACGGCGACACCGACCACGGTGCCGACGATCGAGGTGACACTCCCCGACTGACGAATCCGTCGAACGGGACGTCGGGATCAGCGGAAGTTGCCCGCCACCTGCGACATGAACGTGGAGTACGACTGACGTCGCGCTTCCGGCGTGCCGCCGAGAGTGAAGTCGGGGACGCAGATCTCGTCGAACCCGAGTGCGGCGTACTCGGCAACAGCCTCGTTCAGCTGCTCGATGGTGCCCACGACCGCGCGGTCGGCTGGTGCCACCTTCTTGATCTTCTCCACGGCCTCGGCGTCGGGTGCGATGAAGAAGAGGGCCTGCACCGACTTGCGCACGGTCTTCGGGTCGCGGCCCTCCTTCTCGCACGCGGCGAGCAGTCGCTCCATGACGGGCTTCGTGGTCTCGGGGGTGCCCCATGTGTTCCACTCCTGCGCGAATCGCGCGGTGAGTCGCAGCATGCGCGGGCCGCCCGTGCCGACGAGGATCGGGAGCGGCTTCTGCACGGGCTTCGGCTCGCACGGTGCGTTCGTGATGGTGAAGTGCTCGCCCTTGAACGTGGTGCGCTCCTGCGTGAGCATCGACGCCACGATCTCGATCGCCTCGGCGAAGCGGTCGACACGCGGCTTGTTGTCGAAAAGCTCGATGCCGAAGGCGTTGTGCTCGTTGACCTGCCAGCCGGCTCCCATTCCGATGACGAAGCGGCCGTTCGACATGTTGTCGATCGTGGCGGCGCGGTTCGCGATCAACGCGGGGTGGTTCATGGTCGTCGGTGTGACGAGCGAACCGAGCCGCATGCGTGACGTGACGGCGGCGAGACCGGCGAGAACGCTGAAACACTCGTTGAAGTTGCCGGGCAGCGGCTCACCGTCGGGTGAGTTCGGCATGTAGTGGTCGGCGTACCAGAAGCCGTCCCAGCCTTCCGCTTCGGCGAACAACGCGAAGTCGCGCACTTCTGCCCACGGGTGGGCACTGTTCGCCCAGACGGAGAACTGCACTGTCAGCTCGGTCCGTCGAACATGCCGCGGTAGGTCTGCGGCTTCGGCGGGGTCTTCTCGCCCTCGTAGCGGTTGATCTCCGCTCGGGCGACGACGCCCCAGTGCACCTCGTCCGGTCCGTCGGCCAGGCGCAACGTGCGCTGGCTCGCGTACATGCGTGCGAGAGGCGACCACTGCGAGACACCGGTGGCGCCGTGCATCTGGATGGCCTCGTCGATGATCTGGCACGTGCGGATCGGCACCATCGCCTTGATCGCGCTGACCCACACGCGCGCCTCGGCGTTGCCCATGGTGTCCATGGCCTTCGCGGCGCGCAGCACCATCAATCGGCATGCCTCGATCTCGATGCGCGCCTTCGCGATGACCTCGGGGTTCTTGCCGAGACGTGCGATCGGGCGGCCGAACGCCTCACGGGTGAGTCCGCGGCGGATCATCAACTCGAGCGCACGCTCTGCCGCGCCGATGGAGCGCATGCAGTGGTGGATGCGACCCGGTCCGAGACGGACCTGGGAGATCTCGAAGCCACGTCCCTCGCCGAGGAGGATGTTCTCCTTCGGCACGCGCACGTTGTTGAAGCGGATGTGCATGTGGCCGTGCGGTGCGTCGTCCTCACCGAAGACCTCCATCGGACCGACGATCTGCACGCCAGGCGTGTTCTTCGGAACGAGGATCTGGCTGTGCTTGCGGCTGGGCGGGCCGTCGGGGCTGGTGAGCAGCATCACGATGAAGATCTCGCAGCGCGGGTCACCCGCACCGGATGCGTAGTACTTGTCACCGTTGATGACCCACTCCTCACCGTCGAGTTCGGCGCGGCACTGCAGGTTCTTCGCGTCAGACGACGCGACGTCAGGCTCGGTCATCACGTAGGCGGAACGGATCTCGCCGTTCAGCAACGGCTTCAGCCAGCGCTCCTTCTGTGCCGGCGTGCCGACACGCTCGAGCACCTCCATGTTGCCTGTGTCGGGCGCCGAACAGTTGAGGCACTCCGAAGCAAGCGGCACCTTGCCGAGTTCCACCGCGATGTACGCGTAGTCGAGGTTCGAGAGACCCTCGCCCGTCTCGGCGTTCGGGAGGAAGAAGTTCCACAGACCCGCGGCCTTGGCCTTCGCCTTGGTGGCCTCGAGCAGTTCGAGCTGGCCGGGTGCGTAGTCCCAACGGTCGGGACGGTTCTCGCCGAGCGCGTAGAACTTCTCCTGCATCGGCTCCACTTCCTCGCGGATGAACTTCACGACCGCGTCGAACAGCGGCTTGGCCTTCTCCGACATGGCGAAGTTGAGATCGTCGCCCGATTCCTGACCGGTGTGCATACCTGGCTTCGGCATGGTGCCCCCTTTGCAATCCATCAATCGATGGAACCTTCATTCCGCACCTTACTTGTGGGCAACGCGGCGTCACCAAGGCGGAGACGGTCAGGTGAGTCGAACGGTCGCCGAGGTGGCGGCCGGGTCACCCGCGAACAGTGCGGCCTCCAGGCGGTACTCCCCGGGCACGAGCACCATCCTGTGCGCGACGGTGTCCCTCGTCTCGAGAGCCGCACGGTTCACAATGACGCGTGCCGTGACCGAGGCGCCCGCCTCGACGTGCACCTTCGTGAAACCGACCAACCTGCGACGGGGCTCGTCGTCACGTGCCCGGACGGGGGATCCGTACACCTGGACGACGCATTCCCCGGGGACAGACCCCGTGTTCGTCACCCCGACGTCGACGTGGGAGCCGCCGGCTGCCACCGTCGGCTCGCCCAGCCCGAACGTCGTGTAGCCCAGTCCGAACCCGAACGGATAGGCGGCGCCATTCCCGTCGCGGTCGAGTTTCCACTGACCGTGCCACATGTCGTACGTGATCGCGGCAGCATCCTTGTCGAAGAACGGAAGGTGCGACTCCTCGGTCGGAATCGCGAACGGCAGGTGCCCTGATGGGTTGACGTCGCCGGTGAGGACATCTGCGAGCGCATCACCACCTTCCATCCCGCTGTACCAGGCGAACAGGACGGCGGGGACCTCGTGGCGCCACTCTTCCATGACAACCGCGCTTCCGCACACGACCACGACAATCGTTCTCGCCTGCCGCGCGGCCACTTCCCGGATGAGTTCGACATCGGCATCTGGCAGGCGCAGTGACACACGGTCACCGCCGCGCGCGAACGACACGTCACCCTTGTCGTTCGGGCGGGCGCGCCTGGGATTGCTGCGGTCCGACATGTTGTGTTCGGCATCAACGGGCCAATGGTTCTCGCGGACGTACTCCTTGTAGACCTCCACGAGTTGCGGGTCGTCGCCGGAGGGGAACAACGACCGCAGGTGGGCGTTCTCGCTGCCGTCACCGATGAACTCGCCCTCATCCTCCTTGGTGTACCCGACGACAACGACAGCCACATCCGCCGCCGCCGCGATCTCCGCGGCCTTCGCGACGTCACTCCCGTCGTGGTGGACCACGTTGTCACTGCCGAACCGCCGCGAGATGCCGGCGAACGGGGTGACGGCATACGGCGACATGACATCGCTCGAACCGCCGTCCCCCAGGTTGCGCATGTCGGCCAAACGCCCGAGCACGGCGACTCTCCCCGTGCCCGGCCCGAGCGGTAGGACCTCGCTGCTCCCGACGGTGTCGTTCTTCAGCAGCACCATTGATTTGCCGGCAGCCTCCCGTGCGAGAGACAGGTGCTCCGGCGCGAGCATCACTGATTCCGGGTTCCGCGGGAGTGAACCGACCCCGAAACGCAGCATCGTGGACACGGTGTTGATGACGGCCCGCTCGACCTCCTCGATGGCGAGCTCACCGTTCCCGACCGCGTCCGTCACGGGCGCGTGACGGATCATCCGGTACGGCATCTCCACGTCGAGGCCCGCACGCACGCTCTTCACGCCGTCCCGAAGACCGAAGATCCAGTCACTGATGACCATCCCGTCGAAACCCCACTCGCCGCGGAGGATGTCGGAGAGGAGTTCCGTGCTCTCACCCGCCCATTGCCCGTTGACGGAGTTGTACGCGCTCATCACGGCAGCGACGCCCTCGCTCACGATCCGGTGGAAATGCGGCAGGTACGCCTCGTGGAGTGCCTTCTCGTCGCAGGTGACGTCCACGGTGAACCGGGCGTTCTCCATGGAGTTCAACGCGAAGTGCTTCACAGTCGCCATCACGTGGCGTTGCACACCACGTGTGAGTGCGGCCCCCAGTTCTCCGACGTGGTGCGGGTCCTCACCGTATGTCTCCTGGGCGCGACCCCACGCGGGATGTCGGAGCAGGTTCACGCACACTCCGCCGTAGAGGTCCGCACCGACGACGCGCAGTTCGCGTCCGATTGCGTCGCCGATGCGCTCCTCGAGATCCGTGTCGAAGCTGGCTCCACGAGCCATGCTCACCGGGAACGCCGTCCCTGCACCGACAACGACGCCCCGCGGACCGTCACTGAAGTGGAAACCCGGGATACCGAGTCGGGGCACGTGACAGGCACGGAACGGTCGATGGTGGTAACCGCCGCTGCCGATGTCGCGCAATCCCTCCCAGGTGGGCACTCCTCCATCCAGGCAGTGGATCTTCTCCTCTGTGGTCATCTGCTCGACGAGCACTCGTGCCTCGGCCCGGGCAGAGGCCCCACCCTTCACGTTGGCAAGTGCCATTTCGTACGCGGTTGACATGGATCAAGACCGTACTAAGAGAGGAGCCGCCACCCGGCGGGTGGCGGCTCCTTCAGGAAGACCCGGGGGTCACCCCGTGCTTACTTGGCGAAGAGGCCTTCGGTGATCATCGGTCCGATGACGTCTGCGCCGGCTTTGGCGTTGGCGATTGCCGCGAACATCACGAGCGCGCCACCTGCCATGGAGACGTTCTTGAAGAAGCTGATGGTCTCGGTCTGCTTCGCGGCGGCGTCCGCCTTCCAGAAGTCGTGCATCATGACGGCCATCCCCAGGAGGACGACTGCGAGCACAAGCGCACCAAGGTCGGCGTAGACGCCGAGGATGACCGAGAGACCACCGGCGAGGAGCATGAGCCCCGACAGCAGGTTCGCCAGCTTCGGCTGGGGCACACCCTTGAACTGGGCGTAGCCGGCCATTGCCTCGGCCTTGGTGAAGTGGTTCAGGCCGCCCGTGACGCACATGAGCGCAAACAGCACGCGACCGATGATGAGGACGATGTCCATTGGTTTCTCCGTTTCCCGGGCCGGGGCCCGAATCTGGTCCGCATCGAACCCAGTCCGGCGCGGTGAGTGCTGAGTTTCGCCCTCGCCCGTTCCCAACTGGTGGATACGGTGCAATATTCCTTGCGTACGCAAGTATATGTCGAGGGGACGAGTTTTGGGGGATGCCACTAATTTCGGGGATTCCGCAAGAGGGAGGCCCCACATGTCCACGGACCGCAAGCCGGCAACACCACACACCCAGGCCCGCAATTCGGCAGCGACCGTGCCCCAGGACTCCACGGACTTCGACCGCGTGACGCGGGGCTTCATCGCCGACATCTCCGACCGCAGGGTCACCGACGAGGCCGGGCGCGTGGTGATGGACGCGAACAGGTACGACTTCCTCGATCGCTCGAACCCTGCCCCGGACAGTGTCCACCCCAGCCTGTGGCGGCATGCCCAGTTGAACCACCACCGCGGCCTCTACGAGGTCATCCCCGGCGTGTGGCAGGTGCGCGGGTACGACATCTCGAACATCACGTTCATCCGGGGCACGAAGGGCTGGCTGGTGATCGACCCGTTGACGACCGCCGCGACGGCACGTGCCGGGTACGAACTGATCAGCGAGCACATCGAGCGTCTCCCCGTCACAGCGGTCATCTACACCCACTCACACACCGACCACTTCGGCGGCGTGCTCGGCGTGACGTCGCAGGAGGCAGTCGACCGCGGCGAGTGCGTCGTCATCGCGCCGGAGCACTTCCTGCACGAAGTGGTCGGTGAGAACGTCATCGCCGGGTTCGCGATGGGACGCCGTGCGCTCTACCAGTTCGGTCCCCTGCTGCCCGCGGGACCGCAGGGTCACGTGGACTGCGGTCTCGGGAACTCGATCCCTCTCGGCGGTCCGGGACTCATCCCGCCGACCGTCGACATCACGCGCACGGGCGAGGAGATGACGGTCGACGGCATCCGCATCGTCTTCCAGTTGACGCCCGAGACCGAGGCGCCGGCGGAGATGAACTTCTACTTCCCCGACCTGAAGGCGCTCTGCATGGCGGAGAACTGCAGCCACACGATGCACAACCTGGTGCCGATACGCGGTGCGCTCGTGCGCAACTCGCTGAGCTGGTCGAAGTACATCAACCAGGCGAAGAACATGTTCGGTGGCGAGGCGGAGGTGCTGTTCACCTCGCACAACTGGCCGCGGTGGGGCAACGAGGACCTGAACGGGTTCCTGCGCAACCAGCGCGACATGTACAAGTGGATGCACGACCAGACCATGCGCCTGGCGAACCAGGGCTACACACCCACCGAGATCTCCGCGGCGCTCAGCCTTCCCGAGGAGTTCCTGGTGAACGACCACACTCGCGGCTACTACGGCGACCTCATCCACAACTCGAAGGCCGTGTACCAGCGGTACCTCAGTTACTACGACGGCAATCCCACGAACCTGCACCGCTACACGCCCACCGAGGCCGGCCAGCGCTACGTGGCCGACATGGGCGGGGCCGAACGGGTGGTGCAGACCGCACGCACCTACTTCGACCGGGGCGACTACCGCTGGGTGTGCGAGATGCTGCAGCACGTGGTGTTCAGCGACCCGACGAACACCGCGGCGCGCGAGCTGCAGGCCGACGCGTTCGAGCAGCTCGGCTACCAGTCCGAGTCCTCGACTTTCCGCAACGCGTACCTGATGGGCGCGCAGGAGCTGCGACAGGGTCCGCCGCAGTTGCCCTTCGGCCAGCGCCGCGGGATGCTCATCGCGATGACGGTGGAGCAGATCTTCGACACCATCTCCGTGCGCCTGAAGGCAGAAGAGGTCGGGGGCGTGTCGCTCGCCACCAACTGGACGTTCCCGGACGTCAACGAGAAGTGGACACTCGGCATCTCCAACCGCACGCTGTACCACTCCCCCGGCCTGCACGACGCCGGCGCCGCGGTGAGCATCACGGTGAACCGCTCGACGCTCGTCGACGTGATCACGCAGGAGACCACCTTCATGAAGGAGATCGAGTCCGGCAACATCACGCTCGACGGCGACGCGACGGCGTTGCTCACCATCTTCGGCAACCTGGACGTCTTCGTCCAGGGCTTCGCCATCGTGGAGCCGTAGGCACCGTGTCCGTCGCAGCGGCCGTCGAGGAACTGAGGCACCGCCTCGGTGACAAGGTGACAACCAACGACACGGTGCGAGAGCACCACTCGAGGGACGAGAGCTTCCATCTGCCGGTGATGCCCGACGCGGTCGTGTGGGCCGAGTGCACGGAGGACGTGGTCGCGGTGGTCACCGTGTGCAACGAGCACCGCGTGCCGCTGGTCCCGTTCGGCGTCGGAACGTCGCTGGAGGCGAACAGCACCCCCATCCACGGGGGCATCTCGCTCGACATGTCCCGCATGGACAAGGTGTTGCGCATCAGCGGCGACGATCTCGACGTCACCGTGCAGCCGGGAGTGCGCCGCAAGCAACTGAACGAGGTTCTCTCCTCGCACGGACTGTTCTTCCCCGTCGACCCCGGCGCGGACGCGACGCTCGGCGGCATGGCGTCAACGGGTGCATCCGGCACCACCACCGTGAAGTACGGCGCCATGAAACAGCTGGTGCTGTCACTGCAGGTGGTCACGCCGAACGGTGAGGTCATCACAACGTCGGGCCGCGCGCGAAAGACCTCGGCGGGTTACGACCTGACGCACCTCTTCGTCGGTGCGGAGGGGACCCTCGGGGTGATCACCGAACTGACCCTGCGCGTGTTCGGCATCCCGGAGGTGACGGCGGCGGCGACGGTGCAGTTCCCGTCGGTGCGCGACGCGGTTGATTCGGTCATCGAGGTCATCCAGTACGGCATCGACGTCGCGCGCATCGAGCTGCTGGATGCCGATGCCGTGATGGCGGTCAACAAGTACTCGGGCACGTCTCTGCCGGAGCAGACACTCCTGCTGCTCGAGTTCCACGGCACCGACCGGTCCACCGCCCATTCGATCGACGCGGTGCGCGAGGTGTTCGACAGGCGCGGCGGAACGGGGTTCCGCCAGACCACCGACGAGGCGGAGCGCAGGAGACTGTGGCAGGCACGTCACGACACGTCGATCGCGTGCCGCGTCCTCGTGCCGAACGCGAAGTCATTCGCCACCGACGTGTGCGTCCCGATCTCGCGTCTCACCGACTGCATAGAGGAGACCCAGCGCGACCTCGCCGACTCGGGCATCTTCGGGCCGATCATCGGCCACGTCGGTGACGGCAACTTCCACGTGGTCATGAGTGTCGACCCGAATGACCACGTCAACGTGGAGCGCTGCGAGGCCCTGCACGCCCGCCTCGTCGACCGCGCGCTGGCGATGGGCGGAACCTGCACCGGGGAGCACGGCATCGGCACCGGCAAGCGGGCCTACCTGCGCCGCGAACTGGGCGACAACGCGGTGGACCTGATGGCAACCGTGAAGCGGGCGCTCGACCCGAACGACATCATGAATCCGGGGAAGGTGGTCTGATGGCACACCGCATCACCGCACCCGCAATGCAGCGCGCGCAGCGCCTGCTCGACCAGCGCGTGCAGCCCTTCGTCCACACGGACGCGATCAACTTCGTGGTGGAAGCGACCCCGGAGACGTTCGAGTCCGTCGGCTTTGCCGCCGCGGTGGGTGGCCCACGATCGACGTTCGCGATCGGCAGCAAGTGGGGAACCCCGTGGCACACCACGTGGTTCCGTCTCACGGCGACCGTGCCGGAACATCTGGGCGGACGGCCGTTGCACGCGATGATCGACCTCGGGTTCCGCGGCCGCGGTGACGGGTTCGAGACCGAGGCCCTCGTCTACCGCGACGGCCGGGTGCTCCATGCGATCCAGCCCGACAGGCGCACCGTCGATCTCGGGACCCCCGGCGCGGGCGAAGCACTCGAACTGTGGGTGGAGGCGGCCGCAACGCCGATCATCGCCGGTCACGAGTTCGGGTACGGACCCACGCTCCTCGGCGACCCCGCGACCGCACCGCAACGGCCGATCTACCAGCTGCGACGTGCAGAGCTCGCGTGCTTCAACCCTGGGGTGAACGCGCTCGCCGTGGAACTCCACGCCGTCATCGACCTGACGGTCGACATGGATGCCCGCGACCCGCAACGTCCGCGCCTGTTCGCGGCGCTCGAGGCCGCCGGCAACGCGCTCGATGTCGCCGACCCCGTGGGGACCGCCGGCGACGCACGCGCGGAACTGGCGAAGGTGCTGCGGGTCGGCAACGGACCGGGGGCGCACCGCATCGTCGCGACGGGCCACGCCCACCTCGACACCGCGTGGCTGTGGCCGATCCGCGAGACACGACGGAAGGCCCTGCGCACGTTTGCCAACGCGGTGAATCTCCTCGACCGCAACCCCGATGCCGTCTACTGCCACAGCCAGGCGCAGCACTACGCGTGGGTGGCACAGGACGCACCCGAGCTGTTCGCGCGCATCACGCAACTCGTGGCAGAGGGTCGCTGGGAACCGGTCGGCGGCATGTGGGTGGAGACGGACCTGAACCTCCCCGACGGCGAGAGCCTGCTGCGCCAGATGGTGCAGGGCCAGCGCGCGTTCCGCGGTTGGTTCGGCCTCACGTGCAACGGGGCGTTCCTCCCCGACGACTTCGGGTACCCGGCCGGGTTGCCGCAGATCGTCAACCACGGTGGTGCGCGGTGGTTCTTCACGCAGAAGCTGAGCTGGAACGAGACGAACAGGTTCCCGCACCACACGTTCTGGTGGGAGGGGCTCGACGGTTCGCGCGTCTTCACGCACTTCAGCCCGGTCGACACGTACAACGCGCTCAACCTGCCGTCGCAGTTCCGTTTCGCGGAGCGCAACTTCAGCGACCACGTCGGTGCGTCGACGTCCCTCGTGCTCTACGGGCACGGCGACGGTGGTGGCGGCCCCACCCAGACGATGATCGACCGTGCACGACTGGCGGCGGACCTGAACGGGGTGCCGCGGGTGACGATGGGGAAGGTCGCCGATTTCTTCGCCGACTCCATCGACGAGTACGGAGTGGACGCACCCGTGTGGGTCGGCGAGATGTACTTCGAGAAGCACCGTGGCACCTACAGCACCCAGATCGGCACCAAGCAGGGCAACCGCCGCAGCGAGCAACTGCTGCACGAGATCGAGGTGTGGTCGGCACTGGCCGGCAGCAGGCCGGGGCGGATCGACGAATGGTGGCAGCGCGTCCTCACGCAGCAGTTCCACGACATCATCCCGGGGTCGTCCATCGCGTGGGTGCACGACGACGCCGAGGCCGAGCATGCCGCCATCGCCGAGGAGATTGGCGCCGAGGTCCGCGCGGTGCTCGCACCGACAGGCAAGGACACGACGATCATGAACCCGTCGTCTGCCGCGTTCTCGGGGGTCATCGACGTCGACGGTGTGCCCGTGCACGCAGATATCCCCGCGTTCGGTTGGTCCTCCCCCTCCCCCACGCTGCCGGCCGACGGCACGACATGCGTGCAGGTCGGTGGCGACATCACAGTCACCGGCGGCGGCACGTCGTTCACCATCGACTCGAACGGCACCCTCACGTCAATCGTGCACAACGGCCGCGACATCATCCCCGCCGACGACTTCGCCGGATTCGTCCTGCGCGCCGACACACCGGCCGAGTACGACAACTGGGACATCGACATGGCAGACGCGAACCGCACGGCCGAATTCGTCGCTGCCGCCGGCCCGCCGACAGTCGTCGAGCAACACGCCCTGCGCACCACCGTGGAGTGCACGTACGGAACCGGGGCATCAACATGGACCGTGCGCTACTCCCTCACCGGCAGTGGCCGCATCGACATCACTCTCGATGCCGACTGGCACGAGAGCGAACGTCGCATGCAGTGGCGCGTGCCGACGGACATCCACTCCCACGAGGCGGTGTGCGGCACGCAGTTCGGTCACGTGCGCCGGGCCCGGCACGGCAACACGTCGTGGGACATCGCCCGGTTCGAGGTGTGCGCGCACCGGTACGTGGCCGTGGCAGAACCCGGCTTCGGCGTGGCGATCATGGCGGACGGCCCGCGCGGGTACGACGTGCGCAACGACGCGTTGCAGTTGACCGTGATGCGTTCTCCGCGCTTCCCCGACCCCGAGGCCGACCGCGGCAGGCAGCACGTGGAGTGGGCCGTCAGACCGCTCGATTCCCTGGTCGATGTCGCACCCCTCGAGGAGGAGGCCGAGACACTCGCGCATCCTCCGCGTGTCGTGCCCGGCTCACCGACCGTGCCGAACAATGTCGTGTCCTGGAACGTGCCCGGCGTGTTGATCAGCGCGTTGAAGCCGGTGGACGACGGGTCCGGCGACATCATCATCCGTGCGTGGGAGACCACCGGGGGTCGCCGGACGGGTTCGTTCGACGTCACCGGCACGCGCTCGGCCGTGCCGTGCGACGCGCTGGAGGACCCGGTCGCCCCGGCGCTCGACCGCGACGGCACCGGTTACGCCGTCACGCTCGGTGCGTTCGAGATCGTGACACTTCGCCTGACGCGCTGACCCGTTACTTCAGCAACTTCGTGCAGATGTACTTTCCGAACACGTCGACCGTCATGAACACGTTGTACCTGCTGTCGGCGTAGCAACCGAACGTGGGCGTGCCCAGCCTGGCGATGTCGAGCGTGCCGGTGGTGCGGTCGAGCGGCCACTGACCGTTGATGTCGGTGGGCGCGAGGCGGCGCGACAACTGCGACGGGTCGACGGTTCCGGTGTACGTGCCGTCCGCGTTCAGCTTCGACGTCTTCGAGGTGAGGGCGTCGACTGCCGCGGAGAGAGTGGAGAGCTGGCTGCCGAGCGACGACATCTCGGACTTCAAGGACTTGATGCCACCGCGAAGGTCGTCGACGTCGGACTTCAGCACGTCAACAGTTGATCTCAGCTTGTCGGTGATGGCATCCTGCTCGTCGGAGCGGTCGGCCAGGTCGGACGTGAGTTCGTCCAGTTGGTCGAGTCGTGACTCGATGATGTCGAGTCGTTCCTCGGGAGTTGACGGGTCACCTGACTCGGGGGGCGAGACGTCATCCCCGCCGTCGTCGGGCACGCTGTCGGTGGTGACGGTGACGCCGTCGGACTGCCCCCGCGGTGACGTGTCCTGCTGGGCGGACGTCACCGCCGTGACGAGCCCGACCACGAGGACGGCTGCGGCAACGGAGAAACCGCCGGCACCTGCGACATTGGAAAAGAACCTCTTCATGCAGAGGTTCTATCAACCCCCTGCCTCTCGGTAAAACCTCAGGCGATGGCGGCGTACGTGGCCATCAACGGCCCGGCCGACCGCATGTCACCGACGGTTCCCGCCCCCATGCGGTTCATGACGTAGGCGAAGGACATGTTGGCGTCGAGATCGTTCACGATGAGCGACCCGCCCCAGCCTCCCCAGAAGCAGGCCCGCGCATTGGGGCTGACCGGGGTGTACTCGCTGTTGAGGCCGTACCCCATGCCGAAACGCGAGGGGACACCGAGGACGAGGTCCGTGCCGTCGGCCTGCACCTCGAACAACTTCTCCACGCCGGCCGCGCTGAGGAACCGCTTGCCCTGCGTCTCGCCACCGTGGGAGATGATTGACTGCAGGAGCGCGAGCGACCGCGCGTTTCCGTGCCCGTTCGCCGCGGCACTCTCGCAGCGGCGCCAGCCCGTCTCCCACGACTGGGCGGCGTTCATGCCCGGGTTCGAGAACGTGCGCACCGCAATCGACGATGGGTCGGCGGCGCCGAGGTCGAGCGGTGCGGGCGGGATCACGTTCGAGATGCGTGGGTCGCATTCGACAGGCGTGCCGATGTGGAAGTCCGCACCGAGCGGTTCCGCGAACGTCTTGCGGAAGTACGTGCCGAGCGACATCCCCGTCACGCGCTTCACCACCTCGCCGATGAGATAGCCCTGCGAGATCGCGTGGTAACCGCTGGCCGTCCCCGGCTCCCACCACGGGGCCTGTGCGGCCAACGCGGACGCACAAAGTTCGTGATCGTAGAAGTCCTCCGGCTTCAACGGCCGGTCCCACCCGGAGAGACCGGCGGTGTGTGCCATCAGGTGCGCGATGGTCACGTTCTCCTTGCCGTTCGCCTTGAACTCGGGCCAGTACCTGTGCACGGGGTCGTGCAGCGAGAGCGCACCCTTGTCGGCGAGCTCGAGGAGGGTGAGGAACATCATCGTCTTCGTGCTCGACCACACGTTGGTGATGGTGTCGCGCTCCCACGGTGCGGTGCGCTCCATGTCGGCATGGCCGGCCCAGATGTCCACCACCGTCTCGCCGTTGTGGACCACGGAGACGGATGCACCCACCTCGAAGTCGTCGTTGAAGTTCTGCGCGAGAGCCTCGCCCACCGACTCGAAGCCGGGCTTCATGAAGCCGTTCATTGTGACCATTTGTTGTCTCCCTGTGGTTAGTTCGCCGGACGGACGAGGTTGAGGAACTGGCCGCGGGCGTGGAGGTTGTCCACGAAGGACGGCTCGTACGCGGCCCACGGGTTCTTGCGGACTTCTTCGTCCAGAACGACCGCGTCCTCGCCCACGAGAACGCGCCATTCATCGGCCTTCACGGCATTGAGGATGATGTCGGCGGCCTCACCTGCCGTGGTGGGAGCGTTGTCACGGAATCCCTCCTGCTGGGCGATCATCGCCACGCGGATGTCCTCGTCGCTCACGCTGCTGAGGTCCATCTTCAGGTTCGTCGCCATGCGCTGCCGCACGACGTCGAGCTCCTCGCTGTTCATCTCCTTGGGGTCGTTGCCGTGCAACTTGCCCGAGTTGATGACGATGTTGGTGCCGATGTGGCCGGGCATGACCAGCGTTGCCTTCACGTGCGGGGCGTTGATGCGCAGGTCCGTGATGAGCGACTCCGTCAGGCCCTTCACCGCGAACTTCGCCGAGCTGTACGCGGTGTGCGAGGTGTTCGGGCCGATTGTCGCCCAGAAGCCGTTGACGCTGCTCGTGTTGATGATCTGTGCGATGTCAGCTGCGACCAGCATGTCCATGAAGGCGCGGCAGTTGTAGTACACGCCGTAGAAGCACACACCGAACGTGCGCTCCCAGGACTCGCGTGAGTCCACCAGCAGGCTGCCGCCGCCGCCGATACCCGCGTTGTTGAACAACAGGTTGATGGCGGGACGCCACTGCCTGACCGCGTCACGGAAAGCGAGGACCTGTTGCTCGTTCGAGACATCGGCGATGAATGTCAGGAGCTGCCCCTTGTTCCCTGCCGACCTGACCAACTGTGCCGTCTCGTCGAGGTTCTCCTGGATGACGTCGCACGTGGCAACGTCGCATCCCCCGGCCGTCAGCTTCAGCACCAGCTCGCGGCCCATGCCCGTGCCGCCACCGGTGACCACGGCCACGCGGCCGGCGAACCCGTTCTCGAATCGTCCCGTCATGTTCTTCTCCTAGCTCGAGTACTCGTCGCGGAGGTCCTTCTTCAGGACCTTCCCTGTTGCGTTGCGCGGGAGTTCCTGCTGACGCCAGAACACCTTGCTCGGCACCTTGAACCCGGCGAGCCTGGACTTCAGGTGAGCAAGAACCTCGTGCTCGCTGTGCTCACCGTGGCCGTCCGCGGGAACGATGACGGCAGCAACCTCCTCGCCGAGCTTGTCGTGGGGAAGTCCGATGACGGCACAATCCTTCACGGAGTCGTGCTCGAACAGCGCCGACTCCACCTCCACGCAGTAGACGTTCTCGCCGCCGCGAAGCACCATGTCCTTGATGCGGTCCACGACGTAGAGGTAGCCCTCCTCGTCCATGAAGCCGGCGTCGCCACTGCGGAACCAACCGTCGATGAACGCGCTCGCCGTTGCCTCGGGCTTGTTCCAGTACCCGCGCACGTTGTTCGGCCCGCTGATCCACAGCTCGCCGATCTGCCCGCGCGGGAGTTCGTTGCCGTTGTCATCGGCGATCTTCACGTCGGTCCCCACGACCGGCAGGCCGATCGAGTCCATGCGCTGCAGGTAGGCGGCACCGGCGATGCCGATGCATCCCGCCGTTGTCTCGGTGAGGCCGTACCCGTTGCCGGGCGCCACCTTGCCGGCGAAGTCCTTGCCGATGCGCGCGATCGTGTCGGGCGACGCTGGTGCGCCACCCTGGCCGATGGAGGCGAGGGAGGACAGGTCGTACTTGTCGCGGTCCGGGTGCTCCAGCAACGACCGCACCACGGTGGGCACGCCGCCCATGGACGACACCTTGTGCTTCTCGATGAGGCGCAGGCCCTCGGTGGCGTCCCACTTGTACTGCGTCACGATGGTGCCGCCGAACGCCGTCTGGTTGATGAGACCGCACAGGCCGGCGATGTGGAAGAACGGGAACGTGGAGAGTGACGTCGACGGCGGGGCGATGTTCGGGATCACCGGGGCGTCCATCATCTTCGCCGCGAGTGCGACGCCGAACCGCGCGTTCCACGTGTTGGTGATGTAGTTGCGGTGGCTGCCGATGGCACCCTTCGGGAATCCGGTCGTGCCCGACGTGTAGAGGATCGTCGCGTCGTCGTTCGGGTCGATGTCGACCGCCGGCATGGTGGCATTCATGTTGCCGACCGCATCGGCCCATGCGGTGGTGCCGGGGCGCGCTTCCCCGTGCGCGACGACGATGCTCTCGATGCCGCACTCCTGCTGGAGGTCCGGGCTGATCCGCTCGAGCCTCTCGCCGTCGATGATCGCGGCGCGGGTGTTCGAGTCCGTGAAGGCGTACTTCAGTTCGTCGGCGATCCACCATGCGTTGAGGCTGACGACGATGGCACCGATGGACTCCACGGCGAAGAACGCGATGGCCCATTCCGGGTAGTTGCGCATGCCGATGGCGACACGGTCACCCTTGCCGATCCCCCGGTCGGTCAGCCACGTGGCCAGCGAGTTGACCATGCGGTGCGCGTCGGCGTACGTGGTGGTCTCGTCGTTGTAGATGAAGTACGGCCTGTCGCCGAACCCGGCCGTGGCGAGCCATTGCTCGCGTAGCGACCTCGGGGCGTTCTTGAACACCCTCCGCTTTGCGCCGTGCATGTCGGCGACTTCCAACTCGAAAAACTCGCCGACAGCAGTCAATGCCGCTATCGCTTCCCCCCGTGACAGCATGGGGGAACCGTATCAACGGAAGCCGATCATCCCCGAGTCGACGATGGCCTTCGACAGTGGCCGGGCGAGTTCCCTGACCCGCTCGCACTTTTCGTCCCCCAGCACTGCGTACGGTGCGACCGCGAGTTCGTCCGTGCGCAGCTCGATGAGATCGCGCTGGGTACGACCCTTGTCAGTGAGGGAACCGTCCGGGTTGACGATCCCGCGCGCGGCGAGACCCTCGACACCTGCGTTCCACTCCGCCTCCGGCCAGGCACGCGACGACGCGAGAACCTTTGCCGTGACGTCGCCCGAGCCCGCATGGGTGATCAACGCCTCCAGTCCGGACAATCCCTCGCACACCAATGCGGCGATGTGCCCGTCACCGCGGAACTCGCGCAGCAGCGTCTGTGCGAACCACAGCTGCAGGTGCGGTGCGTCGGGCCACTGCAGCGACGCGTGCCCCGCGAACAGCGGCCGGCCCTCGGGTGACTCGCACGCCCGTTCGGCCGCCGCGCGCAGCAACGACGCGAGCTCACGGATCTCTGGTGTGTCGACGGCGCCGTTCCACCCGCGGTGGAGACCGACGTCCACGGCACCGAGCCTCGTCTCGACCCACTTCGCGGCGGGAGCGACCTTCCACGCGGGCACCATCGATTCACGGACGAGCGTCGGGTTGAAGTTGTAGAAGGTGGAGATCACGACATCCGTCGGCACCTCACCCATTGCGGCGACGCGCGATGCGAAGTAACCCGTGCGCGGCCCGATCGCACCGAGGGCGTCGTACGCCTCGCTCGCCTCGGGAAGGAAGTAGATGAACCCGTGGATCGGTTCGGCGGTGCGCCATGTCTTGCGTGCTGTCTCTGGACTCATGGGTCTCTTCTTAGTTCACGGAACTACGGTTGGCACATGCCGTCGAGGCCCTGGTCCGGGAAAATCCACTACGCATGGGTCGTCTTCGGGGTGGCATTCGTGACACTCGTCGGTGCGGCCGGGTTCCGCAGCACGCCCAGCATCCTCATCGACCCGTTGCACGACGAGTTCGGCTGGAGCCGCGGGACGGTGGGCACGGCCGTCAGCATCAACGTGATTCTCTACGGCCTGGTCGGCCCGTTCGCCGCCGCGCTGCAGATCCGCTACGGCCTGCGCCGCGTCACGATGGCGTCGCTGTCGATCATCTCGCTCGGTGCCCTCGCGACGACGCAGATGACGCGACCGTGGCAGCTGTTCCTGTTGTGGGGCGTCGTCGTGGGCATCGGATCGGGGTGCATGGCGACGGTCTTTGCCTCCACGGTCGCGTCGCGGTGGTTCGTGAAGAACCGCGGCATCGTCACGGGCACGCTGACCGCGGCGAGTGCCAGCGGTCAGCTGGTCTTCCTCCCGGTGCTCACGCGGCTGGCGGACCACCACGGCTGGCGCATCGTCGGCACCGTCATCGCGTGCAGCGCCCTTGCGGTCGTGCCGGTCGTGTTCCTCTTCCTGCGCAACTCCCCCGCCGACATCGGTCTCGTGCCTCTCGGGGCTCCCGCTGACTTCGAGATGCCCGTGTCGACAACCAACCCCGTGAGGAATGCGTTCGATGCGCTGCGCGAGGCGCGAGCCGACCGCATCTTCTGGTTGCTGTGGGGTTCCTTCTTCGTGTGCGGTCTCTCCACCAACGGGCTCATCGGCACGCACTTTCTCTCGGCCGCAAAGGATCACCACATGCAGGCGGCAATGGCGGCCGGCTACCTGGCGCTCATCGGTGGGTTCGACGTGATCGGCACCATCGCCTCCGGTTGGTTCACCGACCGCATCGACCCGGCGAAGCTGTTGATGGCGTACTACTTCCTCCGCGGTGCGAGCCTTCTCTTCCTCGACCCGGCGATGAACGCGTCGGGTTTCGGACTGGTCGGGTTCATGATGTTCTACGGACTCGACTGGGTGGCCACCGTCCCGCCGACGGTCGCTCTGTGCGCCCGCCGGTTCGGCATCAACCGCGGCCCGGTCGTGTACGGGTGGGTCTTTGCCGGCCACCAGATCGGGGCGGCGGTCGCGGCGTGGGGCGCCGGTTTCCTGCGCGACTCGAGCGGCAGCTACCAGTCCGCGTTCATCATCGCGGGCGTCGGGTGTTTCGTCGCTGCGTACGGCGCCTCGTTGATGCGCGGTGACCGTTCAACGATGCCGCAGGAACGCACCGAAGTCAGCGTGGCGTAGTCCCGCAAGGGAGTCACGCAGCACGAGTCTCTCCCCCGCGCCCTCGGGCACCGGGATCGGCACCATGTGCGGCACGGCAAGAACGGTGCACCCTGCCGCGAGGGCGGACGCAACGCCCGTGGGTGAGTCCTCGATCGCGAGGCAGTCGCGCGGGTCGACACCCAGGCGCTCCGCCGCGAGCAGGTACGGCTCCGGGTGGGGCTTCCCCTTCGCCACGTCGTCACCGACGACGAGGGTGTCGAAGGACGAATGCGGCAGTGCATCTACGACCTCGGTGGCGAACCTTCTCCATGACATGGTGACGAGCGCAGTGGCCGCACCCGACGAACGGCAGTCGGCGAGCAGTTCCCTCGCACCTGGTCGCCACGGGATCTCGCGCCGCACCGATGCGATGACACGGTCGAGCAGCATCTCGACGATCTCGTGCGGCGTCAACGGAACGGGACCGTTGTCGCGCACGTACGCGCCGGTGTCGAGGAGGTCCTTCCCCACCACCGCCTTGCCGTGCTCGAGGGACCAGGTGCCACCGTGCATCTCCACGATCTCGTACTCGGCCGCGATCCAGTACGGCTCGGTGTCGACGATCGTCCCGTCCATGTCCCACAGGACCGCCGCGGGGATGTGGCGCATCACGCCCCCTTCGACTCGACCGCCGCGAGTGCGGCGAGTGCGTCCGACACGAGCACCTCGGGAATCGACGCCGTCAACGTGACGGCGCCGCTGGTGACGGCGAACCGTCCGGTTCCGTCCTGCGTGAACACGGGACGCGTGCGCGGGCCGGCACCGAGCGTGCGCGCCTCGCTGCGCAGCCAGTCACGCAACCCGATGAGCGGCAACGACAGCCGCGTGAGATCGGAATCCCGCTTCCCATCTGCGACCGCGTCCATCAGGTCCATCGCGGCCAGTGCGATGCCGGCGCCGGAGCGCGCGGCGGCGACCCAAGGGTCGATGTCCGCGTCGCCCGTGTCGACGAGGTCCTTCACCGACTGCAACCATCCACGCGACGGACGGTCACCGGGCCAGTGCGCATCCCCGGGGTACGAGGTCGCCTCTGCGAGCGTTCGCAGCCCCGCGCGGTCAACGGCAACCTCCCACGCGGCGGTCGCATCCCCTCCGTGCCACCACGCGCACGCGGACTCGATCATGGGGAGGGACGCTGACATGGAGATCATCGGGTTCAGGAGGACCCCCGCGCTCCCGCGTGCCACTGCGGACTCACGTCCTTGGTACGGACCGATGTGCAGGAACCCGGTCATCATCGCGTCGTTCACCGGCACGTTGTCCCACACCAACGGTGCCCGGCCGGCGCACACCGCGGCGCGCTGCGCGGTCTCGTCACTGGTGATCGTGTCGTTCACGACGCACCGACCGGTCCACATGACGAGCACGTCGGGGTGCAGACCGTCCACCAGCGAGTCGAGATACGGCGATCCGGAGGTGCCCGCGTAGTGCGTGGGCACCAGCCACACGTCGGCCCCCGTTTCCGTGCGCACACCGTTGGCAATCGTGCGGTGGCGCTCCGCGGCGTCGAGCACGGGGAGATCATCGAAGCAGAGCGTGATGACCCTGCACCCCGCATCGATGACGGGCTGCATCTTGGCAACAACGTCGGCAACGGTTGCATCGTTGCCCGGGGTCAGCGCAACGGACACCGTGACTTTCTCGCTGCGGGAGATCAGGCCGGCGAAATTCGCGACCTCATCCGAGGTGAAAGCGTCGCGCCACGCATCGCGGTGGCGCGGCTCGCTCTTCGGCGCCCACACGTAGGCGTCTGCTCCCATCTGCGCGAGCGCATCGATGCACGCGAGTCTCTCTGCCTGTGACCACGGGTCACCGTAGAAACCCTCGATCACACCGAACGGCCGGGAAGACATCCGTTGCAGGCTAGACGAGCACCACTTCCCCATGACCTACTGTTGCGACATGGGAACGAAGAACGTCACGCTCGGGTACACAGCCGGTTACTGGGGCAGCGGTCCGCCGGCGGGCGCACTAGAAGCCATCAAGGAAGCGGACAAGCTCGGCTTCGACAGTGCGTGGACGGCGGAGGCGTACGGCAGTGACGCACTGACGCCGCTCGCGTGGTGGGGATCGCACACCGAGAACATCAGGCTCGGCACATCGATCATCCAGATGAGCGCGCGCACCCCTGCCGCAACGGCGATGGCCGCGATGACCATGGACCATCTCTCGGGCGGTCGGTTCATCCTCGGACTCGGTGCGTCGGGTCCCCAGGTGGTGGAGGGCTGGTACGGCCACCCGTACCCGAAGCCGCTCGCGCGCACACGTGAGTACGTGGAGATCATCCGTCAGATCGTGCGGCGCGACCAACCGGTCGACTACCACGGTGCGTTCTACGACATGCCGTACAAGGGAGGCGCGAACCTCGGCAAGCCGCTGAAGAGCACGATCCACCCGTACCGCAGCGAGATCCCGATCTTCCTAGGAGCAGAAGGACCGAAGAACGTCGCACTCGCCGGCGAGATCTGCGACGGATGGCTGCCGTTGTTCTTCTCCCCGAAGGAGGATGCGTTCTACCGCAACTGTCTCGCGGAGGGTTTCGCGAGGAGCGGCGAGCCGGGCAAGGCCGACAGGTTCGAGGTGGCCATCCCCATCACCGTGGTGCCCGGTGACGACGTCGAGAAGTGCGCCGATGCCGTGCGGCCGTTCCTTGCCCTGTACGCGGGCGGGATGGGTGCTCGTGGTGCGAACTTCCACTTCGAGGTGTTCGCGCGCATGGGGTACGAGGACGTCGCACTGAAGGTGCAGGACCTCTACCTGGCCGGCAAGAAGAACGAGGCCGCGGCCGCCATCCCGCTGTCGATGGTGGAGGATGTCGCCCTCGTCGGACCGATCGCGAAGATCAAGGACGAGGCGGCGAAGTGGCGCGAGACCTGCATCACCACGTTCCTCGTGGGCGGACCAGCACCGATGCTGTCGAAGTACGCAGAGGCACTCCTGGGCTGATGCCTGTCATCACGCGCTGCACCCATCTGGAAGAATTGACCACGTGATCACGCCCCCTGCGTACCTCTCCCCCTCCTCCATCGGCACGTACAGGCAGTGCCCGCAGAAGTTCAAGCTCAGCCGCATCGACCGCATCAGCGAGCCGCCCACCTGGTACACCCATCTCGGCACGTTCGTCCATGACGTCCTAGAGCACATGTACCAGCAGGACCCCGACCAGCGCACCATCGAGCACGTCCGCACCCTCGCCACGCAGCGCTGGGCCGACGGTGACTGGCAGGCACAGGTCGAGGCGCTCGCCGAGAAGCCCGGTTCCATTGCCGATTTCAAGAAGCAGGCGTTCGGGTGCATGTCGAACCTCTTCCAGATCGAGGACCCCGCCAGCACCGAGTTCGACGGCATGGAGCACGAGGTCACCGCAACGGTCGAAGGCGTCGAACTCAAGGGATTCATCGACCGCTTCATGTTCGGCGAGGACGGCATCGTCATCTCGGACTACAAGACCGGCAAGGTGCCGAACGAGCGGTTCACGTCCGAGGACGACAAGTTCTTCCAGTTGCTGGCCTATGCCCTCATGCTGCAGGAGGCCGACCAGGAGGAGACCTCGAAGGTGCAGTTGCTGTACCTGGCAAAGCCCGTGGTGCACGAACTCGCGGTCACACCGGTCAAGCTCTCCGTCGCAAAGGGCACCATCGTGGAGACCAAGGAAGGTGTCGATGCCTCGTGCGACAGCGGTGAGTTCCACTGCAACGTGGGCAAGCTGTGCGACTGGTGCTTCTACAAGAAGACCGGCGACTGTCCCGCCTTCAAGAAGTAGCGGTCACGCATCCTCGTCGTGCTGCTCGTGCGGCACGGGGATGCGCCGCTTCTCCGCCGCAGAGTCCACCGCGTGCACCGTGCGGTGAGCCACGAACGCGGCAACTGCCGTGAACGGGACCAACCCGATCTGGCCGCTCATCTCTGCCACCACCACCGATGCGAGCACCGGTGCGTGGAGGCCAACGCTCAAGCCGGCCGCCATCCCGATGAGGATGCCGTCCCAGTGGTTGCCGGGCAGGTTCACGCCGAGTGTCTCCAGTCCCACGTACGTGGCGAGCACCCATCCCGCGCACACCGCGAGCGTCGGCGTGAACACGCCACCGGGTGCCTTGGCGGTGAGCGTCGCGGACACGGCAATCAGTTTCCCGATGCCGAGTGCCGACGCGGCAGCGATCGAACCACCCACTGCGATGTGACGCAACGCCTCCATGCCGTTGCCGGCGGACAACGGCGCGATCGCGACCGTCGCAGCGGACACGATGACGGCGACCGCGAGCGTGGTCCGCGGATGGTTCTTCACCACGTCCCACGTGGGCAGGAACTCGCGCAGTTGCACGAACAACCTCGCACCGATGATGGCGGGCAGGAACGCGACCAAGCCGAGAACCACCATCGAACCGACCGTCCCGGAGTGACCGGGGAAGATCGGGTGACCGCCGAGGTGCTCCACGGTCAACCAATCAGCGAACAACGACGCAATCAGCGCGTAGGCGATGGATCTCTTGTCCCGCGACACACCGAGGTGCCCGCCCACGTAGGCCACTGCCCCGAAGGGGGCGTGGTACGCGGCGGAGAAAGTGGCCGCGACCCCCGCGGTCGTCACCGCCGGTGCGCCGCCGGGAACCAGACGACCGATGAACGCCCCGATCGCGCCGCCGGCCTCGAGGATTGCCGACTCGCGACCGAGAGACGTGCCGGGCATGCAGGCAACGAGCGTCGCGGCGCTGCGCGTCAACGTGCCGGTGAGCGACACCGTCGGGTGCTCGCCGCGCGCCGAGTTCCCGACGGTGTGCAGGCCGACGTGACCGGCGTGCTTCTTCTGCGCACGGCTGTTCAGAACGCGCGCCAGCAGGACCCCCGCCGCGATCGTGACGAACGGGACGATGCGGTTCGCCGCCTTGATGCCGTCCGTCGCGTTCTTCTTGTCGTACAGGAACTCCACCACCGCGAAGATGGCCTCACGGAAGAGATGGGCGAACCCCGACGCAATGGCCGCCACCGCCAGGACAGCGAGAAGCGCCGCAGCCTCCCGGCCGATCCTCCTCATTGCAGCAACCCGGGAACCTGCTGCGTGATGCAGTGGATGCCGCCGCCGCACTCGAAGATTGCCCGTGCGTCGACCCGCACGATCTGCCGGCCGGGGTAGGCATCCGCCAGCAGTGCCGCAGCGACATCGTCGTTCGGATCGTCGAACGCGCACATGATGACGGCACCGTTGCACACGTAGTGGTTGATGTAGCTCCAGTCGACAATGTCGTCCTCGACGTGCGTTGTCATGGGTGCGGGAACCTCGATGATCCGCAACGGAGTCCCCGCCGCGTCAGTGGAGCCGCGAAGAGTTGCCAGAAGTTCCGATGACACCTCGTGGTCCGGGTGGGCCGGGTTGTCCTGACAGTGCACCAGCACGGTTCCCGCAGGAGTGAACGTGGCAAGGATGTCCACGTGGCCGCTCGTGCCGAAGTCGTCGTAGTCCTTCGTCAGGCCGCGCCGCAGCCAGATCACTTTCGTGGTGCCGAGCCGGTCCGAGAGTTCCCTCTCCACCTGATCCTTCGTCCACCCCGGGTTGCGGTCCGGATCGAGCTGGACGGTCTCGGTGATGATCACCGTGCCCCGGCCGTCGACATGGATGCCACCGCCCTCGTTCACCATCGATGACTCGAAGACCACTGCGCCTGAAGCGCGGGCGATCACGCCGCCGACGCGCGCGTCGTTCTCGAACGACAGGTACTCGCCGTTGCCCCACGCGTTGAATCGCCAGTCGACGGCACCGAGCCGCCCCCCGTCGTCGAGCAGGAACGTCGGCCCGCTGTCGCGGCACCATGCGTCATCGATGGTCTCGATGAACAGTTCCACGCCCTCGCTGAGCATGTCCTGCGCGGCGAACACGTCGTTCGGGTGGCACACCATCAGGACCGGTTCGAACACAGCAATCGCGTTGGCCACCTCCGCCCACGCTTGTTGGTACCGCACGAGCGAGTCGGACCCCGTGGGGCCGAACGTGAAGTTGCCCGTGGGGAACTGCATCCAGGTGGCGATGTGGGGTTCCCACTCGGCCGGCATGCGGAATCCGGTGGTCATGATGTTGGTTCCCACGGCACCGCACCACGGTAGTTGCCCGGGGTCGACCACACGCGAGACCGACAGTCGCCGGCGAGCCGGACGGGCAGTCCCTATGACTTTACGAATCGGCGCCTGCGCACCGCGGGCAGGAACAGTGCCACCATGACGGCAAGAACAATCGGGGTCACGATCAACCACGTCGCGATGTTTGATTCCTTCTTGTATTCACCGACCTGCACACCGAGTGCCACGGTCGCCTTCTCGCCGTCGGGGAGCACCGCCTCGATGGCGATGCGGTGATTGCCCGAGTCGACGTTCCTCGGGATGAAGAACTCACCCCGCACCGAGCCCATCGAATCGGCCTTCACGGTGCCGAGCCTGACGGGGGTCGAGAACAGCCACACGTTCACCTCAGTGCCGGGTTTGAAACCCTTCGCGTTGAGGCGGATCTTTGCCCCGGGCTGGAGCCGCACGTTGCCACCCGGGTCAAGGGGCGCGACAGCACCCTTGCTGTCGAGAGCGGCCAGTGCGGCAGACACGAGGCCGGACTTGATCACCACTTCGTTGTTCAACCGGGACACCTCGGAATCAGCAGGCTTGCCCCCGACCTGCACCGATGCCTGGCCAGCGGCAATCGATGGCACTTTCGGCGGTGCGATTGTCGATGAAGTCGCCACTGATGCAGTCGTGGAGGTGGCAGGCGCCACCGTGGTGGACGATCCGGATGACGACTTCACGATGGGGGCGGCGACAGTCGTGTTCGTCCCAGTCGTCACTCCCGCGGTCGCAGGGGCAACAGACGAGGTGGGTGCAGTGAGCACAATCTCCAACTGGGCCGCTGCAGTCGTCGCCGGCGCCACCGATGCAGTCGTGGTGGTGGCAGGCGCCATCGTGGTCGTGGTGGTGGTCGTCGTGGTTGTTGTGGTCGTGGTGGTGGTCGTCGTGGTCGTGGTGGTTGTCGTCGTGGTCGCAGACGCGAGATCGGAGACCTCACTCGTCGTCAACGCACGGTTGTAGATTGCGACGTCGTCGATCAGCCCGGTGAAGTACTCGCTGCAACATGTCTTGCCGATGTGGAAGTTTGCTGCGGTCGCGTTGTTCGGGCCTCGACCCGAGTCACTGGCCTTCAACACACCGTTCAGGTAGAGGTTCCGCGTCGTGCCGTCATACGTGGTGACGACGTGGTACCAGGTGTTGGCGGACAACGGGCACGTTCCCGGACCGCAGTAGAGATCGACGTCCCACCAGTAGTTGTAGAACCCGCCGCTGCCGGAGCCCGACATCCGCAGCGCATTCGTCTGCTTTGTGCTGCCGTAGTTGCCCCAGCCCATGAGCCCGCCGTTGTTGACGACTGACGGCCTGAACCACACGGACTGCGAGTAACTCGAGTTCCCGACCGGCAGGTACGCGGGCGAGTTCGTGTTGTACAGCGACTGAGAGGCACCGTTGAGCGACAGTGCGCCGTCGAACTTCCCGGACGCCGTCCAGGATGCTCCGTTCCCGCGTGTCAACGGACCGCCTCCGATGTCCGCGGTCTCGAATGACGCCGAATTGTCGAAGGACCAGTACGCCACCAGACCGTTCAACGACGTTCCGGAGGGTGGGGATGCGTCCGCACGCGAAGCCATCCACACGGGCACCGAAATAATTACCGCCGCCACAACGCGGAGAACAACCAAACGCTTCATCAGCACTCGGACAGGCTATGACTGTTGACGTTCCACCACAACAACTAAGGTTCGCAAGTGGACCTTCCGCTGCTCATATTCGACGGGAACTGCGGCTTCTGCAGGCGCAGCGTGCGGGTGATGACCGAGCGGATCAGTCGTCACCCCGCTGTTGCGCCGTGGCAAACGCTCGATCTCCATAGCTTCGGCCTGACCGAGGAGCAATGCTCCACCGCCGTGCAGTACGTCGACAGGAAGTCCCGCACCCACTCGGGCGCAGACGCAGTCGCACATGTGTTCATCGATGCCGGGCTCCCCTGGTCCGTTGTCGGCCGGCTGATGTGCATCCCCGGGATCATCCACGGGTGCCGTGCTGCGTACCGTTGGGTGGCGAACAACAGGTCACGCTTCCGCGGCGACCCGGCATGAACATCGACAGGGAGGAAACCGCGCATGTCAATCGTTGACCTCTCCCCGTCCGGTCCTGTCCGTTTCGCAGGGATCGCGGAGCTGAACCAACACGACGAGGGTCTGCGGCCGAACCGACTGCCCGCCTGGGCACTTGCGCAGACTGACGCCGTGGCGCTGCCGATCGTGTCGTCGATGCTGAGCGGCGGAAGGATGGAGTTCGACACGGATGCAACAACCATCGGCATCGACTGCCAGTTGATCACCGTGAAATCCGGTGACAGCCCGGTCATGCCCGTCACGTTCGAGGTCACGATTGACAACCGCGTCGTCGCGTCACATGCGGCGTCCGACTACCACCTCATCCACACGCCCGATCCCACGAGGCCCGACGTCACGATCATCCCGGGCGCGAGAGAGAGCGTCGTGCTGGCCGGACTTCCCGGTGGCAACAAGACGGTGAGCGTGTGGTTCCCGCCCAATGCAGGGATCGAAATCGGCTCGGTCACGGTCAATGAAGGTGCGGCCGTCACCTCACCGGCACCGGACACCCGTCGAACCTGGGTGCACTACGGAAGCAGCATCAGCCACTGCATGGAAGCCGAGCACCCGATGGGTGTGTGGCCCGTGATCGCCGCGATGCGGGAGGACATCAACCTGACCAACCTCGGGCTCGGCGGCCAGTGCCAGCTCGACCAGTTCGCCGCGCGCATGATGCGCGATTCCGGTGCCGACCTCCTCAGCATGAAGGTGGGCATCAACGTGGTGAATGCCGACACCATGCGCGAGCGCACCTTCATGCCGGCGCTCCACGGTTTCATCGACACGCTGCGCGAGGGTGCCCCCGACACGCCGTTCATCGTGATGTCGCCGATCTTCTGCCCCGGTCACGAGGACGGGTTCGGCCCGTCGCTTCGCGGCACCGATGGCATCTACTCGCGCGAGCGCCCGGGGTTCCTCGGCACCGGTGCGCTGAACCTGCGCCGGATCCGCGAGTACGTGGAGAAGGTCGTCGGGCAGCGCAGGGCGGCCGGCGACACGAACATCCACTACGTCGACGGCCTGCGCCTCTTCGGCCCGGACGACGTGCACGACATGCCCGACCTGCTCCACCCCAACCGTGCGGGGTATGCGCGCATGGGTGACAGGTTCCATTCGATCGCGTTCGGTGACGGGCCCTTCGCGCGCTGAATCCTCAGCCCTCTGCAATCTCCAGTTGCGCGGACAGCGCGAGCCACTCGTCCTCGGTCGACGCAAGGTCCGCCTGCACGGCTGCCAGGTCGGTGGTCACTTTCGCGAGTGAGGCGTGGTCCGCACCCGCGGACGACAACTGAGCGGTGAGGTCGTCCTTCCTCGCGTTCAGTTGTTCCATCTTCTTCTCGGCCTGGCCGATCAGGCGGCGCAGCGTGCTCGGGCTCTGCTTCGTGACGGGGGCGGTCTTCACCTTCCCCTTCGGTGCATCGGTGGCTGCTGGCGCGGCAGTGGGTGATGGCTTCGAGGGCTGGACGACCGGCGCCGCTGCACGCTCCTGCAGCCAGCCGGCGACACCGTGACGAACAAGTCTTGCCGTACCGTCACCGTCGAGTGCCATCACCTCGCTGACCGTGCGGTCGAGGAACGTTCGGTCGTGACTGACGACCACGACGATGCCGGGCCATTCGTCGAGATAGTCCTCGAGCGCCCGCAGGGTGTCGAGGTCGAGATCGTTGGTCGGTTCGTCGAGAAGGAGGACGTTCGGCTGCTCCACGAGCGTGAGCAACAACTGCAGCCTGCGTCGCTCGCCGCCCGAGAGCATCCCGATGGGCGCGAACTGCGCGTCACCGTCGAACCAGAACCGCTTCATCAGGTTCACGTCCTCCACGGACGGTGCACCCTTGTCCCCCGCGACGGCGTCACGCACGCGCATCGTGAGATCGAGGTCGCGGCCGAGCTGGTCGTAGTACCCGATCCTCACCGTGCGGCCGCGTTCGACACGGCCGGTGACGGGCTCGAGACGACCGGCGATGATCTCGAGCAACGTGCTCTTTCCGGCGCCGTTCGCGCCGACGATGCCGAGCCTGTCACCCGGCTCGAGCGAATGCGTCACGTCGCGGAGAACCATCCGGCCGTCACCACCGGGCCAGGAGAAACCGATCCCCTCGATCTCCACTCCCTTGTTGCCGAGTCGCTGGCTGCCGAACGACAGATCGAGTTCATCGGCGCGCGCGGGCTGCTGTGCACGGCGCGACACGATCTCCTTCGCGGCGTCCACGCGGGCCTTTGGCTTCGTCGAACGTGCCGGTGCCCCGCGGCGCAGCCACGCGAGTTCCTTTCGTGCGGCGTTCTTGCGCACCTGTTCGTCGGTGGCCGCCTGCTCCTCGCGCTCGATGCGCGCAGCGAGGTACGCCGCATAACCGGAGCCGGCATTCACTCCCGACGGCACGTGCACATACGCCTTGCCGCGGTCGATCTCGACGACCTTCGTGGTCACCCGGTCGAGCACGTGACGATCATGGGTGACGAGCAGCAACCCGCCGGTGTACGCGGCCAACCATTCCTCGAGGAAGCGGATCGCATCGAGGTCAAGATGGTTGGTCGGCTCGTCGAGGATCAGTGCCTCCCACTCCCCCGAGAGCAACGCGGCGAGCGCGACCCGCTTCGTCTGGCCACCGGAGAGCGCATCGGTGCGGGCATCCAGCATGTCCCCCATGCCGAATCTCTGCAGCATCGCCTCGCCCTGCCACGTGCCGCCCACGGCCTGGCGCACCGTGGCCTCGGGGAGAACCGTCGCCTGTGAGAGCACGCCGATGCGCGCGCCACGGCCCCGACGGACGACGCCCGCCTCCGGTTCGATCTCACCGCTGAGGATGCGGAGCAGGGTGCTCTTGCCGCACCCGTTCAGGCCGACCACGCCGACGCGGTCGCCGTCGCTCAGGGTCAACGAGACACCGGCGAACAAGGAACGGTTCGGACGCGATGCGGCGACGCCCTCGGCATCAATCACGATCGTCGGCACGCGAAGAAGGATAATGGGCACATGATTCGTCTCCGCCAGGTGTGTCTCGTCGCACGTGACCGCGACACCGTCGTCGGCCACCTCGAGAACGTGTTCGGCATCCGCACCGGGTACAACGACCCGCACATCCACCGTCTGGGGCTCCACAACGCGGTGATCCCCGTCGGCGACCAGTTCATCGAGGTCGTCGCACCGGTCGTGGAGGGAACGACAGCAGAGCGCTACCTGAACCGTCGCGGCGGTGACGGCGGGTACATGCTCATCTTCCAGACCGACGATTTCGCCGGCCACCGTGCGCGAGTCGACAAACTGGGTGTGCGCATCGTTGCCGACTACAGCAGCGACGGGTTCACGGACATGCAGCTTCACCCCGCCGACACGGGCGGGACGTTCATGGAGATCGACCAGCAGACCCCGGCCGAGGACTGGCACCCCGCCGGCAACAACTGGCGCAGTGCGGTCGACACGACACTCGTGACGTCACTCGGTCAGGCCGACGTCGGTTGTGCCGATCCGGAGGCTGTGTCGGCAAAGTGGGGCGCGATCATGGACCTGCCCGTCACCATCGGACGCAACTGCGGCATGCACAAGGTGAGACCTGTCGACTTCTGTGTCCGGTTCACGCCTGCCGGGAATCGCGGTGAGGGCCTGGATGCGGTCGACATCAACGTGAAGGACGCGAACGAGATCCTCCGCCGTGCGCGGGACCGGTCGGTGGCGTGCGACGATGAATCCGTGACCATCGGTGGTGTCAGGTTCCTGCTGAAGCAGGACTGAATTCGTCAGCGGAACTCGAGCCCGGCGAACTCGCCGGTGCCGCGCCACTCCTCGAGGTGGTTGAAGAACGCGATCGGGCCACCGGGGTGACCGCTCGAGTTCTGCTGCTCGCGCGTGCCCATCGGCTTGCCCTCGTTGTTGTAGTAGCCCGGCGTGCAGTCCATGCCACCGCGGATGCCACGGGTGGTGCTGGTGATGAAATCGATCCAGTCCTGCTCGGCCTTTGCGGACGGTTCCACCGTGGCGACCCCGGTCGACTCCGCGTGGGCGATGATGTCGCCGATCGCGAGACCGTTCTCCACGTAGTTCTGCGGCACGTTCGCGATCTGGTTTGCGGCCTGGGCGAAACCGAGGATGAACAGGTTCGGGAAACCGTGCACGTTCATGCCGTGGAGACTGCGCATGCCGTCGGCCCAGTACTCCGAGAGCAACTGCCCGTTCCGTCCGGCGACGTCGTACCCGCTGCGCCGTGAGTAGGAGGTTCCCACCTCGAACCCGGACGCGATCACGAGACAGTCGAGTTCGTAATGGACCCCGTCCACCCACGCACCGGTCTCGTCGATCCGTTCCACGCCCTTGCCGTTCGTGTCGACCAGATGTGTGTTCGGGTTGTTGTAGGACTGCAGGTACTCGTCATGGAAGCACGGCCGCTTGCACAGCTGTCGGTACCACGGCTTCAGGGCCTCGGCAGTTGCGGTGTCGGTGACGATCGTGTCGACGCGCGCGCGGATCTCCGACATTTTCTCATCGTCGGAGTCCTCGTAGGCCTTCAGCAGCGTCTCGGGCCCCATCTGCCCACCGGCCTTGATGATCTCCACCATGCGGTCGCGGATGCGCAGCGAGATGTCCGTCCATCCGTCCATCACGAGATCCTCTTCGGCGTACCCCATCGTCTGGAGCGTCGTGAAGTTCATCATCCACTTGCGCTGCCAGCCCGGCTCCAGCTTCCCGAACCACTCGGTGTCGATCGGGTGATTGTTGCGCGCGTCGATGGCCGACGGAGTGCGCTGGAACACGAACAGTTCCTTCGCCGCGCGCGAGAGGTGCGGGATGCACTGCACGGCCGTGGCGCCGGTGCCGATGATGCCGACGCGTTTGTCGGTGAGGTTCGACATCAATGCGCCGGACGGATCGCCGCCGGTGTAGGCGTAGTCCCACCGGCTCGTGTGGAACGCGTGTCCATTGAACGACTGGAGACCCGGGATGCCCGGCAGCTTTGGCCGGTGCAGCGGGCCCGTGCCCATGCACACGTACTTCGCACGCAAGGTGTCGCCGCGGTCGGTGCGCACCACGTAGTGCGACGCGGAGTCGTCCCACGTGATGGATTCGATGCCGGTTGACAGCAGTGCCTTGTCGTACAGACCGAAGGTGGTGGCAATGCGCTTTGCGTGTGCGTGGATCTCCGGTGCGGGGACGTACTTTGCCGACGGGACCGTGCCGACTTCCTCGGCGAGAGGCAGGTAGATCATGGCGGCGGTGTCGCACATGGCGCCCGGGTACCGGTTCCAGTACCAGACACCGCCGACGTCACCCGCCTTGTCGATGAGACGGACATCGGTGATTCCTGCCTGCTTCAGGCGTGCTCCGGTGACGAGCCCGGCGAAACCGGCACCGACGACGAGGACCTGGACGTCGGTGTCGAGCACCTCGCGCGGCTGCACCTGCACGTACGTGTCGTCGAGAAGATTGGCGAAACGGCCTGACGGCTCCTGGTACTGCTCGTTGCCGTCGGCGCGAAGTCGCTTGTCCCGTTCCGCCGCGTAGCGCTCGCGCAGGGCCTGTCTGTCCCGGTCCGTGAGAGTCACGGTCACCACTCAATCACAGAGCGGTGACGCCCATCCACTCCTAGACCGCGATGGAGACCGTCTTCGTCGTCTTCTTGCCCTTCTTCGGTGTCACGGTGAGGGTGACACGACACGTCCCCTTCTTCAGCGCCTTGACACTGCTGCCGGACAACCTGCACACGGTCTTCGACGACGAGGCAACCACCGCACCCAACCTTGCCCCCGAGGGAACCGTCACTTTGTATTTCCTTGCTATCGCGGCGAGCGACACGGAATTCCCGACGGAGAGGAACGGCGCCGAGACAAAAGGTGCGGGGGCCGGGGATGAACCGGAAGCCGACTGGGCGGGCGCGGCAGTCGTCTGCGGGGACACGGCGACGGTCGTCTGCGTCACGGCGACGGTCGTCGTGGTCGCCGGTGCGATGGTCGTTGTCGGTGTCGCATTCGCGGCTCCGGTGACGGTTGCCGTCGAGGTCGCGTATCCCGAACGGGAGGATTCGACCGTGATGGTCGCCGACTGGAGGACCCCCAACCCGAACGCCGTCACCACACCGTCAACGATCGAGGCGTTGCCGGAGATCACCCTGTACCGCCAGTTCGAGTTGTGGTTCGAGATTGCCGCGGTGAAGCCGCCGCTCCTGGCCGAGGGCGTTCCGAAAGTCGGCGTGAGGGCCGATCCGAGTGCGCTCGCCGTCACGGACTCGGAGGCATCGGTGCAGGTCCCGCATGTGACATTCACGGTGACGGTGGAACTCTGGCCTGCGGTGAGCCCGCTCACCGCCACAAGGCCGATGCTCTGGTTCAACCACCCAACGTAGCCCGTGGTCGCGAGGAACGAATACGACAGGTCGGGGTCGTATCCACTGATCACGAACTTGAAGCCCGCGGCAACGGGCGACAACGAACTGATCACGGGATTGCCGAGGGACGTGAGCGGCACGGTCGTCGTCGTGGTGGTCGTCGTGGTCGTGGTTGTCGTTGTCGTTGTGGTGGTTGTGGTCGTCGGTGTGCCGATGACAATCGACGCCGACGCACCGAGCGAGCCCGTGCCGCCCGGTGCGGGGAGGGTGAGGACTGCGTTGTTCGACGAAAGGTCGGTGATTGACCCGCTGTTCAGTTCGAGCGAGTTGGTTGCCTTGTAGTCGAGGTCGGCTGATTCGTCCCCGGATTGCATCGTGTACCTGAAGACAAGTGTGTCCTCGTAGTTGCCCGACACGTACGTTGCGTACCTGTCCGTTGTGCCGGTCTCGAGGAGCAGACGCGGCGTCCCCGTCACCATCACCCGCTCGCCGAACTTGACCTTGATGTTCACCGACTTGCCGGCGCTGAACGTGCCCGAGAAGCCCGGTGCGGTGACGTCGACCACGGATGGTGCGGTGACATCACCGGGGGCGATCACGTAGAACGTCTCGTCCGGCCCGCGGGTGTACGAATACGTGTTGTCGTTCTCCTCGACGTAGATCTTGCAGATTCCCACGCCCGTGAACCCCAGGTCGTAACGACTTGGGTGCCCGAACGAACAATTGGTCGAGTCCGCGGTGGCCGTGAAGGCAACCGTGAACGGAAGTCCGGCGGACACCGAGGCGGACACGGACGCGACGACAGTCGATCCGGAGTACGTGTAGACCCTCTGCGTCGGCTGCGAGAGCGCGACAATCCTCCCGCTCACCACCTGGAAGGACTGCACGACCTCCGTTGCTGCCTCGTACTCGTAGTCAGATGCCCTGTTGAGGGTGACCGCGCACCAACCGTTCGCCACGCCCGTGACCACGGCGCCGGAGATGCTGCAGTACGACGTGGAATGGGCGGCAATCCCCAACGTGTAGCCGCCGGTGCCGCTGCCACCGCCGTACCCGAGCGTCACCGTGTTGCCGACGCTGAGTTGTGCGGGGAACGACGCGTCGAATGAGAGTGAACTCTGAGCGGACCTGGGTGTCACGGTGATCGTCTGCTGAACGCGCGTCGCCGAGAGGTACGTGGAGTCGCCGGCCTTGTCCGCATTGATGACGCAGTCACCCGTGTTCTGGAAGGTGACCGTGGAACCTGACGACGAGCCGCTCAACTGGCACACGGAGCTTGACGATGCATCAACGGTCACGCTGGTGGTGCCGGTTCCGGAGCCACCTGCCACCGTCACCACGTAGCCCGTGCCACCCACGTGGTGGTTCACCGGCGCGGTGGACGTGAACGAGAGCGGTGACTGGGCACCCCTGTTCACCGTGACAGTCAGGTTCGCAGTGCCGTACGACCCAATCGGGTCGGTTCCGCGCACAACTGCGGAGTACGTGCCAACCGGTGTCGATGCCGAGACCGAGACGACCCCGGAGGAATTGATCGTCACGCCGGGAATCGCGTTGCCGGATGCATCCTTCACCGTCCATCCGTACGTCACGGATGAACCCGGCGGCGTTCCCTGGTTCACGGCGTTGTTCCCGCCGACGCCGGAGAACGAACCTGACGTTCCCGCGACCCCAAAGTTCGTGCTGACCGTGGAGGGACCACTGATGACGGGCTTCTGGAAGTACGCGATGCTGACGACACCTGACCCTCCGTTCCCGCCCTTCAGCGACGAGGGGAAGAAGTACGGCGAGAACTGCTCGAACGCGCCGCCTCCGCCTCCGCTGCCCGATCCTGCAGTTGCGTTGGTGGCAGGAGCATTCGCCATGCCTCCGCGACCGGCACTCGAATTCGAGTCTCCCCTGTCGGTGTAATCGACCAGCAGGTTCCGGTAGCCCACTTGGCCCCACGACCCACCGTTCGAACCGCCTCCGCCCGCTCCGTACGTGGTGAAGCCCGGTGCATCCGGGTTGTTCCCGATGCCGAATGTGAGAAGCGGATAGGCGCCGGATCCTCCGTAACTGCGGATGCTGTTCGTCGGCGGCCCGGATGCATTCGTCTTGTTTGCTCCCCCTCCGCCGCCGCTCATCTGGTAATCACCGTCCGAGTTCCCGGCGGACCCGTCACCACCCTCCGTCGAGTACGCGGTGTAATACGGGACAAACCCGTACTGACCGCTTGCCCCGTTGTTCCATGACTGGGAATTTCGCAGGCCGGCTGACCCTCCGCCACCGGCACCGCACGCATACTCGGTGCAGGGCACACCCAGTGCTGCCGAACCGTTTCCGCCGCCGCCACCGCCACCGCCGGCAGTGGCAACGACCTGCCCACCGCTCGTCACCGAAGACGAATGACCATGCTCACCGTTGCACGACGAACCGCAGAGATCATCCGGGGCGAATCCTCCTCGACCGACGGTGATGTCATAGGACACGTTCCCGACGATCGGCGTGAGCTTGTCGATGTAGACGCCACCACCGCCACCACCACCGCCGGCAATCGTTCCGCCTGCTCCTCCACCTCCGACAACGACGAGTTGTGACCCGCGGATTCCGCGCGGTGCGGTCCAGGTGCACGATGCATCGTTTGAACCGTCGGACGAGAACTCGACAACAGTGAATTGGTGAATTTGACGGTCGTTGAAAATCGAGTCAAAGCTCCGCTCGTACCCGAGGTTGTACGTGCGCCCGGTCACCGTGTACGTGCGCATCGACCCCGATGAACACCCGTCCACTGCCAGGGCCGGTTCGACCGAAGAGAGGGCGAAGGTGAGCACGCTGCCCACCAGGACAACGGCGGCAGCAATGCGACCGAGAACCAGATGAGTGCGGGACGGTCGTGCCTTCATGGGCCCTTATTGTACCTCAGGTACAATAAGTGGGGGACGGAAGTACTACCGCGTGGGCCTCCTGGAAGGCCGGAGAAAACCCCTCAGTACCTCGATGGACATGCGGATCCAGACGGCATCGCGCTCCTCTGATTCATACGTGTCCAGGGCCGACCGACCAATGAACATCGACGAGATGTAACGGGCGATGTCATCGGGCTTCTCCGTCGGGTTGATGAGCCCGCGCCGGACGGCGTTCTCCAGCACGCCGCACAGTTCGCGGTCAGCCATCTCGGATTGTTCCCGCAAGGACTCCACAAGGACCGGGATGTGCTGTGCAGCGGCAAGGACGGCGATTCTGTGCGACCTCGCTTCCCTGCCCGCTTGGTTCGAGGCAAGACGCAGTCCACCTTCGATGACATCGAGAAGTTCGTCCCCGGACGTGACCTGCTCGAGCAATCCGGACAGGACCGCGTTGCTCGCAGTGCGCTCCTCGATCAGACGCTGCACCTCGACTGCGGAGATGACGCCGTCGCGACCGCCGAAATGGTGGTACACCGAACTCTTCGAGACTCCCGACTTCTCGATCACACGCATGATGTTGAACTTGACCGGACCGACCGAGTCGAGTTCCTGCCGGGCCTGCTCGAGAATGAGGGCCATGGTCTCGCGGCCGTTGCTGCGGGATTGGCGCCCTGTCACGGGCACCACTCAATCACAGCAACTGTCGCGCCACCCACACGAGGTGCACTTGTAATGCGCATGCTCGGGGATCAGGCCGTTCCCGCACAACGGGCACTCACTGAACGTGCCGTACCTCGCCCGGCACTGGTCGAAACCCTGCGGGGCCGTATGCACTGGTGCCGTGTCCTGGTGGTTCTCCACGCTTGACATTCTTGCCCACCCAGCGCTGTGACCAGGGGAACCAGCCATCTGCCGTGCCCGGGGTGGACTCGATTTCGCGCACTCTGCGAGACTTCCCGCGGGGATGGCCGGCGTCAGTCGGCCGAGCGAAGGGGGTACGCCGTGGCGACACAGGACAACGTCGATGTGGTGGTGGCAGGCGCCGGGTTCTCGGGTCTGTACATGGTGCACAAGCTGCGCGAGGCCGGCTTCAGTTTCCGCGTGCTCGAGTCCGGCGGAGACGTGGGCGGCACGTGGTACTGGAACCGCTACCCCGGTGCCCGGTGCGACATCCCCACCACCGATTACACCTACTCATGGGACCGCGAGCTCGAGCACGAGTGGACATGGTCCGAGAAGTACGCCACCCAGCCCGAGATCCTGAAGTACGCGCAGTTCGTCGCGAAGAAGCACGACATGTACCCGCACATCACGTTCAACACCCGCGTGAAGGACGCCGTGTGGGACGAGAAGTCGCGGACATGGACCGTCAGCACCGACACCGGTGAGTCGATCACGTGCCGCCACTACGTGATGGCCACCGGCTGTCTCTCCGTCCCGAAGGACCCCGACGTCCCCGGCACCGAGAACTTCACCGGCGGCGTCTACGTCACCGGCCGTTGGCCGCACGAGAAGGTCGACTTCACCGGCCGGCGTGTCGCCGTGATCGGCACCGGATCGTCGGGCATCCAGTCGATCCCCCTGATCGCGGAGGAAGCGAGCCAGGTGACCGTGTTCCAGCGCACCCCGAACTTCTCGGTGCCGGCGTTCAACGGCCAGGTGTCCGAGGACCGCAAGGCCCCGTTGCTCGCCGACCGCGATGCCTACCGTGAGTCCGCCAAGTGGACCCGCGGCGGCGTGCCGATCGCGGCGAGCGAGGTGTCGGCACTCACGGCGACGCCCGAACAACGCCGCGAGCTGTTCGAAGCGGCATGGCAGCGCGGCGAGCTGTTCTCCATCCTGGGCGTCTTCATGGACCAGAGCGCCAACGCCGACGCCAATGAGATCATCTCGGAGATGATCCGGGAGAAGATCCGCCAGCGCGTGGACGACCCGGCGACCGCAGAACTCCTCAGCCCCAGGTCGTACCCGTTCGGCACGAAGCGGCCGTGTCTCGACACCGATTACTACGAGACCTACAACAAGCCGCACGTGCGCCTGGTCGACCTGAACACGACACCGATCAAGACGATCACGGCCAACGGCATCACGTTCGGCAACGAGACCGTCGAGTTCGACGACATCGTGTACGCAACGGGCTTCGACGCGATGACAGGGGCCATCGTCAACGTCGACATCGCGGGCAGGAACGGTGCCACCCTCAAGAAGAAGTGGGAGCACGGCCCCCTGCAGTACCTGGGCCTCATGACAAAGGAGTTCCCCAACTTCTTCATGATCACGGGCCCCGGCAGCCCCAGCGTTCTCTCCAACATGATGGTGTCCATCGAGCAGCATGTCGATTGGATCACGGACACCCTGGTGCACATGCGCGAGAACGGGTTCGACACCATCGAGCCGACGCAGACCGCCGAGGACGGATGGGTCGCGCACGGTGCGGCGTTCGCGGACATCTCGTTGATGAAGGAGACCAACTCCTGGTACATGGGCGCGAACGTGCCGGGCAAGCCGCGCGTGATGCTCCCGTACCTCGGCGGAGTCGAGGGATACCGCAAGGTGTGCAACGAGGTCGTCGACCGCGGCTACCTCGGGTTCACCCTCGACGGCAAGAAGTCACAGTCAAACGACGGTGTCATCCGCCCCGTGCAGCCGGACGTGTTCATCGTGCTCGACATGATGGCCCAGATGGGTCTCCCGCCGCTCGAGTCGATGACACCAGAGGGCGCACGCGAGTTCAACGCCGCGAGCGGTGCGATGCGCCCGCCGGGACCGGAAGTCGGCGAGATGGTCGACGGAACGTTGCCCGGTGCTGACGGAACACCGCTCGAGTACCGCCTGTACAGGCCGAAGTCGAAGGGGCCCCACCCGGTGGTCGTGTACTTCCACGGCGGAGGATGGGTGATCGGCAACCACGTGAGCGACGAACCGATGATCCGCGACCTCGTGTCGCAGTCAGGTGCCGTCTTCGTGTCGGTGAACTACCGGCACGCACCCGAGGCGAAGTTCCCGGCGGCCGCCGATGATGCGTTCGCTGCGGTCCGCTGGGTCAACGACCACATGGCCGAGATCGGAGGCATCCCCGGGCAGCTCGCCGTGGCCGGTTGGTCCGCGGGCGGCAATGTTGCCGCGGTCGCGGCGCAACTAGCGCGCGACAACGGCGGCCCGGCATTGAAGGGCCAGTTGCTGCTGACGCCCGTCACCGACGGCAGCAAGGAGTACGGGTCGTTCACCGACAACGCAGAGGGTTACATGCTCACACGATCGTTGATGAACTGGTTCTGGGACCAGTACGCCGACAAGGCGCAGCGTTCGGAGCCGAAGGCATCACCGCTGAAGGCGGCTTCGCTCTCCGGCCTGCCGCCCGCAACGATCATCACGGCGCAGTTCGACCCGTTGCGAGACGAGGGCGATGCGTACGCAGCGGCCCTCGCGTCTGCAGGTGTCAAGGTGAACCACGTGAAGGCCGACGGACACATCCACACCTCGATTTCGATGGTGGGCGTGATCCCGTCCGGCGCGAAATACCGCGACCAGATGGCACGCGCCATACGCGGGTTCTTCGCCTAGGGGGAGAACCGCTGATCTGCCGCCGGTCGGTCTCCGGCAGCGCGCATTACTGCTCGGCAGCCTTCTTCAAGTTGGCGAGAGTGACTTCCATGTTCGCCTTGTTGTGCGTCGCACGGTCCGCGACACCGCTCGCCCACTTTCCGACCGTGCCCGCGAACGCAGTGCGGTGATCGACCCAACTGTGGGTGACACGGCAACCGCCGGCGGTGGGCTCGATCTCGTATACCCAGTCGCACCAGTTCTTGCCGAGAAGCATCAAGCCGAAGGAGAACTTCCTCGGCGCGTCGCACACGTTCATCTTCACGGACGTCGACCACTGCCTCTTGCCGTTCCTGTTCTTGCCCTTGAAGATGGCCCCCACAGCGGCAGCAGTCGCACCCTTGTCCCACTCGCCACCACGGTTCTCGGGTGACCACTCGCCCATGCGCGGGAGGTCGGTCACCATGGCCCACACCTTGTCAGCGGGAGCGTTGATGTCGATGGAGACGGAAACAGGCGGCTTGGTGCTCATCTCGTCAGGTTAGGCGACGGCGTCTACTCCGGGATCGAAACAACGGACACGAGCAGCTCAAGTAGGCATCGGCGTGCGCTTGCAACGCCGTATGGCATCATGACGAACGTGATCCGTCGTGCTCTGACCGCCGTTCTCCTGGCCCCGATTCTGGTGGCCTCCACGCTCATGGCGTCCTCTGCCCACGCGGCAACACCTGCGGCACGGTGCACGAAACGACTCGCAGTGCACGGCACCAAGGTCTGCCTGCCCGGCGCCACGAAGAACACCCTCACATGGCAGGCCGTACCGAAGTTCGGGCGGGTCTGCATCCGCAGGAACACCACCTACAAGACACTCGTGTGCGCCAAATCCGGTAAGCGGCTCACGTGGAAGAAGGTCCCCTCCTCTATCCCGATGCAAAGCACGGAAGACGCTCGCGCCGGCGCGCGCGCCATGCTCGCGAAGTTGCATGCGGCCTTCTACCGTGACGGCGACATCATCAAGCTCGACACCGGTTTCCGCTCGATCGAGACCATGTACGCCTCGCATACCGCGAAGGTCGGGCTCACCCCTACTGGATACTTCCTTACTCTCGACCGCGCTAAGAGCTGCTACGCAGCATCCGACGACGACCCTGGAATCTCCGACACGACCTGTTGAGGGTTGAATCCCGTCAGATCCAAGAGCGTGTTGCGCAGGCGTGCACGTACCAGGTCCCGACAACGATCATCCAGCCGATGACGAGGCCTCGGCGCAGGTGGCGTGACTCCGTCATCGAGGCCGGAAGAGAGATCGGTAGAGGACTCCACGCCAGAACGCCTGTAAGCAGCCACGCCGACACGAGCGAAGCGTGTAGCTCCCAACAAGCTCGTGTTTGTTGAGTATTTCTACTCGATGCGCAGGCCGGAGATCGCGCGGGCGATGACCAGCTGCTGGATCTCCGAGGTGCCCTCGAAGATGGTGTGGATCTTCGCGTCACGGTGCATGCGCTCCACGTCGTACTCGCGCGTGTATCCGTAACCACCGAGAATCTGGATGGCCTCCTCGGTCACCTTCACGGCGGCCTCTGACGCGTAGTACTTGCTCATGGAGCCCTCGGCGTTCTTGAAACCGCCGTTGCGGGCGAGCCATGCGGCGCGCCAGATGAGCAGACGTGATGCATCGATCTGCGTCGCCATGTTCGCCAGCTTGAATGCGATCGCCTGGTTCATGATGATCGGCTTGCCGAACGCCACGCGCTCCTTGGCGTAGTCGAGCGCGATCTCGTACGCGGCACGCGCGATGCCGAGTGCCTGCGCACCGACCGCCGGGCGCGTCGCCTCGAACGTCTTCATCGCGGGCTGGGCCTCACCGGTGCGTCCCGCCTCGCGCGCGCGTGCGAGCTTTGCATCCAGCTTCTCCTTGCCGCCGAGCAGGCAACGGCCGGGGATGCGCACGTCGTCGAGAACGACCTCAGCAGTGTGCGACGCCTTGATGCCGTGCTTCTTGTACTTCTGGCCCTGCGAGAGGCCCTTCGTCTTCGGCGGCACGATGAACGACGCCTGGCCGCGGCCCTTCAGTGCCGGGTCGACCGCTGCGACGACGACGTGGACGTCGGCAATGCCGCCGTTCGTGATCCATGCCTTGGTGCCGTTCAGCACCCATTCGTCGGTTGCCTCGTCGTAGACGGCGCGGGTGCGCAGCGACGACACGTCAGAGCCCGCGTCCGGTTCGCTCACGCAGAACGCGCCGAGCTTGATGTCATCAGCGGTGCCGTAGCACTGCGGGACCCACTCCATGACTTGCTCGGGTGTGCCGTTGCCGGAGATACCGGCGGCGGCGAGACCCGAACCCATGATGGCCATGCCGAGACCGGCATCGCCCCAGAAGATCTCCTCGATCGCCACGGGGAGCGTGAGGCCGCTCGAGTCGGTCATCGCGTTCATCATGAACTCGATGCCGTACAGACCGATCTTTGCTGCTTCCTGCACGACGGGCCACGGGAACTCCTCGCGGTCGTCCCACTCCTGCGCGGCGGGACGCATGACGTCCTTTGCGAACTCGTGGATCCAGTCCTTGATCTGCAGTTGGTCATCTGTGAGGTGGAGGGAAAACTCAGCCATGACGCCAAGTTACCGAACGGTAAGTGCTGCACCTACCGAATGCGGTGGGTTCCCTCGGCTCTTCGTGTCCGCCCGTCGGGCGGTGTGACTCAGGCCTCCAGGCGGCGGCGGCGGACCTGCAGGAGTGCAGCTCCGATGATGCCGCTGAGCGTGGCAAGTGTGACCAGAAGACCCGTCGAGCCCATGCCCGTCTCCGGGATCGTGGCAGAAGCGGAGCCCGTGGTTGTGGACTCCTCCGCTGCGACCGTGGTCGTGGTCACTGCGGTTGCGCCGAGCGTGTCGGTGGCACCGGCCGCGACTGCTGCCGCCGTGAGCGCCGTGGCGAAGTCGGCCGTGGCCGTTCCGGTTGCGGGCACCGAAGCCGTGACGACCCAGTCTGCGGAAGCGGTGCTGGAGTCGGTGTCGAACACCTTCTCATAGTTGGCGCTGGGCAGGGCCGCGGGCGTGACGATCCAGTTGCCTGCGGGGATGTTCGCTACCTCGTAGTTGCCTGCCGAATCCGTGATGACGGTGTATGTCTGCGTGCTCGAGTTGCCGGTGCCCGCCTTCACGGTGACCGTGTACGACGCAAGGACCTTCTCGGACGAATCCTTCTTGCCGTCGCGATTGGCATCGATCCAGAGTGTGCCCTTCAGCTTGCGGGTCGCAGCGACCGTCGTTGTCGTCGTTGCACCACGAACTGTGGTCGTGGTCGCACCACGGACCGTGGTGGTCGGGGCAACCGTGGTCGTCGTGGATGCGACCGTCGTCGTGGTCACGATCGAGATGGACGTGCTTCCGAGGTTGTTGACTGCGCACCCGGCGAATGTGCCGCCGCAGGACGACAGTGCGGACGCGAACTCATCGGCCTGCATCTCGTCCAGGTCCGCGAGGATGTCGGATGCGGCGATTCCGTTCGCGCGCTCCACTTCGTAGAAGTCACGGGCGTTCATCGTGCCGCAGAGACCTGCGTACGGTGCAGTGCCGTTGTAGATGGCAAGACCTGCGCCGGTGTAGTTCAGGCCGGCGACGACTGCAGCTGAGCCCGTGATGTTGCTGCCACCGGTGTCGGTCAGCGGGATGATGTCTCCCCACTTCTTCTCCGGCGCGGGCGTGTAGTTGGTCGAGGGATTGAACACGTTCGGGCTCGGCTTCGAGCCGAACAGCACGTTTGACCACTGGTCATGCGAGTTGCCGCCGTGCTTGCCGTTTCCGTTGCCGATCGAGCTCTGTGCAACGGTGATGCGAACGTACGGGTTCGTGACCGAGTGGGTGCGGTGGCAGACGGTGACCTTGCTGGTCGGGGGCGCGGCCTGCACGGCCTGTGGGACGACGAATGCGACGGTCGGGACGATGACCGCAGAGGCAAGTGCTATAAACTTTTTCACCCGGTCACCATACAGTGTTGTGTCTTCTAGTTAGGGGAAGCGACCGCGGAAGATACTTCTAAACAAGTGTTTTCTGCGTCACACGCCACACCGCGGCCACGGCACATGCGATCAGAACACCACTGACGATGAACGGCGCGCTGATCGAGACGTGGTCGAACAAGACGCCAGCGAGAACCGGGCCGGCGATGCGCCCGAACGCGGCCGTGCTCTGCTGGTAGCCGATGGCCTCGCCGCGGCGCTCGACAGGTGCGAGCTCGGCCACCAGTGCGCTGCCGGACGGGCCCGAGATGCCCTGACCGACCGACAGCAGGAACAACGACACGAAAAGCATGGCCCAGTTGCCGGTGAGACCGAGCAGCACGAGACCGCCCGAGACCAGTGACAGTCCCGTGCGCAGCAACGTCCGCGAACCGAACCTGGCGGTGAGCGTACCGATGAGGCCACCCTGCACCGCGACCAGAGTCGCGCCGACGAAGACGAACACGAGCGACGCCGAACCCTCGGTGAAGCCGAATTGCTCCTTGCCCCACAGCGAGAACGTCGACTCGAACCCAGCGAAGCCGAGCATGGAGAGAAACCCGACGACCGCGAACCTCTGCAGCGCAGGGGTGAGTGCGCTTCGACGACCGTGCTCGGTGTGAGCGTGCGACACATCGGGTTTCGTCTCGGGAAGCCGGATGATCGCGATCACGGCATTGACTGCAGCGATGGAGCCGGCGACGAAGAACGGCACGTGCGGGCCGCCGAGCGCCGCGAGACCGCCGAGTGCGGGGCCGACGACGAATCCGACGCCGAACGCCGCGCCGAGCATGCCCATCAACTGCGCACGACGCTCCGGCGGTGCGATGTCGGCGACCGCACCCTGCGCGACCGCAACGCTCGCACCGGATGCACCGTCGATGATGCGACCGAGGAACAGCACCCACAGCGCCCCGGCAGCACCCGTGACGAAGCTGCCGATGGCGGTTCCGAACAATGAGACGACGATGACCGGCTTGCGTCCGACACGGTCCGAAATCCGGCCGAGAACCGGTGCGAACACCATCTGCGCGATCGAGAAACTGGCGAACAACAGGCCCACCTGCAGACCGCCCGCGCCGAAACGCTCGGCGTAACGACCGAGGATCGGCGCGACTATGCCGAAACCCACGAGATCGAGTGCGACGGTGGTCCAGATGGTCCAGTAGCCGGCCGGCATCGGCTGGCGCGTGCGCTCAGCCACGCCGCACCCGGGTGCCTTCCTTCGATGTCTCCACCACGTAGCCGGCGTCCTGCAGCTCGTTGCGGATTGCATCAGCGGTGGCGAAGTCCTTCGCCGCACGTGCGGCGTCGAGCGCCGCCGCCTTCGCGATGATGTCTGCGTCGACGTCGACACCTGCGGACAGTTCCAGACCGAGCGCACCCGCAATCTCGATCACCGTCGCGCGCAGCGTCGCCGCCGTGGATTCGTCACCGGAATCAACTGCGGCGTTCGCCGCACGCACCGTGTCGAAGATGATGGCCATCGCCTGCGTGGTGTCGAGATCGTTGTCCATCGCGGCGACAAACCGGGCCTTGATTGACTCGTCCACGGACCCGTCACCGAACTGCGCTGTGCGTGCTGCGAACGAATCGAGACCGGCGAGAGCCTTCACCGACGCGTCGATGTTGTCCTGGCCGACACGCACCGGGCTGCGGTAGTGCGACTGCAGAAGCAGCATGCGGTACGCGCGCGGATCGTAGTGCTCGAGCAGGTCGAGCAGGTTCGCCACGTTGCCGAGGCTCTTCGACATCTTCTCGCCCTCGGCGTCGACGACGAAGCCGTTGTGCATCCAGTGGTTGGCGAACGTCTTGCCGAGAGCGACTGCCTGCGCGCGTTCGTTCTCGTGGTGCGGGAAACGGAGGTCCGCGCCACCACAGTGGAGATCGAACCCCTCGCCCAGCAGGTCGAGGCTCATCACCACGCACTCGCTGTGCCAACCGGGTCGACCGTCCCCCCACGGTGACGGCCACGACGGCTCGCCGGGCTTGGAGAACTTCCACAACGCGAAGTCGGCGGGGTGCTTCTTCTCCCCCGCGCCCAGCACATCGCGGTCGCCGCCGCCGGCGAGCATGTCGTCGAGGCTCTGGTGCGCGAGCAATCCGTAGTCGGGCACGGACGGAACGTTCAGGTACACGCCGTCACTGGTGACATAGGCGCGGTCGAGCGAGATGAGCGTCCCGATCATGTCGACCATGGAGTCCACGTACTCCGTTGCGTGCGGGACGTCGGTCGGGCGCTGCACACCGAGCCTGCCCATTGCCTCGAACCACACGGACTCGCACTTCTCGGTGATTTCCTGCCACGGGCGCGACTCGCGGTTCGCCCGGTCGATGATCTTGTCGTCGATGTCGGTGATGTTCGAGACCATCCGCACCGAGAGCCCGGACCACTCCAGGTAGCGGCGCAGGATGTCGTAGACGAGCGTGGCGCGACCGTGGCCCAGGTGCGGCGGGCCGTAGACGGTGGGGCCGCAGAGATAAATGCTGACCGTGCCGGGCTGGCGCAGAGCCAACGGTTTCACCGTCTGGGTGGCGGTGTCATAGAGGTTCAGCACGGTGTTGAGCCTACGATTTGATTCCTATGTCCGCAGTCCCCGACAAGCCCACCCTCGACGGAATCGAACCGAAATGGATCGGGTCGTGGGACTCCGCAGGCACCTATTCGTTCGATCGTGCGGCCACCCGTGACCGGGTCTTCGCTGTCGACACTCCCCCGCCCACAGTCAGCGGTTCGCTGCACATGGGGCACGTCTTCAGCTACACCCACACCGACACCGTGGCGCGCTTCTGGCGCATGCGCGGCAAGTCCGTCTTCTACCCCATGGGCTGGGACGACAACGGCCTGCCCACCGAGCGCCGCGTGCAGAACTTCTTCGGCGTGTCGTGCGACCCGTCGGTGCCGTACGTGGCCGGGTTCCGGCCGCCGTTCCGTGGTGACCCACCGAAGGACCACAAGGCGGTCCCGGTGTCACGACCGAACTTCATCGAACTGTGCGAAGAGCTGACGGCGCAAGACGAGAAGGTGTTCGAGGACCTGTTCCGCCGGCTCGGTCTCTCCGTCGACTGGTCATTGCTGTACGCCACCATCGACGAGCGGTCACGACGCGCATCACAGCGCGCGTTCCTCCGCAACCTCGCCCGCGGCGAGGCCTACACGCAGGAAGCACCGACACTGTGGGACGTCGACTTCAAGACGGCCGTCGCGCAGGCCGAGCTCGAGGATCGCGAGCGTCCGGGTGCGTACCACACGCTCACCTTCCACAAATCCGACGGTTCGGGTGACATCACGATCGACACCACCCGGCCCGAACTGCTGCCGGCGTGCGTCGCTCTCGTCGCGCACCCCGACGACGACCGGTACAAGCCGGTGTTCGGCTCCACCGTGCGCACACCGTTGTTCAACGTGGAGGTGCCGGTCCTCGCGCACCCGCTCGCCCAGATCGACAAGGGCACCGGAATCGCGATGATCTGCACCTTCGGTGACGTCACTGACGTCATCTGGTGGCGCGAGCTGCAGTTGCCGACGCGCGCGATCGTCGGCAGGGACGGCCGCATCCTCCCCGAGGCGCCCGAGGGAATCACGGACACACAGGGCCTCGATCACTACGCCGCACTTGCCGGGAAATCCACCAAGCAGGCCCAGACCACGGTCGTCGAGTTGCTGCGTGCGTCGGGCGAGATGATCGGCGAACCGCGCGCGATCACGCACCCCGTGAAGTTCTACGAGAAGGGCGACCGACCGCTCGAGATCGTGACGAGCAGGCAGTGGTACATCCGCAACGGCGGCCGCGACGCCGACCTGCGGGCCGCGTTGCTCGGTCGCGGTGCGCAGTTCGGGTGGCACCCCGACCACATGCACCACCGCTACGACAACTGGGTGGAGGGCCTGAACGGAGACTGGCTGGTCAGCCGCCAGCGCTGGTTCGGCGTGCCCGTTCCCGTCTGGTACCCGATCGATGCGAACGGTGAGGTCGTCAATGCGACACCGCTCGTGCCGGACGAATCGCGGCTGCCCATCGACCCCAGCACCGACGTTCCCGCGGGGTACGACGAGTCGCAGCGCAACAAGCCGAACGGGTTCACCGGTGACCCCGACGTGCTCGACACGTGGGCCACGTCCTCACTGACACCGCAGATCGCCGGCAAGTGGGGCGATGACGACGACCTGTTTGGCCGCGTCTACCCGTTCGACGTCCGCCCGCAGGGCCACGACATCATCCGCACGTGGCTGTTCAGCACCGTCGTTCGCTCGCACTTCGAGCACGGCCAGGCACCGTGGGCGAACGCGGCGATGTCCGGGTGGATCCTCGACCCCGACCGCAAGAAGATGTCGAAGTCGAAGGGCAACGTGGTCACCCCGATCGACCTCTTCGAGAACTACGGCAGCGACGCCGTGCGTTACTGGGCAGCCAACGCGCGTCCCGGCATCGACACCGCGTTCAGTGAGGACCAGATGAAGGTCGGACGCAAGCTCGCGACGAAGCTTCTGAACGTCACGAAGTTCGTTCTCGGGTTCGGCGAGGTCGACGGCAACGCCGTGCCCACCGAGCCGATCGACATCGCCATGCTGAAGCGTCTCGCCGGCGTCGTACAGGAAGCAACAACCGCATTCGAGAACTACGACTACGCACGCTCGCTGGAGCGAACCGAATCCCTCTTCTGGTGGTTCTGCGACGACTACGTGGAACTGGTGAAGAGCCGTGCCTACGCGACACACGGCGAGGAGGGCGCTGCGTCGGCACGCGCCGCCCTTGCGCGCGCACTCTCCACCATCCAGCGCCTCTTCGCGCCGATCCTGCCGTTCGCCACGGAGGAAGTGTGGAGCTGGTGGCAGACGGGGTCGGTGCACCGTGCGCAGTGGCCGACAGCCGCGGAACTCACGGCCGGGACGTCGGGCGATGCTGATGACTCATTCATCGACGCCGTCGGTGGTGCGCTCGCCCTCATCCGTCGTTCGAAGACCGAGGCGAAGGTCAGCCAGCGCGTCGCCGTGGAGAAGGCGGTCATCGGCGGGTCTGCAGCTGCGGTCGCTGCGATCAAGGCGGGGTGGGCCGACATCGCCGATGCCGGCTCGGTGCAATCAGTGGAGTTCGTGGAGACGACCGGCGACATCTCCGTCGACGTCACGCTCGCACCGCCAGCCGAGTGACCACCTGACCAATTAGGGTCATACGGGTCATGGCGGACTTCCCCAAGCACCCCCACCGCACCGCGCGCCAGAAGGCCCTCGTCGCCGTCAACCTGTTGCTCGCCATGGCGCTCGTGGTCTCGGGATCGGCCATGTTCTACGCCAACTGGAAACTCGGCAACCGCAAGGTGGTCACCATCGACACCCCGGTCGCAGAGGGCGACGGCACCACGAATCTCCCCCAGGGTGATCTCTCCGCCAAGAACTACCTGATCACGGGATCCGACAACGACGAGTGCATCGACCCGAACTCGCCGTTCGCCGGGGGGTTCGGCAACAGGGCCGCCTACGGGGAGCGCAGCGACACGCTGATGATCATCCGCGTGAACCCGAAGGACAACCAGGCGGCAATCCTCTCCTTCCCTCGCGACATGTGGGTGGAGCAAGCCGGGTCCACCCGGCACGGCCGCATCAACTCGAACTTCGACAAGAAGAACCCGAACCGGTTGATCCGCACCATCAAGCAGAACTTCGGCATCAGTATCGACCACTACGTGAACATCGACTTCTGCACGTTCAAGGAAGTGGTGGACGCCGTCGGTGGGGTCCGCGTGCCGTTCACCTACAAGGCGCGCGACCTTCACACCGGTTTCAAGGTGCTGAAGGCACGCGTCTGCTACTCGTTCACGGGTGACCACGCACTCGCCTACGTCCGTTCGCGCCACTACCGCTGGTTCGACCCGAAGACGATGTCCTGGCGCAGCGACGGCACCAGCGACTGGGGACGAATCAGCCGCCAGCAGGACTTCACGAAGCGCATGATCAAGAAGGCGCTCGAGACCTCGCGCACGAACCCGCGCATCGCCACCAACATCCTGAACGCCGCGCTGAAGAACGTCATCACCGATGACCAGGTGACACCGCTTCTCCTGCTGCAGCTCGGCCAGGCCATGCGCAACTTCAATGCCGACACCATGGGCAGCTACACCATGCCCGGTGTCGGGCAGTTGATCGGCAAGGACTCAGTGATCGTGCCCGACCTCACCGGCGATGTAGCCACCAAGATCCTCGCCGTGTTCCAGGGCAGGGCCAGCCTCTCCCAGAAGGTGGCCGGCGCATCAACCGCACCGCTCGAGTC
>Ga0208783_10000084_pt1 | contig 52949 bp, 36 predicted proteins | sample DEB19_08_DNA_2_FD_184529 | JGI IMG/M metagenome (GOLD analysis project Ga0208783, IMG submission 184529) | Aqueous microbial communities from the Delaware River and Bay under freshwater to marine salinity gradient to study organic matter... | ecosystem: Environmental > Aquatic > Marine >... | reverse complement strand
GTGCGGTGCGTCATGCTGTCGACGTTCGACAATCCGACATATGTCGCACGCGCCGTGGCGGCCGGGGCGCATGACTACATGCTGAAGGGCTGCACGCGGGCCGAACTCATCACGTCGATCACGGGGGCCGCATCGGGGCAGTTGCCGATGCGGGCCGGTGAGCTTCGCCGGGTGGCCACGACCATGGCCAATCGCGTGGCCACGCCCGATCCGGACATTCCCCTCACGCAGCGAGAAACCCAGGTGCTCCGGCATATGGCGTTGGGGCTCTCCAACAAGGAAATCGCCCAGTCGCTGACGATCAGCGTGGAGACGGTGAAGGAGCACGTGCAGAACATCCTTCGAAAGATCGCCGTGAGCGATCGCACCCAGGCTGCCGTCTGGGCGGTTCGTCGCGGGCTGGTGTGAGTCGAGCAGGCTCGCTCATCAGCGACGGATGCTACCGGGCCCTGGGGTGAGCCTTGTCGAACGCGTCGAGAATGCGGCTGGTGGTGACGTGCGTGTAGATCTGCGTCGTCACGAGGCTCTTGTGGCCGAGCAGTTCCTGCACGCTGCGGATGTCGGCCCCCGCGTCGAGGAGATGGGTGGCGAAGCTGTGTCGGAGGGTGTGGGGACTGGCTTTCCCCGCAAGACCGGCTGCGGCCAGATGCTTTTCCAGAAGGCGGGCGACCCCACGAACTGAAAGACGACCACCAAACTTGTTGGTGAAAAGCGGGTTTCGAGACGATGATCCGGCTGTTGGTCGGGCGGCGAGCCACGCCCGAAGGGCCGCCTGCGCGTGGGATCCCACGATGCCGAGTCGTTCCCGCCGTCCCTTGCCTCGGATGCGCACGCAGCCCGCCCGAAGGTCGAGGTCGGCATCGTCGAGGCCCACGAGTTCCCGAACGCGGCATCCGGCGGAGTACATCAACTCCAAGATGGCTCGATCCCGGAGGCCGCCGGCCTGCCCGGGCCGAGGCGCCGCGAGGAGCAAGGCGATCTCCTCGCCGGTGAGGAAGCGTGGCAGCTTCCGTGGCTTGCGCGGGCTTCGCAGCGGCTTGGCCGGATTGGCCGTGACCCATCCTTCGCGCTGTCCAAACGCGTAGAAACTCCGCATGCTGGCAAGCTTGCGGGCGACCGTGGACGGCGCGTACCCGGCCGCATGAAGGCCGGCGGCGAATCGACGCAAGAGCACGCTCGAGGCGTCGGCCGGGGACCGACACCCGGCGGAAAGGAGAAACTCCTCGAGTTGGAGGAGGTCTTCCCGATAGCTCTTGATGGTGAGCGGCGACCCACCGCGCTCCGCAGCCATGAAGCGCAAGAAACGCTCGATCCCCGAGGAGAACGACGGGCGATGGGATGCGGGCATCGGATGCCCCACCGAAGGAGGTCAGGCCAGACGGTCAGCCCGCCGGCTGAACGGAATCCGCGACGTTCGCGGGGTATTCTGTCGCACCTTTTGGCCGAGGACCGCGGCGTCGTGCCAGGAGAAGCTCAGCTCCGGGTTGGCGGCGTGGCGGGCCAGCGCCTCGATCGCCTGGTCGCGACTCTCGTCGTCATAGAGGATGACGTAGCGTTCGCCTCCCTTGACGAGCGCGATGACGTTGATGTCTCGGGAGGCCATGAGTATCCCCAAGGGCGAACGCCGTGGCCGGAAGACCCCGACCAACGAAAGGGATATCGGCCGCCGTGCCGTGGCGGCACCAACGTTCCAGAGGAGGCTCCCCCAAGTCGCCGCGATCGGGCCAACCGCCACGATTTCGACGCAGGGGAAGCCTGCCAGGCATGAGTCTGGGAAAACTATGCGGCCCGTGGCAGTCAGAACAGGCTCGCGAAGTCCCGCAAGGCAACCGGTTCCCGAGCCCAAAAGGGCTCTCCATGACGGGTGCCGATCATGGATCCCCACCAGGCGTCGGCCGCCGCCACGCGATCGAGCACCCCTGTGCCATCCGTCGTGGCGGCAAACTGGCTGGAGTAGCAGGCGAGGCTGCGGCACTTCGCTTCCCAGTTCGCCGAGATATCCACGACGAACGACGGCTTCCGCACCGCCTTCAGGTGGACGCACGCGTAGTGATAGATCCGTTCTGGGTGCCACGGATCGCCCGGCAGGTCGCACTTGGTGAGCTTGGCCCAGAACCGTGCCGCTTCGGTGAGACGGGTGGCCGCGACGTGATCAGGATGAGCGTCGATCCAGTGGGGTGCGAAGAGCCATCGAGGGCGGGTTCGACGAATCACGGCGGCGAGTTTCGCCCGCGACTCGAGCGAGCTGCGAAGGCGGCGATTCGGCAGACCGAGATTCTCCCGCCAGGTGATGCCAAGGGCGGCCGATGCCGCGGCGGTTTCCCGGCTTCGGATCTCCACCGACCCGCGAGGCGTCGGTTCTCCGTCGGTCAGGTCCAACACCCCGATCGCCATGCCTTGGCTGATCATCATGGCGATCGTTCCCCCCATCCCCAGTTCGGCGTCGTCGGGGTGCGGGGCGATGACGAGGGCGTCGAGCATGGGGCGACTCCGCGGGTTTGCGAATCGGAAAACGAGGAGAGCATACTGTGCCGCATGGACACCACCGAAAACGCCGGGGCGATGGGATCAGGAGCGGGGGATCGTTTTGCGGCCGCGTGCCGGCACGCCCGTCGGGCGTCCGTGCTGGCGAGCGTGGAGGCCCTTCTGGGCTGGGACGAGCAGACGATGCTGCCTCCTGCCGGCGGGCCGCACCGGGCCGACCAGGCGGCTGAAATGGCGGCGGTGGTGCACCGACTGCGCACCGATCCAGCACAGGGCGAACGGCTGGCATGGCTTGCCGACTCACCGTTGGCGACGGACGGCTCCCCCACAGAAGTCGGAACCATTCGCCTGCTCAAGGCCGACTTCGACAAGCAGGCCCGAGTTCCCACGCGGCTCGTGGAGGCGTTGGCCCGAGCCACCGTCGAGGCTCAACAGGCCTGGGTTGAAGCCAGGGCGTCTTCGTCGTGGTCGCTTCTGCTTCCGCACCTTGAACGAGTCTTCTCGCTCAAGCGGGAGCAGGCTGCGTGTCAGCGTCCGGACCTCGATCCCTACGATGCCCTGCTCGATGACTACGAGCCTGGGGCGCGATGGCGCGAGGTGATCCAGCGGTTTGGTCCGCTTCGGGATGCGGTCGTGCCTCTCGTGAAAGCCTGCGGGGAGTCGCGGCGGCGGCCGGATGACTCGCTGCTCACCGATGCCGACTTCCCGGTCGATGCCCAGAAGGCGTTCGTTCGCGAGGTAGCCTCCCGCATCGGGTTTGACTTCGAACGAGGCAGGCTCGACACCACGGAGCATCCGTTCTGCTCCACCCTCGGCCCCGACGACTGCCGCATCACCACCCGCTGGAACGGCCGCAGCCTTCCCACGGCCCTGTTCGGAGTGCTGCACGAGGCCGGCCACGGTCTCTACGAGCAGGGACTGAATCGGGAGTGGTATGGGCTGCCACCGGGAGAGGCGACCTCCCTGGGGATTCATGAATCGCAGTCGAGGCTGTGGGAGAATCTCGTCGGTCGATCGACGGCCTTTTGGGAGTGGTGTCATCCGCTCGCCGCGGCCGCCTTCCCCGCATCGCTTCGCGGTGTGCCGATGTCGCGAGTGCACGAAGCGCTGCTCGTGGTGCGGCCGAGCTTCATTCGGGTCGAGGCAGATGAAGTGACCTACAACCTCCATGTCATGCTTCGATTCGACCTCGAGCGGGCCGTGGTGCTCGGTGAACTACCGGTCGCCGGGCTTCCCGAGGCGTGGAATGACCGATTCGAACGCGATTTTGGCATGCGGCCGCCGGATGATGCCCATGGGGTTCTTCAGGACATCCATTGGAGTGCCGGATTGGTCGGCTACTTTCCGACCTACACGCTCGGCAACATGTTCGCCGCTCAGTTGATGGCCGCGATCGAGCGGGCCATGCCGGGGCTTGATCGGGAGATCGCCAAGGGAAGGTTCACCGACCTGCTCGCATGGCTCCGGCGCCAGGTGCACGCCCACGGACGGTTGCTCGAGTCCGATGCCCTGGTGGCCGCCGCCACGGGTGAGTCTGTTTCGTCGTCGTGGCTCGTCTCGAGCCTGCGGAATCGCTATGGGGCGGCGTACGGCCTCTGACGGGGCGGCACCCGGGCCCCCGCAGCGGTGGTACAATCGTCGTCACGTCACCACCACAGGCATTGGGAGCGAGGGCGATGGCCAGCGACGACACCAACCAGACGCCGGATCCTGACAAGGACGACGCATTCGATCCCTGGGCCGATCTCGATTCGGCGGAAATCCCCGAGATGCCCATCGACGATCTCGATGCCGTGGATCCTGGTGAGCCTTCCGTCCCCTTCATGCCGGGGCACGACACCGCCGATGCTGAAGGCGATGCGGAGCGTCAGGACGACGATTCGTTTGTGAATGCGTGGCTGGATGACATTGGCAGCGACGCCGGCGATGGTAATGCGGTGTCGGAACCAGTGCTCGGGGTGTTTTCCCCCGACGACGCCGACGAGTCGGTGCCCCCTGGCGAGGCGACGCTGGACGACGCGAGTCCGCACGAAGCGGGCGCTGCCGCCGATCCCGAGATGATCGAGATCGGAACCGGCCAGTCCGGGGTGGTGTCGGAAAGTGATCTTGGTTTTTCGAATCTCGACGAAGGGATTGTCGAAGCCGATGGGACGTTCGGCGAGGAGGCGGTCGTCGGCCCGGAAGCGGATGGCGAGGGTTTCACTACCGAGGAGATCGCGGAGGACATCACGGAGAAGATCGCGGAAGAGATCGCACCGGTCGTCAGCGGTGCGGCGTCGGTGACGCCGTCGAAAAAGGGCGGGGTGCGTCGTGCGATCGGCGTGGTGCTCGGTGGGGTGCTCGCGATTCCGGTGGTGCTGGGGATCCTGATCGGGCTGATGTGGCTCGGCTGGAGCGATACGACCGGGATGCGACAGTGGATGCCGTCGGCCTTGTCGTTTCTCCTCCCGCCCAAGGAGGCATCGCGCCCGCTTGCCGGCGGCCCCGACCTCTCGCGGGCTCCGTCGCTCGACGATCTTCCGGCCGCTCCTGCCGAGCCTGCGGGCGATGGGACGCCGCCGGCGTCGAACGCCGATGAACCCGCCGTTGGTGAGATGGCTGCCGTGACGACGGACGATGCTGCGAAGCCGGAGCCAGAACCAGAACCAGACAAGCCAGTCGACACGGTGGTCGCCACCGAAACGACGGTCGCCACCGAAACGACGGTCGCCACCGAAACGACGGTCGCCACCGAAACGACGGTCGCCACCGAAACGACGGTCGCCAACGGGGGTCTGACGGAGGAGCCACCTGCGGTGCCCGATGGAGAGCCATCGACAGTCACGCGTGAGCCACCGTCGTCACAGCCTGATCCAGTTTCTGAGGAGGGGGTGGCGGCTGTCACGGAGTCGGAACCGCCCGCTGCGCCTGAGCCGACGCCCCAGGCACAGGATCCCTTCGGACAGGCGGGTGACGACACGGCTGTGGCTACCGCGGCCTCCCCTGAGCCTGCGGCGGTGCCGCCCCCCGTCCCCGAGTCACCACCGCCACCACCACCACCACCGCCGCCGCCGCCACTCGACACGGCCTCGCTTGATGCCGCCGTGGCCGACGCGGTCGTGGCGATGGATGCCGTGGAAGCAATCGAAGCGCCGGCCGATCCTCGTCGCCGAAAGCTCCTCGTCGCGTGGTATCGATGCCTCGCCCGCGTGGCGAGAGAGGTGGCCGAGGTGCACCGTGCGGCGACCGAAAGCAGCCGCTCCCCCGAGGCCGCGCTGGAAACGTTCGTGGCGCTCCAAGACCGCATGCTCAATTCGCCGGAAGTCGCTTCCGATCTGGTGAAACTGTCGCGGGACTGGCTCGCCTACTCCAAGCGTGATGCTGATGGCGTCATGATTCCCGCACGCCTGATCGCGTCCAAGCCGGTCGGCCCGTTCTGGTCATCGCGTGTGGCGATCGGTGCCGGAAAGGGGGACGACCGTGAAATCGTCGTGGTGTCGCGCGAGAGGCCGTCGCAGGACGAGGGTGACCTGGTGATCGTCACCGGACTGATTCTCGACGGCGACACCATCTGGGCCGATGTGTTTCGGCCGGCTGCGATGCTCGTCGAGGGGCGGGCGGTGGACGACCTGATGCCAGCACGGTGAATGGACCGTTGACGACCACGAGCTCCTTTCAGTCGGCGGTGAGCATCGCGGCCGACGTCACGGCAGGCCGCGTGCCTGCACGGGACGTTCTGGCGACGTCGCTGCAACGGCATCACGCCGATGCCGTTCGGCTCAACGCCCTCACCCAGGGCCGTTGGTCGGAGGCTGAGCGTGACGCCCGGGCCATCGACGACCGCGTGGCGGCCGGGGCGATCGGGACCGCCCCGTTGGCCGGTGTGCCCATCAGCGTGAAGGAATGCTTTGCGGTTCGTGGGTGTGTCACGACGCTCGGGATTCCATCCCGCGAGGCCTGTGTCGACACCGAGGATGCTGTGATCGTCAGCCGGCTGCGCCATGCCGGTGCCATCGTGATTGGCAAGGCGAACGTGCCCCAGGCGATGTACCTTCACGAAACCTCCAATCCGGTCTGGGGAACGACCCGACACCCATTCGATCTGAACCGGAGCCCGGGCGGTTCGAGTGGCGGCGATGCCGCCCTCGTGGCAGCCGGGGTGGTGCCGCTCGCGGTGGGCAACGACCTGGCGGGGAGCCTGCGGCAACCGGCTCACGCCTGTGGCATCGCCTCGATCATGCCGCGCACCTCGGTGTTGGGCGATGGGGGCGCCTTCAACACGATGCCGAGCTTGAGAGGGGTGCGGTCGCGGGCCGGATTCCTGGCGAGGGATGTCGACGACCTGGCGCTGGCGGCGATGGCCGTTGGGGTGACGACGACCGCGGAAGCCGGCCGACCGCGCCGAATCGCCTGGTGGGACGATGCCAATCCGATCCCGCCATCACCGGCGGTGCGTCGGGGCGTGCGCGATGCCGTGAGCCGGCTGGCCGCGACAGGCATCGAGACGGTGCAGGTTTCTGCGGACGTCGCCACGACCGCCGCATGGGTGCTGCTCGGCATGCTCTCGGCCGATGGAGGCGACGATATCCGGCGTCTGTTTGCCGGCACCCGTCCGATGCCCGACGTGGCACGACTCCTGGCGATCGCCGGTGTTGCGCCGTCCGTTCGGCCGGCGATGGCCTTGGCGCTGCGATGCATCGGCCGACAGGTGGAGTCGGAGGCGATCGTTCACACCGGCCGTCGATCCTCGGCCGAGTTCGACGACCTCATGAAGGCCAGGGCCGAGTGTGCCGAACGGTTTGCATCGATCGTCGAGGGGTGCGATGCGGTCGTGTGCCCCGTGTCGTCGCTGCCGGCGCTTCCCCATGGTGCCGCGGCCCGACTCGTGCTCGCGGCGTCACCGTGCCTGTTGGCAAACCTTCTCGATCTCCCGGCCGGCGCGGTGCCCGTGACGACCGTGGGCCGTGACGAGGCTCGAACCCGTTCCTGGAGCCTCGATCCGGTGCTTCGTGCCGCTGCGGCGGCCGATCGCGGGAGCGCCGGTCTCCCGATCGGAGTGCAGGTGATCGGATGTCCCGGGGCGACCGAGGGCACGGTGCTCGCGACGATGAGGCTCATCGCCGCGCATGGCGTGGTGAGCCGCCCGTGATCAGACGGGCATCCGTGAGCTGATCACGCGGCTCATCTGGTCGATTCCGAGCACTTCGCAGGCGGCTCCGGCATCGATGGCCGCCTTGGGCATGCTGAACACCACGCAACTCGCCTCATCCTGAGCGATCGTGTGCCAGCCGCGGCTTCGGAGTTTGAGGAGCCCCTTGGCACCATCGCGACCCATCCCGGTGAGGAGCGCCGCGATGCCGGTCTGGGGCCAGTGTTCCGCGACGCTGTCGAAAAACACGTCGACGCTGGGGCGGAAGAACACCTCACGGGGCTCTTGCCGGTATTCGAGTGCGCGGCCCTTCGTCAGCACGAGATGATCGTTGGTGCCGGCGACGAGCACGTCGCCCGCAGCGGGTTGCTGCCCATGTTCGATGATCCTCACGGGTCGGCCCGTGCGGTCGCCAAGCCATTTCGCGAGGCCTGGTGCGAAGGCGACATCCACATGCTGCACCACGATCACGGCGACGTTCCAGTCGTGCGGGAGCGGCAGCAGGAGATCTGAAACGGCCTTCGGACCTCCCGTCGAGGCTCCCACCACCAGGAGCCGTGGGGGTGTGGACGACTGGGCAGCCCGTCGGCCGCGTCGAGGATCGACGGTGGCTCCCACCAGCTTCGCGATGGTGCCGATCTTTTCGACCAGCGCTCCGGCGCCGGTGACCTCACCCGCCGGGCCGAGCATGGGGGTGTCGACGGCGTCGAGGGCACCGTAGCCCATGGCATCGTAGACGAGTGAGATGTTGCCGCTGACGGTGGCGGTGACCACCAGGATCGCGCACGGCGCCGTCGCCATGATCTGTCGGGTCGCCTGGGCGCCGTCCATGTGCGGCATGAGCAGATCCATGAGGATCAGGTCGGGACGGTCGCGTTTGGCCATCGCGATCGCTTCGACGCCGTCGTTGGCCGTCCAGATCACCTCGTGGTCGGGGAGGCTGGTCACCACGCGGCGCAAGGCCTCACATGCCGCCCTCAGGTCGTTGACAATCCCGATTCGCATGGCCGGTTCCTACGCGGTGGCTTCGCCGATCAGATCGATGATCGTATCGACGAACGTCTCATCGTGGAAACTGCTCTTCGTGAGATAGCGATTCGCCCCGGCATCGAGCCCCCGAAGGCGATCCTCCTCCCGATCCTTGTAGGAGACGATCACCACGGGCGTTTCCCGGCGGGCCGGGTCGGCCTTGATGAGTGACACGAGGCCGATGCCATCCATTCGGGGCATGTCGACGTCGGTCACCACGAGATCGTAGTGGGTGCCTCGGATCGCGTTCCAGCCGTCCATGCCGTCCACGGCCACGTCCACGGCGAACCCACGCGCCTGGAGGAGTTGGCGCTCCAGTTCCCGCACGGTGATCGAGTCATCGACGACGAGAATCCGCTTGCGCTGCCTCGCCTGCTCCGCCATCCGCTCGAACTCCACGCGGGAAAGCCGGCGGCCCATCAGCACATTGTCGATCGAACGGACGAGATCCTCGACATCCACGATGAGCACGGGATCGCCATTCTCCAGCAGCGACGCGCTGTTCACATCGGGAACCTTGCCAAGCCGTGGATCGAGTGGCCTGACCTCGAGATCCCTCTCGCCGAGGAAGGAGTCGACGATCATGCCGAACTGCTGGCCGCGATCGCTGATCACCACGACCGGCATCGGGTCGCCCGGGGGTGATGCGGAGGTTTCCAGGATCTGGGCCGCCATCACGAGCCCGATCGAGACACCATCGCGGTCGAAATACTGCCGGCCTTCGACCGTGTGAATGTCGTCAGCCTTGCAGAAGAGGATGTGGTCGATGCGGGTGAGCGGGAAGGCAAAGGGTTCGCCACCGACTTGGACGAGCAGGGCGCGGATCACCGACATCGTGATCGGCAGCTGAAGCGTGAAGACCGTCTGCTTGCCGAGGATCGTCGAGATGCGAACGCTTCCTCCAACGCTCTTGACCATGCTCTGCACGACGTCGAGGCCGACCCCCCGGCCCGAGATTTCGGTGACCTGATCCTTGGTCGAGAATCCCGGGAGGAAGAGGAACTCGAGCAGCTCGAGTTCCGTGAGCTGGTCGGCCACCTGGCGGGCCACGAGCCCTCGGGCGACCGCCTTGCTCCGCAGATGCTCCACGTCGATGCCGCGGCCATCGTCGGCGAGCGTGATCTGAAGCATGCCGGCACGATGCCTCGCCTCCAGCCGGATCGTGCCTGCCGCCGTCTTGCCGGCGGCCTCCCGTTCGGCGGGCAGTTCGAGGCCGTGGTCGAGGGCGTTGCGAATCAGGTGTGAGAGGGGGGCCTCGAGCTTGTCGAGGATGTCGCGGTCCACGCCCGTTTGCTCGCCGCGAACCTCCAGGCGCACCTGCTTGCCAAGCGTTCGCGCCACGTCGCGGACGAGCCGCGGGAAGCCACGAATGCCGTCGGCGAGCGGACGCATCCGACTGACGATCACCTCGTGATGGAGGCGATTCGAAAGATCCTCGTTGCGACGAGCGAAGCTTTCGAAGTCTTCGACATGACGGGTGAGCGTGGACAGGGCGGCGTCAGCCCGTTCGCGGATCGTCGTGAGCATGGCTGTCAGGGTTGCGAGCGACGTGTCGCCCCCCTTGAGCTTGTCGTCGAGCGAGGCGATCGCATCGCAGAGGTCAACATCATTGGCCCGCAGCTGAAGCAGGCTGTCGACGAACGGGCGGAGCTGGCGAGTCTCGACGAGCGACTCCCCGGCGAGCCCGACGAGTCGGGTGAGGCTCTCGGCCGATACCCGCACGACACGATCGGCCGGCTCACCGCTCCGGTGGGGCGTGCCGCTTGTTGGGGTCGCGACGGCCGCAGCCGGGCCGGGCGCACTCGCCGGAGCCGTGGGGGCCGACGGCATGGGGGGCGACGCCGCCTCGGTCGTCGAGGGCCGTGGTGCCTCCGGTGTTTCCGATGGCGTGGGGGGCGGTGTCGCCGTATCGCTCAGCATGCCGACCAGTTCGCACACCACCTGCTCGGCGCGAACCGCCCATGTGCCCGAGGGGGCCAACGCGTCGTCATCCTTGGCGATCGCGGAGAGAAAATCGATGGCCGCAAGGAGGCGGTCGGCGTGCGCAGCCTGAACGCGGAAGCTGCCCTTGCCGGCCGCGACGAACACGTCCTCGAGCGAGTGGGCCACACGAACCGCCGGATCGAGTCCGACGATTCGAGCCGCTCCCTTCAGGGAGTGGGCGGCGCGCATCATCGCCTCGACCGTCTGCGGCGAGCGGTCAAGCTCTTCGATCGCAAGCACTCCCGCCGACAGCACCGCCGTCTGGCTCTCCGCTTCGAGGCGGAAGAGTTCGAGCATGGAGAATCCGCTCAGGTCGTCAGCCATCGACGAGGCCTCCTCTCATGACGACACCGAGTTGGCGAGAGCCTCGAAAAGCCGCACCTCGTCGAGCAGCGCGACCGTCCGCTGCTGCCAGCCGAAGAGCGCCGACGAGCACCGGGCCGCCGCCTGGCTCACCGTCGATGGCACGGGCCTCAGGTCGGCGCGGCCGACGCGATGCACGCCCGCCACCTCGTCGACGCCGACCACCCATCGTTCCGTGCCCGATGGCGATTCACGTTCCAAGACGATCAGGCGAGGCAAGCCCGCCTCGCCCTCGCGCTCCATGCCGGGTCGGTGCGGACCGCCCGGAAGCCCGAGCACCGCGTGGAGCGACATGCAGAGTTGCAGCTGGCCGCGAATATTGACGAGGCCGGCGAGCGACGTGCCGGATCGATGAGGAACGGTGTGGATGGTGCGGGCGGGAGTCACCTCCACCAACGCCGATGTCGGGAGCGACAGCCACTCGGATTGCAGTCGAAACACGAGCACGCTCGTGTCAGCGGCCTCGGTCGCCTCGGCCGGCTCCTCGAGGATGGTGCGCCAGGAGTCGAGGTAGCCTTCGGGCGCGGCCCGATCGAAGAAGGTACGCGCGGCGTCAGCCAGCACAGGGCAGTTGCGGCAGTGGACGAAGGTTTGAAGCTCGGGGCAGCTGCGATCCCCATGCACGCCGATGATCCGCCAGCATTCGGGCATGGGGGCGGCGATGGCGGGGGCAGGCTCGCGAGGCATGGCGGTCATGACGAGGCCTTTCTGGCGACCACCCGTGCGGCCGACTGACGGTAGGTCTCGGCCATGCGCGTGTCACCGCGTTGCTGCGCAAGGAGGGCCAGTGCGAGGAGGGCTTCCTCATGCCCCGAGTCGAGATAAAGCGTTTTGTGGAAACAGCCCTCGGCGCGGTCGGCATCACCGAGCGACTGATGAAGCATTCCCATGAGGAAGAAGAGTTCGGGCGATGGAGCAAGGAGCGGACGATGCCGCTCGCAGAGCTCCAACGCATCGAGATGCCGCCGCTCATTCGCGAGGCTGCCCGCCTGTTCCAGCACCTCCTCGAGGGACGGCGCGATCGGGGCGGTGGGGCTCGGTGGCCGTGGCCGGTCGATCCGCGGCGGCGGCACGGACGGCGCAGGCTTCGGCCCTGGACGGGGGGGCGACGGGGTCTTCGGCGGTGCTGGATGGTGGAGGTGAATGCCGCGACGCAGCGCGAACAATGACGCCGCGCCGGCGGGAATCCAATCGCCCTTGAGGATCGGCGGCTCGGCGGCGCCGAGCACGAGAATGCCATCCGGCCTGAGAAGGCGTTCCACCTGGTGTTCCACCTGGCGACGGGCCGCGGGGGTGAGGTAGATCAACAGGTTTCGGCAGAACACCACGTCATACGGATCGCGATCGTCGGGAAGCTGCTCGTCGAGCAGGTTCGCCCAGGCGAAGCGAACCGTCGCGCGCACCCGGTCCTCGAGGACCGCCGACGTCCCGTCCATGCGGAAAAAGCGGTCGCGAAAGCTATTGTCGGCGTTGCGAAAGGCGTTGGGGGAATACCGGCCGCGCTGAGCCCGGTCCAGGGCCGCCCGGCTGATGTCGATCGCATCGACGATGAACTGGCTCGGCGCCAGCCCGGCATCGAGAAGGGCCATGGCGACGGAATAGGGCTCCTCACCCGAGGCGCAGGGGGCACAGAGGATCCTCACGGGAGTCCGCCCCGGAATGGCCGCGAGCGTGACGGCGATGTTGGCAACAAAGGCGAACACCTGCGGGTCGCGAAAAAACCAGCTCTCCGCGACAATCACCTCCTCGACCAGCTGATCTCGTTCGGCGGGGTCGTTCCGCAGACGCCAGGCGAAGGCGTCGGCATCACCGATCCCGGTGGCCGTCATGCGGGTGCGCACAGCCCGTTCGACAGCAGCCGAGCCGATGGAGCCCGGATCGAGCCCGATCCACTCACGCAGCACGTCGTCCGCACCTCCGCCACTCATGACCGACCTCCCGGAGTGGCGATGAGCGTGGCCGACACATCGGCCGGCAGGAGACGTTCGACGTCGACCATCTGGATCGTGCGTCCGCCGATTCGGAGGATGTCGCCGAGGAATGGTGCGTCGTGGAAATCGAGCGGCGGGAGAGACGCCTCGGCGTCGTCGGTCGAGCAGATCGAGATGACGTTTTCAGCCACGATGCCGAGTCGCCGTAGGGACTCGCCGTGCGACGTGATCTCGACGACGATCACCCGCGTGCTGAGCCGCTCCTTGAGCGGACCGTCGGTGAGCCTGATTCCCATGTCGACCAACGGCATCAACTGGCCCCGGTACGTGAAGATGCCGCGCACATAGGGAGGTGCATGGGGAATCGGCCGGGCGGGAACGAGCGGCAAGACCTCGATCACCCGCCGCGATTCGATCGCGTACGTCTGTCCGGCGACGGTGAAGGTGAGAAGTTGCATGATGCAGCACCGCGGGGCACGACGTACGACAGGCCGGCCCGGGAGGCGGAGTCAGGAAATCGTGAAGCGAGACACTTCCTCCTTGAGGTCCCCCACGGCTTCGCGAAGGTGAACCGTGGCACTGTTGAAGTCGTCGAGCGACGAGGCGGTGCGTGAGGCTCCTTCCGCAAGACGGATCATCGCCTCGCGGATCTGCTCGGCCCCTTGCGACTGGGCCCGCATCCCCTCCGTGACCTGTCCGAATCGGCCGGAGATGCCCTGAACCGCCGTGATGATCTCGCCGAGTTTCGACGCCACGTCTCCAATCTCCCGCACGCCGGACCGGACCTGCTCGGCGAACTTGTCCATTTCCATCACGCCCGCCGACACACTGTATTGCATCTCCTTCACCATCCGCTCGATGTCGAGGGACGCCACGGCGGTTTGGTCGGCGAGCCTTCGGATTTCACGAGCCACGACGAGGAAGCCGAGGCCATATTCCCCGGCCTTCTCCGCCTCAATCGCGGCGTTGATCGAGAGGAGGTTGGTTTGGTCCGCGACTTTGGTGATGGTGGTGACGGCGAGGTTGATGTTGGCGGCCCGCTCGCTGATCACCGCCAGTTTCGACCCGAACGACGACGTGCTTTCGGCCAGTTGCCGCATCGTGCCATCCATCCCGGTGAGGCTCACGCGACCATCCGCCGCCATCTGGCCGGTGTGTCCGGCCATGTCGTTGACCTCGGTCATCGTCCGGAGGAGTTCCTGGCTCGTGACGGAGATCTGCTTGACCGCCGCGACGGCTTGGCTGGTCGATGCACCGTAGTCGGCGATGACCTGCTGCTGCTCCGTCGCCGTGGCCTGGATGGCGGTGGCCGTCGAGATGAGGGCCACCGACGAGTGCTGAATGCGTCCGATGAGCCCGCGGAGGTCGTTGGTCATGGTCTGGATGGCCCGCAGGAGCGCCCCGGTCTCGTCGTCGTTGGCATCGCCGACGTCGGCGCGGAGGTCGCCCCCGGCCACCTGATTGGCAACGGCGACGGCTGTGCGGATGGGAGTGGAGATGGAGCGGGCGACCGCCAGGGCGGCGGCGGTGACGCCGATGATGGTCGCCAACGACAAGCCGATGACGGCCAGGCGTTGAAACCGCACGAGCCCGAAGGCCTCGTCGGCATCCTGCTTCACGACCAATCCCCAGCGAAAACTCGGCACATAACACCATGCCGCCGCGACATCGACTCCGCGATAGTCGATCGCCTCGCCATAGCCACGCTGGCCGGTTGCCGCCTTTTGAGCGACCGAGGCCTGTGCGGAGGCGAGGGGGATCTTCATGCGAAACGCCGCGTCGGCTGCATGGCGAAGGGGTGTGACCACGAGCACGGCGTTCCCTGTGAGCTCACCGGCGACGATTTCTCCCGTTTCGCCGAGGCCCGTCAGGTCGGAGAGGATCTTCCACACGCGGTCGGTTCCGATGCCAAGGGCCACGACGCCGATCACCCTTCCGTTGTCGAACACGGGGCAGGTGACGAAGGCCATCGGCGTCGCCGACTTGCCGTAGGGCTGGAATCCCGAAAGGTCCGACTGGAGGAGCGTTCGGGCTCGATCAAAGCCGGCGGCGAGTTCCGACGAGGCGAGGGAGCCGGCGGTCAGCGACGACCCAGTCGGGATGGCGTCACCGAGCGAAAAGACGATGCGGCCCTTCGAATCGATCAGGAGGAGGTCGGCGTAGTCGAACGCTTTCGCGACGTATTGGAAATAGTCGCGGAGCGGACGACCGCGGGCCTGGAGCGCCGCCGCGTCCGTTTCAGGGGCGAGGTCTCGAACGGCATCGACGAAACCAGGGCCACGGGCGAAGGCGGCGCAGTCTCGAACCCGCTCGGAGGCGTACGACTCGAGCTCGTTGGCCTTGCCCGCTGCGATCTGCACGAGGTTGTCTCGAACCGACTTCTGGAGTGCCGTGGCGGCGATCCTCGCCGTGATGGCCGTCAGGATCGCGCACGGAATGAGTGCGATCACCAGGAACCAGAACAACAGCCGGCCAGCGATCGACCGGCGCAGCACTCCCTGCTCTTCGTTGGCGATCATGGGGTGGCTCCTGGACCAGCGCGACGTGTTCCCACATCGGCGACCGGACGCGACCACTGCCCGCCCCATGATCGGTAGAGATCGAGGACGAAGGCCTCCCACGCCGGGCGTGAACGCGAGATCGGGAAGGGAACGGGCCGCACGGCCGTGCGGCTCGACCAGACCACGTCGAACTGCCCGTCGTCGCGAACACGACCGATAAAAACGGGCCGCCAGGTGTGCTGCGTTTCGGGATCGACGGCGATGATGCCCTCCGGACCGTTGAGGCTCTGGTGCCGCATGGCGTTTCGAACCGGCCTCACTTCCGCGGTCTCTGCCTCGCGCACGGCCTGCGCCCAGAGGGCGACGCTGTTGTAGGCCGCCACCATGACGTCGGACGTCGTGCGGTCACCGCCATACATCGCCTTGAAGGCACGCACGAACTCGAGGTTTTCCGGCCGGTCGATGCTCTGGAAGTAGTTCCACGCCGCGTAGTTGCCGGTCATGTCGCCCGTCGACGTGTCGCGGAGTTCGTTCTCGGCGACGGCGAAGGTCACGATCGGCGTCGTTTCGGGAGACATGCCAGCCGCGCGGATGGCCCTCGCGAACGGCAGGGCGGAATCACCGACGACCGAACTGAGGATCACATCAGGCCGCACGGCGGCGATGCGGGCGGCGAGGTCGTCGGCATCGGTGCTACCGAAGGGAAGGTAGTCCTCGCCGACGAGTTCCGCCCCGAGACCGCGGATCTGGTCGGCCGCGATGGCATTGACGCAGTGTGGCCAGACGTAGTCGGAACCCACGAGAAAAAACCGACGGGCCCGAAGCGTATCGTGGCACCACTGGACGGCAGGCGTGATCTGCTGGTTCGGGGCGGCGCCCGTGTAGATGATGTTGGGAGACTGCTCGAGGCCCTCGTAGGCCATCGGGTACACGAGGAGATGATCGTTGGCCTCCACCACCGGCAGCACGCTCTTGCGTGAGGCGCTGGTCCAACAGCCGAAGATCACGCTCACGTCGTGATCACGGATGAGCGACTCGGCTTGGCGGGCGAAGGTGGGCCAGTCGGAGGCGCCGTCGGCGATCACCCAGCGGACCGGCCTGCCGAGGAGGCCACCCTGGCGATTGATTTCCTCCAGTGCGAGCACCTCGGCATCGATCATCGACCGTTCGCTCACGGCCATCGGTCCGGTCTTGGAATGCAGGAGACCGACGACGATCGGTCGGCGATTGACGAGCAGGCCGTCGAGGAGCCACCACCCGAGAGGGATCACCGCGAGCGCCAACGCAATGGCGACCCACCGCCCAACAGGGCGTGGGCGCGACGACGGCGCGGAGGAGACGGGAGTGGGCATACGGTGGATGGGCTGAGGAGCATCGAAGGTGCGACCACACCTTCCAGCAATCTTTGTCCATCTTTCCCAACCGGGCGACGAAATGCAGGAAAAGACGTGTTTTGGCGCAAAAAATGCAGCCCGCCACGCCGTTCCATCTGGAAAAGGCCATACAATCGGCCCTCCCACGGCCGGAAGGGGCTTCATTGCTGGCCGGTGCGTGCCCGATGGGGTATACCAACGGGAGGCCCTTTGGCGCGTGCCAAAGGGGGCAACAGATGTGTTTGGTCGGACGCTGGGAACGTCTGTTCCGTGGCGGACCGATCGGGTGAGGATTCGACCGCATGGAGCCCGTCGCGAGCGAGACACGCGGCAATGACGCCATCGATCGGATCGTCGGCATATCCCAATGGGCCGATCAGGTTCGGCGATCGATCGAACTCGTTGCCCAGCACCATTCGAGCGTGCTCATCCTCGGGCCGAGCGGCACCGGCAAGGAGTTGATCGCCCGGGCCGTCCACGCATGCAGCCCGAGGGCGAAGAAACCGTTCATTCCGGTCGATTGCGCCGTCACCACCGGTACGTTGTTTGCGAGCCATATGTTCGGCCATGTGAAGGGGTCGTTCACCGGAGCGACCTCGTCCACGCTGGGGTGCTTCCGGGCGGCGGATTCAGGCACCATTTTCCTCGACGAAATCGGGGAGATGGAACTGGAACTTCAGGCCAAACTCCTCCGAGTGCTCCAGCAGCGGGTGGTCGTTCCTGTCGGCAGCCACCAGGAAATCAAGGTCGATGTGCGGGTTTTGGCCGCGACAAACCGTGACCTGGCCAACGAGGTCCAGTTTGGCCGGTTTCGGGAGGACCTGTTTTATCGCCTCAACGTCGTGGCGATCCGGACGATCCCCCTGAAGGAACGCACGGAAGACATCCCGGGGCTCGCCACCCGCTACCTTGCCGAACTATCCGCCCGCCACGGCATGCCGATGTGCGCCCTTGCGCCGGAGGCGTTGGAGGTTCTTCAGCAGTATGCCTGGCCTGGAAACGTGCGGGAACTCGAAAACGTCCTCGAGCGAGCCGTCATGTTCTCATCGGGCGATCAGATCGACCCCGATGCCCTCTCCGGCCTGATGGTCGCCGGGGGCTCCAGTGAGTCGCAGGTCGAGGGCAGCCTCGCCCAGATGGCGATGGCTGCGAGTCGGGGCGTCGTGTCGCCCACGCCGCTTCCCGGTGTCTATCGCGTCGAGCCGAAAATCGATCCGACGCCATCGCAGCCGGCTGCGGCCCCTGGGGGCACGGAGGCCGGCGCTGATGCCTCATCCGACGAGAACTGGCCCACGCTGGCCGACGTCGAGCGGATGCACCTCGAACGCACCCTGGCGGCCACCATGCAGAACAAATCGCTGGCCGCAAAACTGCTCGGGATCGATCGATCCGTGCTGCGACGAAAACTTCAGCGGTATGGGCTTGAGGAAGGGGCCGCGGGCCCGGAGTGACGCTCAGCCGGCCTTGGCCCGGAGGATGGGCGCATCCTCTTCCGGAACGCGAAGGCGAAGCGTCGTCGTCGACGGCGGCACCCGGCGTTCCTGGGCGAAGCCACGGGTTCCGCCCGACAGGAAGTCGTGCAGGTGCTGGACGGGGCCGCTTTCAAACTCGCTGCGGAGCGATTCCAGCACCTCGCGCCACGGGAGTCCCCGACGATACACGGTGCGATAGGCCGCCTTGAGATTGGCGATGTCGTCGTTCGTGTGGCCGCTTCGACGCAGGCCGACGACGTTGAGCCCCACGATGCAGCCGGTCTGACCGTCCACGAGCATGTAGGGCGGCACATCCTGCACCACACGGGCGTGTCCGCCGACCATGGCGAGCCGACCGATCCGACAGAACTGGTGAACCGCCACGGCGCCCGAGACGAAGGCACGGTCCTCGACCGTCACGTGGCCGCCGAGCATCGCGCCATTGGCGCAGATGCAGTTGCTGCCCATGACCACATCGTGCCCAAAGTGGGCACTGGCCATGGCGTAGTTGTGGTCGCCAATGACCGTGGCCGTTCCCGGCTTGAGCGCTCGGTGAATCGTGACGTGTTCTCGGAAGACGTTGTGATCCCCGATCACGACGCGGCCGGTCTGGGCGGGACGTGCGGTGTGCTGAGGAGCTCCGCCAATGACGGCGTGCTCGCAGAACTCGTTGTGGCTGCCGGCCGTGACGCCCGACTTGATGACGGCGCCGGTCGCGATGGTGCAGTAGTCGCCGAGTTGGACGTCGTCTTCGACGGTGGCGAAGGCCCCGACCGTCACGCCCGCACCGAGGCGTGCATCCGGACTCACGACGGCCAGTGGATGGATGCTCACGAGGGGCCTTTCGGCTGGAAGGACGATGGCAGCAACCGCGGATTTATCGGCTTGTCGGGATTTCGGATTCAATGCCAGTTGGGTTGAAAACGCAGAGTTTGACCCGCTCTCCCCCGTGCATGTCCCGCTCCAGCCTTCCTAGACTTCGCGGGGCCCCTATACTCGCATCAAAAGGGTCGCGATCGCTGCGACAGCCGGCAATAGTTCTTTCCTTCAGAGGGTTATGACGCGATGGATACCCGCGACGATCGTTACGCTGCCGCCGAGAAGCTGAAGGATGGGGGAGACCTGGCGGGAGCCGTCGCCCTCATGGAGGCCCTGGTTGCCGACGAGCCGGATTTCGCCCTCGCCCACTCGGCCCTCTCGGCCTGGTGCATCCGGCTGGAACGCTATCCGGAGGCCGTGCGGCACGCGCGGCGGGTGGTCGAACTCGAGCCATCCGACCCCTTCAGCTTCACCGCCTTGAGCGTTGCCTGCATGCGAGCAGGCATGATTCCCGAGGCGGAGGATGCCCTCGCCCGCTCCCGAATGCTTCAGGGGTAAGCACGACCACGGGCAAGCCTTGCCGGACGAGTCACGCAAGGCTCCTCCGAGCGGCCGACAGACCGCTCAGAGGGTTACGGTTCCTGGGTATCAGCCCTGCGGCTCAGGAGACGTTTCCGTCTGAACGCCGAGCGCGGTTTCGACGGTGGCCAGCCGCTTGCGATCGTCGGGGGACAGGCGGGACATCTTCAGCCCTCGACGCCGTCCGGCCTCCAGCGACTCGAGCGCGCCCGCACGATCACCGGTTTCCAGCTGCGCCGAGGCGAGATGGAGAAACTTCACGTCGCTGGGCTGGAGGACCGACTCGGTGAAGTCGGCGACCGCGCCTGCCTTGTCACCCGCTGCCAAGCGAATCAGGCCTCGTGTGTCGAGCAGGTCGGGCAGGGGGCCGAGCTCTGCGATGGCCGCCTCGATCAGGGTCGTGGCTTCCGCGACGGACGAGGCCTTTGCCAGGTGGAATGCGAGGTTGTTGGACACGATCGCCCGTTGGGATGGCTCGAGATCGCTCTTGGCCAGAAGCATGCGGTAGAGCTTCTCCGCGTCGCCGGCACGGTTCTCCAGCGCCAGTCGCTCGGCGTCGAGGAGTTCCAGCACGATCGAGCCTGGGTCGAGCCGCTTGGCCTTCGCAAACCACGGTTCGATGCGGGCGGACCATTCGATGGGATCGTCCTGCACCCGCACGATCTGCACCGCCGTGCCCATCAGCCGTTCGAGCGAGAGCGAATCCCATCGCGATTCGAGGAGGTCGAGCCCCTCTTGCGGACGCTGCTGCCGTCCCAGGAACTCGGCTCGGGCCAGGACGCCGTCGGGGGACATTTCGGCACACTGCAGGAGCACCTTGTCGGCAGCCTTGGGGAAGTTGAGTTCTTCCATCAGTTTGGCGACCGCGGCCAACTGACTCGGGTCGCTTCCCGACACGAGGTCTCCCGGCATGAGTTTGCGGGCCGCCTCGGCGGCCAGCTTGCGGTCGTTGTCGGCGATGGCGAGCTTCGCCTCGAGCGCCACGAGAATGGCCTGATTCGCAGCATTGGGAAGCTTTTCAAGACGATTGAGCCACTGCCGGGCGGTGGTGGTTTCGCCGTGATCGATGAGTTTCTCGACAAGCATCGCGACGTAGGCAGGGGGCACGCTCGGCGTGGCCGTCACGGCGACCAGTTCATCGCGACAGGTGGTCCATTCGCCGACCTTTTCGTGGAGCTGGGCGAGGATGATCCGTTGGCCCATGTTCAGCGGCTGACGCTTGGCGAGGGAATCCATCACCTTGATGGCTCGCTTCCAGCTCGAGGGCTCCGGGCGACTGGTGAGGAGCTTGACCTGCAGCAACACGTCGTCGATGGGCATTTGCCCCTTCTCGTCGACGTTCTTTTCGAGCAGATCCATCGCCTGCTCCATTTCGCGGTAGTTGCCCCTCTCCGCGATGAGTTCGGCCTTCAGCCGGCGAGCCCAGGCCTTCTCCGCCTTCGCCGCCTTGGACGTGTCGGTGGAATCGAGAATCGTGGCGATGGCCTCGTTGGCAGGCGCGATCTTGCCGCGACGCACCAGAAAGGCGGCCAGCGCGTGGTAGGAGTCGAGGCTTCCGTCGCTGATGGCCACCGCCTCGCGGATCGCGGTCTCGGCGTCTTCGAGCCGGCCGAGCATTTCCAGACCCTGCGAACGTGCCAGTTGCTTCTGCGGCGCCGTCATGAGGTCGGTCGCCTTGTCGAGCGACCGCTCCGCCTGCGTCTTCATGCCCATGCTGACCTGATGCGAGAAGAGGGCAAGCCATACGTCGGTCCGATCGGGGGCGAGTTCAGCCGCCCGTTCAAGAGCCGTCCCTGCCCGATCCGGCTTCCCGGCCCGGCCCATGATCTGTCCGAGCCAGAGCAGGTCGTCGGCCTTCGTGGAATCAGCCGTGATGCTCGCTTCGGCAAGTTCCACCGCCTTGTCGACGTTGCCTGCCTGAAGTTCCTTTTCAGCGGCGATGCGATCGGTACCGACGGTGCCCGCCGCTCCGAGCAGGGCGATCGCTTCCTGGGCCTCGTCCAGGCGGTTGAGGGTGTAGAGGAGGGCCACGAGACGTCGGATCGTGGCCGGATTGGCAGGACCGAGCTCCACCGCCTTCTTCAGCCGGCTCGCAGCCGCCGAGGCATCGCCGCGGATGGAGTCCACTTCGGCAAAGAGCGACTGGATCTGGCCCCAGCGAGGCCGGTCGTTCTCCGCTTCGATCAGCAGATTGCGAGCCTCATCGAGCGAACGCTTTTCTTCGGCGGTCAGCGACACATCGTCACCGGCTTCCTTCTGACGCTTCGCCTGCGACTGCCGCACCTCGAAGATTTTGATGGCGGCCTCGGCCACGCGAGATCGTGCCGATGACCCCCCGGCCACCTCGGCGACGTCCGCAGCAGCTTTTTTGGACTCCTCGACGTCGCCTCGATTGATGACGAGTTCGAGAATCGCCTCACGGGCGCGGATGTCTTGCGGCATCAGTCGGGCCACCTCGCGATAGATCCGTTCAGCCGAGGCGGCATCACCGGCGGCAATGGAGAGACCGGCGAGGGTGGAGAGCACGTTGGCGGCTTCTTTTTTCTCGGGGAGCTTGCCCGCGAGTGTTTCGATGGCGGCCAGTTCCGCCTTGCCCGCTTCGCCCTGTTGGGCAGCAAGCTGGGCGCGGGTGGTGAGCACCGGAGCGGAGCCTGCCACCTCGGCGGGAATCCGCGCGACAACGGCCGTTGCTCCCGCCGCGTCACCGCTCCGCAGCGCCAGCGACACAAGGGCCGACCACACATGAGGGCTTGGGTCGAGGTCCGCGGCCTTTTCGAGCACCTCGCGAGCCGCGTCAAACTCCTCCTTGCGGGAGAGCAGTTCGGCCCGCAGCAGGGAGAGCTGCACCGGAGTGACGTCGGGGGATTCCGCCAGCATTTCCAGCAGGCTGTCGGCAACGCTCCAGTCGCGATCGCTCAGTGGACGCTGCAGCTGCTGTTGAATGCGGAGCTGAAGGAGCGGATACCACACCTGCGGAACGGATGGGAGCCGATCGGGCGGGATGGCCGCTGCGATTCGTTCGTACTGTTCGAGAGCCTCTTCCGACTTGCCGGCCGCCGCCATGGCCGCCGCGGCGCCCACTCTCGCCGCGAGCGAGGTGGGGTCGGTCGTGAGGATTCGCTGGTTGACGTCGAGCTGGGCGTCATACTCGTCGAGCTGCGCGTGGCATTGTCCGAGGTAGAGATCGACCTGTCGCACGAGATCAGGCGACGACGAGACCTGAGGCCGGACCACCTCGAGCTTCATCTTGGCGTCGGCCCATTTTCCACGGGCCACGAGAAGTCGGCCTTCGAGAAGGCCCACCGCCGGGCTCGATTCCCCGTAGAGGTCCTTGATTCGGCCGAGGGCCTGCTCCACCTCATCGAGCTTGTTCTGCTGCAGGAGCGTGTCGGCGAGCATGAGGAGCAGCCCAGCCTTGCCGGGGAGTCGGCTGACACCGTCGAGGAGCACCTCTTCCGCGGTGGCGGGATCGTTTCGTTGGAGGGCGATCGAGGCAAGGCCGCGATAGACCCGCTCGTCGTACGCGTCGATCGCTCGACCCTTCTCGGCGAGTGCCTGCGCCGCGTCGAGATCACGGCGGGCCAGGGCGACCTCGAACGCCGCGAAGACGGCGTTGATATCGTCGGGGTTGATCTCCACGGCTTTCTTGATGTCGGCATCGGCGGCCTCGAGGTCGCCCCGTTGTCGGTGCCAGCTGCTGCGGGCAAGCCATGCCTGGATGTCGTTGGGCTGAACGGTCACGAGCCGTTCGAGCACGCGTGTCGCCGCCGCCTGATCACTCAACTTGTCGTCGAGCACGGCCGCGAGGAGGAGGTAGGCCTCGGTCGGAGCCGGCTTCTCCCGAGCGGTCGAATCGGTGAACATGCGACTGGCCAGATCGAAGTCGACCATGGTGGCGACGACCTCGGCAGCCTGCTCGTATTCATTCGAGGCGAGGAGCGAGCGAGCGGTGAGGAGATCGATCAGGTTGGCGTCGATCGGCGGCCGCTTGTCCTTCTCGTCCTCGCTCCCGAGGGTGGGGCGGGTGTTGTCTTTGAGCTCGCCCGACTCCAGGCGCTGCCGCAAAACATCGAGATGCTCCTTGGCGTCGATCGACCGGCCAACCTTCAACTGAAACTCCGCCAGCGTCCGGCGAAGGTCGTCGTCGTTGGGGCTTCGCCGAACTGCCGTTTCCAAAGTCTGGTAGGCGCGGGCGAGATCGTTGCGTGTGGCGTCAGGGGCCTCCGCTCGTCCGAGCATGAGACGGGCAAACTCGGCATAGGCTTCGTGATCGTCCGGCCGCAGGCCGACGTATCGACTGTAGAGGTTCATCGCCTCGGCCGTTTTCCCCTCGGCGAGCCGCTCCTTGGCCAGCTTGGCGTAACTGCCGGCGTTGCGGGACACCTGCCACCGCCGCAGGAAAAACAGACTGGCTCCCCCCACGACGACGACGGCGATGAGAATCAGGAGAAACTTGACGTTGATCCGTTTCACGACTACACGATCTCTGGGCCGGCACAGGAGCCGGAGGAATGGCTGACCAGGCGAGAAAACCAGAGTCTACCAGCCGCCGAAGGGCATGCCACGAGGCGATCTCCTGCGGATCAGGCTGATTTTTCCGTTTCGGCAAAAGGTCCCGGGCATGGGTGGCCGATAGTAGCGATAACGCCGATCGTGCCGCGTGGGAGGACCCTGCGGTCCCGCGGCCAACCGCTGACCCGACCCATTCCCGTTCGAGGACCGTTTCGATGACCACGACCACCCCTTCGGCCCGCCGCACGGCGGGAGGTTCGGTGCTCGCCCGGCTTGCCCGCGCGATTCCCGTGTTGGCCATCGGATCGGCGGCAATGGTGCAGGCGGCCTCACCGGCTCCGCGCCAGCCGGCATCCCCGAAGAAAACCGCCGCGTCGAGGACGGTGGTGGACCACGCCGTTCAGCCGGCTGGCGGCTGTCGCGATTGCGGCCCCGCCGGCTGCAGCAAGCACAGCCATCACCGTGATTGTCGGGATGGCCATTGCTCACCATCGTGTCCCGTTCGTCCCACGACGTTTGGCTACTACGGAACGCAGTGGCGGCGTTGGCCTGGTGAAGGTGTTGTTCCGGCTTCCTTTCAGGATGCGGCGACGCCCGCCAAGCCACCGAGGTCGGCAGTGCCCGGCGCCGACGAGGAATCGTTTGCTCCCCCGGCCGCGCCGCTTCCCGAACCCGACTTTCCACAGGGCGGCGATGAGGCCGCTGGCATCGAGCCGGCCGCGCCCATGGAATCCGACGCGGCGCGGGAGCCTCGCGTCATGCCGTTGGACGAGCCTGTCGCACCCGTTCCCACCGAGCCTGCGGCAACCCCTCGCGATGATCGGCCTGCCGAGGCGGCGCCTGCTCGGCCCCGTCCCGAAGACACCGACCTCTTCGACGATTCCGCCGCCCGCCCGATGCGTCGTCCGATTCCAGTCGTCGGCACCGCGTCGTCGGCGGGTCGCACACCCAGCCAGCGGGTGCAGCCCGTGGCCCATGAACGCGGAGTCGTGGCCCCGGCCAAGAAGGCGGTTCCACGCGTGGCCTTCGATCCGCGACAGGAATCGGCCCGTCTGCGTCAGCAGGCCCGTTGATGCTCGACTGCGAGAGGCGGGAGTCGAACCCGCACGCCTTTCGGCACTGGAACCTAAATCCAGCGCGTCTGCCAGTTTCGCCACTCTCGCGTGGGAGTGCAGGATTCAGTGAGTCCCGTGCTCCGGAGGAAGTCTAACGCTCCCGTCGCGCCAGCCACACCGAGATCCGTGGGACGATTCGGCTGCGTCGAGACCTGCCTGCAGCCGAGGGGCTGGTCGAGCGATCCGGTGCTCCACGGCAGGGCTTTCTTGAACGATCGACACGCCGAAACTACAACAACCTGGCTTTTCCGGGCGATCTCCAGCCAGACCCCGGAGGCCCCGAGCCGTCCCTGTTTCCGGCCGGGCCTGCCTGCATGAGGAGGATGGTGATGCACGTTCCCGTGGTGGTGCTCGGCGGTGGACCAGGCGGATACGCCGCCGCATTTCTCGCAGCCGACCTGGGCATGCAGGTGGCGCTCGTGGAACGTGATGAACGGCTTGGGGGAACCTGCCTCTTGCGCGGATGCATCCCATCGAAGGCCCTGCTGCACGTCGGACGGGTCCTGTCGGAATCCCGCGAGATGGAAGAGTGGGGCATCCGCTTCGACAAGCCGTCGATCGACGTTGCCGCGCTTCGCGCCCGGAAAGACAAGGTGATCGGAGCCCTCACGGGAGGACTGTCGCAGCTCGCCCGCCGCCGAAACGTGACCATGGTGAGCGGGGCGGCTCGATTCGTGAACAGCACGACGCTCGAGGTGAGCCCTGCCGGAGGCGGCGATCGCCAAAGGATCACGTTCGACCACTGCATCCTGGCGAGCGGATCACGCCCGGCCCGCATTCCCGCGTTCGACATCGGAAGTCCTCGCGTGATGGATTCCACCGGGGCGCTCGAACTGGCCGACGTGCCGGAATCCCTGCTCGTGGTGGGCGGCGGCTACATCGGCCTGGAGATGGGCACGGTGTATGCCGAACTCGGCTCGAAGGTGTCGGTGGTGGAACTCACCGACACGCTCCTGCCGGGAGCCGACCGCGACCTCGTGAAACCCCTTCAAAAGCGGCTCGAGGGGCTCTTCGAGTCGATCATGCTGCGCACGAAGGTCGTGAAGCTCGAAGAGGCGAAGAACGCGGTCCGCGTGACCTTCGAAGCGGCTGATGGGCAGACGACCCGCGAGTTTTCCAGGGTGTTGGTGGCGGTGGGACGTCGGCCCAACTCCGACAACCTCGGCCTGGAAACCACCAAAGTCGTCGTCAACGCCAAGGGGTTCGTGGAGGTCGATGACCAGCAGCGCACGGCCGATCCCCACATCCTCGCCATCGGTGATGTGTGCGGAGAGCCCATGCTCGCCCACCGCGCCAGCCATCAGGGCAAGGTGGCGGTGGAGGTGCTCCACGGGGAGGCGGCTGTGTTCGCACCGCGCGCGATTCCTGCCGTCGTGTTCACCGATCCGGAGATTGCCTGGGCCGGCCTCACCGAGAACGAAGCCACGGCCGCGGGACGCTCGGTCGAGGTGAGCAAGTATCCCTGGGCGGCGAGCGGTCGCGCCCACGCCCTCGGCAGGACCGATGGGCTCACGAAGATGCTCGTGGATCCTGAAACCGACACCGTGCTTGGTGTCGGTATCGTGGGGCCCGGCGCGGGTGAACTCATCGCCGAGGGGGTGCTCGCCATCGAGATGGGGTGTTCGGCCCGAGACCTCATGGAGTCGATCCATCCGCATCCCACCCTCGGCGAGACGATGGCCTTTAGTGCCGAGAACTACTTTGGCGTGGCGACCGAGATCTACCGTCCGAAGGCGGATGGCGGCGGTCGGTGACCGACCCCGTGGAGGCCCGGGACGGCGGCCGGTCGCCCCTGACGAGGATGCTTCCGGGTTCGTAAGGCCCCGATCTGGCGTTCCTGGGCCGGCCTGCGAACCGGCCTAGACTCCCCCGCTTCAACCCGAATAATCTGAAAAGTCCCCTCCAAATTCCCCGGAGTCACGCATGTCCCACCCCGAAATCGACCCTTCCGCCACCGAGGCCGCGGACGATGTGCTGTCGGGGGCGGGGCCATTGCCGAGCGGGGCCCATGCCCCGATGGCGATCGGGCAGATGGGCGACAACGCCTCCGGCCAGCCGGAGCGGCTCGATGGGGTGTCGTCGGTCGACTCCGACCCGACGGAAACCCGTGAGTGGCTCGACTCCCTTCGCTACGTGATCACCAGCCGGGGGGGCGATCGGGCTGCCTACCTGCTGCACGCGATCGAGCAGGAGGCCTACCGCCTCGGGGTACCGATCCCGTTTTCGGCGACCACTCCCTACATCAACACGATCCCACTCGACAAGCAGCCCCCGTTTCCGGGCAATCGCGAGATCGAGCGACGGATCAAGAGCATCATCCGCTGGAACGCGATGGCGATGGTCGTTCGGGCCAACCGTGAAGACAAGAGCATCGGTGGTCACATCTCCACGTTCGCGTCGTCGGCGACGCTCGTCGAAGTGGCCCTCAATCACTTCATCCGCGGGCGAGGCGACGATTATTCCGGCGACCAGGTCTACTTCCAGGGCCACGCCTCGCCCGGCATCTATTCGCGAGCGTTCCTCGAAGGACGGATCACCGAGAAGCAACTGGAGAACTTCCGTCGGGAACTGGCCGACGGTGGCGGCCTCTCCAGCTATCCGCACCCGTGGCTCATGCCCGGCTTCTGGGAGTTTCCGACGGTGTCGATGGGCCTCGGGCCGCTCATGGCGATCTACCAGGCCCGCTTCAACAAATACCTGCAGGACCGCGGCATCAAGGACACGAGCCAGCAGCACGTCTGGTGCTTCATCGGCGACGGTGAGACCGACGAACCAGAGACCCTCGGGGCGATCTCCCTGGCGGCCCGCGAACGGCTCGACAACCTCGTGTTCGTGATCAACTGCAATCTCCAGCGGCTCGACGGGCCGGTGCGGGGCAACGGCAAGATCATCCAGGAACTCGAAGGGTGCTTCCGGGGCGCCGGCTGGAACGTGATCAAGGTGATCTGGGGTGACGAGTGGGATCCGCTTCTCGACAAGGACGACGAAGGTCTCCTCGTCAAGCGGATGAACGAGATCGTCGACGGCCAGTATCAGAAATACATCGTGATGCAGGGGGATTACATCCGCGAGCACTTCTTCGGCGGGGATCCGCGGCTGCTGGACATGGTTTCCCACCTCTCCGACGAAAAGCTCAAGAAGCTTCGTCGCGGCGGCCACGATCCGGAGAAGGTTTACGCCGCGTATGACGCTGCGATGAAGTGCCACGGCAAGCCCACCGTGATTATTGCGAAGACGATCAAGGGCTACGGCCTCGGCGAGGTGGGTGAAGGCCGCAATGTCACGCACCAGCAGAAGAAGCTCAACGAGGAGGAGCTGCGGGCATTCCGGTCGCGGTTCGGCATCCCCATCTCCGACGACGAGGTGGCCAAGGCTCCGTTCTACCGTCCGCCGGAAGATTCGGAGGAAATTCGCTATCTCCGCGAGCGGCGTGAGGCGCTCGGAGGCTACGTTCCGACGCGGCCTCTCGAGTCCCCGAAGCTCGACACGCCCAAACTCGACGAGTATCGGTCGTTCATCGAGAAGAGTGCGGGTCGGGAAGTCTCGACCACCACCGGGGCCGTCACGCTGATGGCGTCGCTGCTCAAGGACAAGTCGGTCGGCAAGTACATCGTGCCGATCGTGCCCGACGAGTCGCGCACTTTCGGCATGGATCCGCTCTTCAAGCAGTGCGGCATCTATGCCCATACCGGCCAGCTCTATGAGCCTGTCGATTCCGATCAGTTGCTCTACTACCGCGAGGCGAAGGACGGCCAGATTCTCGAGGAGGGCATCACGGAGGCCGGGAGCATGGCGAGTTTCGTCGCGGCCGGCACCGCCTATGCCAGCCACGGCGTGCCGATGATCCCGATCTTCATCTACTACTCGATGTTCGGCTTCCAGCGGATCGGCGACCTGATCTGGGCCGCAAGCGACTGTCGGGCGAAGGGTTTCCTGCTCGGTGGCACCGCGGGTCGGACCACGCTCAACGGCGAGGGGCTTCAGCACCAGGACGGCCACAGCCACCTTTTTGCAATGGCCTATCCGACCGTCAAGGCATACGACCCGGCCTTCGTCTACGAGACGGCCGTGATCATGCTCGACGGGCTCGAGCGGATGTATGCCAAGGGCGAAGACTGGATCTACTACGTCACGGTCTACAACGAAAACTACGAGATGCCGTCGATGCCGGAAGGCTGCGAAGAAGGCATTCTCCGTGGCATGTACCAATACAAGAAGGTTTCGGCGAAGGGGAAGAAGGCGGGGAAGCTTCCGCACGTGAACCTCCTCGGATCGGGCGCGATTCTTCGCGAGGTGATCCGAGCCGCCGACCTGTTGGCCGAGCACTGGGGCATCTCCAGCACGGTCTGGAGCGTGACGAGCTGGAAGGAACTGCGGCGCGAGGCGCAGGAGTGCCGGCACTGGAACATGCTCCATCCCGACAGCCCCGCGAAGGTGAGCTACCTCGAACAGACGCTGTCGGGAGCCGACGGCGTGTTCGTGGCGGCCAGTGATCATGTTCGGGCGGTTCCTGAGCAGCTCGACCCCTGGGTTCCCGGTGGGTTGTTCGTGATGGGCACCGACGGCTTTGGCCGCAGTGAGCTTCGAAGCCGCCTGCGACGGCACTTCGAGGTCGACGCCGAGTGCATCGCCGTGGGAACGCTCTGGCGTCTGGCGGGCACTGGAGCGATCGGCACGCACGTCGTGGCTGAGGCCATCGCGCAGCTGGGCGTCGATCCCGAGAAGATCGACCCGACCTTTGCATGAGTTTTCCCGTTTGACGTTTGCACCCTTCGTTCACTGACACCCCTCCTTCTTCGCGGAACGACGCCATGGCCACCGAATTCAAGCTTCCTGATCTCGGCGAAAACATCGCTTCCGGTGACGTGGTCACCGTCCTTGTCTCCGAGGGGGATGTCGTGAAGCCCGGGCAGGCCCTGCTCGAGGTCGAGACCGACAAGGCCGTGATCGAAGTGCCCTGTCCGCCGGGGGGCGTCGTGTCGAAGGTGCTCGTCAAAAAGGGCGACACGGTGAAGGTCGGCCAGACGCTCGTCATGCTCGACGCCGCGGGCAGTGCGCCTGCCAAGGCGGCTCCCGCGAAGGCCGCAGCACCCAAGGCCGAACCCGCCAAGCCGGCTCCCGCCCCCACGCCGGCCCCGGCACCCGCCAAGGCGACGGCGCCGCAGCCGAAGGCCCCGCCAGTCCCCGCCCCCGCGGCCCCACCGGTTGTTGAAGAAGCCCCGGCGGTTGCAGCCACGGCCACCGTGGAGCCGGCCGGCCCGGCCGTGCGACGTCTCGCCCGCGAACTGGGTGTCGATCTGGCCCGCGTGCGTGGTTCAGGGCCTTCGGGCCGCATCGTCCGAGAGGACGTGATCGCGGCCGTGCGGCATGCCAGTGCGGCGCCCGCCTCGCGTTCGCGAGCGGATTCGGGATCGACCGACCGCGACGACTGGGGGCCCGTCCGTCGCGAGCAGATGTCGCGCATGCGGAAGACGATCGCTGCCAACATGGTTCGAAGCGTGCAGACGATCCCGCACCTCACCAACTTCGACGACGCCGACGTAACGGAGCTCGAGGCGCTCCGAAAGGCGAGTGCGCCGGAGTATGCGAAGAACAATCTGAAGCTCACGGCGCTCGCCTTCGTCATCAAGTCGGTGAGCCTTTCGCTCCGCGCTCATCCCGCCATCAACTCCACGATCGACATGGAGAAGGGCGAGGTGATCTACAAGGATTACGTCAATGTCGGCCTTGCGGTGGACACGCCCCGTGGTCTGGTGGTTCCCGTGCTCCGCGACTGCGACCAGATGTCGATTCCTCAGATCGCGCAGGCCGTGGCCGAGACAGCCGACAAGGCGAAAAACGCCCAGTACGGGCTCGAGGACCTTCGGGGCGGCACGTTCACGATCAGCAACCTCGGCACGGTCGGCGGGGCCTACTCCACGCCGATCATCAACTGGCCGGAGGTGGCGATCCTCCTGCTCGGCCGGTCCCGAAAGATGCCGGTCGTTCACGACGATCGCATCGAGCCCCGGCTGATGATGCCGCTGTCGCTCTCCTACGACCATCGGATCATCGACGGTGCCACGGCGGCAAGGTTCCTCAACGAGGTGATCGGCTACCTCGAAAGCCCGGGGCGCCTCCTCCTGGCGATGTGACCGTCCTATCCTTCCCCTGCGCCCCGTCCTTCTTCAGCGCCCCCGGAAGGCGGAGGGGCTGGAGTCACACGTGAGCACCATCGACAGCATCGACTCGACGGGTACCGCAAGCCTCGCTTTCCTCGAGGAACTGTTTGAGCTGTACCAGCAGGATCCGGCGAGCGTGCCGGCCGACTGGCGGGCCTACTTCGATGGTCTTCGTGGTGCGGTCGCCCCGGCCATGGAGCCGGCTGTGGCTTCGGACGTCGTGCCTCCCGTGGCGGCGTCTGTCGAGCGACCGGTGCCGTCCGGTCGTCTGGCCACTCCCGATGGCATCGCCACCGCCCACGCCGTAGCCATGGCCCACGGAGAGATGCGGATGGCGTCGGCGCCGCCTGGCGAGGCGAAGCCCCTTCCGCTCCCGCCGCTGGTGATGGGCACGACAGGGGAAGAGCGAGTCGCCTTCCTGCAGGATCGCGTCGACCAGCTCGTGCGGGCCTTTCGCGTGCGGGGGCACCTCATCGCGGAGATCGATCCGCTCGGCCGACCTCGTCCGGGTCTTCCGGAACTCGACCCATCTTTTTACCACCTGACCGAAGAAGACATGGACCGGTCGTTTTCGACCGACACCATCGAGGGCCCCCAGTCGATGTCGCTTCGGGAAATCCTGAAGCGTCTGCGCAACACCTACTGCCGATCGATCGGCGTGCAGTTCATGCACATGGACGATCTTCGGGTGAGGCAGTGGCTGCAGGTTCGAATGGAGGGATGCGAAAACCGCATCCAGCTCGATCGTCGCCAGCAGTTGCGGATCTATCGTCAGATGACCACGGCGGCGGTGTTCGAGGAGTTCATCCAGAAGCGATTTCTCGGCGCCAAGAGCTTCTCGCTGGAAGGTGCCGAAACCCTGATCCCGCTCCTCGAGATGGCGATCGAGCGGGCGGCCGGCCAGGACATCCGCGACTGCGTGCTGGCGATGGCGCACCGTGGGCGGCTGAACGTGCTTGCCAACATCATGGGCAAGAGTCCGCAGCGGATCTTCCGTGAGTTTGCCGACATGGATCCCGAACTCCATGTGGGCCGGGGCGACGTGAAGTATCACCTGGGTCACTCCAGCGACTACCGGGCCGCCAACGGCAAGAAGGTGCACCTCACGCTCTGCTTCAATCCGAGCCACCTCGAGTTCGTCGACCCGGTCGCGATCGGGCGCATGCGGGCCCGGCAGGATCGCGCCGGTGACCGAGCCCGACAGCATGGCATGGTCATTCTGATCCACGGCGATGCGGCGTTTGCCGGCGAGGGGATCATCCAGGAGACGCTCAACCTGAGCGAGCTCGACGCCTATCGCGTGGGCGGCACGGTTCACGTCATCGTCAACAACCAGATTGGTTTCACGACCGGGCCTGACGAGGCTCGAAGCTGCATGTACGCCACCGACGTGGCGAAGATGCTCCAGATTCCGATCTTCCACGTGAATGGCGAGGATCCCGAGGCGGTGGCGCAGGTGGTGAGCCTCGCGATGGACTTCCGTCGCGAGTTTCAACGCGATGTCGTGATCGACATGTACTGCTTCCGGCGACGCGGTCATAACGAGGCCGACGAGCCGGCATTCACGCAGCCCGCGCTTTACCGGGTGATCGAGCAGCGGGCGAGCGTGCACGAGAGTTATCTCGAGAGGCTGCTCAAACTCGGTGACGTCAGCGCCGACGAGGCCCGTCAGATCGCCGAGCAGCAGCATGCGAAACTTGCCGCCGATCTGACCGTGGCCAAGAGCGAGGAATACGTCCACCGCGACGACATCGGTGGCCTGTGGGCGTTCTACATCGGCGGCCGTGAGCGAGCGGCGGCCGAGGTCGACACGGGAGTCCGGCGCGAGGTGCTCGTGAGCCTGCTCGAGCGTCTCGTGGCCCTCCCCAACGGCTTCCAGCCGCATGCCAAGATCAAGCGGTTCCTCGAGAGCCGTCAGCAGATGGCACTGGGAGAGGTGCCGCTCGACTGGTCAGCCGCCGAGGCGTTGGCGTTGGGGTCGATCGCCACGCAGGGGCTTCGGGTGCGGATTTCCGGACAGGACAGCCAGCGAGGCACGTTCAGCCATCGCCACGCCGTCATTCACGACGCCGTCACCGACGAGACCTACTGCGGGCTGCAGCATCTGGCCCCCGATCAGGCCCCGGTGGAGATCTACAACAGTCCGCTCTCGGAGGCGGGCGTGCTCGGCTTCGAGTATGGCTACAGCCTTGACTGCCCCGATGGCCTGGTCATCTGGGAGGCCCAGTTCGGCGACTTCGTCAACACGGCGCAGGTGGTGATCGATCAGTTCATCATCAGCGCCGAAGACAAGTGGAACCGGCTCTCGGGGCTCACGATGCTCCTGCCCCATGGGTTCGAGGGCCAGGGGCCTGAGCATTCCAGTGCCAGGCTCGAGCGATTCCTGCTCCTCTGCGCCAAGGACAACATCCAGGTCACGCAGCCGACCACCCCCGCGCAGCTCTTTCACCTTCTTCGGCGGCAGGTGCTTCGCGTGTGGCGCAAGCCGCTCGTCGTGATGACCCCCAAGAGCCTGCTTCGTCATCCAGGCTGCGTGTCGTCGATGGACGAACTCGTTTCGGGAACGTTTCAACGGGTCCTTCCCGATGCGAGCGGCACGCCGGCCGGTGACATTCGTCGGGTGCTCCTCTGCACGGGCAAGGTTGCCTATGAGCTGGAAAAGCGACGCCAGGAACTCGGGCGTCGCGACGTCGCGATCATCCGGGTCGAGCAGCTCTACCCCTTGCCGCGTCAGGCGTTGGAGGAGGCTCTCTCGAACTACACGCCCGGAACGCCCGTCGTGTGGGTTCAGGAGGAACCTGAAAACATGGGTGCCTGGCGATTCATTCGCATCCACTTCGGTGAACGGCTCTTCGAGCGATTTCCCTTCTCAGGGGTGTGCCGGCAGAGCGCCGCCAGCCCGGCGACCGGTTCCAAGAAGAGCCACGATCTCGAGCAAAACGAACTCTTGACGGCCGCATTCACAAGCTGAATCCACCACGAGGCCGCCGGCACGGCGGAAACGAGACCATGCCAATCGAACTGAAGGTGCCCGAGGTGGGTGAGTCGATCACGGAAGTGATGATCGGCACGTGGAAGAAGACCGAGGGCGATCGGGTGGCCGCGGATGACTCGGTGGTGGAAATCGAGAGCGACAAGGCCACCGTGGAACTCCCGGCTCCTGCTGCGGGAACCATCAGCAGAATCCTGAAGGGAGCCGGTGAACGGGCTGTGGTGGGGGAGGTGATCGGCTACCTGGAGCCGGCGGCTGCCGGTGAGGTTCCACCAGCCGTGCCATCAGTTCAGCCCACGGTCGGGGTCAAGCGGGTGGAAGGCAGGACGACCATCGGTTCGGTGCAGGCGGCAGATCCGGCACCGAGCCCAGCGCGGGTGATGCCTGCAGCCGCTCGGGTGTTGGGTGAGGCCGGTGTGCCCTCGGCGTCGGTCGTCGCGACCGGCCCTGGTGGCCGGGTGACGAAATCCGACGCCGTGGCCGCTGTCGCCTCGGCGTCGCCGTCTTCACCGAGGTCGCCGGCACCGGTGGCCAAGCCTGCCCAGGCGGCTCCGCCGGCGGCGGCCCGTGGCTCGCGCGAGGAGCGATACCAGCTGATTTCACCGATTCGGCAGCGGATCGCCGAGCGGCTTGTGGAGGCGCAGCATCAGGCCGCATTGCTGACGACGTTCAACGAGTGCGACATGAGCGCGGTGATGGCGCTGCGGTCGAAGTTCAAGGACCAGTTTCAGGAGCGGTACGGCGTCAAACTCGGCTTCATGTCGTTTTTCGTTCGGGCGGCGGTCGAGGCGCTTCGTGCCGTTCCTCAGGTAAACGCCGAGTATCGCGAACCGCACATCGTGTTTCGTGACTACTACGACATTGGCATCGCCGTTGGTGGTGGCAAAGGCCTGGTGGTGCCGGTGCTGCGCAACGCCGAGATGATGTCGTTCGCGCAGGTCGAACTGGCCATCGGGGATTTCGCCCGGCGAGCCGGGGAGAACAAGCTCAAGCTGGAGGAGCTCCAAGGGGGCACGTTCACCATCTCCAACGGTGGTGTCTATGGCTCGATGCTGTCGACGCCGATCATCAATCCGCCTCAGAGTGGAATCCTGGGGCTACATGCCATCCAGGACAGGCCGGTCGCGGTGAACGGCCAGGTCGTCATACGGCCGATGATGTACCTCGCCCTCACGTATGACCATCGGCTTGTCGATGGCCGCGAGGCGGTGACGTTTCTCAAGCGGATCAAAGACACCGTCGAGGATCCCAGTCGCCTCATGCTGGAGGTATGACCATGACCACGCACGACCTTGTCGTGATTGGCGGTGGCCCGGGCGGCTACGTGGCCGCGATTCGGGCCGCGCAGCATGGTCTGAACGTGGCGGTCGTCGAAAAAGAGCCGCAGCTTGGAGGCACGTGCCTCCGCGTGGGCTGCATTCCTTCCAAGGCGCTGCTCGAATCGAGCCATCGATTGGAGGAAGCCAGGCACGGGCTGGCCGAGCATGGAGTCGTCGCCGAAGGCGTGTCGTTTGACCTCGGCACGATGATGCGACGCAAGGAGACGGTCGTCGGTACCCTGGCGAAGGGCATCGACGCCCTTCTGGCAAAAAACAAAATCACGCGCCACCGCGGCATCGGCCGGCTCGCCGGGCCGGGAGTCGTGGTCATCACGGCCGCCGACGGTTCGATGACCTCCCTGCAGGCGCGTGAGGTCATTCTTGCGGTCGGCAGCCGAAGCATCGTGCTGCCCGGGGTTGATGTCGACGGGCGATACGTGGGGACCAGCACGGAGGCCCTCGCCTACGACGCCGTGCCTGGCCATCTGGTCGTGATCGGTGGCGGGTACATCGGCCTCGAGCTCGGCACCGTGTGGCGTCGGCTCGGGTCGCAGGTGACCGTGCTCGAATACGCGGATCGCATCCTCGCCGGCATCGACGGGGAGATCGCCGCCGAGGCGCTGGTGCTTCTTCGGAAGCAGGGGCTCGATATCCGCCTGGGCGCGAAAGTCACCCGGGCGCGGGCCGACGGAACCTCTGCCATTGTCGAATGCGAGGGAATGGAGCCGATTCGATGCGACCGGGTGTTGGCCGCCACTGGCCGACGGCCGGCGACGGAGGGGCTCGGCCTCGACACGGTCGGCATCGTGCCGGATGCCCGTGGTTTCATCGCCGTGGACGGGCAGTTTCGGACTTCGGCACCGGGGGTGCGGGCGATTGGCGACTGCATCCCAGGCCCGATGCTCGCCCACAAGGCCGAGGAGGACGGAGTTGCCTGTGCCGATGCGATCGCCGGCAAGTGGTCGCACGTCGACTACGACCTCGTGCCGGCCGTGGTGTTCACCCATCCGGAGATCGCCGCGGTCGGGCGAACCGAGGAGCAGCTCGTCGCGGCTGGCATCGCGTTTCGCAAGGGCGTTTTTCCGTTCCGCGCCAATGGCCGTGCCCGCACGCTCGGCGAGACGACCGGAAAGGTGAAGCTGCTCGCCGATCAGGCCAGCGACCGCGTGCTCGGGATCCACATCATCGGCCCTGCAGCCGGCGACTTGATCGGCGAGGCGGCGGCGGCCATGGCGTTTGGGGCGACAGCCGAGGATATTGCCAGGGTGTGTCACGCGCACCCGACGCTTCCTGAGGCGGTCAAGGAAGCCGCTCTGGCCGTGTCGGGCGCCGCGATCCACAGCTAGAGCGCGTCTGAGATACGTGTATCGCCGGCTCGGGGGCGGCAAAAGTCTCGTCGCCGGGGCGAGGATACGCCCAAGGCTCCTCGAGCGTTCGCCGACCCCCTCGCCTACCCGCTCAGGATTATCAACTCGTCGCTACACGTAGCGGAGATGCGCTCTAGCGCGCGTCTGGGTTCTGTGGATTGCCGGCTCGGGCAGGGGAGGCTACCAGCGGTAGCCGAGACCGGCGTCCGAGAAAAACGGTGCCGCATCCGGGGTGATGCCCCAGCCAACCCGCAGACCCATTTCCAGGCGTCGTGTCAGCATCACGTGAAACCCCGGGCTCACGAAGGGCTGGCTCGTCGTGTCGCGCACACCGGCGGTGTAGGACCCAAACCATTCGGCGTGAACCTCGACGCGTTCGGTCACGGGCATCCGCAGGATGACCGACGGGCTCCAGCGGCTGAACCATTCGGTGAGGCCCTCGGAATAGGCATAGCGGACGGCCGCATCGAGTCGGCAGCCGCGTGGAAGGTGCCAGCCGGCGACGCCGGTCGCGACGGGAACGGTGCCAAAGACGTCGCCATAGGCGGGGGTGGAGCCTTCCATGATGAAGCACGTCTCCGGCATCAGTCCATCCTGCTTCGACAGGTTGACCTTGAAGCCATAGAGGATGCTCGACTCATAGAGGGTGCTGCCATCGAGCGTGCCCTCGCCCACCTCCACGCTCGTCACCACGTTGCCCTGCGAACCGATGCCGTAGTTTGCTCCGATTCGCCACTCGAGCCATTCCGTCGCTCCGATGCGAAGCAGCGACTCGGGGAAGTTGTTGGTGGGCAGGCCGGTGCCGTTGTCGATGTAGACGTGGGAGGCTTCGAGGAGCACCACACCGGGTGCCACGCAGTGGGTGCACGGCGTGAAGGCGTCACGATCCGTGCCGAGTTCCCATTCCTCGGCCGACGATCCATGGCTGCCGATGGCGACCAGGAGCATCATGCTGCCCGCGCACGTGGCGATCAGTCGTCGGACCATGCAGCCACTCCGAGGGCGAGTCTCGACGTACACGCCACACCGGCGGACGGCGACCCGACGTTTCGATCGGCTGTGGCGAGGCCCGAGGATCGGCCCGATCGTCGCAACCCACAGGGCTTTTCCAGATTGCCCGGACTGCTGGGCTCGCACCCTTACCGGTAGCGATTCATCAGGGAATCAAGGGCCTTCGCACCGGGACACAGCTGCGAGAAGGGCAGGTCCACCAGCGCCGACTCGGGGGTCTTCAGCCGATCGTGCATGTCGTGGCTCTCGCCATCGACGAACAGCAGGCCCGTCGCGATTTCGCCCCGTACCTGACAGGCTCGAATATGGGCCACGGCCGAGGCGCGGTCGGTGGGATCGTAGTCGGGAGCGGTCGTTCGAAGCCGGATGGCACTGCCATCGTGCATCTGCACGGTTCGCACTTCGGATTCCGAGTCGGGGAGCGTGATCTCCGCGACGATGGGGACATAATCGGCCTGCACCACCTCGAGATCATGCTCGCGGGTGTAGCGGTAGCTCTTGGTGGATCCGTCGTGGTCGTTGAAGGTCACGCACGGGGAGATCACGTCGATGAGTGCCAGCCCGTGGTGCGACAGGCCGGCCTTGAGGATCGGAACCAGCTGCTTCTTGTCGCCGGAAAACGAGCGGGCGACGAAGGTGGCGCCGATGGCCAGCGCCATCAGCACCGGATCGATTGGCGGCTGCTCATTCGGCTCGCCACGCTTCGACTTCGAGCCGATGTCGGCCGACGCCGAGAACTGCCCCTTGGTCAGGCCGTACACGCCATTGTTGTCGATGACGTAGAGCATGTTCACGTTGCGGCGGATCGCGTGGGCCATCTGGCCAAGCCCGATGGAGAGCGAGTCGCCGTCGCCGGAGATGCCGATGTAGGTCAACTCCCGGTTGGCCGCCGCAGCGCCGGTGGTCACTGATGGCATCCGGCCGTGCACGGAGTTGAATCCATGCGACTGCTTCATGAAGTAGGCCGTCGTCTTCGACGAACAGCCAATGCCGCTCATCTTCGCGGCACGGTGTGGCGGCAGGGCGAGTTCCCAGGCGGCCTGCACGAGCGCGGCGGTGACGGAGTCGTGACCGCAACCGGCACAGAGGGTCGACATGCCCCCTTCGTAGTCGCGGATCGTCAGTCCGAGGGCATTCGTGCGGAGGCTTGGGTGACGAACCGGCGGCTTGGCGATCGAGGTCATGCGGGCACTCCGGCCAGATGGCTGCTGACGGCATCGACGACGACCTTGGCCGTCAGCGGCATGCCGCCGTAGTCGAGGATCGGGATCATTTCGTCTCGGGGCACTCCCAGTTCGATCGCCAGCAGCGACCGCAGCTGGCCGTCACGGTTTTGCTCGATGACAAACACGCGTTCGTGCGACTCGATGAACTCACGAACCTCCTCGCCGAAGGGGAAGGCCCGAATGCGCATCACATCGACGGCAAGGTCGTGCTTGCGGAGGCGGTCGGCCGCCTCCCGGACGGCCGCATCGCAGCCGCCGATCGTGATGAGGCCGATCTCGGCATCATCTTGCAGGGTGAACACGGGCTTGGGGACGATCGTCGCGGCGTGGGCGAACTTCCGAAGGAGGCGATCGACAACCTCCTTGTACGCAGCGGAGTTTTCCGTGTAGCCGGCATGTTTGTCATGGCCGGAGCCACGCACGAAGTAGGCTCCCTTGCCGCCGACGCCGGGAAGGGTGCGGGCCGCAATGCCGTCGCCATCGACGTCGTCGTAGCGGGAAAACTTCTTGATGCGGTCGAGTGCGTCGGCATCGAGCACCTTGCCCCGATCGGGTCGATAGGCGTCGTTCCAGGAGAGACGCTTGACCATCCAGTCGTTCATGCCGATGTCGAGGTCGGTCGCGACGAAGATCGGTGTCTGGAGCCTGTCGGCGAGATCGAAGGCCGCGACGGCCAGTTCGAACGCCTCGCCGGGGTTGGCCGGGAACAGGATGGGGTGCTTGGTGTCGCCATGCGAGGCATAGGCGAGCGACAGGATGTCGGCCTGCTGCGTGCGAGTGGGCATGCCCGTCGCGGGTCCGCAGCGTTGAATGTCAAAAAACACCGCCGGGATGTCGGTGTAGTAGGCCAGGCCGATGAACTCCTGCATCAGGGAGATGCCGGGGCCAGAGGTGTTGGTGAAGGCCCTCGCACCGGCCCATCCGGCGCCGATCACGATGCCCGCTGCCGCGAGTTCGTCTTCGGCCTGGAGGATGGCGAATCGCCGCTCGCCGGTCTCCTTGTCGACACGGTACTTCTCGCAGAAGGCACCGAAAGCCTCCATCAGCGAGGTGGCGGGCGTGATCGGATACCACGCTCCAACCGTGGCCCCCGCATAGATCGCGCCGAGGGCGCAGGCCGTGTTGCCATCCATCAGGATCGAGTCACTCGTCGCATTCATTGGCTCGAGGTGGAACGGCAACGGGCAGGGGAGGTGTTCCCTGGCGTAGTCGTGGCCCAGGCGAATGGCGGTGTGGTTGGCCGCGAGGAGTTTCGGCTTCTTGCCGTAGGTTTCCTCGAGCAACGTCTCGACCACCGCCATGTCGATCCCGAGCAGGGCGGTGAGCGCGCCGGCGTAGGCGATGTTGCGAAGCAGGGTTCGCTCGCGGTCGCCCTCGAACGACTCCACGCACATCCGGCCGAACGGTATGCCGAGGATGGTGATCCCCTCTCGAAGCAATTCCTTCGGCATGGGCCATGAGGAATCGTAGAGGAGATATCCGCCAGCCCTCACCGTGGCGACGTCTTCGGCGTAGGTGGCCGGGTTCATGGCAACCACGAGGTCGATATCCGACGGACGAGCCGCATACCCATCCTTGCTCACCCGAATCTCGTACCAGGTCGGGAGACCTTGAATATTCGATGGGAAGATGTTTTTCCCCGTGACGGGAATGCCCATCCGGAAAATCGAACGCATCAGGAGACCATTGGCACTCGCCGATCCGGTCCCGTTGACCGTGCCGATCTTGAAGGCGAAATCGTTGACCCGGTTCATGCCTGTACGAGTTCTCCGTGCTCAGACGCGGCGCCGGCCGCTGGCTTGATCAGGTCGAACAGCCGCATGTCCCAGGCGGCTGTGGGGCAGCGCTCGGCGCACAGCCCACAATGAAGGCAGACATCCTCATCCTTCACCATCACCCGATGCGTTTGGGGCAGGGCCTCCGACAGGTAGATCTCCTGCGTGAGGTTGATGGCCGGCGCGGAAAGCCGCTGCCGGAGATCATGCTCCGGGGAATGGTTGGTGGTGATGGTGAGGCAGTTGGTCGGGCAGATGTCGATGCAGGCATCGCATTCGATGCACTTCGGCGCCGTGAAGTGGGTTTGGATGTCGCAGTTGAGGCAGCGAGACACTTCGGTGGCCACCTGCTCGGGCGTGAAGCCGAGTTCCACTTCGCAGTCGAGGTCACGAAACCGCTTCGCCAGCTCCTCGTGCCGCATCACCTGCCGGGCCGATGGGTCGAAGTCGTTGTCGTAGGACCAGCTGTGAAGGCCGTTCTTCACGCTCACCAGCGTCATGCCCGGCGGGGGGCGATCGGTGACCGCGCGGCCCTGGCAGGCGAGGTCGATCGAAATCGCCGCCTGATGGCCGTGCGCCACCGCCCAGATGATGTTCTGCGGCCCCCACGCGGCATCGCCGCCGAAGAACACCTTCGGGTTGGTGCTCTGGTGGGTCGTGCGATCGACGATCGGCATGCCGTCGGCGTCGAACTCGACGCCGGAATCACGCTCGATCCAGGGGAAGGCGTTTTCCTGGCCAATGGCGAGGATGATCGCATCGCACGGGATCACGGTGATTTTCACGACCGTGCTCTTCTGGCGGCCCGACGCATCCTCCCGCCACTCCAGCACGTCGAACTCCATGCCAACGATCGTGCCGTTTTCAACGACGATCCGCTTCGGGGCGTGGTTCTCGACGATCTCGACCTGCTCCTCCTCGGCGTCCTCGAGCTCCCAGGGCGATGCCTTGAAATGGGCCCGTCCACGCCGGGCGACGACCTTCACCTCGGTGGCCCCGAGCCGCTTGGCCGTGCGGCAGCAGTCCATGGCGGTGTTGCCGACGCCGATGATGACGACGCGAGGCTCGATCCGCTCGATGTGCTTGAAGTGGACGTTGGCCAGCCACTCGATCCCGATGTGAACCTGTGCCGGGGCGTCGTGCCGGCCGGGAATCTCGAGGTCCTTGCCCTTCGGGGCGCCGCTGCCGATGAAAACGGCGTCGAACCCTTCGTCGAGAAGGCTCCGGAGGCTGGTGACCGGGGTGCCATATCGCATCTCGGCACCCATGTTGATGATGTAGCCACACTCGTCGTCGAGCACGGACGCCGGCAGGCGGAACGACGGGATGTTGATCCGCATCAGGCCGCCAGGCTCGTGGTTCTTCTCGAAGATCGTCACTTCGTAGCCGAGTGGCAGGAGGTCGTTGGCGACGGTGAGCGACGCCGGGCCCGCGCCCACGAGGGCGATCCGCTTGCCGTTTTTCACCTCGGGCGCCGTCGGGAGAAACTGTGTGATGTCGGAGCGAAGGTCGGCCGCCACTCGCTTGAGGCGGCAGATCGCCACAGGCTTGTCTTCAAGGCGGCCGCGACGACAGGCTGGTTCGCACGGACGGTCGCATGTGCGACCGAGCACGCCTGGAAACACGTTCGACTGCCGATTGAGCAGATACGATTCCGTGTAGCGGCCCTGGGCGATGAGGCGGATGTAGGCCGGCACGTTCGTGTGAGCCGGGCAGGCCCACTGGCAATCGACCACCTTGTGGTAGTAACGAGGATCGGAAACGTCGGTGGGTTCCATAGGGCGAGTGGTGTCCGGCTCCCAAGGCATGTCTGGCGAACCTCACAGTTTCGCCCCGGGCCAAAACGGTGGCAAGCCGAGGGTGTGCGAGGCGGGGATGGTGGGGGGTGAATGACGGTTTTTGACGGTTTTTTCGGGGTGGCTATCGGAAGAACTGCTCGTAGTCGGACCGGTGTCGGCCGAGGCTCGACATCAAGGAAAACAGCACCGCCGCGTTGAGTCCATTGGCCAGCAAGCCATTGGTGGCTTCCAGGGGTTCGAGAACGCGGTAGGGCGGGAGGAGCACATGCTGGCTGGTGCCGAGCGTGGTGTAGGTGGTGGACGAGAAATACATCGCGTCTTGATACCGGGCGAATCCGCCGGTGCGCCAGATCACGAAGCCCCACATGGCGATCTGGATGAAACAGGCGACAGCGATCACGGTCGTTGCGAGCAGGATCGATGCGATGAGAAGACGTGGGCCGCGCATCCAGTGGAACGTCGACACGAAGGCCGAATGCGTTCGCAGCACGACGAACATGAAGAACGCGTGGACGGCGAGTCCGATGCCGAGCAACCCCACGCCCAGGGCGAGGATGCCGAACGATGAGAAGTCGGTACTATCGGGAGGCATGCTGGCACCCACGAGGGGCGTCCTGCCTGCCGCGAGACGGACGCCAGCCTCAGTCCGAAACCTTCTCAAAAACGCCTGCCGGAGGGAAGGCGGACTTGGCCCGGCCAAGGCCCCCGACCGGGCCCCGCGTGGGGTCAGCTTCGCGCGGCGAAGGCCCGATCCCATGCCTGGGAGGTGGGCCAGGACCCGGCCTTGATGGAGGTGAACCGCGTGCCGGTGCTCGAAAGGATCCGCCAGGAGCCATTGGTGGCGTTTCGAACGGCCACGTCGGACTTTCCGTCGGTGTTGAAGTCGCCCACGGACGCAAACTGGTCGATCGAGAGATACGTCCAAATGTTCGAGGCGAAAGAGGTGCCTGTACTGGTGGAAACCACCCAGGCGCCGTCTGAACGCTGCCCCACGAGGTCGGTTTTGCCGTCGCCGTTGAAGTCGCCGGCCAGAACGTTGGCCCACTGAAGATCAGGATTCCAGCGGCCGAATCGTGACGACACAAAATGCGTTCCCGTGCTCGTCATCACCCGCCAGGAGCCATTGGTGGCGTTTCGAACGGCCACGTCGTCCTTGCCGTCACCGTTGAAGTCGCCCACCGTTCCGAACTGGTCGATGGAAAGGAGGGCCCAGATGTTGGAGGTGAAGGCGGTGCCGGTGCTGGTCGACACCACCCAGGCCGCATCGGAGCGGCGACCGACGAGGTCCGCCTTCCCGTCTCCGTTGAAATCGCCCGCGAGGACATTGGACCAGGCAAGGGACGGGTTCCAGCGGCCAAACCGTGACGATGAGAACGCTGTGCCCGTGCTCTTCAGGACCCTCCAGGCACCATTGGCTTCGTTGCGAACCGCGATGTCGTCCTTTCCGTCGCCATCGAAGTCGCCAACCGTCGGAAACTGGAAGGTGGCAAGATCGCCCCATCGCCGCACCGTGGGGCTGCCCGATGCCGAGTTGGTCACCACCCACCAACTGCCTGCCGCTGTCTGGCTGGCGACATCGGTGAGGCCGTCCCCGTCGAAATCACCCGACACGGTGTTGACCCAGGTTTCACCGGGGGGGAGCGTGGCCAGGGGCGCGGTGTCGAAGGTCGATCCGTTGGAGCGGCTCACGATGAGCTCGTTCCCCGACATGCCGATGACGGAGTTGGGTACCGAGGAGTCGACGACCTGAATCCGACCGTAGAAAGTGCCAACGACGCCGAACTCGGTGTATTGAAACAGGCCACGTCCCGGGCCAAAGCCGACGTCGGTGGACGTGATGGCAATCAGGTTGTGCTGGGCGTCGGTCATGCTCAGCGCACCAGGTGCGACGACCGCACCAAAACTCCAAGGCTGGTTGAACCAACCGTTGGTGGACGCCGAGTTGGGGCCGGACGTGTCGAGCGTGGGATCGTTGATGAGCGTGATCGCACCGCCGAACCTGGCGGGGAAGGTGGTAATCAGCGTCCATTCCCCGGACGGAAAGGTTTTTTTCTCAGTGGCGGTCGAGACGGCGTCCTTGACGGTTCCTGCCGGGTAGACAAACGGCCCCGGGGAGGAGCCGGTGATGTTGGCCACCTCGGTGTTGTAGGTGAAGTTGACGAGCGACAGGTTGTGGCCGACAGGGTCGAGCTGCATCACGCCGGTGCTGACGTCGAAATAGGCCGTCGGCTCGCTGGCGGGAGGAAGTCCGTCGGGGCGCGAATAGCCCCCACCCGTGTCTCCGGCCATCATGGCCCGTGGCTCGAGAGGCTCGGCCTGCGAGAGGGTGGTTCGTGCGGAGGTGCGTCGGCGGTTTCCGAGACGGTTCAAAAACATGTCGTCGCTCCGTGCTCAGAATCGCCAGACGCCCGCACGAGAGGGGCCTTGGGGCACCCCTCCCGCTCATTTCTGAGGCTACGAGTCGCCTCCGTGAGCGTCAATCAACCAGTCATACGTCCCGTGGAAGCCCGCGGTTCGTTCAAAATGACGGGAAAGCCAGTGATGGTGGCCGCCCGCATCCCCGACGGCACAGGGCTGGTCTCTCCGAGGGTGAATCCCTGACTTGAAACCTGGTATCACACTGAGGGGCGGGTCACGTCCCAGTGCTGTCTAGTACGCCCGGCTGGACTCGAACCAGCGACCCTGGGATTAGAAAGTTCAGGCGACACAGTTTCGCAAGTCCCGAAGAAACCACGAAATTGATCGTTAGTCGTTGCCCCACAGTGACTTCCGAGAGCACATCCAATTTCGCCAGCTCTGCCAGCTTCCTCGCACAGAGGGCAGAAAAAGCTACTGATTTGAGGATTCCTCGAATCCAGATTGGCGACCGAAGACCCACCCGAACCGCGCATATCCCGGGCCATGGAACCCAGCCCATCAGGCTGGGTCTGTGACTTCCAGGAGAGTGCCGCTTGGACGCATTTCCAACCTTGGAAATGTGTCCAAGCCCGCCCTGCGTCACCCCGGCACCCACCCGCAGTCAGGCCATGGCGTAGAGGGGCTCCTGTCGCGGTGTCAGGGCGTTTACCCAGATTCGAAGGTCGCTGACGTCCTTCCTGCCGCCCCGCCGCATCCTCAGCACTTCGCCGATGAGACCGGATCGATCTCGCCAACGGCCTCCAACCGGGCGAGTTTGAGGGCGTCATCGCGGTCGGTATTACGCTCGACGTGCTTCCACTGCCAGGCCGACCAGGTCGTGCTGGCTACCCGTGCCGTAATGCCGGAGTCTCACACCGGTCATCGACCCAGCCAGCCTGCGAACAGGCCTCGAACACCACGTTCGAAACAGGCTCGCGGGTGAGAACAGCCCGCACCTCTTCGGGCGTCATCTGGATCGAGCGGAACTCCACCACACGGGTGCGGGGGTCATGCCAACAAGCGACGCTGTTGTAACGGCCAAGATCAAGCGCGAGAATGATGTCCGTCTCCATGGCATGTCTCCTGGGGTTGGGGCCAGACCATCACGGTAGCCCACGACATGCATAGATTCCCTAGGGCAAGGAAAAGATGACGTGAGCGAAGAACTACCAAGACGCGCCCAGCGACAGGTCTACGCGTTCATCGACACCAATATTTTCCTCGACTTCTACCGGCAGAGTAGTGAGGCGACACTTCGTCTGCTTGAGCGGCTCAAGCCTGTGAAGGATCGCATCATCTGCACATACCAGGTTGAAATGGAGTTCCTAAAGAATCGCCAAACCGTTCTACTCGAAGCGATTCGGGAAATGAAGCCTCCCGGGCACTGCTCACCTCCCGCGCTGTTCGCAGACTCAAAGACGAGCAAGTCCCTTCGCAAGACAATTCGCAAAGTAAACGACAAAAGTGACCTAATCCGGCAGCGGGCCATACAGTTGCTGGAGAGGCCTACGCGCGACCCTGTCTATCAGGTGCTTGAAACAATCTTCCAGTCCACATCCAGCCATGTACTGACGCGGGACATGCCAGAACGTACTGCGATAAAGCGCCGTGCATGGAGGCGATTTGCACTCGGATATCCGCCACGTAAGGCAAGCGATACATCTGCTGGCGACGCCCTGAACTGGGAGTGGATAATTCACTGTGCCAGTCAACTGCAGGGGCGCCTGGTCATTGTCTCCCGGGATGGTGACTACGGCGTCTGCGTAGACAAGCGGTACTTTCTCAACGATCAACTGCGGCACGAGTTCCGCCAGCGTGTCGGCCGCAAAAGCGTGATGTATACGCACAAGCTATCTGATGCGTTGAAGCAGCTAGCCGTTAGCGTCCCTGACGAGGAGGTGGAAGCGGAGGCCAAGGCGCTCAAGCAGCCGGAGAAAGTTCCGGATTCGACGCGGGAACTTTACGCGATACTCGAATCACTTTCTCAGGAAGTCAACGAGCGGAAGCCCTAATCGTGTAGGCAGGCGGCCTTCGCCGCCCGCCCCCCATACCACCTGGCATGCGGGTCCGCACCAGGCGGTTCGGCGAAGGCTGGAAGTCGGGAGCCGTAGTTCCGTCGGCTGGGGCGGCCTCGATGTTGGACTCATCGCGTGCCGCTGTCCTCAGGAATTCGGGCAAGCAACCCAAAGCGTGGTTTGTCGCACAATGCCGTCGCGGCTTGGCCCGGTCGGGACAGTCGGGCGATGGCTCCTCCCCGTTCTTCATCGTTCGGTCCTTCCCGTCCGCATTGGCAGTGCGGACTCGGTACTACGACCTCTGCTGACTTCTGCCCCGTTCGCCGCGGCTTGCGCCGTGGCGTTCCAGGTTTACGGGCAAGCCCTACTCCCTGGGGCGGGGCAGATCTCCCCGAATAAGAACGTGATCTGTCGTCGCGCAGGCTCGTGCTTTACCTGTGAGGCTGTCTGGGAACGGCTTCGTGGTGTGGCGCCCACTCGCCTCGCCTCACCGGCCTTGTAGCACGTTTCTGTTCGTAACCTCGCGACGCTGGTGAGGATGCGGCTGACGACGCTTGTTCTTGTCAGCTTGACGACGCATCCGCAGGCTTCCTTCCCACCCCGGGTCGCGCCAGAGCAGTTGCCCTCACCTCGTGCTTTGCCAATCGGAGTGGTCACTTGGTCTTTTAGGCCACCGATCTCGCACAGGGGACTTGGACCCCATACAATCTCGCTCATGACGGGCGTATACCAAGCGATGCAAAAGACCCGCGTTGAAGCCAAGCGGTGTGGATACTCTGCTGGTCGGGAGTCGCTGATCTTTTTCGAATCGGCGACTATTCACCCTTCCTTCCTTGATGACTCATGGCTGCCTACAAACCCGACCGCTTCGCGAGATGCGCTTCCGTTGCCGCAATTGCCGTTTCAGCGGCGTCGGCGTATTTCACCTGGGCTCGCAGTCCGTTTTTTGACGCGCCACCCGTACACATGGCGTATTGGCAAGTGGAGTCAAACACCCTGACAGAGGACAAGCTGCCACAATCCGCCGAACTGCGAGTTGTCGTCGCCAACAACTCAGACCGTCCGGCAAAGAACGTGCTCGTGGTAGTCAGCCCGCTATCCCCAACTGCCGCAATTGCGTGTAGCGTCAACTATGAGGTACTCGATGGGCCAAAGGGCAGTAGGCTCGTCACGCTTGAACGCATTCCGCCCAAAAGCATCGCGGAGGTCCATGTTTCCGGGGACGTCAAGGCGTACCCAGAGCGGTTCAGCTGGATGGGCGGGGCTAAGTTCAGGTACTGCGCGAAAGTCGAAGACGTACAAACTGAGTTTGGTCCGGTCCGGTGTGACTACCCGAAGTGCAAAGACAATACGCAACGGCTGCCTGGCGATGACGGGCAGTCCTATCTTTGAGAAGTGCGGCGGATAAGAACGCCTTGCAGCAGAATCGCGATGAAGACCTACGGAGTTGAGAATCTGTTGGCTTCGATCCGCTGATGGCAGCCATTAGCAGGCCGTGGCCGAAGTCGTTTTTTGTGTCGCTAATGGCGTGATCGTCAGCCGCCGACGGCCGTGGAGCGGTTCGGCCCATATCCGGTCAGCGCCGTCATAAGCCGCTCCAACGCTGATATGAGCCAACGCATGGACGGGCTTAACCGGTTGCCCAGAGTCGTCAGGTGCTTCCGGTTGCACGGACGCATTTCCAACCTTGGAAATGTGTCCGTGCCCGGCCCGCGTCACCCTGGCACCCCCACCCGCAGTCAGGCCAAGCCGTAGGGCGGTTCTGAGACTGGCGTCGGCTCCCGATGACGAGCGCAAACGGTGGCTGACGTTCGTCCTGACAGCCCGAGCCTGCCGTGGCGATCTTGGGAATCGCTGCGTCTCAATGCGGCCAGGGTGTCGCTCCGGTTACCCAGCCCAGCGCCCCCCCTCGGTTACAACCACGCCCGGATTCTCGCTCCTAATGTGGTCTCGTTTAAGGGGGCAGGCCACACGCGACACGAACAACGGTTGTGGAAAGGCGATTATTCCATGGCATGTCGTGATTCGGGTGGGAGCCCAAGCTTGCGGCGGTGCCGGTCGGCCTCTTTAGCGTCAATGTGGTAGAGGTTGATAGAGTAGCCGACTTTCGCGATCGGCACGTGGTCTTTGAAGTAGGAGAAGTCGTAGTCCTCATGCGTCGATGGTTCATACCAGTTACCTTGGCCATCGGGGCACGAAAGGCTGTCCAGCCCATCAAGGAAACAGACATCGATGGCGAAGTATCCGCTCCTCGGCCCCAGTGCCTCAGGGGGAATACTGTGCGTTTGACCGCGCCTACGAGGCCCAACGGGAGGGGCGACGAACTCAATACCCAGAAGTGCTGGATCCATAGGGCCGGCGTGCGCCAGGTGAATCGGCCTGGCTTCCGGATGCCCTCTCAGCCACTGTCGCAAAAAGAGGAGGTCTTGCCCCCACGATGAGTCGCTCTTAGCAAGATACTGATATCCGTGACTTGGCCCGCCCGTAATCTCATTGAAATAGCTAATGGAATGGGGATACACCAGCAGGCTGGAAAGCACTCCCCACCCAGCCAAAGCGAAGACCATCGCATTCCCCCATGAGGATGCTCTAGACGGCGATCTTACAAGCTTGCCACAAAGAATGAAGAGAAAAGGGAGCATCGGGAGCGCGTATCGAGAATGCATACCGATTGCAGATCCCAGCACAAGCGCAAGTGCGAGTGCACAGGCCGGCAGTGCAATCTGTAGCTCGTCACGCCAAGGCGCGATCCGGTTAGACGCTGCTATCGAGACTACGCATCCCGCGGCCACGAGCGCGAGGTATCCTAGTGGCAATTTGAGCAGCAGCGCGATGAAGTGAAAGTACCACCAACCATGATCCGACCAAGTGCCGTTTAAGTAAGACAGATAACCGCGTTCAAAGTCGACCTTCTGCAAGTCAACCCCGTAGACGTAGTCCTCAGGTAAGGGAACCGGCCAATCGCTAAGGAAAGTGTTGGCGAAACGATTACCGTAGCTTTCGGAACCCTGTCTTGCACATTGCGTTCCCGCCAGGGTGGAAGACTGAAACAGATAACTTCCCAGTGGCCTGCAGGTGCCGTCAAAAACATAGCCTGTGTTTAAGACGATGACGCTTCCACAATAGATGACTACCAGCATCGCCAGCTCCGTTGAAGCCGCCCTCCAGGAGTAGTTGCGGGTAGAGCCTCGGCAGACCAAGAACAAGATCATCCACATCGGATACAAGACAAGCATCGTCAGTTTCGTAAGTTGTGCGAGTCCTAAAGCTAGGGAGACCGATGCAGTCCCCCGCCAAGAAGGCGTCCGGAGCCAACGCGAATAAAGGTATGACGCGAGCACGCCAAAAGCTGCCGCCGGCGCATCTGGAGTCATCAGAGATCCGTGCCCAAGTACATAAGGACAAAAAACCCAAAGCGTGGCAGCGAGGAGCCCGGCAGCCTGAGAGCGGTAGATGTCGCTTGCCCACCTACAGCATGTCCAGGTGCCGATTAGCACCAAAGGCAGACAGAGCAGTCGTCCGAGTATGACCAGCGTCTCAAATCTAGAACCCATTCCGTATGAGGTATCTATTCCGACGCCGTACTCTGCTCTGGAATGCGGGTCCTCGCTGTACTGCGTGTACACGCACTTCTCACCAGTGCAGTAGGCGGGTAATGCTGCAATCATGCGCACCAACGGCGGATTGACGCGAAACAGGTCGAACCGCAAAGTCTCAAGGTGACTCAGCCCCGACGGTAAATGAAATACCTCTAAGTGCGTCGGAGAATGCAAGACAGCACTCCACGACAAAAGGACGCCCTGCAGCAAGAGTAGGTACATCAGTCCACGGCCGTTACGAATCTCGCGTCTCAAAACGCCGCAACTACGATCGCAGAAAGCACTAACTGCGACAGTACGTCTAGCTGATCCAGTGAACTCGCGAGACGCATGTGACGTTAGTGTATTCACGTCAGCGTGCGCTCGATAGGGCCGGAGTAATCCGAGCAGCATAGAGCCTGACAGGCACGCACTCGATCACATCAGTGCCCGTGCTTCGCAACTGAATCACAAGGCTGTCGCTAGCTGCAGTGACCAGCATCGCGAGCGGCAGGGAAACCTCGATCTTAAGCCCGTATGAAGTCTCCGTCACAGCGTATTGCGAAGTGTTCAAAGCCAAGTCACCAACCCGAATACTGTCCAAAGAATAGAACCCGCATCTCTGCGACTCGTCGAAAACCAGATTGATGACTTGCGAGAGAGTCCCCGTGGGGTCTTGGTGAAATACTATGGTCTCTGGCAGCACGCGAATGCGCGGCAGAACCGCTGCCGAGAAACCAACCGCGATCGTTTCGTGTCTCGGTACATTCGTCTCTATTACCAACTTGCCAAAGGCAGTGCCAGCAGGACCATCGCTCGGCCGCACAAACACTTCAAGTCGCTGCGTCTCGTTGGCAACGCCGATGCCGCCTGAGTATCGGTTTCGTCCATCGTGAGTTCCGCTGTGTACCTTGTAGCCAGTAATGACAGCGCTGCTGATTGTCCCCGTTACCCCCCGAACCCGAGTATCTGTCCATCGGCCAGCATTGTGAAGGAATAGCGAGAAGCTGTTATCCCGTCCGTGGATTAACTTCGCGCCTTCAATGCTCGCGGGAGTGACTGAGAAGCTCGCTCCTGAGTACCCGGAGGCCGATATCATCAGGCGGCAATGACTACCCCCGCTGGTAGTGACCAATGCGGATTGCATGAAAGGACCTGCCGCGATCGCAACCTTATATTTGAGTCGGATTACACTGGCCTCGCCAGGGCCAAGTGACCCGTCGGGTTTGTCAACCCCTACGCAGGAGCAGCTAGGCGTTACGCTGTCAATACGCAATGGCTCAGAGCTGACGTTCGTGAATGGGAACTCGAATACCTCTACCGCCCCCGTCGCTGCAATATCGCCTTTGTCAACAAGAAGTCGCTCAAAACGAACTTTTTGCTCGGTCATACCCTGTGCGTGATCGACAACGCGCAGCACCGCCCCGGTCCACCTCTTCTCAAAGTCCTCTCGTCGGACGCGGGTCCGTGCGCCGTCACCATCATATACGTGCACGGCCCGTAAGTCGCTGTCAATGCCGCATACAACCACAAAGTGGTTCGGATGTGACAGGTGTGCAATTGCTGGTGGACCGTTCTCCACCAAATCCGCCCAAGATTCTCGGTAACCCTCGCACACTAGTCCTAAACTCCGCAGAGCAACCGAGATCGCCTCAAGGCTGTGGCCCTCGGCCGCCGGCGGCAAGAGTTCGAGCAAACGGCCATCACTAACGGGTACGCCACTGATCTGGCAAAGGCGCTGCGTTGACCAGTGAGCGCATTGAAGGTCGGTGGCCTTAAGAGATTTGCTCGAGGCGTCTTGCGATCGCAGAAAACTGCCAAGCACCAGCAGTGCGGGTATCACAATAACCAGAATACTCACCGCTGCGCACGCCGACAGCGGGGACATCGCACGGCCGCTCCGAATCGTGTCACCTGTCATGATTCAAAGACTCTAATGGGCGAAACGCCCTCGCATTGCCAGCCGTAGTAAGATCGCGACCGCAGCGACAACTACTACTGCAGCGTTAATCCAAAGGAT
>Ga0208783_10000083_pt1 | contig 53279 bp, 40 predicted proteins | sample DEB19_08_DNA_2_FD_184529 | JGI IMG/M metagenome (GOLD analysis project Ga0208783, IMG submission 184529) | Aqueous microbial communities from the Delaware River and Bay under freshwater to marine salinity gradient to study organic matter... | ecosystem: Environmental > Aquatic > Marine >... | reverse complement strand
AGCCCTTTACGGGTTTTGTGAAGGTGGCGTTAGCCACAACAGTTGATTTGGATGTAGTGCTCATGGTTTATTTGTTTTTGTGCCACAATCGGCACAACCAACAAGGGGGCATTTTAAAAAAAACACCTTAACCCACTTGACTTTTTAATTGATAGAACGAATGACTTCTATATCTTTCTTCAAGATAGTTAAGTATTCTTTCTACTATGGGTGTTTCTTCAGCCCACATATCTGACTTGAGATAGTGATCACGAAGTTCTTGCGAACCCAAGTCTTTACCACTGGCTATTTGGAAGCCAATAGTATCGAACCAATTAAATCCACCTTTTATATATCCACCACCATACTTGGTTTGATGAACAGGTACATTAAGCACTTCGTTGCAGATATCTTCATCTAATTTGTTGAGAGACACTGCTTCGTTAGTTTCTTTATTGTACAGTTTAAAACAAATCATAGTTAAGTTAGTCTTTCAGATTATCCTGCTAACGGACAAGAGCAGTTTTGTTTTTGAAATTCAATCAGGCGTGTGTGATCCACCACACTTTAATCTCCGGACATTGAGAACCTGAAAGAACTTAACCAACTGTAAAGGGGGGGGTACTCCCCCCCGTTGGTTAGAACATCGTGCTAAAACGCGGATAATCGCCTTTGCTCGTGGAATTTACACCGCGAAATATCAGCGTAATCTCGACGCCTTTGAATGACAGTACTTCGGTGAGTGTGCCGTCAAGCAAAGCATTGAAACGTGTGCTGTGTTTTGGGCAGTCCACGTAGATGCGGCATACAGGCTTACCGTTGATAGGTGCCATTGGTTGTACATTGACGATGGTACCGTGAAGGCACTCGTCAAGATTGATTTTTGCCAAGTCTTTGGCTTCTTTTGGTGCTTGCGTAGCAAGGCTTGCGATGTTGAATGTTGACATATGTGTTTATATTAGACGGTGGGAACCCCCCACCGCAAAGCCAACAAGGGGGCATTGAAATTAGAAACCCCTTTCTTCCTATACATAAGGGGGTTTTAAAATTTGAAAAAATTTTTTTAAAAATTTAAGAGGGTAGGGGGTTCTAAAAAAAATTAAAAATTGGGGGGAGTGTTTTCTCAGGTACCGGTACTTTAAAAGGCATTTAAATTCTACTTGTATAAAATCTAAAAAAGTTTATCTTTGTATAACTACCTTGTTAACCTATAGATTGACTTTCCTGCGCTAAAAGTCAACTTATAAATTGACAAATTCACAAAGCTTTTATGAAACTTAACCATAACCTAAAAGGATATAAATGTCTAGTAAGACTGAGCCACTTCACTAAAAGGGAAGAGGATAAAGATACATTCCATGAAGCTTACCTTTTTGGAATCCAATCAGTCTCTATGAAAATTTTGACCTTTCATGTTATGACTGACTATGGTATGTTAAGGAGTAGAGTTCCCCTAAGCGAAATATTCTTTAAGGAGCCGACTAACGATATACCTTATTATTATAAGCAGTTATGGGATTGCTTCTCCGAGAACGTCACAGTAATCGAGTACGATTTCTTAAAAGAAAAGCGATGTCAAGTAATTCTCAGAGACGGGAGCAAGGTATGGGCTACTTATCTTTTTACAGTGGACTGGTATGATAACGGATTCTCTGATGAGCCTTCTGATTATAAGTGCGGTCATGTCTTGGTCGGAGACGAAGGTTACTTGCTTTGTATGCCCAACAATCGAATCTACTGGAAAGATTCTAACTGGGTAACTAAAGACTTTCCTATTAATCCCAAAGACTTCAAGGTCGACCAAGAGATTCCTTCTGTTGAGACCGTTGCGGATAGATGGATAACCGAAGACACTGATTCTTTTTACTACGACATAAATAAAACTTCCTAGCAATGTTTACTGTAAAAACATACCTCAAGGAGTCTCCTGGGAAAGGCTTGGGAGTCTTTGCTAAAAAATTCATCCCTAAAGGTACGACTATTTGGGAATTTATAGAAGGCTTTGATGTTAAGGTTCACAAGAGTAAACTAAAAGAATTAAATCTTATTCAGCTAGACTTTATTAATAAATACTTCTGGCAGGAGGGAGATTACTTTTATTCATCCTGCGACCACTCAATCTTTCAAAACCACAGCTACAATCCTAACTCTGTTCCTGAAGGCGAGTACATGGTAGCATCCAGAGACATCCAACCAGACGAAGAGATTACTACTAACTACCAGCACTTCGACGATACGTTTGAAACTTACAAGGATATTTTAATTTAAAATTATTTTAAGTTGACTTTTCTTTCTAGTTAAACTATATTTGAAAAAGTATGGAATTTAAAGACTTCCTCATAGAAAAAAATATTCCCTTCAAAGAAGAAGGACAAGATATCTGGGTAGAAGACATAGACCTTATGCCTTATATGGATGAAGTCTTGCTTAAGTTTCCAGAGTTAGACTTTGACTTTAAGGTTGACGACTTTGATATGGGCGACCTCGAAGAATGGGATGACATAGACTTAGACGAACTGGGAGAAGAACTCGAAGATGAGGATTGGGAAGAATACTGGGAAGACGAGGAGGAGGAATAATTATGATCACTGTAAAGGCCGAAATAAAGATTACCGATACGTCTAAAGAGATTATTCTAGACGCTCCGCAGACTGTTCCTGACTTATTCCAAGTACTCGAACTCCTCAAGGACTGCAAGAACGTAATCATCCGGGTAAAAGAAGAAGCTCCTATCGAAGTGTCATGTAACGGTTCAGACTATTCTTCACAGAATGTTGAAAAGTCCGAGCATAAATATCTGGACAATTTTAACAAATGGTTGTAAATTGCAACCACTTCTCTGTGTAGAGACGCGATGTGCACCGCAGACAGAGATTTTAGGGTAGCGGGGGAATGTATCACACCCATCCTGGACACTGAGGAGAGACAGGGATACTAAGGCTGATTAGAGCTGAAAAGTTGACTCCAAGCTTAGAAGGCTAATACACTATCTAAGACATTCACCGAAGGCTTGGCTCCGCAGTTCAAAAACCAATAGGACCAGTTAGGCGTAATGAATGATGTGCAACCTGTCTCAGGAATAGTCACACTATTCATTCTCCTCAAGCTTTCACCGAGTTCAAATCAAAATTCGGTGTTAACAATCAAAATACTTATCCACAATTTTAAAGAAGTTATTACTCTTATAACTTTTTTTGTTATATTTGTGTTATGAAAAGAGTAACAGAAATAGCAAGTAAGGTAAATCAAGGAGAATCTAAATTCTTTTTGGAGCCTTGGAATGACAAAGCAAAAATTTCTTACTTAAAGAAAGAGTTTAAAAAAGTCTTCCAGAATAATTTGGACAACGAAAAGCCTTATGCTTTCTAAAGAAGAAATAAACTTGCGGTTTAATGAAGGCCCTTTGCATACTGCTGAAGGGATGGAAATTATCCGCAGTTATATTTATCTGCGTAAAGGCAGGGAAATAGTAGTTATTCCTCCTAGGAATCCTAGAGAGGCAATGTTATACCAAACCTTTCTCCAGGTAATTAGGAACTGGAGCGCATAGAACCACTGTTGTCTATGGATCTCATAGGAAGAGTTCTAAAGTGTACCATAAACTCTTTAGCGAATGTTTCTACTGTCAAAGGACACTTCTCATACTCAGAGATAAAAGATTTGAAAACTGTCTGTTTAAAATTGTCAGTAACTTCTACGAAAAGAAAGCCGTCCTTCTCTACGGCTTTTTTAAATTTTCGCCATACTCTTGCTTCAGTGATATTCTTGTTCATGACAGTAAACATTGGATTATTCCAAATATAAACAAAAACTAAAATAAAACAATATAATTCTCCTAATGAAACGTAAAACTTACTTCAAACCCATAGCCATTCCTCTGTACCGAACTTACACTTTTCTAGTAGTAAACATGCTAGATCATGAACTAGAGGATAAACTAGAAGAATTTATCCCAGATAGAGACGAACTCAGGCAGTTAATCGAGGACTCTAAGGTAGACAAAGGATATCAATCTATGACTGCTTTTTCTGACGGCTATTCGATTATTCGTTACGAGTGCTTTGATGATGCCCAAGATTTAAATATTATGGCTCACGAAGCCTTTCATGCAGCTTGTAGTATTATGAGACATGTAGACATTCCTCTAACAGAAGAGACTGAAGAGGCGTATGCATACCTTATTGGGTATATAACAGAGCAGTATGAGGAACTATTCTCAATGACTCGATAACAATTGAAATTATTATCATTCTAAAAATTAAAGCAAGTGTAAAAAACTCTTGCTTTTTTTTATTTTAAGATTATATTTGTAATGAAACCAAGTAATTAAAACCAAAAACCAATATGAAGACTGTAAGAATTGTAAGAAATTTTGACGACAAAATAACCTATTACGAAGGCTATATTGCTGTAATTCTTGCACTTGCGAGCATTAAGATGACTCAACTGCATATTAGCATCCTTGCTCATGCAGCGTTATTTGACAAACTAGACAAAGAAGTAAAAGAGCAGATTGCCCAAAGAAACGAAACTAATTTACAGGTTGTTGCAAACGGAATCTCTAAGTTAAGAAAGATGAAACACTTGGATGGAACCAAGGTTACTCCCAAGTTAAGTCCTCCTAAAGAGACTCCATTTGCTCTAACTCTTATTTTAAATGTTAATCAAACGGCAAACGGAACCGGATCGCAGGAAGCCTGAGTTAAAGGTTTTTAGTTTTTACTCTCAGATAGCCAAAGAACTCGGAATCAATATAGCAGACGTAGACTTAATCTACGCTGATTATATAGACCAAGTAATTGAAGCTCTTCCAGGTTCTAACAAATTGGTCTTGACTAATTTGGGAGAATTCAGAGTAAATCCTAGAAAACTTAGGGTAACTTTCTTTAAACGAGTAATTTACATGTGTGATTTACTCTTAGATACTGAGTACCCTAAAAGACAAGAAAGAACTGAAAAGTGTTTAAGAATCCTCAAAGCTACTTTAGCCAAGATGATTAAAGACTTTGAATCCTGTACAATCTGTAACAAAAGAGAACACGTAAGTTATATGTGTGTACGTAACGTAGTAGGAAATATTTATTATAACGTAGACCGACTAACTCATTTAACTGACGAAACAGCTCTCTCCGCTATTTCAACTCTCAAGGAGATGTACGATGAGTACGCTCCTAGAATAATTAAAAAAGCAGATGAACTTGGATCTGTGGAGTTTGCAGAACAATACAAAGCTTTTATTCTTAAAATTAAACCAGATATGGCAGAGACTTGGGGTACAGGAAACACAGGTAAAGAAAAGTTTACCTCTCGTTATCTTTCGATAGATGAACTCGAACAAATCTATATCCCTGAATACGACATAAGATACTATTTATAAAACCAATAATATGAACTTCAAAGAATTTTTTCAACTAGCCGGCAAAGGAATCCAAAACTTTGACAAGATTGCTGAAGGTGTTTGGAACGAAATAGCCCACAAAAGGTTAAGTCCTGAACAAAAAGAAGAGATTACAAAGCGTACAGAGATATGTGCAAATTGTCCTTTTAACTCAGAAAATGCTCAAACATCTGATGAATATTTTAATCTCTATGGAGAAAACTACAAGACATCTAGGAAAGAACCTCACTGTGCTCTTTGTGGATGTGTTCTCAAATTTAAAGTCTCTTCTCTTTCGTCTAATTGCGGTATTGAGATTCACAATCAGAGACACCCAGATAAAAAACAACCCCTTAAATGGAAAGCATTTAAAGTATTTAACTTCAAAAAATAAAAATATGAAATACGTAAGTTCTCACAAAGCAAAATACACCATTACTAATGGTTGTGGTGGTAAGAAAGGTACCAAGTGTGGAGTAGAAGTCTACATTATGCCTTATGCAGTTGCTAAACCTGTAGCTCCAGGTAGAGTAGCTGACGACAATTTAGAACCTAAAGGAAAGTAATATGTCAAAAAAACCAAACCCCAATACTTTTCAAGACGATTTATTTGAGATCTTTCAACTATTGTGGAAAGGTGGATATGCTTATCGTCACAATAAAGAAAAGAATCAGCATCTCTTCTATACTAATATGATAGAAGATTTAATGATTTTGTCTAGAGAAGAGTTTGTAGCCAAGTATAAATTTTACGAAAACTAATGGCAGCCAAAAAAGAAATATACACCTCTGCTGAACTAGAGTGGTGTGAACAGAAACTTCTTGAGTGGAAAGAATACATTGATGGTAATCCTATTAATGGACTCAAGGATCGTATAGAATGGAAGCCTACAGCCAAAGGCGGAACTATGCCTATGGTTATTGCTTCTGTTGAATCTCAAATCAAATCTCTTAGAGATACAATGAAAGAATATCTAGTCATGTTACAACAAGTAGAAGCTATGAGAGAGAAAGAAGCTCAAAAAGCACAAGCTCGTGGTAACATACAGATTAACGGAATGATGAGCGACTTTCAATAATGAACTTACAATCGCCAGAATTACTAATTAACATTAAGTCTTTGCCGGATCCTGATTCGGTAGAGTATAGAGCATTTTGGCAAAATGAAGTTAAAAAAATTCGAGAAGGCATAACAATTAATGGATTCACTTTTTCTCCTTTTCTCTATTGGCATCTTAATCTATGGAGTATTTATGTTGATACTCTGGTTAATAATAGAGTACTTCGAAAACTAGACCGTCCTCAGTTTTGGGATAGTTTTATTGAAATTGACGAAACAATCAATAAAGCTGAAAGTCACCCAGACGGAAAGAAAGGAGTAGCAATAGTTGGATCTCGTCGACTATCTAAGTCGGTAATTATTACCTCTAAGGTTGCTCATCAAGCAGTAGCTTATCAAAACACTGAGTGTCTTGTATCAGGGGGTAATCAGCCTGACATCAAGAACTTAACTGACTACATTGATTTAGGACTTAGGAATCTTCCTGATTACCTAAGATTTTCTCGTGTAGAAGACGATTGGAAAAAATGCGTAACTCTAGGATTTAAGGAAAGAGGAACTAACCAACGTCACGAATGGTCAAAGATTCACGTAAGAAACTTTGACGATGGAAACAATACAGAAGCTGCAGCCGGTCTTACTCTCTCTGGGTTTCTTTTAGATGAAGGAGGTAAGTTTCCATTTCTCTCAGCTTTAGCTGCAACTACTCCCTGTTTTGACTCTCCTTATGGTTGGAGATGTTCTCCTATTATTACTGCTACGGGTGGTGATATGAAAAAAGCAGGAGACATGCAGGAACTATTTAATAATCCAGAGGCTTATAATTTTCTCTCAGTTAATGCCAAGGACGATGGTACGTCTATTTCCTTGTTTATTCCTGGTACACAATCCTTAAAAGTTCCTCGTGAACCCAAACTACTCTCACACTATTTGGATGTCCCAGAAGGCTCAGAATTAGATAATATGACTATCTGGGTAGCTGATGAGGAAAAAGGTAAAGAACTTATCTTAAAGAGTAGGGAACAAATAAGAAAATCTTCTGGTATGGAAGCCTACCTTAAAGAGGTAATGTACTATCCTTTAACTCCTGAAGAGTGTTTCTTAGACGCTTCCGAAAATATCTTTCCCATTGACTTACTTCAAGAACAACTTAACTTTCTTGAATCAGGAGGTTATGTAAAAGAAGTAGATTACGTAGAACTTTACCGAGACACTGACGGAAAAGTTAAACACAAACCAACTGATAAAAAACCAGTAACTAGCTATCCAGCTAAACCCAGTGAAGATAATTCAGGTGTAGTTCAGATATTTGAGTTTCCTATGGCAGATGCTCCTTACGGACTTTATACCGCAGGAACGGACCCATATAAACAGTCACAAGCTTTCTACTCAACTTCTTTGGGAGCTACTTACATATTTAAACGAATCCACAACTTAACCGGCGAAAGATTTCAAAACATGATAGTAGCTTCTTACATAGGTCGTCCTAAAAAAATCCAAACTTGGTACGAAGAAACTCGCAAACTTCTTGACTTTTATAACGCCAAGACTCTATGTGAAAACATGGATATGGGATTTATTGACCACTGTATTGAAAAGAAAGATCCCGATAGGTATTTAGAAAGAACTCCTTCAATTCTTCGTGAGGAGATTCACGCTAATAGTAGGGTAAATCGTACTTACGGAATACACTCCTCAAGTGGGATTAAAGATTATGTCAATTCTTTAATCATTGAATACCTCAATGAAACAATTGAAATTAAAACAGACGAAGAAGGAAACCACAAACAAGTCTTGGGAGTATCTCGTATCTTAGATCCTATGTTAATTAAAGAACTCCTTAAGTTTCATCCAAGAGCTAACGCTGACCGAAAAGACGCATTTGGTTACGCACTTTTAATGGCTAAGAATCTTAACCGTAGTGTAGTAGTTACTGACAAGGTTGACAATCGCTACGAATCTTATAAAAATATCGCAAACAGAAGAAAAAGTTTATTTACCTCTTCAGGTAATCCATTTAGATCTTACTAAAATAAAATAAAATGATAATAGAAGCATATTTAAATCTCCAGAAGAATACTACCGACCTTTACGGTTATCCGGATCAGTTTACAACTATGAAGGAAAAGAGTACAGGAGATTGGATTAAAAAGAACCTTGATTACTTTGCTGGTGTTGCTTACTCAAAGTATCGTCAAAATGAAGCTTTCCGCAAAAACTATAAATTGTTAAATGGAGAGTTTGATTTTGCTGACTACTTTGTTATTCCTGAAACTAAGATGATTCTAGATTATCTTAAAGATGTTCCAGGACAAGAACAAGATATTCCCAAACACCTCAAACACTATCCTATTCTTAATCCTCCTATCAATACTCTTTTAGGAGAAATGACAAAGCGTCCTCATAAATACTCTGTAAAAGCTATGGACGATATTTCTATGGAAGAGAATATTGATTTTCGTACTAACTTAATTAGAGAGTATGTAATCAATAATCTTAGGATGAAAACTGCGGGTATGGATCCTCAAGAAGCGGATGAATATATTGCTCAAGAAATGCAAAGTAAAGTTTTAAACTATACAACTATTGCAGAAGATTGGGGTAACAAAGTATTAGGAGCTTTAAAACATCACTTTGATTTTCGTCACAAGTCTTTTATGGCTTTTCGTGACTTACTAGTTACAGGAAGAGAATATCATCATTTTTATCCCGATAATTCTCGTTTAGGTTTTACTTATAAAGTAGAGAATCCAGCTAACGTATGGACTCTTAACTACAGGAACGCAATTACTACTAAAGATTGTTGGGCTGGAGGAACTCTTGAAGTACTCACATTTGCTGAAATCATCAATCGTTATAAATTAACTAACGAAGAGATGGAGCACTTGAAGACTTATTCTCTTCAAGGGTTAAGAAACAATGAATACTCTGCTTTCTCTCCTGCTATGCCAAATCCTAACTATGATCCTATTTGGCAGTTAACTTTTGAATCAGCAGATCTTTCTATTGACGGAATTACTCCTAATGCTTATGCGTTTTCTAATCAGTTTAGTTATACAGTAGTTACTTGTTATTGGGAAAGCCAAAGACCTATTTATAAACGAACTTATGTAGATGAATCTGGTTACGAACAAAGTGATTTTGTAAACGAAGAATACAAGTTGTGTAAAGACTGTGGAGATGTGTCCTTAGAAAAGACTTGGGAAAACATTTGGATGAAGGGAATCAAGATAGGTGCTAATATCTATTTCTGTGAACCTATTGAGTATGTTAACTGTATGCCTATTGTAGGAATAGTAAATACTTTTCGTAATACTCAAGGTAAATCTCTTCTTTCAATGATGAAACCTTACCAGGTTCTTTACAATATTTGTCTTAATCAATTATGGGAAGCTCTTGAAAAAGACCTTGGTACTCAAGCAATTATTGACATGAAAGTAATTCCTAATAACCAAGATGCTGATGCTATTGACCAATTTAAAACAGTGGCTAAAGAAACTGGTTTCTTAGTAATTGATACTTCAGTTGAGAATACCGGTGGTCCTGTTCAGTTTAATCAAATGACAAGAACAGACTTAAGCCAGCAAACTTATATTAACTCTCGTATTCAATTAGCTGAATGGGCTAGAAGTCAAGCTTGGGAACTTGTAGGTGTGTCTCGTCAGCGTACAGGTTCAGTTCTTGCTACTGAAACTGCAACTGGTACTCAGACAGCTATGAGTCAGTCTTTTGCTCAAACAGAACCTTGGTTCCATTTTCATGATGTAATCCTAAAAGATGTGTATCAGATGATTCTTGACATGACTCAGTATATAGAACTTCAGAAGCCTGATTCTACTCTTAACTATCTTAATAATGAATTAGAAGCTGTTTTCTTAAGAGTGACTCGAGAAGATCTTTTAAGAGATCTCCAAGTTTATGTAACTTCTTATGCAGAAGATAGAGATACTATCGAGAAGCTTCGTTCTCTTATGCAACCTGCTATGCAGAATGGGGCTGATCTTGCAGACATTGCGGATATGTTAACTGCTGAGTCTGAAAGAGGTCTTCGTGAAATTCTTAAAAAACTCCAACAGCGTAATCAAGAAATGAACCAACAGAAGAACCAAATTGAGCAACAAAAACTACAACAAGCTCAACAACAGTTTGAAGTTCAAACTCAACTTGCAGAACAAAAACGCAGAGAAGATATGGATAACGAAAACATGAACAAAGAACTTGATCGTCAAAACCGTCTCCAAGTCGAACAGTTACGGGGTATAGCTGCGGAAGGAAGTTATTCTCAAACTGCAGACACTACAGAACTTTTAACTGAACAAACTAAATCTGCAATGGAGAGATCTAGAATGGAATTTGAAAAAGCAATTAAACAAAGAGAGCTTGCTCAAAATGACAGAAAACTAGACATTGAAGAGAAAAAAGCTCAAGATGCATTAGATATAGCTAAATTACGTGATAAAGGTACATTAAATCCAAAACCTAAAAGTAAGAAGTAATTTTTTAGCCACATAAGAGGGTTGCCATTATAACTTCTTGTGTTATTTTTTAAAAATTATATCTTTGACGTAATCTCAAGTTAGATTAAAAACCAAATAAACCAATATGCCAGACAATAACTTAGATTTTCTCGATTATCTGAATGATGATGGAGAAGTAAATTTAGATCAAATTAACAGTTTTCTTGATCAAGTTGAGCAAGTAAACGAAGAAGAAGATCCCAATTTAAACCAAGGCTCAGACTACGATGCTGAAGGTTATGAGGAATCTGAAGGTTACGAAGAATCCGAAGAGGATGAAGAATCTGAAGAAGAACCTTATGTTGACGGATTAGAGTTCTTAAACCAGAAAACAAGAAAAACCCAGTCTACAAACGAAGACTACGAAGAAGACGAAGACTATGAAGAATCAGAGGAGTCAGAGGAAGGAGACGAAGCTGAAGAAGAAAATCCATTTGCTGTATTCGCAAAAGGATTGGCTGAAGTTGGAAGACTTGTACTGGATGAGGACGAAGACCCTGATCAAATTAATTGGGATGAAGAAACGTTCATTGAAAAGTTTGACGAAACAGTAGATAATTCTGCTTGGAGTCGTTTGGAAGAACTAGCTACTGAGGCTATGGGCGAAGAGGGTGTTCGTATAATTGAAGACCTCTTTATTAACAAGGTTCCTGTACATCAGTATTTAGCTAGCTTCCAGCAACAACAAAGTTTTGAGAATATTGACCTTTCAAATGAAAGAGCTCAAGTAGCAATAGTAGATTACTACTTAAGATCTGTAGTAGGTGAATCCGATGAAGAAGAAATTGCGGACCAAATTGACTACATGAGATCTAATGATACTCTAGCTAAGAAAGCAGCTAATTTTCAACAGAAACTTGTAGCTAATGAGTCTCGTGTAAGAGAGTCAATGGCTGCAGAAGCTCAAGCTCGTCAACAACAAATGGAAGCATTTGAACAGGAAAGAATCCAGATGTATGCCGAAATTGCTGAAGAAGCAGTACAAAACGGTGAACTTTACGGCCTTCCTTTTAATAGTCAAGACTATGATCGAGTTTTAAACTCAGCTCTTAGTAAAGAATATGTGCTTCCAAATGGACAAAAGATAACACCTTTTGAGTATAAGTTAGCAAGTCTTCGCAAAGATGATCCTGCTAAATATCTTCAAATTGTGAAACTCGTAGAGGATGGTGTTGATCTTACCCCGGTTATGAATAGAGGAGTAACTAAAAAGACTAATGAAATCTTCAAAGGTCTTCAAAATAAAACTAAAACTCCTACTAACAAGCCACGTAAGAGCAGTACTCTCTTCAACAAATACATGAAACAAGGATAACCCCTTACTATATAATTTAACTAACAATAACTCTAACTCAATAATTTTACAAAATTATGCCAAACATGAACATCCCACGCGTTAACGGACGAATAGTCGCTAACGCTGGTACTGCTAGTTCTTACTATCAGAAGAATAAACTTGGTAAGTTTACTGATAAGAACTTCATTGAAACTATGCTTCGTACTTCCCCTGATCAGTACGACAAAGCTATGATCCGTCTTTTCACTGACACTCGTCTTTACTCAAACGACTTTGTTGATTTGGTGATGAATTCTGGTGCTCCTTTCGTTTCTAACGATCCTAATGGTGTTTTCACCTACAAGATCAAGAAAAGAGCTGAGCTTCCCAAGATCATGATCAACTTGGCTGATACCACTCCTAAGCCTGGTATTGATGGTCAAACCTTTGAATTGGTATTTGACAAAGAAATGTTTGCTGTTAATGACGTGATCTCTGCTCATCGTCGTGAACAGGAAGTTTTGATTCAGATTGTTTCTGATTTCGAACCTTACCAGAACTTCTTTAAATACACTTGTAAAGCTGTAGGCGAATCTACCGATTACGTTCACCAGCGTTTCTTAAGTGTTGGTACTGAATACTTCAAAATCGGTATGTTGTCAGGCGAATACACTACCAGCTGGTCTAGCCTTGGTGCTATTGACGGTAGCTTGGAAGTTGTAAACGACGTTCTTCAGCAGTATGGTATCGAACATACCATCACCGACTGGGCTGATGCTACCAAAATTGGTGTTAAATATGACGCTGCTGGTAAGCCTATCAATGACATCACTTACTACTCTATCGCTGAAATCGACATCAACGGTCAGCCTATCAACGTAACTGTTGGTTGGGAACCTACCGTATCTAAGTTGATGCGTATGGAAATGATCCGCATGAAAGCTAACACTTTGATGTGGGGTCGTAAAGGTAACGGTGTAGATGAAAAAGGTCGTCCTGTACGTGCTAAAGCTGGTTTGTGGCAGCAGTTGCACCTTGGTAACGTAATTTATTACGACAAAGGTCAGTTCTCTATCAACCTTCTCCGTTCTGCAGTAGGTGATTTGTTTTACAACCGTGTACGTATTGAAGATCGTCACGTTAAGATCTACACCAACCGTTCTGGTATGGAATTGGCTGCTACCGCTATGAAGAAAGACTTCAATGCTTCTGGCTTCACTGTGTTGGCTTCTGATTTCTTGGATAGCAAAGCTAATGGTGCTAACGGTAAAGACCGTCGCTTGAACCAGGGTTATGCTTTCCAGTTTGACCACTTCATGACTGTTGAAACCGGTTTGGTTGAATTCAAAGAACTCGAACAGTTGAACGAACATGCTACTTTCTTGGAACTTGGTCCTAACAAGAAAACTCCGCCCATTTATATCATCCTCGATATCTCTGGCGAAGGTGGATCAAACATCCGCGAATGTAAGCTCGGAACTCGTCCTAACATGATGTACAAATACATCCCCGGTGCTACAGATTCTAGCATTGCTAAAATGTTCGGAAACTTGGCTACCTCTAAAGATCCGTATGATACTATCTTGATGAAAGACTGGGCTGGTATCTTCTTGGAAGATCCTACCAGGACTATTCTTATCAAAGAATATCCTCAGATCTAATCTGTAATATTAATGGGGGAGCTTAATTGACTCCCCCATTAACTAATTTAATTAAAACCAAAATAAAACCAAAAACCAAAAACCAAATGGCACGTTCTAAAAAACAAGAAAAAAGTCCTGTAGAAGGTTTGAAAATTATCAGACCTTACATGAAAAAACCTGCTAACGACAGGACAATCGAATCAAGTCTGTATAAAAACGGACACGCTTTCATCCCTAATACTTTGAGGACTTTCCTCCCCAAGGTAGACGCAAGAGGAGCTGTACGTACAGGCTTAGACCCCGATGCAATTAAGATTAAAGCAATCTTTGATCCTGAATTGCGTCAACAGGAGAAGGAAAGAATTGAATCCTTAAAGGCTTATTACGAGTCTATTTTAGGTGAAAGTTTGGACCCAACTGCAGAGTTCTTTAAAGAAGTAAAAGACCAAGGCTACGCTTTAGAAGATGGCGATAACGTTTTCGACTTAGCTAATGCTCGTCAAGCAATTACTTACTACTGGTTGATGGAAACCGGAATGATTGCAAATAGTATTGACGAAATTGAGTCAGGTAAACTTGACCCAAGCATCGTTAAATTCTATGTACATGATGAAGACATGGATTCTAAGTTGAAGTTTGAAAAGAAACGTAAAATCAACGAAGCTAAAGTACGTCTTGACCAAATGAGCCCAATAGAGAGGTCACGAGTGGCTAAACTGTTGGGATTGGGAGTAAGCTTCACTAGTAAGTCTGAAGATGTGTATAACATTCTTGATGACTATATGAGTAAGTCTGCAAGCCAATTAGGACTAGATCCAATTGAGACATTTAATAAAACTGCCTCAATGTCTAGCGAACTCATTGAAATTAAGTCCTTTGTGATTGACTTAACCAGAGCAAATATCATTCGTCTGAAAGGTAGTATTGTAATGGAAGGAAATCAAGTTTGGGCTAAAACAATAGAGGAATTTGAACTCTTCCTCTTAGACAAAGGAAACAAGGATGTCTATGATGCATTCAAAGACAAACTTAAAAACAAAATAGCAATAGATAATATCTAATGATTTCGGTAAATGAGCTTATTAATGAGTTTAAATTATCTCTGAATAAGGTAGCTAGGGAGGATAACTTCTCCCTACCTACCCCAGATATAATTACATTTCTTAATAAAGCTCAGATTAGTTGGGTTAAAGTTCGAATGAATCCCAACAATACACTGAAAGTTGGGTATGAATCTATTAGAAAGAGAATAGACGATCTACAAGTTCTTAAAGTCAACGACCATAAGTTATCTGTAGTTAAGTCTGTTGAACCCACATACCAATCGTATGTATGTTCTTTGAAAGACGCACCTGACTATATGTTTTATATAGCTTCACATTCAATCGCCAAGAAAGGCAACTGTGAAGACTCTATATTTAATAACTTAGTTAGAGAAGGTGATTTGAGAACTCACTACTTTGACGTGAATTACAACCCTAACTTCGAATGGAGAGAAACATTAGCAACTTTGGGTTCTGATAATTTATACGTCTATGTAACTGACTTTGAAGTCACTGGCGTCCATTTAACCTACTTGAGGTATCCCCAATACATTGATGTAGCTGGATATACTAGGTTAGACGGCACACCTTCAGTAGACCAGGATTGCGAACTCCCTGAGTATGCAAAACAGGATATTGTAGATTTGGCTGTAAAATTTGCTGCACAAGCAACCGATAACGCATTCCAGTCTCAAGCTGCGGATAACCGTATCACCTTAAATGACGAATAAAAATAAACATTAACCCTAATTAATCTAAATCATGGATTACACTATTAATCGAATATTTGTGTCTGATGACACAAGCGCCTTGGTGACTGCCGGCGACACTTCTGCCTTAACTCTTCAAGAGATAGGCTTCTACAATCCTAACACTTATCAAGCTCTTGCTGCTTATGCTGTAGATCAGCTTTTAGTTGCTTTTGGTAGCGGTGTTTCTCAGTGGGGTAGCTTCAAAAGCTCTACCATTAAGAAAACTAACGTTATTAGCTTTACTAAGAGTGTAGCTAACACTTCTTCTCAACAGCAAATCACTTGGATTGGTTGGGATGGTGTAGATGCTGCTACTGCTCCTACCTTCAAATGTGACGAAGAGTACATTATCACTTTCTTGATTCGTGAATACTACTCTCGTGGTATTTTCCAACCTTTGATTCGTGAATCTGTACGTATCAAAACTTCTTGCTGCGATGAGTGTTCTAGCAACTGTGATGCTCTTGATTGTAAAGACTTCATGCAGTCTGCTGTTGATCAAATCAACAACAACCCCTTGTTGAGCAAATATCTTGTAGCTGAAGCTGTAACTGATTGTACCGGTGGTACTGAAGGTTACTACACCTACACTTTGACTGTTCCTACTCCTGATGCTCCTTTGGATTATCAGAGCGAGCTTATTGCTTTCTATGGTGACTGCATCAGCGAAGGTGGTATCAGCTATGGAAGTGGTGAAGGAAACACTACTTACACTATTATCCCTGCACCTGGTTGTGGTCCTGAGACTTTCGACGTATACGACGGTGTTGAATGGGTAGAAGTTTATGTTCCTGGCGACGAAACTTGTAAGTGTGGTATCAAAGTAACTGGTAACGCTCTTGATGATTTCGGTACTCCTTGTATTCCTGATGCAGTTCCTTACGTTGCTAACTTGGTTCGTTTCCATGCTGTAGTACACGAAGGTCCTTACAACACTCAGGATTTCGATATTGAACAAGAGTGCGGTGCTTGGAGTGTTATCACTACTCAAAACGTACAATACTCTATCGGTGATAGCTCTGCTATGGCTGAACGTGAGCGTCACTACTTCCGTTATAACCTCCCTGGAAACGTTTATCAGGCTGGTTACTACTGGAATCCTGTGTACAACAACGACACCAAGTTGTATGCTGATCCTACTGCGACTTATACTGTGTATCGTGTTGAATACTACATCGACGAGCCTAAAGGTTTTGAGAAGAAATTCCCTTACACCGAAGCAGTTGAAATTTGGGTAAACAATGCTAACCCTACAGGTCTTGCAGGTGCTATTGAGACTGCCCTTGAAACTTTCACTGGTATCCTCGTATAATGAATAAAGGGGGGAGGACAAAAATCCTCCCTCCCTTTTTTCTTTTTTTCAAAAATTTAAACTTAAAAATAAAATGAGCGAAATAATTTTATCCAGTGGAGCCTACCACAAATATGTGAGTGGCAGTTCTATTGCAAAGACTGTCTTAAAGCACGGTGGTTATTCTTTAACTACTGCTGTTTTGGATATTCTTGCTGCTAACACTTGCTGTACCAAAAACATCGTAGCTGATAGTTTGACTGTAGAAGGTCCTATTACTTTTACAGTAGGAGGTAATACTCTTCATGCAGCTTTTGTACCTAGCGGAGCTATTCAAAATATTACTGCCGGAACAGGTGGAGCTATTAATGTAACTAGCTACTTTACTACTATCAACACTGATGCAGGTGGAGATGCTTATACTCTTGCTAACGGTACAGTAGTAGGTCAACTTAAAAAGATTTATCTTTTAGTTGACGGAGGCGGAAATGCTGTAATTACTCCTGCTAATCTTGCTGCTGGAACTACAATCACTATGAACGATGCTGCTGACTATGTAGTTCTTCTTTGGAATGGAACTGACTGGGTAGTAATCGAAAACATCGGATCCACTATTGCTTAATAAATGAAACTTCAACTTAACGTAGAACCTTTAGAAACCTGTGATTGTAAAACTCTTGCAATCCTAGATACTAGTTATTATCCAGTAACTCCTACGAATCCTACGTTAGTAATTGAGGTGCCTGGATTTCTTCCAGTTCAATTTAACTTTGTAGTAGGTCAAGTGAATACGTATAACTCGTATTCACTTGGCTTATCTACAATAAATACTGTTGACAGTTTAATTGATTTACCTGATGGGTTGTACATGCTTACCTATTCAGTTAGTCCTAACGACCAGTTGTTTGAAACCAAACATTACATGAGAACTTGTCAAATAGAATACAAATTTGCTCAGAAGTTTGCACAAACAGTAAATTACTGCGAAACAGACTCTAAGTATATGAGAAAACTTCAACAAATTGAAGTACTCATAGAAGGAGCTAAAGCAAATGCAAAAGTATGTAACCCAACTAAAGCCGTAGAACTTTATAAGAAAGCAAATGAATTACTCGACAGACTCGATACTAAATGCTGCAATTGCTAAAGCCGGTATCCAACAATTAAATGCTATTAGGTATTTGTTTGAACCTCCTAGCCACCAGCGATTTACTTTCTTAAACAGACTACGCAAATATAAAAACTTTATTGATCCTACCACCTATAACGCACTAATACATGATTTGTAATCCTTTAGATAAATGCTGTGAGATTGTCTCAAGTAATTGTGTTGCTTTTATTGGCCAATTACCAAAGGAATCTACTTTGTGTTTAGCGGACAATTCACTTACTACTTTTCTTCTAGAGACTGACGCTTCTTTAACTGATTTATCAAAAGGAAGCTATATTCTTAAAAGTAAACTTGACAACGCAAATATATGTGTTCCTAAAAAAATTATTGATACAGCAGATCTTACTTTAAAACAAAAAGTATGTAATAAAGTTGTTTCTGAGTACTACTATACTAGCGACGTTGTTATAGGACTAATAGAAAATAACTGTGTTTTACAAACTCGTTTAAACTTAATTTATACAGAAGTTAATAATCCTAGTAAGCCCCAAGTTAAAGGAAAACTTACTGAGGACTTTATGAACTTTGAACTTCCTGATTCTTATATAGATAAGTTTAGATGTTTAGTTTGTGAAGAACCTTGTATAAGTGATAGGGTACAAACCATAGGAGACTTGCTTGATATATTTGCTAAAAAGATTCTTGCTCTACAAAATAAATTAGAAGTAAGTGACGGTATTTGTAAAGAATGCTTATAAAAATTTAAAATAATAAAATAATGTGTAACTCATATTGTAACTCCTGCAGCTATTGCGTAAGTCAATGTACCTGCTCGAATCCAACCTTAGTAACTCCTTCTACTCCGGCTACTGGATGTATTTCAACTAACTATGCAAGGTGTATATACTACTCAGGAAATAATATCACTTGTGGTATAACTGCAAGTACTGGAGATAATCTTGATGTAATTGTAAATAAACTTGCTACTGCAATCTGTAGTTTAACTCCTGCAGATTTAGCTTGGAATACTTTTAACTATCAGTGTCTTCGTGAAGATGGAAGTTTAACTTCTTCTGGACCTTCAAATATTACTACCGGTAAAGAATTTGCTGAAGCAGTAAGTATTGCTCTTTGTAGTTTAGCAACTGCAGCTGATGTTACTCCTAACATTACTATTTCAGGACCATGTTCAACTTACTTCTCTGGACTAATTCCTGGAACTTCTACCTTAGTAAACATTCTTGATGACTTTATAGTTAAACTTTGTGCTCTTAATGCACAGAACGATACTTCAACTGTAACTACTGCTTGTTCTGCTGGTTTGTGGACTTCAGTTCCTGCAGCTGGAAGTACTCTTGGAACTTGGGTTAATTGGATTAAAACTAACGTATGTTCGTTAGTAACTACTCTTCAAGGCCGTGTAACTAATCTTGAGACTTTTGAATCTGATGTTTATACTTTTGTAGGTGATCCTACTTTGTCTCTTATTGACAACTCTACTTCTTGTATTTCAGGTTCTGGATCAGATAGTCTTTTGACTACTATTGGGTTGATTAAGAGCAAGCTTTGCTCAATTGATGCAACAGTTTCTGCTATTCCTGATCTTGCTAATATTACTCTTCCTTGGACAAGTTGTCCTGGTTTATTCCCTGCTTATAGCTCAACTGCTTCTTTGGTTACTCAACTTACTCGTTTAGTAAACGAAGTTGCTGCTAGGACTTATTACTTTAATCTTTCTGATTTTACTGTAAGCTCTACAGCTTGTGGAACTACTGTAAGTCTTGCTTCTCCTGGAAGTGGATTTACTTGTTCAGATTTGGCTACTTGTTCAATTCAGAATCTTGGTGATGTAGATGCTAGTTTTGTTCCTGCTTCTCAGTATGCAGTTCTTTCTTGGAGTGGAACTCAGTGGACTTCTAAAACTGTCAATCTTACTTCAACCGGTGGAAGTTGTCTTATTACATCAGTTGCTACTCCTAACTTAACTTTTAATGTAGAGGCTAATATAGCAACTACAGTATCTGCTAATCCAGGACTTGCTACTCCTGTAAGTTTAAGTGTAAGTTCTGTTGTAGGAGGTACAACTACTTTAGCTCTTCAGTATAAACCTTCAAGTTTTGGTGGTGGAGCTACTTACGTTTTTCTTCCCAATTCTTCTGTTCTTGTAGCAACAGCTCCAAGTCCTGTATATACAGACTCTGGTTCTTTTGTAGAAGTAGGAGGTGTTGTGACTATGGCCGGAGCTTATACTCATGTAGCTGCTCTTCCTGCTGGTACTCCTATAGTTCTTGGTACAATTGGAGCTATTCCTGTTACTAATAGAGTTATGGCTAGTTGGATGCTTGATGATACAACTGGTGCAGCTTCCCCTGTACTTCTTACTGTTAACACTGTAGGACAAGTTACCGTAACTTCTGTGTTAGGTCTTCCTGCTCCTGCAACTACTTACACTGTGTTCTTCTCTGGAAATTCTTACGCACTGTAACATAAGAAATAGTTCATGGGTTTATTGGTTTTCCTTTGAACGCTGAGTGAGCCCCCTTGTGGGGCTTCTCAGTTAAAATAAACCTAGGTTTTACTTGCATTTAGCTTTAAATTTAATTATATTTGTAAAAATGACTAATGCGGAAATTATAAGTCAAATTAGGACAAGTAATAAGTCTATCCAAGATGATGACTTAATTACAGACCGATTTGTCTATCGCATAGCAAAAACTCAAGCTGGATTTCTTCTTAGGCAAGAGTTAAATAAAAGAAGACTTCTTACTTCTGATAACGTATATCAAACTTACGAATGTCTTGATCTTATTTTAGTAGACGGTACAGAATGTGACTGTACTACTCCTGTAAGACGTAGCAAAGATCCTCTTCCTCAAATAGAAGAAGGACTTTATTCTTATTTTATCCAGGGTGTTTTTAATATTAATAACTCTGCTGAAATCTTTCCGACTACTTTTAGAGAAAGTATCAATTATAATAAGTTAAGAGTTAAAGAAAAGAAAAACTTTTATTTAATAAAAAATCGCTATCTCTATGTTCTTAACGAGGACATTGAGGCAGTAAATATTTACGCATATTTTACTGAAGCAATTAATGCTTCTCCTTGTATGTCTATGTATGATAGGGAGTTTAAGTTTCCTCCTTATCTTCTTTCTTCCTTGTTTGCTTTGTGTAATAACGAACTTCTTAACTACCATAGATTACCAAAAGATGTTGAAGACAACAATAGGGAAGAGCCATGAGGAAGTAATTAAACTTCCTCGTAATCGCACTAAAGCTGAAGTAAACCTACTTGATAAGTATGCTTACTATAAGTTTAAAAAGAAAACCGGTTGCAAGAATATTTCTATTCAAACTAGAAATGCTGTAATCAAAAAAATAAACGAGCGTATAATGGAGACGATTTTACAAGGTCATTATAATGTTCGTATCCCTAACCTAGGAATTATAACTTTAATCAAACATAAAGCTAAAGGAGTAGGTTATGGAGCTAAGACTAAGAAGGGAGATTTAGTACCTAAAGTACATATTTACTTTCAAGTGACTGGAGACGAGAGAAGAGTCTATGTGTACGATTTTGATTTTATATCAACTCGCAAACACAAAAGACTTCTTCAAAAGTTATTTCCGGCTATTGCTGACACTGTAAAAGAGTCTAAATAAAATGAACTACAGAGAATACCCTTATACCTCCATAGAAACTCTTCTTGCGGAAGTCAAAGAAGAAATGAAGTCTTACTTTGAGTCTGGAGCCGTAACAGAAATTATGATTCCTACCTACGTTGAGCAGTGTCTTCGCAAGCTTAAAACAACTGCTTTAAAACCTGAGCAGGCTATGCTTTTTATCGAGGACTACAAGGGTACTCTCCCTCCCGACTTTCATCTTTTAAACTATGCAATTAGCTATGAGATGAGAGCAGACCGTCACCACAATATAGGAGCTACTCTTCCTTCTACAGTGGGATATTATTCTAAAGATATTTCATGTGAAGGAGACTGTGCTTTAGATGGAGGTTGTCATCCTGGCTACCAAGTATTTGAAAAAATTACTTGCCAGAGATATCAAGACATTAAATACACAATGACTCGTCCCGTTTGGATTCGAGTTTATTACGGCTCTAGAGATCTTTGTATAGCTAACTGCCGTAACCTAAGTGTAAGGTCTGACGATATTATTACTATTCACGAACACAAGGGTGTAACTGCAACTTTTGAAAAGGCTTGTGTTTATCTTTCTTATTTTTCTAAACCCGTTGATGAGACTACAGGACTTCCTTTGATTCCTGAAGTATTAGAAGTTGAAGAATACGTAAAGAGTCATCTTAAGTTTAAGTTGTTTGAACAATTATGGAACTCTGTTGTTGATGAAACTTTTAATCAGATTCAAAGCAAAATGCAATACTATAAACAAGACAGCTTAAATAAACTTCAAGCTGCTATTGGTGTATTGCGTCAAAGAACTCGCCAACAAGTAAACGACGACATAGTACGTCAGAGAACTCGCTTTATTAAGTACAACATTAGTTAATGGACAATAAACTAAACCAGAACGTCAAAGGAATGAACCTTGATGCCTTGACTAGTCAAGTGGGTCAAGGAGAAGTTACATGGGCTTTAAATGCCAATATTCAATCTTTTGATGGTTCTCGTTATGCCTATACTAATGAATTAGGAAATCAAGTTTGTACTACTTTTAAGCCTGGTTTTATTGTAGTGGGTCAACCCTATTACATTATAGAACAGGATATAATTATTTTTGCTCTTCATAATCCTACTACTGGAGAATCTGAAATAGGCAAAGTAACAGCTTTTAACAGAGACTGTCTTGGATTAATCTCGAAAGAAAAAGATTGCGGTTGCGAAAAAGGCTCTGTTTTAGAAGACGAAGTTGTTGAAGTTTTAGAAGAACAAATAATACAAAGAACAGATTGTCCTCTTTGTAGATGCTATCAGATTATAACTCCTCCTACAGATACATCAGCTGTTAGTTTTAGTTACACAGATTGTAAAGGGATTTTTCGTGAACCCCCTGATTTTTTAGCTACATTTACTCCTGGTAGTGTTTTTTGTGCAAAGGTAGAGCTTATTAACGGAGAATATAAAGATCCCATTCCTCCTCGTGCAGGAGTGACTTTTAAACTTATTAGAGAAACACAGCTTGAGTGTCCTCCTCCTATAGTAATTAAAGATACTTGCTGTAAGTATGAGACTATAGTAAATGCTCCTTGCTTAAATTTTTCTGAAGATTATCCAGTTTGGTTTAAACATAAAGCTCTTCCTTGCGATACTTATCTTTATTTTGTTTCTAAAAACAATCCTCCTCGTAGAGTTTCTCTTTCTACTCCTTTGGGTGTAGATGCTTGCGGTAATCCTATTCCTGCTCTAGATTGTAATGATATTGATATTTTTCCTAAAACTTGTCATCCCGATATTCTTCCTACTATTATTGATGGAAATGGTCAAATAAAAGCAGGAAGTTATCGTTTTAGTTTAGCTTACACTGATCAATATGGAAATGAGTTAACTGACTATTTTGATCTTACTTCAGAGGTTCCTGTTTTCGAAAGACCTATAACTTTCGATACAGACTATATAACTAATAAGTCAATAACTATGTCAATCACACACCATACAGAGGTGTTTGATTATTTTAATTTAGTAGTTCAGCAAACAGTCAATACTGTTTCTACGTATTACCTTATTGGAACTTATAGAGTAGGAGCAACTCAAAATTATACATTTACTGGAAATAATGTAACAGAGTACACTTCTGTAAGAATTTTAAATAGAAGTCCTCGTTATGAAACTGCTGGAATTATAGAAGACTCTGATGATATTCTTTTTCTAGCAGATCTAGAAGCTGATATTGATTATAATATTCAACCTTTAGCTAATGAGATTAAACTTTATTGGGAAACTGTAGAAATGCCTGCAGATAAAGATAAGTTTAATTACCACAACGGAATTATTGTTTCAAACTTCCGTGGTTACATGAGGGATGAAATTTATGGCTTTGGTATTAAGTTTAAACTTAAAACTGGTAAGTATACCAAGATATACCACATTCCTGGCAGACAAGCAACTGGAGGAGATCGTAGTCTTTTACAACCAGATGATAAAGATGTATTCTCTGCAGAGACTAATTGTGATCCTAAAGAACCAATTGAACTTTGGAAAGTATATAATACCGCAAGTAAATTTACTTCGCTTAAAAAATGCATTTCAGTAGGAGACCCTAAAGAAAGAGAGTTTGGTTGTGAAATTAAACCTTACGCTTCTCAGGGAGAGTTTGCTTATTGGGAATCTACAGAAACTTATCCTTGTAATGAGACTATTTGGGGTAGCTTAGCTGGTTTACCTATTCGCTTTCACAAGTTCCCTGACTGTGCTATAACACATATTCATAATAATGTAAACTTAGCAACATCTCCTAGAGGAGCTCAGAATATTTATCCTATAGGTGTAAGACCTGATATTGATAAGTTAAACAACTTAATAAATAACTTTGGCATTTATAATCCTAAAACTGGAGCAAACGATCTTAAACTAAAAGATATTATTTGTGGATTTGAACTAGTTCGTACTTCTCGTTTTGGAAATAAAAGTGTAATTGCTAAAGGACTTGCTTATGATGTATGTAGTGCTTTTGATAAAACAAATCAAAAATATTACTACTACGCAAACTACCCTTACAACGATAGAGGTGAAGACCACTTTTTATCAAACTCAGATGATATTTATAAGTCAAGTGATCCTGGAGATACCGTAGAAGCAAACCTAAGACAAAAACCTTTTAGTGGGGATAGTTATCCCCCTTTAAAGCCAGGTCAACCTTCTCAGTTAGATTTAAGATATACTTTTCATTCTCCTGACACTCATTTTCAATTTCCTCAACTTGGCACAGAGCTTAAACTAGAAGCTGTAGAGTATGGAAACTGGACAGGTAGATTTGTACCTGTACAAGAACATCCTAGATATAAGTTTTTAACAAAGTTTGATTTTGCTCTTTGTTCTGCTGTAGGAACAGCTCTTTCTTTAACCAGTAAAAACGAATCTAGTACAATAAGCGTTCTTACTCCTGCTCCTGTTCCTACATATCTTGTTCAAACAGGTGGTTCAGATGTTAATTATGCTGAAATTCTTGCTAATACAGAATTACTAAAAGACACACTTGAAAGACTTCTTCCTGAAGTAAATTATGCTTATACTTTCCAATCAAAAGCAGATTATACACAAGCAGTTTTTCCAACAAGAGCTAATCAAAGTACTAGAAGAAGGTTAGATACAGCAGTTTATCTTTCTCCTAACAACCAAAGAGTTCCGTTAAATAATGGCCAAACAGAACAAGTCAATAATTATCAAAGAGAGTCTTCAGTTTATCTTAAAGTAAATAATAAATTTACTTTTACTAATGGTATAGTTGATAACTCTAGACAAACAATAAGTGAATTAGGTATTTGTAATAAACCACAAACAGAAAAACAAGGTAACGTAAAAGCTAACTATATGTCTATTAAACGCACTATACCTAATCAGTATGGTACAATAGATAATTTAGTATATGTAAATACCGGAGACTTTTATGATCTTCAGTTTGATAAGTTTCAAACTTATGTAAAGTGTAAATACTATCCTACTTTTGGTGGAGACATATTTATTAATCGTTTTGCTTTAAAACGCAAAATGCCTTTCTTTGTTCAAAATATGGTAGGAAGACCTGATGGAATCAATTTTGATTATCAGTTAGTTCCTAATATTCTTTATCCTACCTACTACATAGGAACTTCTCCAGACTCTTTAAATATAAAAGATATATTTGCAGGAGGTACTTTAGGATTTATTGGTGCTGGATTAGCTGCTCTTCTTTTAGGACAAGCATTGCCTGAAGGTATTTCGGCTAAAGCGGCAAATACAGTAGGATATGCAGCTTTAAGTGTTGGAGGTGCTAAACTTTTAGCTAATCTTTCAGGGGCGTTTATACCTCAAAACAATCTAGATTGTGCTTTAGAGGATTTAAATGATTACTTATCAAATCTTTTTAAGCTTGATTTTAGTAATCCTTTAGATCCCAAAGTATCAACACCGTTTGATAATTTAAAAGATATTACTGATAATTTATTTTATCAAAAAGGATACTTCTACCTATCTTCTTACGGCATACCTAACTTCTTTGTAGAGAGTGAAGTAAACGTAGATATGCGTCACGGAAGAAACCCTGATGAAGAAAACTTCTTCCCTAATGTAGGAACAGAGTTAAGTTCTTTTGGAGACTGGCTACAAGAATACCGGGTAAAGATTAGTTTTGATAACTATTATTCTTACAATGCTACCTATTCCAAACAAAACTTTGAAAACTACAATCAACCCTATGATAGTTTTGAACCTGATGAACTTTGTTCTTCTGTGTTTCCTAATCGGGTAATATACTCTGATGGGTTTACCCAAGAAGAAACTAAAGATTCTTGGTTGATTTACCGCACTAATAATTATTACGATTTCCCTAAGACTAACGGAAAGTTAATAGCTCTTAACCAGGTAGAAAATAATAAAATGTTAGCTAGGTTTGAAAATACAACTCAAGCTTATAATGCTCGTATTATTATTGATTCTACCTATCCTACTCAGCTAGAGTTGGGAACTGGCAATATGTTTTCTACTAAACCTATTGAATACGTAAGAGCTGACTTAGGATATGTAGGATCTCAACACAAAGCTTATATTTCTTGTAAGTATGGTTCATTCTGGACCGACGCTAAGAGAGGATTTATCTATCAACTTTCAGGTAGTTCTGGATTTGACGAAATTACTAAAACTAACTTTAACTGGTTTAAGAGGAATCTTCCTTTTAGAATAATTGAAGACTTTCCTGACTTTCCTATAGATAATTCATTTAAAGATGTAGGAATTTCTATGGTATGGGATGAACGCTTTGAACGAGTGTTCTTTACTAAAAAAGATTACAAACTAACAGACTTCTATTCTAAAGGGGCTGGAAAAGGAAAAGTAATTTATCAGGATGGTAAGTTTTATGAAGATACTGGTTTAGGTATTTTAAAAGAAATAACCCTTGAGAATCCTAAGTTTTTTGAGGATAAGTCTTGGACTATTTCTTATTCTCCTTTGACTAAAGGTTGGCTTTCTTTTTACTCATTTATTCCTAATTTTTATGTAGGACTTACAGACCATTTTCAATCAGGAATTACAACAACTGTTAATGGAGTAAAACAATCTGGTTTGTGGAATCACTTATTGTCTCCTTTAAGATATCAGACTTACTACAATAAGTTAGAGCCTTATGTAATTGAATACAGCGTAGACACTCTTCCTAACGTATCTACAGTTAACTCAGTTACTCTTTTCCAGGATATTCAGAAATTTTATAATAAAACTGATTTCTACTCTTTGGGAAGTGCTAATGCGACTAACAAAGTAAACTTTAATAAAGCTATTCTTTACAACAAAGAGCAGTGTTCAGGTATGCTTTATTTAGTTCCACAGAATCCTAACGATATGTCTCAGCGGACTCGTTACCCAAGAGTGCAATCTGACCACATAGAAATTCTTTATTCCCACAGAGAACAGAAGTTTACTTTTAATAGTTTTTGGGATACAGTTAACTGGACTTCTAATAATCAACCTATATTTGTAACAGATTGGGATATTTTGCAGAATTCTTACTATACCGATAAAGTATTGAATCGTGATGCAATTATCTATCAATCTCGTCAAGGTAAACAAATGCCTTTAAGATCTACACATTGTAGAGTACGTCTTATCCAAGATGTTCACTCTAGATTTAGATTTATAAATACTCTTCAAAATACACAAACAAATAACAGCGTAATATAATATGGCAAACCCATTATTTCAAAAGACTATAGCTAAGTCTTCAGTTAAGCCGGAAATCTTTTTTGGGGTGCTCTTTCACTCTCGTGATTGTATGCACCTTACTCACTTGCAGACTTTGAGTTTTGCAGAACATAAAGCTCTTAACGAATACTACGACGGTGTTTTAGATTTAACTGACAAGTTAATTGAAACTTACTTTGGCGTAGTAGGCAAGCGTGTATCTATTAAGATTCCGCAAAGCGAATTTATCAACGCTCAGGCCCACTTGAAACAACTCTATTCTTATATTGAGAGCAATCGCAATATCTTTGAAGAGAGCCAACTGCAAAACATTATTGATGAGATCTGTGCTTTGATCAACAAAACTCAGTACCTCTTAACTCTTTCTTAAGATGTTTTCTAAGCCTACATATAAAACAGGCGGTACTAATACCCGCAAACCTTCTAAAAACGATAGAGCTATGGTTAGTGGAGTGTCTAGTATTTTAAGAAAAATCAAAGATAAGAAGAACCGCAAAGAAGTAGCCGGTGACATGGTTAAACAGTTTAACCGTGAAGGAGTAAATTATAACAAAGAAAAGTTTTTAAAAAATTCTCGTAGTTTTCAAGCAGGAGGTCCAGTTAAACCTATCTATACTTCTAATTTTTATGATCCTAGGTTATGGAGATATGAGGATAGCCTAATGCTTTATACACTTAACCCTGGTCCTGTAGAAGCTTCTTTGTCATCTACAGATTATGAAATAATTAAAAGAAACCCTGATGAATTTACTAGTAAAAATATGCCAATTGGAAAAAAGAATGTTCGGACAAAAACCGTTAATGGCATAACTACAACAGAGGCGGATCTTGTGTATAAAAAACCAGTCCAACCAATAATTTATAAACCTGAATTAAAGAATAGCAGGTATGTTAAACGTATTGAACCTAAAGAAGAAAATACAACTCCAATTAATACTCCAACTCCTATAGTTCAAACTCCTAGACAATTACCAGTAAATAATTCTCAAATGCAGACATATAATAATATGTCTACAGAAGATAAAAAGAGGGCTGTTAAGAAGTATGGAGATCCTAGTAAAGTTCCCTTTCAAGGAGTAGACGTTAATCAGTTAAGAAGAGAAGTTCGAACTTTTCAAGCAGGAGGTACTCGTCCTCCTATTTATGTTTCTGACCCAAGAGACCCTAGATTAAGAAGTTATAACGATAGCTTCAATTTGTATAAAGAAAATTTTAACCAATTAAGATCGGAAAGATTAGATTTTTCACCTAAGTTTTTAAAAAGAATTCCATTTAATTCTATTAAAGATAATGAGTATGCTCAGGATATGTTTGAAAGAAATGATGCATGGGATAGAAGAAGTAAAGGAGAAGTTTATCCAGAAAAAATAAAACCTATATATTTTGATATAAATAGGGTAGGAGATAAAACTCAACATAGTGCTTATTACAAAAAACCAGTTCAACCTGTAGTTGTAGATCCTCTTGCAGAAATTAAAAAAATAAAACCTATGGGGTTAAGAGAAACTTCTATGACTCCTACTACTTCTTCTGGTCCTATGTCTGTTAATATACCGATGAGAACTAGAAAACAGCTTCCTGTTGTAAAGCATACAAATAATTATGAAAACTTTGATATTAAAGTTCATAATACTCCTGGAGAGAGGTTTTACAGAGAAGTAGTTACTCCTATGAAAAAAGAAAGAGCTAGAAAACCTGCTAAGCATACTAAGAACTATCCTGATACACCTGGAAGAGGCTATAAATCTGGAGGACAACATGGAGGACTTGATAGATGGTTTGCTGAGAAATGGGTAGACGTAAAATCAGGAAAACCCTGTGGTCGTCAAGAAGGAGAAAACAGAGCTTACCCAGCTTGTCGTCCTTCTAAACGAGTAAGCAGTAAAACTCCTAAAACTAGTTCTGAACTTTCGTCACAAGAAAAAGCTAGATTTAAAACAACTAAAACATCTTCTCAAAGAATACCTTATAATCATAAAAGAAAATAACAATGGCAAACAAACCTAATAATCCGTCTCTTTGGTCTAAAGCTAAGTCTTTAGCTAAGAGCAAATTTGATGTATACCCTTCAGCTTATGCTAATGGATGGGCTGCTAAGTACTACAAATCTAAAGGTGGCACTTGGCGTAAAGGCGAAAAAGGAATGATGATGGAACAAGGAGGAATGACTCCAGCAAATAAAGCTGCTATGAAACTTGCTAAAAATATGAAAGGCAAAGTAGTAGGTAGTGATAGAATGTTAAAGCATGGAGGATTTCACTCTAAACCTAAAATGCAAAATGGATCCATTATATCCGATAAAACTGTAAATCCAAATAAAGATTATACCTTTAAGTACAGTCTATCTAAAGAAGAGTATGATAAAATCCCAACTGCTTCAGAAAGATTTAGATCTGATGTAGGCAAAGGAACTTACGATGTTTACAGTAAAACAGGTAAATACCAACCAATGTCAACAGCAAAAAAAATTGTTACATCTGGAGAAGGAACTGGTATTGGTCGTTTTGGAAGAATTAAACTTGCTTCTGGAGAAACTGGAGAAACAAGAAGAAACATTAGAAAAGAATTAAGATCTACTGGAAATCGCCCTAAAATAAGTGAAGCATTTAATGGTTGTTTCCCTGGTGCAAAACCTGGATCTTGTAGACCCCAAAATATTAAGGGTGGAAGTGTTGGCGGAAGTGGATTTAAAGTTGGAGGATACCATTCTAAATTAAAACAATCGTATTTAAACAAATATAAATAAACTTAAAAATGAAACATAACATGAAATCGAGCAAGATGCTTAAGAAAGCTAATGCTCTTAAAGGATTCTTAGGTTCTATGTCTAAGAAAAAAGGTGAAATGGGAATGGGTATGACACCTCCAAGTAACAAAATAACTTCTTCACAAAGCAAGAATTTAGGAGTTGCTAAAGGCACTCCTTACAAAACAACCGCTACTCCTTCCGACAAAATCAACACTGTTCGTAGCAGCTACTCTACTCCTCCTAAAAGCTCAGCAGAATTAAATGCTTACATGCTTAACAAAAATAAACCTTCTATGAAAAAAGGTGGAGAATCGGAATTTCCTGATTTAACTGGAGATGGAAAAGTAACTAGAGCAGATGTACTTAAAGGTCGTGGAGTATTTAAAAAAGGCGGTATGAGCAGAATGGCTAACGAAGGATTCAAAAATGCCAAGCGTACTATTACTGATGGTTACAGAGGTACTGGTGCTCCTAACCCTCTAGCTGCTATTGTTAAAAATACAGCTAAGAAGTCGAAGATGGGTATGAAGCCTAAAATGCAAATGGGAGGAAATACAGGTAAAATTCCAAAAAATTATACTACAGAGCGTTACAGTGCTGACATGATTAATAGGATGCCTAGTAAAAATACTCCAACAGATTCTGCTACCTTGAACAAAAGTTTAAACCTTTTAAATAGCTTAACAGATGGTATTGGTAAAAAAGAAACTATGAAAAAAGGTAAAATGAAACCTAAGATGGCAATGGGTGGTGATTTCTTTCCTCAAAACCCTTTGACTATGTCTAAGTATCAAAATGATAACTTAAACAACCAGTACTACAAAAAGGGCGGAATGATTAAAAAGAAAAAGAAGTAATTATGTCTAGGCTTAAAGAGGCCTATAAAGCATCCTGTGGTTGTGGCGGAATGACTTACTCTAAAGGAGGAACCATTCCCCACACAACCAAAGGAGCTGGGGCTAACTATCGTCCTACTAAATCTGGAGCAGGAATGACCGCTAAAGGAGTAGCTGCTTATCGTAGAGCTAACCCTGGTTCTAAGCTTCAGACTGCTGTAACAGGTAAAGTAAAACCTGGAAGCAAAGATGCAAATCGCAGAAAGTCTTATTGTGCTCGTTCACTCGGTCAATTAAAAAGATCTTCTGCAGAAACTAAAAACGATCCAAATTCAAGAATCCGCCAAGCACGTAGACGTTGGAAGTGCTAACCTACTATGGGAATAAGTAAATCATATCTTAAAGAACTGGCTGAAAAGAAGAAGTATCAGTCTGGTGGAAAAGTAAATGTTTCTCCAAAAACAGTTGAAGGCTACAGAAAGCAGTATCAAGACGAAGTAGCAAGTTTAAAAGACTGGTATGAAAAAAACAGATCAAGAATAAATACATCTGTTCCTTCTGCTTATTTAAGAAACCAAGCTTATGGTCCAGGAAACCAAAGTAATGATCCCTACCAACCAGGTCAAGATTTTTATCCTGCATATCCTTTTTCTTTTCCAGAATTAAATTTTAATATTGATGGACAACCTGCAAGTTGGAATTATCAAACTGGAATACCAAAAAGCTTTATGCATACGTTACCTGGTGCTGATCAACTTCCAATTCCCTTTATTCCGCCAAAAGACAATGTATTAACACTTTCAAATGATCCGCAAAACATAAGAGATTATGTGTCTGAGGCTAAAATTTCAGGGATTAAACCAAATCCTATTACTGGTGCCTTTTCTATTGATACTCCTCTTATATTAAGCCATGAGTTAGGTCATTATTTAAACTATAATAACCCAGAAGTTTATCAATTCAATAAACAGAAACTAGCTGAAACAGGTATAACTGACACTAAAGCTTTTCAAAATTACTACGGTCTTGGAAATAGATTAGGTGATTCTGAAGAGACAGGAGCTATGAGGATAGTAGAAGGATTATCAAAAGACAGAAAGTATAATGAGTTTTTATCAGATGCCTATGCTTTAAAACAAGCAATGAGGAGAGAAGGTCTTTATGATTACACTAAAGGAGAAAAGCTTACGCCTGAAATATGGAATAAGTTTAAAGATAAATACGGAGATCAGTTAGTATATAAAAGATTTGCTGATGTATTTCAAGACACACCTAAAGATGAGCCAGATACAAAAAACGTAATGTTTTATCTGCCTGATAAAAATTCTGAACTATATTTAAAAAATAAAGAATTTTGGGATAGTAAGGAAAAATATATAAATGATGTATATGTTCCAAATTTAAAAAAAGAAAGACTTTACACTAACTATTACCCAGATAAACCTGCAGATGTTTATGAGTTTATGCAGGAAGACCAAGCTCCTCCACCAAATATTGACTCTGGTACTACATATATACCAGGTGTAGATATTCCAACAGAAGAAGGACCTGTTCAGTACGAAGGCAGTGATATATGGAATACAAAAATTCCTACTGATATGTGGTTGCCCGAATCAGGATCAAAACGTGGTTCTTGGATGAAAGAAAATTTTTATAATAAATATGAGAATACTGAGGAAGGACGTAACAAGGCGTATCAAGATTTTTTAAAAACTAGAAGAGCTAACCAACCTTTAAAGTCTCCTGATGAAAGAACAATTGAGTTTTTAAATGAAATAGTTAAAAACGATAGCGAGCCTGTTTCAATTGCAAAACGTGGAGCACTTATACCAAAATATCAGTCAGGAGGATTTTCAACAGAAGACAAACAATTTTCTGTAAAGAAATCTACTATTCCAGGAGCTAACAAAGGACTCTTTTCTAAAACTCCTATAAAGCAAGGAAAGCTTATTGGTCTAGCTCACGAAAATAATCAACCTGTCGGTACTTTAGGCAACATGCATAACCACTCTGAAACTCCTAATATGCAAAGTGTTAAAATAGGAAATCAAAGATATGTATACGCTACTAGAGATATTCAACCTGGAGAAGAGCTAACTACAAACTATAGGCTTCAACCAGAGTTAGAACAACCTAAAGATTTTATGGGAAACAAAAGATTTGGTCAAAAAGGTTTTTATAAACCTGACTTTAGAAGCAAATCTCAAATAGCTGCTGATTACGGTAACACTGGTGAAAGCACTAAAGTAGCTCCTAAAATAAATCCTGTTGATATGCGAAAAGCTCAAGAAGCTGCAATGCAAAGAGCTATAGCAAATCAACCTACTTTCAGACAAGGCCGTACACTATCTGCAAGTGAACAAGCAGGAAACCAAGCAAGACTTGCCAAACTAAGAGATCAACAGCAAGAAGAGGAAAACAGAAGAAGCTTAACTTTTACAGGAAATGCAGAAGCTAGAGGTGCAGGAACTTTAATGCAACCTTTATTAGATGTAATTAATCCTTTTTCTTATTATTATTCAGGTAAAGACGCTCTAAGAGGTTTAGGACAAGCAGCAGAAGGAGTTACTAATTTAAATTTGGGACAAATAGGTTCTGGGTTAGCTGGAGCAACTTTTGGAGCTCTAGGTGCTATTCCTGCCACATCTGAATTTAAACCGCTTTTTGGAGCAGCTGGTAAAACACTTGCTAAACCAGCTTTAAAAGCAGCTAGTAATCTAGGTAAACCTGGTGTGTCTAGAAATTTAGCTGATTTGCAAGCTGCTAAAAAGTTTGCAAAACAATACGGTTACGAACTTCCTAAAAATTTAAAAAGAGTTGCTGAGTCTGATGTTCTTACTGATAGAACTATTAGGGGATTAATGAATAGACATAACACTGTTGTAAGAGGGGTAAGCACTAATTGGGATGAAATTCAAAAACATGTACCTTTTAATGTTTGGGATGATATAGTAAAAAACTTTGAAAAGGAAGGAATTGATTATATAAATAATCCTAAAGCTGCAGCAGAATATATGGCTACTCATATTCCTGTTCGAACAGGTTATGGTAGAGTTGGTTTAAAACCTGGAGAAGATGCTTTATATCTTTCTAATTCTATGCCTACTGCTGAAGGTTACACTTATGGACAGGGATACGCTGTTAAAGCAAAAAGACCTACAGATTTTTCTTCTGTTAATAGACAAGATTGGATAAAAGCTAATGAGTTTCCGGTTTCTTACGGATTTAAAAATTCTCCTTTTGGTACAGGTATTGTAAAAAGTGATTATGCTAAAAGAGTTCCTACTAGTTTAAGAGATGTTGCTTATGCAGCAGGTGATCCTTCTATTATACAAAATGCTATAAAGAGAAGCGAAGAAGCCTATGACTTAGCTAGAACTAGGCATAGTGGTTTACAGCAAAAATATGTAGACAAAATGTGGAATAGAAGGTTAGATTTTATAGAGAAAAATAATCCTGAACTTTTAGGTAAAGGAAGTATTTGGAAGTATAAAATGCCTTTAGCAGATAGAGCCAAAGAATTATACTATAACAGTTTATTAAAAGCTTCAAATATATCTAAAGAACTATCTGGTATTCCTCCTATAGTTGGCGGATTACTTGATAGAAGAAATATGGCTGCATTAGGTAAAAATTTATTTTCTCCTGTATTTGGACGAATGGATCCCTATGCTCACTACATATTTAAAGGTACACCCGGAGAGAAAGTTTTAGAGCCTATTAGAAGTGTTAAAATTACCCCTGAAATGTGGTCAAACCAATCTAGAGCTCACGTAGGAAAATACTCAAGAGGACTTACTCGTAGAGAGCTAGGTGGAACAATTCCAGCAAAAACATATCAAGGAGGAGGAACTAATATAGATTTAAAACTTCCTCAGTTTGGAGAAGACAAACCAAGACCTTTCTTTGAAATAACTGGTGCTGGTACTGGACCACAGTATGATGTATTTGGTTACGGTTATGTTCCTTTGGGTAAAAACTTAGGCATATCTGCTGATCTAATGAGATGGAAAGAAGGAGACTGGCGTGGTGGTGGATATGGTATAAGCGGTAACATTAATATTCCAATTAACAGAGGCGAAAGAAAAATTCGACCTACTGTAAAAGAGCCAGTAATGTTTCAAGGAGGAGGAACTATGGGTATACCTGGAGTAAATGGACAAGTAGTTTCTAGTGGGCCTACTCCTTTGACTTCGGTTAAAAAAACAAGAGGATCTATGAGTATGGATAATAAAGGCAACGTAAAAACAATGCCTACAAAAGCAGTAAAGAAAATCTTAAAAAACATAAAATAAACTAAACATGGACAATATGATGACTAACAATGCCTACATGAAAAAAGGAGGCAAATGGATTCAGAAAGCAACCGCTTCTATTAAACGTCGTGGAACTGAAGGTGTATGCACCGGTGCTAAATTTGGTGGACCTACTTGTCCTCCTGGTTCTAAGCGTTATAACCTAGCTGTTACTTTTCGCAAAATGGCTAAAAAAAGAAAAGGTGAATACGGAATGTATATGGCTCAAGGCGGATATAAGGATAATAACACAAGTAATGAACTTGGGCATCCTTATGCTTCTTCTGGTCTTAAACTTAAAGATGCTTATCTTCGAAGAGGAGGTATGAAATCTAAACTTAAAATTAAAAAATAATGGCACCAGCTAAAGGAAAATCAAGCGGTAAAAGTTCTATAGGAGTTTCTATTAAGAAAGCTAAACCTAAAGTAAGACGTAAAGGAATTGTTTCTAAGAAGAAAAGTTCCGGTCTTAAGACTTCTAAGAACTACAAGAAACGCTATCGTGGTCAAGGTCGTAAGTGATCTTAACCTTAAAAATTAACTTGACTTTTACAATTTTTAATATATCTTTGTAATAATACAAAGAGTTAAACTTCTATTAACTCAACCTAACTTTAAAAGTTATGGCTAAAAAATCTTCAAAAAATACTAACAAGAAGAAATTACAGACAGGGGATCAGTGGTTTAATCCAAATCCCCGTCCTCCTTTTGTATCTAGTTTTAATCAAGGTTTAAATATGCTTAAGTCTCCAGGAATGATTCCCGTACCTGGAGCTCAAACATATCCAACACCTGATGCACCTGCTGGTACAGTTACTTCTGGGAACTCTTCTTACGCTCCTGATTATTTTGGTAATAATGTTTTTACTACTTATGCAGATCAGTATGATGCTGATCCATATCAACCCGGTATTCAACAAGGTCCAGTAGGCAAACAACGAGCTATAGATTTAGGATATAGACCCGAAGAAAAAACAAATACTCGTTTTAAAAATCCTTTTGAGAATGTTAAATGGAATGATGTATTAGATGCTACACAAGTAGGTTTATTTGGGGTTAATGCTGCTTTGAGAAAAAATGATGCAGTAAGAGAACAAGAAGAATACCAAAGAAGATTTAGAAACGTTCAAACACAAGATCCTATTTGGGATCCTAACAATCTTTGGGGACCAGACTCTAACCAAGGATCACAATATCAAAGCATGATTATGGCAAAAAAAGGAGCTAACATCCGCAGAGGAACTTCTCCCGAAACTACTGATGTAGAAGTAGAAGGCGGAGAATTTATACAACTACCTGATTTATCTACTCAACACGTTCAAGGACCTTCTCACGCTAAAGGAGGAGTACATACTAACTTACCTGAAGGAACTAGAGTATTTTCTGATTATCTTAAACCTATCGGCAGTAAAAAGACTTATGCCCAGATAGCTAAGAAGTATGATACTGAAAAATACCGTGAGGTTCTTGAGAATCCTTACGCTAATGATATAGATAGACGTACTGCTAGTCTTCTTTTTAGGAAATACGAAAGCATTCTAAATGAACTTTTTGAAGACCAACAGAAACAAAATGGAAACTCTGATGGTACAGATCAAAGCATAGAAGGAGGAATGGAAGATGTTGATATGGGAATGGTAAGCGATAATCCACAAGCTGTAGGAAACTTTGGCATGTATTATCAAACAGGAGGAGAGTATTTTCTTCCTTACGAAGATCCAGATAATCTATTCCAAGTCTACAATCCCTATAATGCGTATAACAATTTTAATGAGTATGCGCCTATTCCTAATCCTACTACAATGGATAATATGGAAGAATATGAACAGGGAGGTCAATACTTAGGCGGAGACGCTTATTTAAACGGAGGAGGATCTATTTATCAAGATGGTGGAATGTTCCCAGAAGATTCTACATTCTACGGAGCTACACCCGGAGATACTTCTATTTTAACTACGGGTACTGACATAATGGGTAAATCTACTTTTGATGATGGGGGCTATTATTCTCCTAGCGGTAAAAAGTATAAAATACCTAAAGATGCAGTTATAAAAAAAGAAGGTGACAAAGGTATAAAGGCTGGAGACTTTGTAAAAAAAGAAGATGGAACTATAGTAAAAGTTACTAAGGTTCAAGCTAAAATGATGGCTAAGTCCTCAAAATCTTCTACTGCTAGAGACTTTGCTGAAGGAAAAGCTTTTATAAATGCTTGGACACAAGAATCTCCTGATAATGCAGCTAAACTAAAAAGAGCTGATGAAATTATACAAGCTGGTATTAAGTCAGGACAAATAGAAGAAAAGAAACCTGCTGGATGGAAAGAAGGCGATCCCATTGAGTTAACTATTAAAGGAAACTTTAAACCTTCTTTTAGAGATAGGTTAATTCTTTCTGAAGTAGTAAATAAATCAGGAAAAGGTTTCGGAACTGACAAATACACTATTAGAAGTCAAAAAGGTACTGAAGGGTATTTTTCTAAAGACAAACCGAATGGTTCTTTTGTGGGAGGTATGACTCCACAAGACTACGAACAAAGAGCTACTTATGAAAGAGCTTTAGCTGAAGGTATGAGCGAGAAAGATGCAGAGGCTTTAGCGACTAGTACCGATCCAAAGCAAAAAGCCGAAAATAGAAAAAGATACCTTCAAGAATTAAACTTAGATGTATCTAATGTACCTGAAAGTTATTTAATCAGTGATGACTTTTATAAAAACCGCTACCAAGATATAACCAAAGCAATTGAAAGGACTTTTCCCGAAGGATCTTTTAGACCTGCTGAAGGAAACGATTTACTTTCTGGATGGGAGCATTATGATGCAGCTGCATACAATATGAGTCCTTCTTATGCTGATATTGATATAGAAGAAGAGATTCCTCCTGGTAATATTTACCCCGGTATTTCTCCCTTTAAACAAACTCCTAGTACTCCTGGAAGGTTTCCATTGTACCAAGCAATTCCAGAAGCTATGGGGTATTTAGCTGGAATAAATCCTTACAGTTATTATACTCCTGACTTCACTCATACAGAAATTGCTCCTCCTACTTTAAACATAGATCCTCAATTACAATCTATTGATGATTCTTTGCTTTCTGCTATTCGTCAAAGTACAGGAAATGCTTCTGTTGATGCATCAAGACGTTCTGGTTTATTTAATCAAGCTCTTCAAGCTAAACAACAAGCTTTTGCAAATAAACAAAATTATGATGCTAATGCTCGTTTTCAAGCAGACCAATATAATGCACAAGCTAGAGATTTAGAAAGTTACAGAGATGTCTCTTCTGCAGCTAATGTTTATAACGAATATATGGCTGCTGCTCAAGATGCTGCAGAGCAAGAACGTCTAGCTGCTATTTCTAACTTAGTAAAAAAGAGAGCTCAGTTTGACCAGGACGAGTTTGAAAAAATGCTCTATGTTTCTGCGTTGATGCCTAACTTCTACTACGAAGGAACTGACTTAAGGAATCCTCTTAAACTTAATCCTTATGCTGAACAGTTTTATAGTAGAATGGCTAGCAAACAACCTTCTACTGAAACTAAAACTGAAAGTAAATCTAAAGACAAAGCAAAAGAGACTAAAGCTCCTGAAGTTAATATAGCAACTACTCCTACAACTAGAGTAGGTCAACCAGCTTTTGTTAATCCTGCTGTTGCTGCTAATGTTTTGAATTTACCACAAAGTCCTGTATATTCGTGGGGACAACCCCAAATGAATCCAAATATAGCTTATCCTAATTTTGGACCTACTTATAATATGGCTGGATATAGTGCTGCGAATTCTAATATGCCAGTAACTGTATTGCCTACTAATGTGCCTCCTACTTATGTTCCTTATGAAATAGGAATTCCTGAAGTTAATCCTCAAGACATTTATATGTTAGATGAGGGCAAAATGAAGTTTGGTGGTAAGACTAAAAAAAATAAAAAGTAAAAACTAATCATGGCTATATCACATAGACACAGACCTTTTCAATACCCAGAGTACATTAGTCCTTTACCAGCTGACGATCTAATTAAGGTTGGAACTATTAAGCAAAGCCTATACAATGAAGGCATTGAAAAGATTCAAAAGAGAATTGATGAACTAGATAAGTATGGTTTTGATTTGGTAAAACCAGAAGACAAAAAATACTTCTCTCAGGAAATGGATAAGTTTATCAAGTCAGTAAATGAAAGTGCTGCTAAAACAGACTTTTCCGTTTTGCCTAATGTTCGCAATATTCTTTCTATTGGAAGACCTTTAGAAAATGATCCTAATATCTTAAACGCTATTCAATCTACTGCTGAGTATCGCAGAAGACAAAAGGAATTAGCTAAGATTCCAACTAAAGATAGAGGTCCTGCTAATGATTGGTTATTCATGAACGATGCTGAGTCTTGGTTAAATGATGGAAAAGTAGGAAGCAAGTTGTCTAGCGGTAAAACTTATACTCCTTATGTTGATCCTGCTAAGTATGTTTCTGAGATGGTAACTAAGATGAAAGGAAATATTGAAGCAGAGGTTCGTGCTGAAAATGGATTTTTACAAGAATCTCAAGTAGAAGAGATTACTCAACAAAGATTAAAAGCCTGGATGGAAACATCTCTTCCTCCTCAAGTTGTTAATCAAATTAAACTTGACGCTATGTACGAAGCTAAAGACTTATCTTCTGAAGAAATTAAAAATTATTACTTTGATAAGACTTATAAAGCTCATGAGCAAATAGACGAGATGTTGGGTATTCTTAAACAGCTTCCAACATTAAACAAAGCTCAGCAAAATATGTATAACCAGCTTACTATTCAAAAAGATGTTTTACAAAACGAGCTTTACAATATTCAAAACTCTGAAGAAGATGCTAGAGAGCTTTACATAAACGATGCTTTTGATAAATTCATTACTGGACAAACACGAGCTTATGCTTACAGAAAAGAAAAAGAATCTTGGAAAGCAAATCAGTTTGACTTAAATGTGCAAAGAGCTAATCTACAAAGAGATTTAATTAGTGAAAGAAGAAAAGCACAAGAAGAGCTTTACGAATACAAACTTAAAAAAGACCAAGAATACGGTGTAGTAGGAAAAACTGGTGGAGGCAGAGGAGGAAGTAAATCTTCAGGAGCAAAACAACCTTCTATTACTGCACAAAACAGAGTAACATCTATCAAGAATATAAAAGACCAACTAAATGGTTATGGTATTGCTAGTGAGGATTGGGTAGACATTACTCCTTTCCCTAGTAAGGGTGAAGAATCCAAAGCAGTAAATGCTGCAATTCTTAAAGCATTAGCTAAAAAAGGTGTAACTTTGGAAGGGGATTTTAAACCTAGCTTTAAAGGAGATATTAAAGTCCGCAAAACTGCTAGCGGTTATGAGTATATGATAAACGAAGATGAAAATGCAGTAATTACTCAAAAAGAATTTGAAAAAGAACTAGCTGAAGTTTATCCTTATCTTTCTGGTTACACTGGGGAACCTGCTTCTACTACTGGAACTAGTTCTCCTTCTACTGGCACTTCTGGAGGATCTGGAGGATCTGGACTTTCTCAAATGTTAAGTGCTCTTTTAGGGGGATATAAAGGAACACAACCCGCAGAAGATCAAAATACTAGAAGAGCTAGTTCTGATGAACTAACCGAGGAAGACATCTTAAATCAATATCCTGATGAGGATGAATTTGGCGATGTAGAATAATATTCTTTAAATCTTAGACTTAAATTTAATTAAACAAAAAACCACAACTACAATCTGTAATGGCTGATCAATTAGATAATACGACTCCAACTCCTAATCCTAATCCGACTCCTAAACCAAAACCACAGACAGCTGACCCTAGGTTAAAAATGTTTGAAGCCACTATTGAGGCTCCAACAACAGCTGCGGATAAGGAAATTTTAAATTATAGAAGTAAGTTAGTTAAGGGAAGAGATCCGTTACTAAATAAAGAGTTTGGGCATTTGAAAAATAAACCAATGCCCTATCCGGAAATTGATGATCCTAGTTATAAGTACAATGAAAAGATAAACAAACTTATAACAAAAGTAAATGCCGGAACAGCCACAGATGTAGAAAAAAACTTAGTAAATCTCCATTACGATAGAAAGCAAAAGTTTGAACTTAGGTCCCTTGAGAGGGATGCAACTAGTCCTGATTTAGGAAGTCAACTTTTAAGTGTTTGGGATAAAGATTTTCCTAAAGAATATGCACCCGAAACTATTACAACAGATTACCCTCAACGCGGTTGGACTTCTTCAGAAAAACTTAATCAAGCTATAAATGAACAAGCTAGATTAAGAAAAGCAGCAATGGCTACTATATATGATGATGTTAGAAGTAAACTTGAAGTAGTACCTCAGCTATATAAAGAAAAAAACTATAATGCTATTTTTGGAATTGAAAAAGGAATTAGAGATATACTTGCTAACAATAAGGATATATTTCTTCCTTCAAAACAGTATAAAGTTTTAGACTTTCTTAACCAAAAAGCTTTTGCTGCTAAAGCTCAAGAATCAACAAACAACTATATAGTTAATAAAAATAAAGGTTTAGGTGATCAGCTTATAAAAAAAGTAGCCCAACAAAATTTTAAAGAAGGAAAAGGACCTGTTGATCCTAATTTTTATCAAGGAGCGTTTAAGGCTGTATCCGCTTTAACTAGAAAAGAGTATCCTCTAAATACAAAAGAACAGTATGGTCCTGGAGGAGAAGAAGACGTAATTACTTGGGAACCTATTGTTGGTCCAAAGTTTAATGAACTAACCAACCAATACTTAGGTACTAGTGCTTACGATAATAAAAAATTTATAAAAGATTTTACCGAAGGCAAAAGAACTAAAACAGCTCTTGCTTCTGGGGCTCAAATGTTGAGTAATGTTTTTGGAAGTGATTTGTATAGTGGTCCTGCTTTAAAAGCTTTCTTTGAAAATTTAGATGCTAACCTTACAACTGTAAAAGGTCAAGAGATAGCTGCAAATGCTCAAAGTCTTTTTAAAAGAGGATTACTCCAAGAGTCCTTTGATAATTATAAAGAAACAAAAAAAGAAAGAGCTAATCTTTTATTACAAAAGAATAAACTAGTAAGAGAATATAACCAAGCTGCAGAAGCTGCTAAAAATGCTGGTAGACCTATTCCTCCTAGACTTGAAACTCCTGAACTAGATCAAAGAATAGAAGAAGTAGAATCTAGATTAAATAATCTTGGTGAACAAACAAGAGAAGTTTATAATTATGATATAGAAAAAACTCTTAAAAAAGAATACCCAGAATATTATAAAAAACTAGAACTTCAAAGATTTGAGGAGAGTTTATATAACTTAGACGCTTTACCTTATCAAATGAAGTTAGCTTTTTCTTTAAAGCAAGCAGGGCAACAAATTTATGATCGTTGGGTAGACTATGATTTATCAGGAAGTATTACTGCTGCTCTTTTTGATGATGATGAAATTGATCAGGCAAAAAGAAATTTAGATTTAGCTAATAGAAAATTTAACTCTGATGGATATACAATAGGTATAGATGAAAAAGGAAATCCTGTAAAATCTGGACAATTCTATTGGACAGATGCTAGAGGTAATAGTCGTTTTAATCCATATGCAATAGTAGAAAGCGGTATTCCAGTAGCAGAACACATGCTTGAGACTATTGCTTTGGCTGAAATAGGAGGAGCTTTTGTTGGTGTTGGTGCTAGAATGGCTGGAGCAGCTTTAGAAGCAACAGCTATTCCTGCTTATGGTAAACTATTTGCTACCGACTTTGCAGAAGTACTTGGAATGGGTAGTGAACAAATTGCAGCTTTATCTAATAAGGTTAATGCTGCAGGAAAATTTGCAGTAAGTGACGCAGTAACTAATCGACTATTAACTATCGCTTCTGTAGGAGCTACTTCTTATCCTGCTACATACCAAGAAGAATTAAAGAACTTTAAAAATCCTATAGATGCAAGAAACGTAGCTTTGTTAAGATCTTTTGGTTCTGAAGGTATAAGTGAAGCTTTTATACCTAACGTTGGTACTTTATTTACAAGAGGAACTGGAGGGCTACTTAGAAGAGGCTTTAATACTCAACTTCGTGATGCTTTTGAGGCAGGAACTAAAAAAATGTTTCCTGGCGTAAGTAACCGGTTTGTTAGAGGTGTTCTTGACTCTCGTTTTGGTAAAGGAACACAAGCTGTTGGTAGATACTTAGGAGCAAAAGCACCTGACTTATTTCAAGAAGCAGTTGTTGAAGAAGAATTTGCTTTAGTAGGAAACTACTTTGTTGATCAAATAGCTAAACAAAAAGAATCTTCTTATGTAATGCAGAATGAACTTACTGCAGAAAATATAATGAAGACAGCTATTGAGTCTGCAGCTGCTATGGTTATTACAGCTCCTTTTTTAGGAGGAGGTTCTGCAAGTGCTCAAAATTTCAACACAGCAGCTGCTCGTTGGAATATTGCAATGAACCCAGAATCTTTTAAAAGTTATGTAGCTTCTCAATATGATAAGGGCAAAATAAGCAAAGAAGAGTATGCAAGCAAGATGGCTAATATTGAAACAATTAGTCAAGAGGTTAAAAACTTGCCAACCAAGTTGCATTATATTAGAGACCTTAAAACTCTATTAGAAGATAAAGACGTTCAACTTCAATACTTTTCAGACTATCTTGAAAAACAAGCCCTATTAAATACTGTACCTACAGAAGAGCAAAAAGAAGAATACGAAAAAGCTTTAGAGACTATTGATAAGCGTCTTTATAAGACAGAAAGAGATGCTCTTAAGTACAGGAATTTTACTCCTGAAGAGAAACAAGAAATTATTCAAAAGAACCTAGACAAGAAATATGAGAAAACAATATCTCATGAGGATCTATCTCCTAGGGATTTGGCTTTTATAATTGCTCAGTATGAAAAAGATCTTGCTGATAATCCCGAGGTTTATCCTATGCAATTACAGGGATATATTGGAAGATTAAGAAATTCATTTGGTAAAGTTAGAAGTAACTTTGAAAGTTTTCTTAGGAATAACAATGACAACTTAACTTTTGAGCAACTCGATTATAAGTTAAACTTTCTTTTAAATCCTAATAAAAACTTTTTAGATAATCAAATCTACGAAGAATTAAAAGATAATCTTAGCTCAAGAATGGGAACAATAATGGCTCCCTTGTTTGAGATTGAAAATGAAGATGAGTTTATCGAAGCACTGGCTAGAAACTACGTAACAGGAAAAGAAAAACAAGTTCCTTTGGTTAGTAACGGTAAGCCTTTACTTAGAGAGATATCAAAAAAATACGTTAATGGTAATCTCTTTACTCAATTTGTAGAAGGACTGCCTGAAGATCTTAAAAAAGAAAAACTTGAGTATCTTAAAAATAGATTCTTTGATAGAGTTGTTGAGTTAAAACAGAATACAACCGAAGAACAGACTTTCCCAGAAGTTCCTACCGCACAAGAGGCTGCAGCAAAAGAAGCAGAAGCAGCTGGACAACCTGTTGTGCCTTCTGAATCTGTAGAAGTTGCTACAAGGTACCAAGAGCGATATTTAGACTATCAAGACTTTGTATCTAAAAATAATACAGAAGAAGCTGAAAACTTAAAGGACAGTATAGCTTTAGAACTTCTTACTGAAGAAAGTGTTCCAGATCTTCTAACTGCTTTGGAAAATGTTAAACCTTTCTTTGGTGTTGCCACAATCAATAAGATTATGGAAGACATCCAGGAAGGTAACACAGATTCTTTTGAGGCATTTTTAAGAACAAGAGGTGTATCAAAAGGCAAGTCTACTCCTTTTATTGAGAAGTTTTTTGAAAAGAAACCTGCTGTAGCTGTTGAAGAAGCTGAAGAAGTTGCTACAACAGATATTAGTGATGAAGAATACAAAAACTTTGTAGATAATGGGATTGTAAGTCAAGAAAGACTTGATGCGATTGCTAATAAAATTGTCAAATCTCAAGAACTTACAGAAAGAGAAAATGCAATCTTTACTGATAAAACTTCAGATATAAACCAACGTATCGAACAATTAGCTAAAGAAGCGGAAACTATCCAACCTGAAGAATCTTTCCAAGAAGAGCCTGTAGAAGAAGCAGATCTTCTTTTAAAAGAAACCCCATCAGTTGAAGTAGAAGAACTTGAAAACATACAAACCAATAATAAAAACAACAAGATAGCTGAAAGTCAAAACCCCTCAGTTTACAACAGACAGGACTATGTTTATCTTGGAATAACTGATTACGGTTTTGATGGGACTAGATTAGATGAGCCACAGACTAACCTAATCTACAATCTTATTGATCGTATAGAAGGACAAATCAACAAAGCAGATTTAAGGTCTTTAGGTTATCATCTTTTAATTAAGTCAGATACAGCTATCTTAGCTACTTTAGGTATTGAGCCTGAATACAAAGAATCTTTTGATGAGTTCTTGGCTCAATTTATTATAAACGGTATTCCCGTATTAAACACCAAACAGATTGAATTCTACCATAAGAACTTTGATAAACTAGGCACATTTAGAATTGGTCTTATAACAGATGCAAACCAAAATGTAATTAGCTTTAACAAAGATGGAGTAGAAGTAAAGAACGGCACTCCTATTACTGTTTCTATTGGACAACCTGGACAAGGACCTGGTAAAGATTCTGATAATGCTTGGAAAGAAGCAAATAAAAACAAAGAACAGTTAGTTCCTCTTTCTAAATTTATTGACGGTGTAGCTGGACAAAAACAACCTTTAGCAAAGAAAGACGCATCTAAACTTCAACTTATAGTTGGACAACCGGTAACTGTTACTGCTAGAAAAACAGACTTTACTCTTTATCCTGGAGTAGCTTATCTTCCAACTGGTAATGTTAACTATCCTTACCGATCTACTTATACCGCAGAAGTAACTAAAGAAACTGCACAAAACATTCTAGCTTTGGTTAAGGCCTTTAACCAAATGACTAAGAATCCTCAAGAGTCTACTCTTCCTGACTTCTTTAAAGAAATGACTCTTGCCGAATTCATTACTTACTTAAGAGCTTATGCTTACATTCCTGACAATAGCAAGGAAAACTCTTGGGGTATAGTACAAACAAGAAGAAAGGGAGAAACTGAAAGAACCCACGTTAAGTTCTTTACTCGCAAAGACAATAACAAAGCAAACGTTTCTTTGTCTGATGAAGACATTTTAAACCTTCTTACTAGTACTTCTACTAATCCAAGATACGCAGGAAACCCTAAAGAGTTTTTTGAACAAGGTAAAGAATTTAGAGAATTCAGTGTAAAAGACGGAAACATAAAAGTATCCAAGCCTCTAAACTATAAAGAGTGGTTTGCTTCTAGATCCACAGTAGATAAAATTGCTAATCGTAATATAGCTTTTGCAAAAGAAGATATTATTGATCTTACTTTAGAAGAAGCTCCGGTAGCTGCTCAAGCTTCTGTTTCTGATATAGAAGCTAAGAAAGCTGATATAGAAATTGTTAGCAGTACAGAAAAACTTAAAAACTTAAATCAAGTCTTTCAGTCACCTGCTGGTAAATTTGGAATACTTTCAGCTAAAGATAATAAAACTATTATTTTCTCTGACACTCTAGAACAAGCTATCGAAAAAGCTGATATAGAAAGAAGAAGGCAAGAAGATTTAGAAGAAGGTAAAAAAGAAGCCGATGAAGAAGTTTCCACAGCTCCTGTAGCTCCAACAGTTGAAGTTGGTAGATATGTTAAGTACACTAAAGACAATGATATATACATTGTAACTAAACTTAACGCTAACGGTACTATTCAAATTTACAATCCTAATAAACAAGGAGCAGCAGCTAAGAAGTCTGTATCTCCAAGCAACCTTACAGTGCTTGCAGATAAAGCAAACATTGTAGAGTATCAAGGGGCTAATTACATTGTTACTCCTAAGCAAACCATAATCTCTCTTACTACTAACAAAGTTATGCAGTGGGGAAGAGAAAATGGTAACAGAAAGGCTATACTTGCTCTTGCTGCACCTCAAGGTGAAGTAACAACTACAGCAACCCCTGTTACTTTAGACAGTGCTCAGGTACAAGACATCGTAGACCAAATAAACACTAGCATTCAAGAATCAACTGCTTCTGTTACAGTTGATAATCCTTACACTCCTCAAAAAGGGGAAACAGTTTACTTTGAGTACTACGATAAACCTTATGTAGGAACTTTCTTAGGAGAAGCTGCTGATGGTTCTCTTAGAATTGATGTTCCAGGCAAAGGTGTTTATGAACATGTAGCTCGTGCTGTTAAAAATCTAAAGAAGGTAGAAAAAGATTCTCCTTTATTTGGTGAGACTGACATCCTTTTAGAAAGAGCTAAGAGTCTAGGAAACTTTGTTACCCCTGAGCAGAATGAAAGAGCTAAGAAATGGCTAGAGAATGAAGGTAAGAAAATGTTCGGAGAAGATAGGTTTATCTTTGAAGAAACTTTACTTCATCCTACAGCTTATGCTATTTGGAGCAAAGCAGGTATTAGATTGTTTGCAGACGCTAATTATGCAGAAGGCTACCACGAAGCTTGGCATGAATTTACTCAGATGTATTTTACTCCTGAAGAAAGAGACGCTCTTTACAAAAAAGGACGTAAGATATACGGAGAAAACTTATCTGACTTTGAAATAGAAGAAAAGTTAGCCGAGTCTTTCCGTCAATATATGCTTGAAGGCAAAATGCCTGCAGAAATTCAAAAGCAAAAAGAAGCTAGAACCTTATTTGAAAAGATTGCAGACTTTTTAAGAAACCTCTTTACTAATAAAAAAACAGTTGATCGTTACTTTAAAAATTTAGCAAAAGGAAGAATAGGAGCTAGAAAAGGATTCCCTGGATTTAAAACCCTTTACTCTAGAAAAAGACTTTCTTTGTTCAAAGGAGACGAATTAGTAACACTTTCATTTGTTCAAACAAAAGAATTCCTTGATACCTTTGATCAACTCTTCTCTTTTGTAGGAAACGAGCTTGCTAAAAAGAACGGAGTATCGTACATCCAACTTTTCTACAACGTAAACAACGTTAAAGCTGTTTACACTGAAGTATCAAGGTACCTAGTAGCTTTAAGAAACGAAGCTATGGCTAGAGGAGACCAAGCTGCTTTGGTTGAGTTAAACGACATCTTAGGTGCTGACTTTAATAACCTTAAGCTTTTAATAAGCTTCCACAATAAGAACTCTGAGTTCTTTACTGCTGACATGTTACTTGACTCTAGTGCTTTTGAAAGAAAAGACAAAGAGATGCAGGAACAAGAAAGCGGAATTAACTTTAATAACAAGTCAATTGAGGCTACTTCCCAAAAAGAACTTACTCCAGCTATTGTTTTAAACTTAATTAAAACTATACCCGAAGTAGAAAACGGTGAAGTAGTTTTAAACTCTTTAACCGGTGCTCCTGTCTTTGGAGACTTGGATACAAACTGGAACATTCTTAAAAACACTCTAGGAGGCTCTAAGTCTTACGATGAGATGATTAAGAGAATCGAAAAGTTGAGCGAAGACTTTCCTCAGTTTGCTTACTTGTTAGATCTTTTACCTAAAGATATTAAAGGGTATGCAGACCAAGAGATTAGAAATAAGTTCTTTAATACTCTTTCTATGGCTAAGACTACCGGTCTTACCGTATTCTACAATGCTGACGGTAGTACTCGTATTAACGTAACTAGCAGTTTAGCAACCAAGCAAGTAAGAGACAGATGGTTGTTTGACTTTAACGTAGAAAGAGAAGGAGACTTCAAAGAACTCTCTGAAACTGTTGGTACTTATAAGTTAGACTCTGAAGCTTTATTTGCAAGATTTAAAGAAGCCCCACAGACTCCTGAAGATGTTATAGAGTTTTTAGAAGGTATTGGCTTCAAATATTCGCAGAAAGCTCTTCAATACTTTGTTGATAATATAGGAACCACTAGAGGTTATGTTACTGATATTTATAAAAAATTAAAGAGTGCAGCTAGCCAAGGAGTAGAAATCTTTGATCCTTATTCTGTTATATCTAAGAGACATGAATACTTAGAAGATGAAAATGGAAAGATGGTTTCTAAAAACTATCCTGGTCAAAGCTATACTTTAAACAGACTCTTACAAATAGAAGTAGATAATAACCCAGCATACGCAAATGACATGGTTGAGTTTGCTGACGGAACCATGAACTATATGGTTAACCCTCCTACTCTACAAAGTAAAGTTCTTGATGCTTTAAATGATTTTTCTTATGAGTACTACGAAGATTTAATTGAGGCTTATCCTTACTTAAACCCCAATCTAAACTGGGGTATTGAGAACTCTACCTATATTACTAATTTCCTTTTTGACTTTATGGGTGGAGTCGAAGTAGACGGACAGATTAAGCATCCAAGAAAAAAGACTGAAGGTAAATACAATAGTCTTGAGCTTATATCTTTCCAAGGTGCTAAATCAGATGTTTCTTCGTTCTTAAACAAAAAGACTATTGACTTAACCGATGCAGAGAAACATTTGACTGATGTTAAGACTCTTTTATCTCCAGTATCTAGAACAGAAGAAAACAACCGTCTTGGTGATAAGAGTACAACTCGTGGATTTAGGGTTGCACAAGAAAGCTTCCCTCTTTTTGGTAGAGATACTTTCTATGGAAGAGAAGGACAATTCCAACCCAAAGGTACTGTTTGGAGAACCATCTTTAATTACGTAAAAGCAGAAGTAGCCATAACAGATAAAGAATCTTTTTTTGGGGATTTCAATAAGCAAAAGTATGTTGATAATGTTCCTCAGCTTGCATACTTCTCACATATCTTCTCTGATGATCTTAGGTTAGATCTTTACGAATATATTAAAAACAATCCTGAAGCAACCTTTGATGAGTACCCTCAAAGGCAGAATATGGCTAATGAGTTTTATGCTTATATGATAGGTCTTAAAAATATAAGCAAAAACATTATCTCTACTTTTGAAGACCAAGTAGGTATTGAACAAGAAAACAACTTCTTGGTATCTGATTCTGAATTGTTAAGATACCATTTCTTGTCTTTTATTCACAGAGTAGAACAGTCTAAACTATTTTATTATCATCCTTACTATTATAAGAATGTAAAGAACGTAGAAAAACGTATAACTGGTACTAATGCTACAGGTACATACCCTGTTTTGGATGAAGCAAACTTAAACTTTATTGCTCCTAAACTTGTTATGCATAATGCTTTTAAGATTTATGCAGCAGAAAATAACATTAAAGTTGAACCCAGACAAGGTGGACCAAAAGATTTTACTTACCTAGTATTTAAAGATCAAAATGTAGATTCTCAAACAGCAAAAGAAAATAAAGAAAGTTACGGAGAACGTTATACAGACTATACAAATACAGATGCAAAGAAACAAGACGCAGCTTGTATACTCCGTTTAGATTTTTATCACAGGTTCTATTCTGCGGCTAAAGGTCTAACTAAAGATATCAAAGATGAGATTGAAAGACAGGAAGGTATATGGACTAATTTACTTAGAGTAAAGTTAGACCCTGAAGATTCTGTTGCTAGAGAAAAGCTTGAAGCTCTTCTAAACACTCCTCCTTACTTTATATTCTCAGTTAAAAAACTTCAGTATGCTGGTCCTGGATTTTTGCCTACTGAAATCTTGCCGATTCTTCACAAATACGCAAACAAAACTTTACTTCCCTCAGAAGTAGTAGATGATGAAGAAGCGTTTAACATATTAGTAAAGCTTCATGCTTCTAATGCCGATTACGGAGTATTTGGTTCAGGTACTAAAATTGCTGAATCAGTTAATCAAGTTGACTTATTCAATTCTGATGGAACTGTAGACACAGAAGGACATATTGCTGGTGTTGGTAGTCTTGAGTTTTTAAAAGAACAGGTAGAGGTAGAACACAAAGAAGACTTCTTAATTATCTTCTCTACTCAGTTTAGAAAACTTCTTTTCCGTGATATTGAGACCCCTGAAGAAAAAGAACAGTTTGAACTTTACAAACAGTATGTAGAACTTCTTGTTGATTACGACAAGGGTAAGTTCTTAAAGAATATTGAAGACAAAGAACTAGCTGTTAACTTCCTTATTAAGATCTTAGGCAAAAAGAATGTAAGTGCTCTTACCTTAGACCTTATTAAACTTAAAGAAGATTCAAAACAATTAGCTACCACTATGGATAGCATAATTGTTAGAACTTTGGCAGAAAGTGCTGTAATTTCTGAAACTAAAAAAGCTATCATACGTCAGAAATTCTACGGTAGTCAGTTTGTTCAGTTCCCTGTAAGCTTGGTTCGTCCTAAAAAGAAACTTAAGTTCTATAGACTTGAGAATGGAAAGATTGCTTCTGCTGAAGCTATGATCTCTTTCTCTAAAAAGTATTACTCTTTGTTAAGTCTTCCTTATGATAAAAACAGCACTATAGGAGAACTTGATGCAAAAGGAAACATTATTAATCCTTACTATGCTTTAAAGAGACTTAACGAGAAAATAGCAGATCCTGCTTTCCGCAAAAAATATAAAGACTCTTTGACTCTTGCCGGTGTTCGTATCCCTGTACAAGGATACAACTCTATGGAGAAACTAGAGATAGTAGAGTTCTTGCCCGAAGAATCTGGTCAGATTATTTTAGTTCCTGATGAAATCGTAATCAAATCTGGTGGTGACTTTGATATTGACAAACTCTTTATGTATGAGCCCTTCTTAAAAGATGGGGTTATGCTTGCTAAGAAAAACTTGCCTAAATATGAAAAGAACCTTCAAAAGCAACTTGATGTACTAGACAACTATATTTTTGAGGCCAAAGAAATCTTCAAAGAAGTTAACACTCTAAAAGGGATTATTACTGAAGCTGAAAAGACATACGAACAAACACAACAAACCATAGAAGAAGAGGATCTAAGAACTCAACTCTTAAACTCAAACTTTGTAGTTTCTGGAAACTTGTCTGATATCCCTGCTCTAGACGAAGAAACTAAAAAACACCTGCAGGCACGTTTAACTGAAGCGGAACAGGACATTGATCTTTCTTTAGATAAAATTAAAAATACTTACAATGCTTACTTTGCTCAAGTAGGTTTAGATATTAGCAAAACCAATAAAGGTAACGGAAAGAAACTTAAAGCTTATATTGATAACCTTTACTTACAAAAACAAGTGATTAGGCAGGAAATGAATCAAATTAGAAACGTTCTCCAAAACAATCTTTTGAATGTAATTAAAGACAGGCTTTCAGATCCTAAAATCTTTAATGACCTAATTGAGCCCAACAATACGAATAACGTAAGTAAAGCTGCTAAGAATGCTCCTGACTATCTAACTAAGGATCCAAATAAGAGTGCTGTAAGAGAGGGTAGACAAGCTTGGTCTAACCTAGTAAATCCTCTTTATCAGCTACACGTTTATCAGTTGGCTCACATTGTAGACATGGTTGGTACAGCTGCAAAAGCCGGCACATTCCTAACTTCTGCACAAGATGCAAAACTTGAAATCATTGACAAAAAAGCAATTGCACAAATCTACTTTGACGTTAATAAGAATTCAGAAGGCAACATAGAGCTTTGGAAAATTTATGACGTAG